>Ga0334722_10000061_pt1 | contig 158722 bp, 111 predicted proteins | sample C3_bottom_MG_FD_207210 | JGI IMG/M metagenome (GOLD analysis project Ga0334722, IMG submission 207210) | Sediment microbial communities from Yellowstone Lake, YNP, Wyoming, USA - C3_bottom | ecosystem: Environmental > Aquatic > Freshwater > Lake > Sediment | place: USA: Wyoming | collected... | reverse complement strand
TCTTATTTCCGGGTGATGGTGTCTACGGCCTTCGACGACGATCATAACTTCGATCCGGCCGCTTACCGATACGACGTCGCTCCCAACGGTTCCGAATATCTTAACGTAGGCGGCATAAACTTCACCCGTCGGGTCTTGATACGCAAGGTCAGCGAAGACCCCTACGGCGCGCTTCAGTACCTTGATTGGAACGACCCCGACACCGGACTGAAAGAGATCCTGGTCTATGTTTCCTGGTTCGAGGCCGGCACCTGGAAAAAAATGGAGCTGCGCAACCTCCGGGGTAATCCGGACCGCGTCAATCTGGGAGCCATTTTTACCGGTAGCGTGGTAGAGGCCGGCGGCTCCAATCCGCCCATACAGGGCGCGGTGGTGCGGGCGCAGGAAAACCCTGCCAGGTACGATACCACCGATGCCAGCGGCGCATTCAGTTTCTCCATAGAGAAGGGCAGCTACACCCTCCAGGCCTCCAGACCGGGCTATTTCCCGGGCGTTTCCCCGCTGTATGTGATTTCCACCACTCAGAACCACGCTTTTACTCTGACCAAGATGTCCAGCGGGACCATAACCGGTACGGCCTGGATGCGCGACCACCTTGTGATAAGCCAGGTCGTAGGCAGTTCGGTGAACAGCCACGGGAATTATCAGGAATGGGTGGAGGTCTACAATCCCACCACCTGGACCTGGACGATGGCGACCGGCCTTGGCCACGGCTCCAACAAGGTCGTGCATTTCGGCTATAAGGAGGCGGGTTCGGCGATGATCGTTCCGGATATTGACTACCGCACCTTAAGCATAGGTTCCGGTGCCTATTTCCTGTTCGCCAATACGGGCACCGTTCAGGCGGCCGGTGTCGTTAAGCCCGCCGACGGTGTTTATGCCACGGGCTCCGACTTCAACGATATGGACGATGTGATAAAGACCGGCAACCCTTCCTCCGCGGGTTTCGTGGTGATAGGGAACGAGGCGGCCTCCCAGCAATGGGATCTGCTGGGCTGGGGCGCCACCAGCAACGGCTCGGGGACGAAGAAGTACGCGGAGCAGTTCGAGGGGCTGGCTCTCGCCCAGTCCATCGGTTTGGAAGTAGGCGAAGGGTACACCCGCAGGACGACCGCGTCCGGCATAACCGCCGGCCAGGGACGCTGCTATGATTCGAACAACAATAATAACGATTTCGTGGGGAGCAACCCCGTATCCTACCAGCCGCACAACAGTTCCGATTCGGAGGCCTGCGCCTCCGGCACGCCGGCCTACGGGGCGGCAGTGTTCGCCAATGACGGACTTTCCAACTCCACGCAGGCCGCCGTTTCGGGCGCGTTCACGCTCTCGGGCGTGGCCACCGGCTATTGGACCCTTTATGTTTCCAGCGGCCTGGCTATCAGCACCGGCGGGACATATGGGGGCACCAGCTCCGGCTTTGCGTCGGCGGCAGGGACGCTGCTTCTGAGTTCGAGCAATATTTTCGGGTTTATAAGCGGCACGGTTACCGGGGTCAATGGCGTCGGTATCGATAATATCAAAGTCGCGGCCAGCGGCCGCCAGACCGCCACTAATGCAAGCGGCAGGTACGTCCTCCCGGCCGATCCGGGCGAGCAGACCGTGTGGGCTAATTACCAGACGGAGAACGTCAACTATATCGAAACTTCTTCCGCGGGCGTCATGGCCGCGCTGGGTCAGATCGCGGGTAATGTCGATTTCGTGCTGCAGGCGGGCGGCAAACTTCGCGGCTGGGTGACCACCAACGGAGTGGATCCCCTGCCCAATGTGCCGGTTTCCGCTTTTAAAGGCGGGGTGGAGCAGGGCAACGGGATAACCGACTCCAACGGCTATTTCCTGATCTGGGGTACCGGTATTTCCACCGGTTCCTACGATGTCGCCCCCCAGCTTGAGGACGGAGAAACTTCCAGCCCGTCCACGCACACGATCACGCTCGCCGCCGGGAATACGCTGTTCGTCGGCACGTACACGGTTTCCGGAGCTCTGGGCACCATCTCCGGAGCGGTAACTTACTCGAGCGCGGCCATAAATACCGGCGTGCTGGTTTACGCCACCACCGCCACATTGACCGGTTCTCCGATAATGCCGCCCACGCTGGACGCTGCCAGCAGGTCCGGCAGCGTGATATACTATGCGGTTTCCAGCAATGCCCAGGGCGTTTACAGCCTGCCGGTGCGGGGCGGCAGTACCTACAATGTATACGCCTGGTATACTACCTGGGACAGGAACGACGTCCCCACCATTACGGTAAAACAGTCCACCGCCGCGGTGACGGCCGGGGGGGCCATTACGAGGGACTTCTCATGGTGACGCCGCGCCGCAAAAAAGGCTATACGCTCATCGAGCTCATGATGGTGGTGGCCATACTGGGCATTTTGGTCACGGCCGCTCCGCGCCTGTTCACCGGTATATACCGCTTTGTCCGGATGATCACCGCGAAAGCCGAGATACAGAAGAACGCCAGAGGGGCGCTTTCGAACATCAACCGGGGCCTGCGGCAGGCGCAGGCCTCCTCCGTGGTTATCGACCAGCTGAGCGGCATGCCGCCGCATTCCAGGATAACCTTCGACCGCTACAGGCCGGACGGTTCCACCGAGCGTATATCATACTACCAGAACGGAAAAAAACTTTATATGAGCTCCGGCGGAGCCGCCGGGAAAAAAGTGGCCGACGATCTGCGCTATATCGCCTTCACGTATCCGAAAAGCGACGACGGTTATATACTTTCCATTTCCGTCACTTTTGAAAGGGCCACCTATGAAGGCGCTTCCAAGGCCCTGCAGATGGCCGTGGAGAAGGTCCGGGTAATGAATTAGGCCCCGGGGCGGCCTCGCGCGGTAATTATATGGAAAAAATAAGATCCTCGCATGATAGTCTCCGGCCCGGGATCCGCCGGGGCCAGATGGCCATAACCATGGTCCTGAGTTCCCTGGTCGTCCTTCTCATCGCCATCCCGATGATGGACCGGTACGTTAAGAACGAGGCCAAGTTCTCGGTCAAGGAGAGGAAGAGCACGCTCGCCTTCCACCTGGCCGAGGCCGGCCTGGACCGCGGCTACTGGAAGATCAAGGAGAACGATACCAATTGGACGACTTTGGCCACCGGCGGCACTATAACCGGTTACGATAACGATGTCGTTTACACCGATGTAAGGGGCGGCAGCTATAAGATAAAGATGCAGCAGGGGGCCACGAACCTCGAAGTATGGATAACGGCCACCGGCAAAGACCACAGCAACAACGAATTTCGCGCCATCAAAGCCGTTTACACAAGGGCCGGCGTCGCCGCCGCCGTCCAGGCGGCCTCGGTGGCCTCGGGCGGCAACGTGAACGTCCATTGGGGCCCCATGATGTCCACCAGCGGCATGGTGCTGAAAGGCGGCTCGAACGAACTTTATCCCAGGAAATACGCCCGCTCGTCCATAACGTCGAGCGGCGGTTACGCCGACCGCGACAACGATCCTAACGCCCCCAACAAGGGCCCGAAAACCGTAGACCCGCATATAGAATGGTGGAGCTATAATGAATCGCCAGGCGTGCCGGACATCCTTACCCCGGACACTTCTTATTATATAACCCTGGCTAAGTCCCAGACCTGCACTCCCGCCGGCGTCTCGCCGGCGGGCAGCTGTTATTACACCGGCAATTACACCGGCGGCTCCGCCATCGGCGGCCTGGTGGATACGACTTGCACCGTGGGTTCCGATCCCAAGGTCAGGTTCTTTACCGGCAACGTGGATTTTAAAAGCAATAAATATTTCTGCGGTGTGCTCATAGTTCTCGGCAACATGAGCTTCGTGGCGGGCGGAAAGTCCCCGGAAGGGGACGTGACCGCGAATCCGCCCTCCACGGCCTGGAAGGAATACCAGGTGAACGTTCCTATGCATAACGGGGCGAGTGAAGCCGGGCTTATGAAGGACTGGAATTACGACGCCGCCGGGGCGCATCCCGGCGCCTGCGGGGGCGGCCCGCACGGCGACACGGCCGCGGAGGACGAATATCCGGGCGACGCTGGCTACCACACCGTAAGTCCGTATAATTTTAAAACGGGCCGGGTGGCTACGGGCTCTCTCGGGCTGCCCACCGGTACCGGCAAGGAACTCTCGTTTAAAGGGTATATCTATGTCGGCGGGACTTTTGATAACGCCGGAGGCGGCCGCATATTCGGTTCGGTGCAGGTGGCCGGCGCGGGCGGTATGACCGGCGGCGGCGACATATTTTACGATGACGGTCTGAATATCAAGTATCTTAACGTCAACATAACCCGCTCTTCCTGGTATGAAGTGACGCCCGTTTCTTTTTGACCGCGCTGCGCGCCGGAATACCCGGCCTGACGGCCGCCGGTCCATAGCCGGATAACGCTTTGTGATCCCAAAAAATGACCCCCAACCTTTTTCCTCTTGAGATAGCGGCTATCCCTTCCCTGTTCACGTTCCGCAATGATCCCGGCGCGGCCGCCGGGATAAAAAAAAGGTACGCGCATTTTCGCGGCGGGCCAGGGCCCCGGTTATTGTTTGAGGTGTACTTCAAAAAGAGGGAGCAAAGTCCTTACAAACCGGCCATCAGCTTCGAAGGGGACGATGTCAGGCTGAAAAGAGGGGATTTCGACTGTATCTTGGACCGGGGAACGGGGTCCGGCAGGCTTGAGATCCGCCCGGGGCCGCAGAGCTTCGATTCATTCCTGCGGACCTTGTACAGCTGGGAGCTTCTGCGCGAAGGCGGTCTGCTCCTTCATTGCGCCGGGCTCGTGAAAAAAGGCAAAGCTTATCTTTTTCTGGGCAGGTCCGGCGCCGGAAAATCCACGCTTTCAAAACTGGCGGCGGCCGCCGGCGCCGAAATTATAAGCGACGAGCTGAATCTTGTGCGGTCCCGAAAAGGCCGCTTCGTGGTTTATGGTTCGCCTTTCTGGGGCGAGATGCGCAATGAAGGCCGGCAGGGCGCCTGGCCGCTGGCGAAGGTGTTCATCCTTGATAAGGCGAAGCTTAACAGGGTTTCGGACGTGTCTTCCGGGAGATCTCTGGCCGTTCTGCTGAGGTGCCTGATGAGTTTTTCCAGAAGCCGCGGGGCTTCCGCCGCCGCGCTGAGCGGCGCGACGCGGCTGATGGCCGAAATTCCTTTCTCGCGGCTGGAATTCTCAAAAAGCGATGTGGGCTTTCTGGACCTGATCTGAACCTGTGCCGCCGGCTTTTTATATAATGAGTGTTGCCCATGACCCATAAGATCAAAGAGCATATAGCGTACAGGCGCGTGTCCGGAGACTTGTTCATAGTGGACGCGGCCGCTTCGCGTCTGCACGAACTTAACGGCCCGGCCGCGCTGATCTGGGAGGGGATAGCGGCCGGCAAAAGCGGCCCGGCCATAATTTCAGATATCCTGTCCGAGTTCGATACGGATGAACAAACCGCCCGGGCCGACATAAGCGAGTTCACGGAAGAGCTTGTAAAACTAGGCCTGCTTACGGGCGGCAAACGGTAATTAGCGCGAGGTTCCCGGTTATGAAAAAGAAAAAACCTTATTCGAAACCTGCCATTAAGACCGAGAAAGTTTTTGAGACCGCGGCCCTGGCCTGCGGGAAATGCACCAGCGGTCCCACGGGCCAGCTGGGCTGCAAGACGCTGAAAAAATTCTCATGAACTCCGGGATAAAAGCTTTCCGGCTGGAGGGTTCCAGCATGCTCCCCCTATTCAAGGCGGGGCAGGTCGTCCTTGTCTCTCCCGCAAGTCCTTGCGAAGGCGATTGCGGAATTTATGATCTTGAAGGACGCACATTGCTGCACAGGGCGGTAAAAACCGTCCCGGGCGGGGTCTGGTTCGCCGATGACGCCGGGAGGCTGGATCCGCATTACGTGCCTTTGGCCGCGATCAGAGGCAGGGTGCTGTGCAAAAATCCCCTGGCCTCCGGGATCTTCGGTCTCATCTATTCAAAATGCCGCAGCGGCTTATTTAAATTATTCACAAATGCCTGACTACCCGCCCTCCGCGCGCCTCAATCTCCTTACGCTTGAGCGCAACATCCCCGCAGCGGCCACGCTCGAGCTTACCCGGCGCTGCGTGCTGAACTGCCGGCATTGCTACCTGTCCGAAACCCCCGGCCGCGGCGAACCGGGACCGGAACTTGGCACCGCGCAGTGGAAAGACGTGCTTGGGCAGCTTGCCGGCGCCGGCGGGCTGTATATTACTTTTACCGGCGGGGAGCCGCTCCTCAGGCCTGACCTGGCCGAGCTCTGTTCCCACGCCAAAAAACTGCGTTTTGACGTGCGCGTCTTTTCCACCGGCCTCGGTCTGACCGCGAAGCTGGCCGCCCGGTTCAAAAAAGCGGGGGTTTCGGGTTTTGAAATAAGCGTGTACGGCCGCCTTGCCGTGCATGACTCCATAACCGGTATGGGCGGTTCTTTCCGGCGGAGCCTGGCCGCGGCGCGGCTGGTGAAAAAAAGCGGTATGGGCGTGCGTCTTAAAATGCCGCTGATGAGCGTCAACTCCGGCCAGGCGGACTGGCTTAAAAAAATGGCCGCCGCCGAAGGTTTTGAAGCGGCTTTCGACCCGGTCATAACCCCGTCCAACGACGGGAATCAGGACGCGCTGGCTCTGCGCCCATCCGTCAGCCAGCTCTCCCGCGCCATAAAATTACTTGGGACTCATTTTCATCCGCCTCTCCCTTTACCCGCTTCTTTCGATCTTCTCTGCGGCGCCGGCCGTAATGTCTGCGCGATCGGTCCCGGCGGAGACCTTTCCCCGTGTCTGCAGATACCGGTGAAACTCGGGAACCTGATCGAGACCCCTTTTAAAACCCTCTGGGCCAGGGCTCCCTGGCTGAAAAAATGGCGGGAATTGAAGACCTCCGACTTGAAAGAATGCCGGAATTGCGCCTATATTTCCGCCTGCAACCGCTGTCCAGGCCTCAGTTTTGTGGAGAATGGCGATATTCTGGCTCCCAATAAGCCGGCCTGCGAAATAGCGAAGATAACGCACGAGCTTGCCGCCGGCAGGCCCGCCGCGGGCTATAGGCGGAGTCATGGAAAGCCGGGCTCAAAGGCGGCAGTTCAGGCGTTTTCGGCTTTGTGTCCAAAGTCATAGAACAAAGCCCTTGACTGCGGCAACAGGCCTGCTATACTATGGATATCGATAGGCGGCATGGTAATTCGAGCCGCCTATTCTTTTGGAAAGCCATCGGATAGAAAGTGTCCGATGGCTGTCGGTTACTGGGGAAATTTATGAAAATGAACAAAACTTTGGCTTACGGTCTCGCCTGTCTGCACTACCTGGGGCAGAATAACGGCGGGAGCTGGAACCAGGTGGCCGACATCTCCCGTTTCCAGGGACTGCCGGCCCCGTACTGCAACAAAGTCCTCCAGGCTTTGGTCCACTCCGGTTTTGTGGAGTCGCAGAAGGGAAAAGGCTACCGCCTGCGCAAGGACCTGGACAATATCAGCGTGTGGGCGCTGATGGAAGCGTTTACTTTTAACGGGGCGCCCGAGTCCGAACGGGAAGAGGTCTCCGGCAAGCTTTACAAGAGGCTCCGTGAAGAGGTCAATCATTGGCTGGTCGGGCTTACCGTCCAGGATATAGTCGAGATGACCATGGAGGACGAGCGGCAGAAGGAACAAAAGAGCAAGGGCTCCAGGATCCGGGGCGGCGGAGAAACGGCCGCCGAAGACTGAGAGGCGGCTGTTGGCGTAAGATCGCGCATATGCTCAACGAACTGACCGGCAAGATAAAAGGTAAAGCGGGCGGCTTCAGGCCGCGCGTTCTTTCTTTTGCCCGTTTTTTCATTTTGCCGGCCCTTATGCTCTATCCCGCGTCTTTCGTCCGCGCGGAGACCGCGATCAAAACGGTTGAGTACAATTTCGGCGGCAGGTACAATAACACCGCCCTGGCTTCCGGCACCCAGTACAATTTCCCGCTCCGGAACGTTAAGCTGCCGGAGAACTCGAAGGTGATCAGAAGCGCCTGGCTGGAATTCGAGGGCCTGGCGGTGTCCGGCGCCAATATAACCAGCCTTGTCATAGATTTCGACACCGCCACGGTTCCCGTCGCGGCCCAATTCACCTCCGGGCAATATACCGTCAATTCCGGGGAATCCGTAAAGCTTTTCGCCAGGGCCGACGTTACGGCCTTTGTGAACGCCAGGGTGGCGAGCCTCGCGGCCGGCGTTAATTTCAGCGCGGGCGTCACTATCACCGGCGCCACCAGCAATATGCACGTGATGAAGCTGTACGTCACTTACGAGTATGACGACACTTCTCCGACCCAGGTCAAGACGGTCAGGTTCCCGCTTTATTCGGACTATGCCAACAAGATAGCGGCCTATACCGCGCAGCAGGCCGCCGGGACCATCTCCATGCAGTACCTGGCCGACCCGGCCGACACCACGGGCTTCTCGTTAAAGCAACAGTGGTTCGAGATGCGCGGTTATCGCCAGACGGTGGGCACCACGGTCGGGACGATGAGCCTGAACATAAACGGCGGCGCCAACGAGCCTGTCATGGCCATGGACAGTTCGCTGAGGGATTCCTACGACGTAATGTATGTGTCCTCTTCTACCATGGTGCCCGGCTTTTCCACCGGCACTCTGCAGACGGTAAATTTTATAACCGTCCAGAATCCCATGAACACTCTGGGCGGCGAGGCCGTTCTGACGTACGAATTCTCGTATTCCTCCCCGGTCAAGACAAAAACGATAAGGCAATATCTGGGCCAGGGGCTCGCAGCAGGCGCCGCCAGCGCTATCTTCAACGTGCCGTTGTTCCTGCGCGAAGAGGGAATTGCGCTTAAGCGGGTTTACGCGCAGGTGATGGGGACTTATAACAATACCACGGCCGCCAACCTTGGCGTGGACTCGAATATAGGAGCCAGTGTCGTAACCACCCGGAATTATTCCGTTGTCGCCACGGCGGCCCAGATATCCGGTTTCCGGTTCTATCACGATATGACGTCCGCCATCGGCGGCTGGGTAACCAACGGCGACGTGATCTCCTCCACGATAACCGTTCCGACCAACGCCGGCGGCCCCGGTATGGAACTCATCGTTACCTATGATTACACTAACGACGCCGCGCATACCGGTCACTACCAGGTGCTGGCCGGTCTTGACACTTTGAGTTCCGGCGCGACCTACGCGTATCCCTTTACGTATTATCTGCCGGAGATCAACGGCGCCAGGACCATGCGCTCGGGCCATGTAAGCGCGGACGCCATATTCGGCGCCGCCACCGCTAATTTTACCACCTCCCTCAACTTCAACGGCGCCGGCGCCGAGACCGTAAATCACAGGACCACCACCGAGGCCACTACCGTCAATACCCTTTACGATAATATTTCGCAGTTCTCGTCCACCGTTACGGCCAGTAATGTCACCGCGAATTACGGCATTACTACCGGAGGCGTCCTTGGCGGGCAGGCGAGCGTTCTTTATACTTTCGTGCCCGTGCCCAAGGTCCCTGAGAGCCCCGCGCAGTATGCCGGCGGCTCCGCGCTTACCACCGGCGTCTGGACCACCACTCACGCCATAACTTTCGAGGGCGTACTGTCGAGTTCCATGAACGCGGACAATTTGTACCTGGTGGTCGAGATCAAGCCGAACGGTTCGGCCTTTGACGGGACCGGGCTTTCCACCGGCACGGTCCTCGCCTACAGCGGTTCCCCGGTGACCGTGAGCCTGAGTTCGGCCAATATAACGTCCGGCAGCCTGTATAAATGGCGCGCGGCCGCGCTTGGCGACGGTGGGCGGGGCGGCTGGGTTAATTTCACCGCGCCGTCTTTCGGCGTGGACTATTCAAGCCCTCCCGCCCCGGCCATGGCCGCGATATTGCCGACGGATACCGCGAATATAAATTACAGCACGCCTACCCTGGACTTCGAGGATGTGGGGGATATAGACGGTTCCGGGGTTAAAAACTACGAACTCCAGCTGGCTACGTCCGCCGATTTTACGACCGTAACTTTCAGCTCCGGCCCGCTGGCGTCCATAGCCCGTCCCACGGGCCTTGCCGAGAATCTTTATTTCTGGCGCGCGCGCGCGCTTGATAATGCCGGCAATACCGGGGTTTACTCTTCGACCCGGAGTTTCCGCGTGGACCTCTCCAGTCCCGCGGTCGCCTCGAACATGGGGGCCGGGGATCAAACCTGGCGCAGCGCCAATAACGGGCTTTATGACGTGGACCTTAACGATAACGGCGGCTCCCGTATCTCTAAATTCCAGGTACGGGCCACGTCCGGGCCCAACCAGAGCGGGACGGACTTTGGCGGCGGCTGGGTGGATGCCGCGCTGAACGTTAACGCCACTTATTACTATGCCGACTGGTCCCTGCCGGCCGGTTTCTGGACCAGCCTGCAGAGCTGGGCCACCAACTATATTTCAGTGCGGGCCATAGATTATTCTTCCAATACCACGACGCTTAACGACGCCTTCAAGGTCTTCAAGGATACCGTGGCGCCGGTGATAACCAACTCGGAGTCCGGCGGCGACCTGAACTGGCGCAAGACCGGCCGCAATTACAATGTGGACTTTGCCGACCCGTATTCGAAGCTCGCGGGCGCCAAATATGCGGCCCGCCTGCAGTCCGGAGGCAGCGGCGCCGCCCAGATAGCTTCCACTACCATAGCCGGAGTGAGCGGAGCCTCGTTCACAACGGACTGGGCCGTGAATTTTGCGGGCCTGGCCGGGGACGGCACCAATTATATAAGCGTGGAGTTGTATGATATCGCCGGCAACACGGCTACCATAACCGACGCCTTCAAGATATTCAAGGATACCACGCCCCCCGCATATACGAACAACGTGGCCGGGGGGGACCTGGTGTGGAGAAAGGCCGCCGGCACCGCTTATGATTTCCGCTTCGCCGATAATCCCGGTTCCAAACTGAATGGCGCCATATATACGGCAAGGACCGGGCCCAACGGCACCGGGGTCCTGAAGGTTTCGTCCGTCGCCATTGCCGGCGTCTCCGGCGCCTCGTACAGCACACCCTGGCAGGTAGATTTCGCGAACCTGGGCGGAGACAGCACGAATTATATAACCGTGGAATTCTACGATGTCGCCGGTAATACCACCACCGTAAGCGACGCGTTCATCGTGGTCAAAGATACCACCCCGCCCGCGGTCCCGGCTTTTGTTTCCCCGGCCGATCTTTATAAGACCAACAACGGCGTAGTGGCTTTCGACTGGTCCGATGTCACGGACCCGGCTTCCGGGCTGTCGAAATATATCCTGCAGGCGGCTACCTCCACCGACTTTACCACCGTTACCTATTCCAGTCAGCCCACGGTGTCGGCGGCTTTAAGTTCCTTGCTTGCCCAGAACACTTATTACTGGCGCGTCGCTTCAAGCGACACGGCGGGGAACTACTCGGCTTTCAGCTCCACCCGGGCGTTACTCATCGACCTCTCCACCCCGACCGTTACCGATGCTCAGAGCGGGGACGCTAAGTGGCGCAATTCGAATAACGGACTTTACAACGTCACTTTCAACGACGCGGGCGGTTCCCAGTTGTCCAGCTTCCAGGTCAAGCTTACTTCGGGGCCGAACCAGAGCGGCACCATAATTTACGACTGGTCGGACGTGGCCGCCAATATCAACGCCGCTTCATACTCGTCGCCCTGGGCTTTGCCGGCGCCCGCCTGGAACGCGATCCAGAGCGGGGCTACCGCCTACGCGCATGTGCGGGTCTATGATAATGTCGGTAATTCCTCCACGACCCTGAACGACGTTTTCTTCGTGCTTAAGGACACCATGCCGGTCGCCATAACGCCCGGCTCGGGAGGCGACAGTACCTGGCGCAACGCGAATCCCGGCGCTATTTACGATCCTTCTTTCAGCGACGCCGGCGGCTCCAGGATCGACAGCATTCAATATATCGTATGGACCGGCGCCGGGCAAAGCGGGGTTAAAAAGATCGACTGGACCTTCATATCCTCCGGCCCGGCCAATGTTCTCTCTTATGCGGCGCCGTGGGGTATTTCCGCCTCTTCCTGGCCGGCGCTGGCCGAAGGCGTCAATTATGTGTCGGTGCGCGCGTGGGACGTGGCCGGCGCCACCACCGCGCTTAACGACGTGTTCTACGTGAACAAGGATACCACGGTGCCGTACGCGCAGGATCTTCAGGCCGGGGGGGATGCGGCCTGGCAGAAAGACCCCGGCAAACTTTACGACGTGAATTTTTACGATAACGGCGGCTCGCTCCTGAATACCGCGGAGTACTCGGTCTGGTCCGCGCCCGGCCGTACCGGGACCATGCGCAAGGATTGGAGTCCCATAGTCGCTCCGCCGATAGGTGCGGCTTCATATACCGCCGACTGGCCGGTGGACTTCGTCTCGCTTGCCGAGGGTGCCGCCACCAACTATGTTTCCGTGCGTTTCACCGACCTGGCCGGCAATACCTCCACCTATAACGACGCTTTCTACGTAAGCAAGGATAAAACCCTGCCGGTGATAGCGGACAACCAGTTCGGCGACGATAACTGGCGCAGTTCCTCCGGCACCGTGTATAACGTGGACTTCACCGACGCCGGCGGTTCGCTGGTCTCGAACTTTGAGATCAAAATAACCTCCGGTCCGGCGCAGACCGGCACGCTGGTACAGGATTGGGCCGTTCAGCAGGGTTCCATAAATTCCGCCTCGTACACGACCGACTGGAAGCTTACGCAGGCGCAGTGGAACGCTCTGCCCGCCGGCATTTCCTACGTTTCCGTGCGCGTGAACGACAACGCCGCCAACCAGCAGGAAAAGGACGACGCTTTCTATATACTTAAAGACACCTCCGCTCCCTCGATAACGGACGGTCAGGCCGGGGAATCCGTGTGGCGCGAAGCTAATACCGGCTCGTATAACGTGGACTTCGCCGACATCGGCGGCTCTCTGCTTTCTAAGTTCCAGGTGAAGATAACTACCGGCCAGACCCAGACCGGCACGCTGGTATCCGACTGGTCCGACGTCCTGACCGGCATCGACGCCGCTTCCTATACGGCCGACTGGCAGTTGACCGCCGGGCAATGGAACCTGCTGTTGCCGGGCACCAATTACGTGTCGGTGCGCGTTATGGATTATGCCGGCTCCACCGCTGCGCTGACCGATGTCTTCTTTGTGCTGAAGGATACTTCCTCCCCGGTGATAACCGACGGCCAGACCGGCGATGATACCTGGCGGCGTTTCGGCGGCACCGTCTATAACGTGGATTTCCGCGACCCCGGCTCCGGCCTGGCCTATGCGCGCTATGAAGCCTGGGACGGGCCGGGTAAAACCGGCGTGAATACCATGCCGCTTACCGATATCCCCGGTGCCGTCGGCGCGTCCTACACCGCCGACTGGTCCGTCGATCTCAATCTGCTCGGCCAGGGCACGAATTATATCAGCGTTAGCGCCGCGGACAACCTGGGACAGCAGGCTTCGCTCGAAGACGTCTTCTACGTGCTGAAAGATAACGCTTCCCCGGTCATAACCGATAACCAGTCCGGAGACACCGCGTGGCGCAGGACCGATCCCGGCGCTATCTATAATGTGGATTTCGGCGACCTTACCTCGGGCCTGACCACGGCGCAATACCGCATCGCCTCCCTGCCTTCACAGACCGGCACTATATTCAAGGACTGGACAAACATCCTCTCGGCCCCGGCCGGGCTTTCCTCCTATACCGCCGACTGGGCCGTGGATTTCAACTCCATTGCCAGCGGCGCCACCGGTTACGTTTCGGTGCGCGCCTACGATAAGGCCGATAACCAGGCCCAGGTCGAAGACGCCTTCTTCGTGCTTAAGGACTCGGTTGCGCCCGTTATCGTGATAGTGAGCACCCCGGCGGCCGGTTACGGTCCTTACGCTCTCAACCCCGGCTCGATAGTAAATGTGGATTTCTTCGACGCCGGCGGTTCCGGCATTGATTCTATTCAGTATAAAGTCAGCACTTATCCGGCGCAGGGCGGCACCCCGGTCAAAGACTGGACCAATGTGGCGGTACTGGGCGGCGCCACTTACTATACCGATAACTGGGACCTGGATTTCTTCGCTCTGGAGGTTAAGCCGGCGACCAATTATATCTCGGTGCGCGTAAGCGACCTGGCCGGCAACACTTCTTCCTACACCGACGCTTTCAAATTTTTCAGGAGCACCCATCCCGTAACGATAGACCCGAACCAGAGCGGCGACGCGGTGTGGCGCACTTCGAACAACGGGATATACGATGTGGACTTCACCAGTGAGCAGACAGGTCTCTTTTTAAGTTCATTCGCCGTGCAGGCCTGGACCCTGCCCGGCCGCACCGGCGTCATGACGGCGGATTTTACCAAGGTCGCGGATATAAACGCGCAGAATTATACCGCCAACTGGACGCTGCCGCAGGGAGTCTTTGACTCGCTGGCTGAAACCACCAATTATATAACCGTCCGCGCCTGGAACGTTTCCGGTACCAGCGCCACCCTGGAAGACGTGTTCTACGTTAAAAAAGACACCACCCCTCCGTCCGTGACCGATAACCAGAGCGGGGACAATACCTGGCGTTCCGCGGCGGGATCGGTTTACAATATAGACTTCTCGGACCTCGGTTCCCGTGTTACCACGGCCCAGTACAAGATAACGGGCCAACCCGGCCAGGCCGGCATCCTCATAAAGGACTGGACCAATATCTTTAATAACTCCGCCGGGCAGACGACTTACTCTCCGAACTGGTCCGTGGATTTCAACGCTCTGCAGAGCTGGACCACCAACTATGTGTCGGTCAGGGCATATGACCAGGCCGGACTGGTCTCCGTCTCCTCCGATGTTTTCTATGTCCGTAAAGATACCACTCCGCCGACAGCCGCTAACAACCAGCCTGGGGCCTCGTCTTACCTTTCCGCGAACACGGGCCTCTACAATGTGGATTTTGCCGATCCCGGTCTTGAGTCGGGCCTGCTGAAAGCCCAGGTGCGGATCTCGACGCACACGGCGAATGCTCCGCCCTACCTGCTGGACTGGACCGACGCCGTCACCCTTTCCGGCAGGAATTACACAACGGACTGGCCCTTGCCGCAGGCCGTCTGGGACGAGATGCTTAGCGGCGTCACCACTTACGTGTCAGTGCGGGTACAGGATGCGGCGCTCCTTTCAAGCGACACCTACAATGCCTTCACCGTGTGGAAAGATACCGCCGCGCCCGAAGTGCTGGTGAACCAGGCGGGCGACGATGCCTGGCGGTTAAGCGATCCCGGCGCGGTCTATGACGTGGATTTCAGGGACTTGGAGTCCGGCGCGGCCACGGCGCAGTACCGCCTGTATTCCCACCCCGGCCAGACGGGCGCGCTGCTTAAGGACTGGACCGATGTCTTCTCCATCCCCGGCGGCTCAAAAGTCTACACCGCGAACTGGGGCGTTGATTTCGCCTCGACCATCGAAGGCCAGAATTACGTTACGGTGCGCGTGTTCGACCGCGGCGGCCTCTCCGCCGAGGCCCAGGACGCCTTCTATATAAGGAAGGACACTACGCCGCCGGTCATAATTAACCATCAAAGTGGCGATTACGCCTGGCGCGGCGGGCCCGGCGACTATTACAATGTCGATTTCTACGACAGGTCGTCGGGTCTCGCGGCGCTCCAGTACCGGGTCAGCACCGCGTCGGCCCTTGGTTACCCGATAAGCGACTGGCTCACGCTCGATACCCTTACCGGCTATCCCACCTACTACACCGACAATTGGTCGGTAATGTTCTCCACGCTGGCCGAGAGCGTCACTAATTATATTTCAGTGCGCGCCTATGACCGGCTCGGGCTGGTGTCGGTCTCAAGCGACGTGTTCAAGATCTTTAAGGACGTCACCCTGCCTTCGATAGCCGACAACCAGACCGGCGACGACGCGTGGCATAATTCGTCCGGCACTCTTTACGACGTCGGCTTGGCCGACGCGGGCGGTTCCCTGCTGGAGAGGTTCCAGGCCAAACTGGTCTCGGGGCCGGCCCAAGTCGGGACCCTGGTGGCCGACTGGACCGATGTCGCCTCCGGGATAAATGCCGCTTCCTATTCCGCTACCTGGGCCCTGCCCTCCGGCCTGTGGCAGCTGCTGCCGGAAGGGCAGACCTATGTATCCGTGCGTGTTTACGATAAAGCCGGCAATGTGCGGGAACTCTCCGATCCGTTCTATGTCAGGAAGGACACCTCGCCCCCGGCCATAGCGGACTACCAGGGCGGCGACGCAGCATGGCGTTTGGCGAACACGGCGGCATATGACGTTCGTTTCGCCGATCCCGGCGGTTCCCTGCTGGACAAGGTCCGGGTAAAACTCACTTCACAGCCGGGCCAGGGCGGCGCGGTGATAGCCGGCTGGACCGACGCTCTGACTTCCATTAACGCCGCCTCATATTCCACTCCGTGGGGCCTGCCGGCCTCGGCCTGGAACGCCATACAGAGCGGCGTTACCGCTTATGCGTCGGTGGAGGTCTTTGATAATTCCGGTTCGAGCACCGCGCTTACGGACGCCTTCTACGTTCTCAAGGATACCGTGTCCCCGGCTTTCGTCAACGGGCAAAGCGGCGATCAAGTCTGGAGAAATTCGAACAGCGGAAGTTACAATGTGGATTTCACGGACGCGGGCGGCTCGCTGCTTTCAAAAGTTCAGGTTAAAGCCTCCACCGGCCCCGCCGGGACCGGTACCGCCGCTTTCGCGCTGACCGATCTGGTGACCGGGATCAATTCCGCCGCTTATTCCCAGGATTGGGCGCTGAGTTCCGGTCTCTGGGCTCTGCTGCTGCCCGGAACGAACTATATAAGCGCGCGCGTTTACGATATCGCCGGCTCTTATGCGGATATCCCCGACGCTTTCTACGTCCTGAAGGACACTCAGGGCCCTTCCGGCACGCTTTCCCCGCCGGCCTATTCCGGCTCGCTCGCTTTTAACGTCGCCTACTCCGCTTCGGATGCCGGACCCGCCGGGGTCCAATATGTGAAGCTTTATTACACCTACTCCACCCAGGTCCCGTATGCCTGGACCCAGTTCGGCTCCACGTTCAATTCCAGCCCCATAGCTTTCACCGCGCCTTCGGGCGGGACCGCCGGTTTCAGGCTGGTGGTCTATGATAAGGCCGGCAACCTGGACGAGGCCGACCCTCCCGGCAGCGACACGGCTCCGGAGGCCGTCACCACGGTGGATATGACGGCGGCGCTGGTGATAGACAATCAGACCGGGGACGATGTCTGGCGCCCGGCCGGCGGCACGCTCTATAATATCGATTTCAGCGCGGCGGGCGGTTCGCTGCTTTCCGCGGCGCAGTATAAAGTCGCGTCGGCCTATAACCAGGGGGGAACGCTGGTCAAAGACTGGACTAACATCGCTTCGAATATAAACGCGGCCGATTATACCGCCGACTGGGTGGTCGACTTCGCGGCGCTCAAGTCCAGCTTCAACTATGTGTCGGTAAGGGTTTGGAACCTGGCCGGCACCACTACCACCGTCAACGACGTGTTCTATATCAGGAAAGATACCGAGGCGCCTGTTTTCGTAAATAACCAGGCGGGCGACGACGCCTGGCGCCCCGCCGATCCGGGCCCCGTTTACAACGTGGACTTTAACGACAATTTTTCGCTGCTCTCCAAGGCGCAGTACTCCGCCTCTTCCGCGCAGGGAACGGCATCGGGGAACCTCAAGCCCTGGACGGATATAGCCGCCGGTATTTCGTCGGCTTCATACACGGACAACTGGGGCGTTGATTTTGCCGCGCTGAATTCAGGCGTCACCGCCTACATCTCGGTGCGCGCGTACGATCTGGCCGGCAATGCGGCCGTCAGTACGGACGTCTTCCATGTCCTTAAAGATACAGTGGCCCCGTCCATAGCGAACGGACAATCCGGGGATAATGCCTGGCGCGCGGCCAATACGGGGACTTACAACGTGGATCTCGCCGACGCGGGCGGCTCAAGGCTTTTGAAGGCCCAGTATAATGTCTGGTCCTCCACCGGCCGCGCCGGGACCGAGCTCGTTCCCTGGACCGATATTTCGCCTTCGCCGGCCGGGCTTAATTCCTATACTACGAACTGGGGTTTGAGCGCCGGCGACTTCAGCCTGCTGCAGTCCGGCACCAATTATGTGTCGGTGCGCGCGCTTGATGTCGCTGGTTCCACTACCGCGCTTGCCGACGCTTTCTACGTCCTCAAGGACGCCGCCGGGCCGGCCATCATAAATAATCAGCTGGGTGACAGCGCCTGGCGCGCCTCGAACAACGGCGCCTATGACGTGGATCTCGAGGATCTCCTCTCGGGCCTTGGTTCTTTCGAGGTGAAAGTGACCACCGGGCTTAACCAGAGCGGCACCGTGCTTTCCGACTGGACCCAGGTTTCGGCGGTTTCCGGCCAGAGCTATACGGCGAACTGGGCTCTGCCGTCGGCCGTGTTCGCCGCGATGCGCGAAGGCGATAATTTCGTGTCGGTGCGGGCGTTCGACGCGGTGTCCAACTCCGCCGCCCTTTCCGACGCTTTCTTCGTTAAAAAGGACACTTCTGGACCCGTTATCACCAATAATCAGTCCGGGGACGACGTCTGGCGTAATTCCAACGGCGGCGTTTACAATGTCGATCTGGCCGATGACAAGTCTCTCGCGGCAAAGATCCAGTTGAAAGCCATGACCGGGCCGGGCCAGAGCGGTTCGTTGGCGTTCGACTGGACCGATACCGTTACCGGCATAAACGCGGCCTCGTATACCGCGGATTGGGGTTTAACCCAGGGACAGTGGGACCTGCTGCCGCCCGGCACCAGTTATATTTCCGTGCGGGCCTATGATATGGGCGGCTCCACATCCGCGCAGACCGACGTTTTCCATATCCGTAAGGACACTGTGCCGGCGGCGGACATAAGCGCGCTGGCCGGAGTTACCGGCGCGGAAGGCTCGATCGCCCTTTCCTGGTCGGCCCCTTCCGACGGAGGGGAGACGGTGAGTTCGTACGTGGTCAAGGTGTCCTCCTCTATCAACATCAATGGCGGGAATTTCGACACGGCCGATACTTACGCGCAGGCCTGGCCGCCTTTAGTAGCCGGCTCTCCGGAGAGCTATAACCTTACCGGGCTGGAGCCCAACACGCTTTATTATATCGCCTTGAAATCCATAGACAGGGGCGGTAATGTTTCCGGCATCTCGAATACGGCCTCCGCCGTGTCGGGCCCCGACACTACGCCTCCCGGCGCGATCTCCGATCTTTCGGCCCAGCCGGGCGGTTTTGACGGACAGATCAGCCTGTCCTGGACGGCCGTGGGCGATAACGGACTGTATATCGGCACCGCCACGGCCTATCAGGCCCGTTACAGGACGGACCAGGCCATAACCTCCGGCGTCCTGTGGGACGGCGCAAATATTTACGACCAGGCTTGGGTGCCGCGGTATCCCGGTGCAGCCGAGACGGAGAGCATTGACGGTCTTGTGGCGGGGACCACTTATTACTGGGCGGTGAAAACGGTGGACGACGCCAATAACACCGCCGTCCTCTCCAACAGCACCGCCACCTACGCCAAAGTGGGCGGCGGCACCACGGGCATGCTGCTGTTCGGGAGCGGCACCACTAATATACCGAAGGCCAACGTGTGGACCCCTCCGAATTTCGGCGGGGCGTATAACGGCGCCACGACCGGCGCGCTGGCGACTTCGGTGATGCGCCATATCGTCGTGCGCGCTTCCCCCCTGCGCAACGAGAAAATAGCGGGCATACTCTCGTCGGACGGGGTCCTGCAGATACAGCGCTACAACGGCCTTACCTCGACCTGGACCAATGAGTGGAGCACAACAACTATAAGCGCGGCTAACTCGGCCTATCGCGGCTTCGATATCGCTTACGAGCAGAGCTCCGGCCGGGCTATGGTGCTCTATAACGGCGCCGCGGCCGGGACGCTTTATTACAATATCTACGACGGTAACTCCTGGACCGGGGCGCAGACCCTTTCCGCCGGAGGCGCCACGGCTTCCGCCTGGGTGCGGCTTGTCCCTAAACCCAATTCGGACGAGTTAATGGCCGCTTTCCTTAAGGCGACCTCGTTCCAGATCTACGCCATCCGGTGGAGTTCCACGGCCTGGGTGAACGGGACGCAGATAGTGGCCAGCGCCAGCGCCATCACCCGGCAGTACTATGACGTGGCCTGGGAATCCAACAGCGGCGACGCCATAGTGGTTTACAGGGGCGCGACCTCCGGCCGCGCCGAAACTACCCGCTGGAACGGGGCCGCCTGGGCCGCGGTGACTTCCTCGTATTACACGTTCCAGACCAATACCAACCGCCTGGCCAACTGGATCGCGCTGGCGCCGGACCCGAACTCCGACTATATAGCGGCCACCAGCCTCGACGTAGGCAATGACTGGAACGCCTCAATGTGGGACGGTGCCGCCAATAACTGGGCCTACCAGGCCACCGGGAACGCGAATGTTATCAACAATACCAACCAGGCCCGCTCCATTGACGCGGCCTGGGAAAGCAAGAGCGGCAGGGCTATAATCGCCTGCGCCAACGCGGCGGCCAATTCCGTTTATTACGCAACCTGGACCGCCGCCGGCGGCTGGGGAACTTCGCTGGCCGTGGCGCCCGCCGTGGGCCTTTGGACCGGCCTGGTCAACGGCGTGCAGCTCGAGCCGGATCCGAAGACCAACGCCATGCTGATGACGGCCTGGTCGGCTTCGAACGATCTCAGGAGCGCGGCCTGGAGCGGCAGCGTCTTCACCCTGTACCCCGCCGCGCACACCGCTACTATATCGGCTAATACATATATGCCGGTCATGATGGCGATAAACCGGCATGACACGGTCCCGCCCACGGTCACCGATAACCAGCCGGGGGACGATTCCTGGCGCGCCGCCAATACGGGAGCTTACAATATAGACGCGGCCGACACCGGCGGTTCGCACCTGCGCGGTATACAGACCAAAATTTACTCCGGCGCCGGCCAAAGCGGCCAGCTGATAGAGGATTGGGCCACGCAGGTTTCCACCTCGGGCGTGGATAGTTATACGACCGACTGGCCGCTCGGCGCCGGCACCTGGTCGGCCATGAAAGAGGGTTTCAACTATGTTACGGTGCGTTCGACGGACGGTTCGGATAATGTCTCCCTTAACCCCGTCGTGGACGCTTTCTATGTAAAGAAAGACACCACGCCTCCCTCCGTCCCGGCGCTGTCCGTGCCCGCCGAAGGCGCCTTCCTGAAGAACCCGGCGGTATTCCTCGACTGGTCCGGTTCTTCGGACCTGGCCAGCGGCCTGAACAATTACGAGCTTCAGGTCGCCACTTCGACCGATTTCTCGACGCCGGTCTACAGCTCCGCTCCGTCCGTGTCCGAGGCGACTTCTACCGCGCTTGCCAGCGCAAAATACTACTGGCGCGTGCGCGCCAAAGACCTGGTGGCCAATTATTCCGCCTACGCCTCCACCTATTCGGTGTTCGTGGATACTATAGCGCCGCTGACCGACAATAAGCAGAGCGGCGACAACGCCTGGCGCAGCTCTTCCGGAACCGTCTACAACGTGGACTTTACCGACGCGGGCGGTTCCCTGCTGGACGCCGTAAGTTACGCGGTCTATAGTTCCACCGGCCGTACCGGTTCTCAGCTCGTCTCGTTCCCGGGGGGCGTGATAGCGTCCGGGATAGCGGCGGCCGCGTATACCGCGGATTGGAAGCTTTCCGCCGCCAACTGGGCACTGCTGGTCAACGGCACCAACTATGTCTCGGCGCAGTCCACGGACCGCGCCGGCAATCTGACCGTCACGGACGACGTGTTCTATATACGCAAGGACGCGCAGGCCCCCGTGATAACCGATAATCAGCCGGGTGACGACGCCTGGCGCGCGTCGGCCGGCACCCTTTACAATGTGGATCTTGCCGATGCCGGCGGATCGCTGCTGGATAAGTTCCAGCTTAAAATAACCTCCGGCCCGGGCCAAAGCGGAACGGTGATAGCCGACTGGTTCGACAGGGTCACGGGTATAAGTTCATCTTCATACACGACTGATTTTGAGATCGGCGCCTCCACTTGGGCCGTACTGCCGGAAGGCCAGTCTTACGTTTCGGCGCGGGTCTACGACGGTGCGGGCAACGCCTCAGTGCTTAACGACGTCTTTTACGTGCGCAAGGACACTTCTTCGCCGTCGTCCGTTACGGCTCTGGCTCCGGCGAACGGCAGGATCACCAACAGCGCCAATCTCTCGTTCGACTGGACCGACGCGGCGGACGCCGGCTCAGGCGTTTACGCCTACGAGATATTCATCGCCACCTCCTCCGATTTTGCCGTCAACCATGCGAGCGCGCAGGTCATGGCTTCCCAATACTCGCGGGCGCTTGATTCCGGGGTTTATTACTGGCGCGCCCGCGCGCAGGATGGTTCGCTGAACTACGGCGCTTACAGCTCCACCTTCTCCGTGCGCGTGGATACAGCGCCGCCCGTGATAACCGACGGCCAATCCGGCGACGACGCCTGGCGCTCATCGGACCCCGGCGCCGTGTACAACGTGGATTTCTCCGACGCGGGGGGTTCGCTGATAGAATCGCTGGAGTACTCGGCCTGGTCGGGCGCGGGCCGTACCGGCGTCAATGTCGTCCCCTGGACCGTTATAACCTCCACGCCGCTGGCCGCTCCTTCGTATGCGGCCGACTGGGGCGTGAATTTCGGCCTGCTCGGGGACGGCACCAACTATGTGTCCGTGCGGGTATGGGACGCGGCCGGCTCCACTGTGACCGTCGACGATGTTTTCTATGTGAAGAAAGATGGGCTGCCCCCGAACATAGTTGACAACCAGCCCGGGGATGACGCGTGGCGCGCGGCCCCGGGCGCGCTGTTCAACGTCGATTTCCAGGATTCCGGCTCCTCGCTGCTTTCGCGCTTCCAGCTGAAGATAACTTCAGGCCCGGCGCAGACCGGTACCGTGATATCCGACTGGTTCGACAGGGCGGCCGGCATCAATTCAGCCTCGTATTCGTCCGATTTCGATCTCGGCATCTCCACTTGGCTGCTGCTGCCGCAGGGCACCTCCTACGTGTCGGCGCGCGTTTATGACAATGCCGGGAACACCGCGGGCGCTAATGATGTTTTCTACGTGCGTAAAGACACCACGGCCCCCTCCGTCTCCGATAACCAGCCTGGCGACGACGTCTGGCGCACCGCCAATAACGGCGTCTACAATGTGGACTTCTCCGACTCCGGCGGGTCCAAACTCTCGTATTTCCAGGTGAAGGCGACAACAGGCCCGGCGCAGACCGGCCAGGTAAGCGCCGACTGGACGACCGTGCTCACCGGCCTGGACGCCAATGCCCATACCTCCGACTGGGCGCTGCCCACGACCGTGTTCGACGCGCTGGCGAGCGGCATAAACTATATCTCCGTGCGCGTTTATGATAACGCCGGGCTGACGTCCTCCCTGAACGACGTGTTCTATGTGAAGAAATCCACCGCCGCTCCGCGCATAATCAACAACCAGGCCGGCGATAACGCCTGGCGCTCCGCGCCGGGAACGGTTTACAACGTGGATTTTGAGGACGCCGGCGATTCGGGCCTGTCGGCCGCGCAGTACAAGGTCACCTCGGCCCCGGGGCAGGCTGGCGCGCTGCTGAAGGACTGGACCTACATCGCTTCTTCGATAAATTCTCCCTCCTATACCGCGGACTGGGGCGTGGATTTCTCGGCCCTGGCGGAGAACGGCACCAATTACGTGTCCGCCCGGGTCTGGGATGTCAGCGGGGCCACCACTACCGTTAACGACGTCTTCTATGTCAGAAAGGACGTAACTCCTCCCGGGGTCGTGAATAACCAGGCGGGCGACGATACCTGGCGCTCTTCCAATAACGGCCTTTACAACGTAGATTTTACCGACGCGGGCGGCTCGGCGCTTTCGCGCTTCGAAATAAAAGTGACCACGGGGCCCAACCTCACCGGTACCGTAGCGGCGGACTGGTACGCGCCCGCGTCAGCCATCAATTCCAACAGCTATACGGCCGACTGGTCGCTGGCCGCTTCGACTTTCACGGCCCTGCCGGAAGGCCCGGGCCGCGTGTCGGTGCGGGTCTACGACAATGCCGGGAACATGTCGGAACTGGACGACGCCTTCTATGTCAGGAAGGATACCACCGCCCCCTCGGTGCCTTCCGCTCTGTCTCCCGCCGACCTGGCGCCGCGCGCCACGCTCTCGCCGCTGCTGGACTGGACCGACTCCTCCGACGGCTCCTCCGGGATATACGGCTACGAACTCGAGGTTTCCACCTCCGCGGGCTTCGTCCCGCTCGCGTATTCCGCGGCCCCCGCCGCGTCGCAGCAGGCCGCGGCGCTCTCGGCCAGCACCACCCATTATTGGCGCGCGAAGGCCAGGGATAACGCCGGGAATTACTCCGGCTACAGTTCGACGTTCAGGGTCGTGGCGGATACCGTGCCGCCGGTAATAACCGACAACCAGGCCGGGGAAACCAGCTGGCGCAACTCGGATCCCGGCGCGATCTATAACGTGCCTTTTTCCGATAATCTGACCGGCCTGGACGTTATGGAGTATTCCGCCTGGAGCGGGCCGGGCCAAAGCGGGACCAACGCGCTGGGCTGGACAATCATCTCCTCCGGCACGCCGCGGCTGAGCTATCCCGGACCCTGGGGCGTTAATTTCTCCCTGCTCGGCGCCGGCACCAACTATATCTCGGCCCGGTCCTGGGATATAGCCGGCTCCACCGCCGTCCGGAGCGACGTCTTTAACGTGCTTAAGGATACCTCCGGGCCCGACATCGTGAACAACCAGTCAGGCGACGCCTCTTGGCGTGCGGCCAACCCCGGCGCGGTTTATGACGTCGACTTCCGCGACCTCTACTCCGGCGTGGCTACTATCCAGTACCGCATAACTTCCCTGCCTGCGCAGGGCGGCTCGCTCGTGGTCGACTGGGCCGACGTGGCCTCCGGCCTTAACGTCTCAACTTACAGCGTGAACTGGGGGCTTTCCGCGGCCAATTGGAACCTGCTGGCCCAGGGCACCAACTATGTCACGGTCCGGGCCTATGACCGGCTTGCCCAGAGCTCGGCGCTTGTCGACGCTTTCTACGTTAAGAAGGATACCACGGCTCCCACGGTGACCGATAATCAGGGCGACATAGCGCTGGCTTCCAGCCAGGCCGACGTGGATTCGATCAACGTGGACTTCCAGGACACCGGCGGCTCGCTGCTTTCCAAGGTCCAGTATTCCGCCTGGACCGCTCCCGGCCGCGCCGGCGGAGAAGTGATCCCCTGGACCGATATAGCGGCCAACATAAACGCCGCCGCCTATACGGCGGATTGGCCGGTCGATTACCTGGCGCTGCCCAACCTGGCCGATACTTATATATCGGTGCGGGCCTATGACCTGGCCGGCAATACCAGTTACTATAACGACGTGGCGTCCATATATAAGGAAGGTTCGGGCCCGTCCATCGTAAATAACCAGTCCGGCGATACGGCCTGGCGCAGGATCAACGACGGGCTTTACGATATGGACTTCCAGTCCGAGTCCGGCTATAACCTCGACTACTTCCAGGTCACCGCCGCCACCTCCGCGGCCGCGCCCACATATCTTGTGGCTTGGACCAGCGCGGCCTGGGGCATCGGCTCCGCGGGCTATTCCGCCAACTGGGCGCTGCCGCAGGCGGTGTTCGACGCCATGGCGCCGGGGAAGAATTATGTTTCCGTCAAGGTCTACGACCTGCAGCCCAGCTTCTCGGCGCTGAACAACGCCTTCTACGTGTTGAAGGATACCTCCGCGCCGGTCCTGGCTTTGACCCAGGCCGGCGACGACGTCTGGCAGGGGGGCGCCGGTAAAAATTACAACGTGGACTTCTTCGATCCGCTCTCGGGGCTCGCCACCGCGCAATACAGGATAACCTCGCAGCCCGCTCAGGCCGGTACCGTGCTCAAGGACTGGACCGATATCGCCTCGCCCGCCGGGGCTGTCTCCTACACTACGGACTGGGCCGTGGATTTCGCGGCGCTTCAGGAATGGGCGACAGGCTATGTAAGCGTGCGGGCCTACGACACGCTGGCGCAAAGTTCGGCCGCCGCCGACGCTTTCTATATCCTGAAAGATACCACGCCGCCGTCCGCGCCGTCGCCCGTTTCTCCGGCGGATAAAGCCGCTTACCCGGCCGGCACGGTCGCTTTCGACTGGACGGATTCAGCCGATCTGCGCTCGGGGACCAGCTTCTACCACCTGGAAACCTCTCTTACGCAGGACTTCGCCGCCGTCTACGCCTCCTCTTCCCCGGCGGTTTCGCAGGCCTCGTTGAGCGTCGCGGACGGCAACTATTACTGGCGCGCCAAAGCCGCGGACCGCGCCCTGAACTACTCCGCCGTTTCCTCCACCAGGGCGTTCACCGTGGATACTTCCAGCCCCATTATCGTTAATAATCAACCCGGGCTCACCGCCTGGCTGGTCGCGGATCCCGGCGCCGCTTTTAACGTGGATTTCCAGGACCTGACTTCCGGCGTGACCACCGCGCAGTACAGGGTCACCTCGGCCGCGGCCGGCGGGGGGGCCGTGTTGAAGGGCTGGACCGATATCCTTTCCTCCACCGGCACGCTCTATTACGCGGCCGACTGGGCGCTGGATTTCGCCGCGCTGAAAGAAGGCCTCAATTACGTCTCGGTGCGCGCTTTCGACCGGGTGGCCCTGTCATCCGCGGCCGCCGACGCGTTCATCGTCCGCAAGGACACCTCGGCCCCGTCGGTGACCGTGAACCAGACCGGCGACAACACCTGGCGCAGGACCTCGGGCGCCGTTTATGACGTAGATTTTGCCGATCTCGGCGCGGGGCTCGCCACCGCGCAGTACCGTATAACCTCGCAGCCGGCCCAGGGCGGCACGGTGCTGAAGGACTGGACCAATATCTTTAACTCGACCGGCACCGCTTCCTATGCCTCCGACTGGCCGGTGGACTTTTTCGCGCTGGCCGAAACCGCCACCAATTATGTGTCGGCGCGGGCATACGATACTCTCGGCAACCTTAAGACCGTGAACGACGTGTTCTATGTCCTGAAGGACCTGACCAATCCCGCCATACTGGATAACCAGCCGGACGACAACACCTGGCGCTCGTTGGACCCCGGCGCCATTTACAATGTAGGTTTCTCGGATACGGGCGGTTCCAAGCTCGACAAGTTCCAGACCAGGATAACCACCGGCCCCGCCGGCAGCGGCACGGTGATACTGGATTGGACGGACAGGGTCCTTAATATCAACGCGACCTACTATGCCCAGTTCTGGGGGCCGGATTTCGCCTCGCTCGGAGAAGGTTTGAACTACGTGTCGGTGCGCGTATACGACAAGGCCGGGAACAGCGCCCAGCAGGCCGACGTGTATTCGGTAAAGAAAGATACCACGCCGCCCGCGGTGACGAACAACCAGAGCGGAGACGATATCTGGCGCTCGGCCAATACCGGCGTCTACAACGTGGATTTCGCCGATGCGGGCGGGGCCGGGCTCGAACGTTTCCAGGTCAAGGCGACCACCGACGCAGCCGGGGCCGGCATACCCGTGTTCGACTGGACCGATCTTGTGACCGGTATAAACGCCCAGACCTATACCGCCGACTGGCAGCTGACCTCCCAGATGTGGGGCCTGCTCGGCAGCGGCACTTCGTATATCTCGGTAAAGGTCTGGGACCTGGCAGGTTCCTCCTCGGCGAGCGCCGGCGTCTTCTATGTAAGGAAAGACACACAGGCGGTTTCCATAACCGACAACCAAGGCGGCGACGATACCTGGCGCTCCGTGAACAGCGGCCTCTATAACATCGACGCCGCCGCGCTCGGCGGCTCTCCGCTTGACCGGTTCGAGGTGCGTTCCTCCACTCTGCCGGGCAATCTTGGCCCGTTCACTTCCGACTGGACGTCCGCCGTAAGCGGTGTGAGCGCTTATTCCTATACCGCCGATTGGGGTTTGCCCGCGGCCGCGTTCAACGCCATGCTCAGCGGTTCCACTAACTATGTGTCGGTCCGCGTCTATAACCAGGCCGGGTTCTACGCCCAGCTCGCGGACGTGTTCTATGTGCGGAAGGACACCGTAACCCCGCAGGTGACGAATAATATATCCGGCGGAGACAATACCTGGCGCAACGGCCCCGGCACCCTGTACGACGTGGATCTCGCGGACGCCGGCGGTTCGCGCCTGTCCGGTTTCGAACTGCGGGCTTCCACCAAAGCCGCGGCCGGGCCGTATCTTTTTGACTGGACGGCCGTCCAGTCGGGGATCAACGCCAATTCTTATACGTCCGACTTCGCCATCCCGGCCTCTTCGTTCAGCCTGCTGATGGAGACCGTCACGAACTACATATCGCTGAGAGCTTATGACGTGGCGGGCAATACCGTCACGGTCAGCGACGCCTTCGTGGTGCTGAAGGATACCACGCCGCCCGTGCTTACCGACAACCAGTCGGGCGACGCGTACTGGCGGCGCAGTTCCGGCACGGTCTACAATATAGACCTGGCCGATACCGGCGGTTCACGCCTTTCTAAAATGCAGCTGCGGGCTTCGTACAACGCCGGCACGCTGGGCCCGTGGTATTTCGACTGGTCCGACGCCGTGACCGGGATAAATTCCAATTCCTATTCCGCGGATTGGCCGCTGCCGCAGGCGCTCTGGAACCTGCTCGGTGAAGGCACGAATTATATCTCGGTACAGGCCTGGGACGCGGCCGGCAGCACCGCTACTTTCGGCTTCCAGCCCTTCTATATACTCAAAGATACGACCCCGCCTGTTTTTGTGAACGGCGAGTCCGGCGGCGACGCGGCATGGCTTAACGCGGGGCGGAACTATGATCTGGACTTCGGCGACCCGATGAGCGGCCTGTCGGCCGCGGAGTACAGCGTGAGCACCACGGCGCTCTCGGCGGACGGTCTTGTGAAACCGTGGACCGTTATAAGCCTGCCCGGCGGCGCGGCGTCATATGCCGTCAATTGGGCTCTGGATTTCCCGGCGCTCAGGGAAGGCGTTACCAACTACGTGTCGGTGCGCGCCTGGGATATAGCCGGTTCCACGGCCACGCTTAAGGACGCTTTCTATGTAAAGAAAGATACCACGCCGCCTACGGCGCAGAGCAACCAGGCGGGGGAATTCTCGTGGAGGAATTCCAACGGCGGCGTTTATAACGTGGACTTCGGGGATACGGGCAGCTCGCTGCTCTCCAGATTCCAGCTCAGGGCCTCGACAGGTCCGGCCGGTACGGGCATACTGGCTTTGGACTGGACCGATAATGTGACCTCGATAAACCTCAATTCCTATACCGTCGACTGGCCGCTGTCGGCCGGTATCTGGAACGGTCTTTACGACAGCGCGACCAACTATATTTCGGCGCGCGCATGGGACAACGCCGGCAGCTCCTACACCATAACCGACGCCTTCAGGGTCCTGAAGGACACAACGCCGCCCTCTATTACGGACAACCAGGGCGGCGACGATAGCTGGCGCAAGGTTTCCGGCACGCTGTACAACGTGGACTTCGCAGACGGCGGTTCCATGCTGTCCAGCGCGGCTTATTCCGCCTGGACCGGCCCAGGCCTTACCGGCGCCCAGGCGAAGGGCTGGACGCAGATCTTCTCGGCGCCCGCCGCCTCTTACACTTCGGATTGGACGGTGGACTTCAACAGCCTGGCCCAGGGCGTCAACTATATCTCGGTCCGCGTCTGGGACGCGGCCGGCAATATGCGCGAACTTGACGACGCGTTCTATGTGAGGAAAGATACCGCCGCCCCCGTGATCACCGATCTCCAGAGCGGCGCCACCACCTGGTACCGGGCGAATCCAGGCGCGGTGTTCAACGTGGATTTCTCCGACGACAGCATAGGCGTTTCCAGCGCCGCTTATGAAGCCTGGACCGGGGCCGGCCGCACCGGCTCCAACGTGGTCCCGTCCACCCCTATATTCAGCGGCGCGCCGGTCGCGGCCTATACCCAGGACTGGGGGCTGTACGAGGCCGACTGGCTGCTGCTGCCTCCCGGCGTCAGCTCGGTGACCGTGACGGCCTGGGACGGCCTGGGCAGTTCCTCCGCCCTGGTGGACGTTTTCTACATACTCAAAGACACCGTGCCGCCGTCGGCCCTGACCACGCTGTCGGCGGCCCCTCAGACAGGCCAGACCGGCGAGGGGGATATCTACGCCAGGTGGAGCGCGCCCGGCGACAATGCGCTGACCGGCAGCGCCAGCTATTACATGGTGCGCTACAAGACCGACGCCGCGTTCGCCGGCCAGGGCGATTTCGACGCGGCCTCGGTTTACGTCTCCACTTTGGTTCCGAAGGCCGCCGGCGCCTCAGAGGGCCTTATCCTCACCGGTCTTACCGCCGGCGTCACTTACCAGCTGGCCGTGGAGGCCGTGGATAAGGCGGGCAATACCGGGACGCTCAGCAACCTGACCTCGGCCTATGCCGGAGTGGACCTGACCCCGCCCGGCGCCATAGCCGACCTGTCCGCGACCGTGGGCGATTTCCAGGGCCAGATAGCCGTGGCCTGGACCGCGCCGGGCGAAGGGGTGAAAGGCGTTGCCAACGCCGGTACGGCGACATCTTACATGGTGCGCTACGCCACTTTTGCCGTGACCGCCGGGAATTTCAGCGCGCCGACGGTATCCAGTTATACCCAGACCTGGATACCGCAGGCCTACGGCCTGGCCGAAAGCCAGGTCATCGACGGGCTTAACCCCGGCACGACATATTCCATAGCCATCAAGGCGGTGGACGAGAGAGGCAATATCGGTCCCATCTCCAACGTCGTCAGTTCGAGCGCCACTCCAGCCGGCGCGGCGTCCGGTATGATGTTCTACGGCGAGAGTACCGCCACGACGCCCAAATACCGCCTCTGGAACCCTGACGCCTGGGCGGCGCAGGCCGACGCCGCGGCGGCCGCGGCTACCGTGCGCTGGGTCGTGCTGAAATCGGTGCCCGTGGTGGCCAATATAAAGATAGCCGGTTCGCTGGCCTCGGATAACAGCCTTCACTTCCTGAAATGGGACGGCGTAGCTTCAAGCTGGAGCGACATCACGATGGCGGCGGCCCCGGTCCCCGGCGGTTCGGCCACCAGGAAGTTCGATATCGCGCCTGAAAATCTGACCGGCAGGATGATGACCGCTTATTATAACGGCACCGTCGGGGCCGTCTCATACGCCGTCTGGTCTTCCACCGCTTCCGCCTGGGCCGGCGTACCGGCTTCGCTGACCCTGACCGGCCTCACCGGCGCCGTGAACTTCGTGCGGCTGAGCGCTATGCCCGGCACCAACAGGATACTGCTGATGGCTCTGGACGCCAACTCCCGCGTCTCCGCCGCCGTCTGGAACGGCTCGGCCTGGACCAGCGTACAGAGTCTGACCACCGCCGCTTCCAACGCGACAAGGGAATGCTTTGACGGCGGCTGGGAGACCCAGACAGGCAACGCCCTGGCCATCTGGGGGACCGGCACGACAAGCGCCTATAAGATCTGGCGTTCCACCGGCCTGGCATGGGACGCTTCTACTCCCGCCGGCCCCAACTTCGCCGCGGCCGTAAGCTGGCTGCGCCTGGCCTCCGATCCTTCGACCAACCGTATGGGCGCGGCGTATGTTACCGGAACGCCCGCCTGGGGCGCCGTCATCTGGCGTCCCACCGTAGGCACCGAGTCCTGGTCCGCCATCCCGACGGTCGGGACTCCGCGCGCCAGCGCTACCCGCGTGGTGGACGCGGCCTGGGAATCGACTACCGGAAAATTCATGGCCGCCGCGGTCACCAGCGCGAACCAGACCCGGTTCAGCTATCTTACCTGGCTTAACGGCACCTGGACGCCGGCTACTCCGTCCGCGGCCACGGTCAACACCAACACCACTTTCGCCGGGAATATCGCCTGGCTGGGGCTGCTGGCCGACCCGAATACCAATAAGATAACCGCCTACGGCGTGGACGTCTCTTCCGACCTGCGCAGCACGCTCTGGGGCGGCTCGTCCTGGGCGGGCGCCGTCGGTTCCAACTTTACGCACGAAACCAGCATCTCCGAGACCAATTTTGAAAGCGCCGCGCTTTCCTTCGACCGGCAGGACGCGGTGCCGCCGACCGTGGTGGATAATCAGACCGGAGACGATAATTGGCGCAATTCGCGGGCGTATTACAATATCGACGCCACCGACTCGGGCGGTTCGCACCTCGCTTCCATCCAGACCAAGATCTTCTCCCAGTCCGGCGGCGGCGGCTCGCTTATAGAGGACTGGACCGACCAGGTCACCGGCATTAATTCGGATTCCTACACCGCGGACTGGCAGTTCGCGCAGAGTACTTTCGACCTGCTGCCCCAGGGCCAGAGCTACGTGGGCGTCCGCGCGCGCGATAACGCGGGCAATTACGCCTCCTACATCCTCGACGCGTTCTACGTTAAAAAAGACACCATTGCCCCTGCCGTCTCCAATAATCTGGCGGCCGGTTACGATTCCGCGTGGCATAACGTCCCGCAGGGGCCGGTGTACGACGTGGATTTTGCGGATACCGGCGGTTCGCAGCTGAGGAGCCTTGAGTACTCCGCCTCCAGCGGGCCCAACCAGAGCGGCATACAGACGCTCGACTGGACGGTCATCTCTTCCGGCACCCTCGGCGCCATATACACGGCCGACTGGCCGGTCGGTTTCTCTCTGCTGGGACATGGCACCAATTACATAAGCGTGCGCGCCATAGACAACGCTTACAGCACCACTACGCTCGTGGACGCTTTCAAGGTTCTCAAGGATACCCAGCCGCCGGCCGCGATAACGGGTCTGGCCGCCGTACCCGGCCCGGTCAGGGGCTCGGTCGATCTGTCATGGACCGCTCCGGGGGATGATGGCGCCCTCATTAATAATACCCGCGGCTACTACATCGTGAAGTCGGCTACGTTCCAGATAACCACGGACGCTCTGTTCAACGCCGCGAGCGCGTACTCGCAGGCCTGGACGCCGGCGGCCGCGGGCCAGCCTGAAGCCAACGCCGTCTACGGTCTGGACGCGGGGCAGACTTATTATTTCGCGATAAAGACCGCCGATAAGGCGGGCAATGTTTCCCCGCTGTCGAACCAGGCTTCTTCTCCGCCGCAGACGGCCAATCTTTACATTAACGAGGTTTACGCGGCCGGCGCGGCCGCCGCGGACGACTGGATCGAGTTTTACAACAATACCTCGTCCACTATAACCCTGACCGGCTGGAAGCTTATCTATAACCAGGGCACGATAGATCTGCCCGGGCCGGAGTTCACGATGTGGACCGGCACCGCCATCGACACGGTCAACGTCAACGGGTATTACACCGTTACCACGTCCACTAACATGAACGGCGCGCAGAGCTACCACGTCATACTCAAGGACGCGGGCGGCAACGTGGTGGACCGCGTGCAGTGGCCGTCCTTGTCCTCCGGCAGGTCCTTCGCCAGGATAACCGACGGCAATGCCGATTATTTTGACGCCGACCCGACCCCGACTAAAAATTACGCCAACTCCGTGGCCACGGATCCCGTCAGGATCAACGAGGTCTCGTACGGGGCGCTCGCCGGCCAATTCGTGGAGCTTTATAATACCGGCAATTCCACCTTTACCATGACCGGCTACTATCTCAGGAGTTCGTATAACGGCAGGTTCCGGTTCACCCGCAAGATATACGCCCACGACTACGCCGTTATAGACCAGTCCGCGGTGAGCGGCGAGGCGCTGTCGTACGCGTCCGTGTTCGGCGCCTCCGGGCTTTCCGCCGCCGGGGATTTCGCGGTGCTGGAGAATTCCGCCGGTCAGACGCTGGACAGGGTCGTCTGGCAGTCCGGGAATTCATATTCGCTGCGCAACTACAAGGCGGCCCTGGTCAGCGCTTCCAATTGGGCTCCCGCCAACGCCTCCGCTTCCATCGGGCGCTGGCCTTCGGAAGGCTCCGCCACGGGCCTGGATTCCTATGACTTCCACACCGCGGGCTCCGCCACGCCGGCCTCGCGAAATAACGGCGCGGGGCTGGCCGCGCCCAACGCTCTTTCCTACCCGGCGGCTTCCCAGATCATGCCGCGTAAATTCCCGCTGCGCCTGACGCTAGGGGCCGCTTCCGCCTCAGGTACCGGAAATAACCTGGTTTTCAGCAGGACCGGGGGCGCCGCGGACCAGAATTCTCCGCACCTCTACAGGCTCGCGGATATCGGCTTCAACCTCTCGAGCCTGGGCGCGCAGGCCACTTCACAGTCCGGGATCTCGTTCGCGGACCAGGACGGCGCGCCGCTCGTGAACGGGGCCGTCTATAAACTTATTCTCAACAGCGACACGGGTTCCGCTTCCGCGCCGCAGATAGCGCGCGCCGGTCTGACCTATGACTCTTCCGTGCAGGCGGTCAACGCCGCGGCCGTCGCTCCCCAGCGGCTCGGTGAGAACGTAATGGCGTCAGCCGTGCGGCTTGACGTTTACAATAACAGCCCCGCCGGTTATAACCCGGTCGAGATAGGCGCGCTTACCGTGCACCTGTCGTCCGGGGACCTTACGGCGCTCGATACCGCCAAGGCCAGGACTATCTTCCAGAGCGTTTCCATCTTCCGGGATTCCGCCGGCGGCCTCGGCGGTGTTTACGAGCCGGGGCTGGATAGCGACGCCGCCGCGTCCATACAGAACGCCGACATCACCCTCGACGGTACCGGAGCGATGGTGATAGCGGTCTCCTCCGCCGCCAACGCTATGACGCCCGCGGCCTCCACCGCGGCCTATTACGTAGTTTTTGAGGCGGCGCAGTACGCTTCCACACAGCCGGCCAATACTTTCAGGGTCGGTCTTACGCCGTCTTCGGACGTCGTCCTGCGCGACTCCCCGAGCTCGGAAGCCCAGGACTTTACCGCCGGTTCCGCCGTGCAGACCTCGTCCACCGTTATAATGGTCGAGGCGGCGCGGCCGCCCGACACGCTCTGGCCGTTCGACGCCGGGCCCCAGGCCGCCGTCGTGTCCCCGGTCGATTACTATAGCGGTCCGCTTGTCAGCTCCGCCGTTTATGTCCCGGCGATCGACGGTGTGCTGCGGGCCATAAGGTCCAACGGCCAGTCCAAATGGGACTTCCCGACTTTCCCGCAGGCCGCCATCCGCACCTCGCCGGCGATCACGGAGGAGAGCGGCGGGGTCTACCTGTATTTTGCCAACGACAACGGGGATGTCTACAAATTGAAGGATACCGACGCGTCGGCGCAGCAGATCTGGAAGCGCCCGCTCGGCTCGGCCGTGATATCCAGCCCCATGGACTCCGGCGATAAAATGTACCTGGGCGCGGCTAACTCCCAGGTCTATTGTCTCAACAAGGCGGACGGTTCCGATTGCGCGGGCTGGACGCACGATTCCGGTTTTACCGCGGCGATCACCGGTACGCTGTCTCTCGACGACCGCACGTCCGGCGTGAACGCTTCCTGGATAGGCCTGAATGACGGCAAGGTGGTGCGCTTCCTGACGGCTTCCGGCGTTATCACGAGCTGGTTCCAGACCGGCGCCGCCATAAAGTCATCGCCTTATGTGGAAGCCGCTTACCTGGGCGGCAATAACCTTTATATAACTTCCACCGACGGGAAGCTTTATTCCAGGACTTCGGCGAACCTGACGACCCAATCCGGGAGCTGGATAGATTGCAAGGCAAGCTCGGCCATCTACACCTCCCCGTTCCTACAGACCCTTTCCGACGGCCAGAACTGGGTGTTCTTCGGGGATGACGCGGGCAAGCTGTATAAGGTATACGCCGCCTCCGGCGCCGTTGTGGCCGACGGGCCGTGCAGTGCCATATACCAGGCTAACGGCAAGATAAGGTCCTCGCCGGTCGTAGTGCCGGCCGCCTACTCCGGCGGCCTGGCCGAGGATTACGTCTATTTCGGTTCCGACGACGGGTACATATACGCCGTTAACGCCAATACCGGTCAGCTGCGGCCCGGCTGGCCCGTGGCCACCGGCGGCCCGGTCCGCGCCGATCCGAGTATCGACTTGGAGAGCCTCACGCTGATGGTGGGCTCCAATGACGGGAAAACGTACGAATTGTATGTCGGCCCTTAGGGTGAGCAGGGAGCGGGTTGGAGGGACAGGGGAATTCCGCGGGAGAGAATGTCTTATGGAATTATTTAATGGCTTTGGCGGTTTAAGTGTGATCGGATCTGCCGGCGCTTTGCGCCGCGCGTTGAGGCCGTTGGGCGTCCGTTGTTCCCTGTCCATCGCCTGCTGCCTGCTGTCCGCCGCTGTCAGCGCCGCCGATTGGCCCGTTTTCCGCGGGAATAATGAAAGGACGGGGTTTACGGCCGAGCAGGCCTACCCGGTGCCGGCGCCGGCGAAGGTCTGGGATTTCGACGTGCAGGGCGACGTGGTCGCAAGCCCGGTGGTGTATGGCGGGATCGTGTACGCGGCGGCGCGGTCGGGAAATATATACGCTCTCAACGCTCTGACCGGGGAGCTGATATGGGATTACTCGACCGACGACTGGGTCGACGCGTCGCCGGCCGTGTCCAGCGGCACGGTCTACGTGCCTTCCAGGGACGGGCATCTTTACGCTCTGGACCGGCTTAACGGGCATGTGCTGTGGAGCGCCGGGCTGGGCGCGTCCTCCATCTCAAGCCCGCTGGTACTGAACGGGAAGGTCTATGTGGGCGTGGGGGCGCCGCAGAACATGCTGAAGGCCTTCGACGCGGCAAGCGGGGCGTTCTTATGGCAGTATTCGGCCCAACTGCCCCAACCGGTGGATTCCTCTCCCTCCACCGACGGCGCCGCGGTTTACTTCGGTTCCAACGACGGGCACATCTACGCGCTGAACAAGGACAGCGGCGCCGCCGCCTGGACCGTCTCCGGCACGCAGCAGACCGTAGGCAGTTTTGGAATGAGCGCCGTGCCGGTGAGCGGCGGTTCCGTCTACGCCCTGCCGGGCCATGACGAAAGGAAGCTGCTGCGCTTCTCGGCGGCCGACGGCTCCCAGGCGGCGGCCACGCAGCCGTTCGCCCAGCTGGTGGGCCAGGCGAGCGAGAACGAGGTGAGCTCCCCGGTAATTTCTCCTTACGGCGTCTTTGCCGGCGCCGGTTCGCAGCCGCACCGCCTGTACGCCTTCGACCCCGTTTCGCTCGATGATATCGTTTTCAGCTCTCCTTCCGCGGGCAGCACGGCCGGTTTCGGCGCGCTTTCCTCGCCGGCCATGGCTAACGAGGTGATGTATCTCGGCACCGTGGACGCGCGTCTTATAGCCGTGAGCTCCGCGGGAGCGGTCCTGTGGCAGACCGCTCTTTCTTCTTCCTCGTATTCTTCACCGGCCGTTTCCAACGGCTTCATCTATACCGGGACGATGGGCGGCAGGATCAGCGCTTATAAGGCCGCGCTGATAACTTCCATTTCCTCGCCCCGTCCGTACGAGGTCGTGGACGCCACGGTGTCCGTGTACGGCTATATAAAGAACCCGAACCTCGCTGGCTACGAACTTGAATACGGCACGGGCGAAAACCCTTCTTCTTGGACGTTCATCAGTTCAAGCCCGGCCTCGTCGGAAATTTCAGGCGCGCTGCTGGGACCCTGGAATACGTCGTTGCTGGCGAACGGTCTCTATACTCTTCGTCTCACGACCGTTGAATCCGCTCCCTCCGGCACTTTGGCGGAGGCCAGGCTTACGGCGCGCGTCAGCCATATCCCGCAGCCGCCTTCCAACTTTACCGCGGCGGATGAGCCCGGTGACAGCGGCAATAAGGTGCGCCTTAACTGGACGGCCTCGCCTTCGGCCTGGGTGAACGCCTACCGCGTTTACCGCGGCCCTTACGGGGGGGCCATTTCGTACCTGGCGCAGATCAGCACTCCGTCCGTCACCTACCTGGACGCGGCGGCGCCCACGGGTTCCGTCTTCACTTATTTCGTGAAAGCTTTCGACGGCTATACCGAGTCCTCCGCTTCGGGCCAGGCCTCCGCTTCTTCGCTAAGCAACGATCCGTCCTCCGATGCGAGCTCTCCCTCCGCGCCCGCCGGGTTGTCCGCTGTTCCCGGCATGAGCGGCGGTTCCGCGGACCTGTCCTGGACGGCGCCTGGCAACGACGGGGATATCGGCTCGGCTTCCGGTTATGAGATCCGCTATAGCACGGTTTCCCCTTTCTCCTGGTCTTCCGCGTCCGTCTGGAAGAGCAACCGGCCTGTTTCGGGACCGTGCGGGACCCTGGAAACGGAAACCGTCACGGGTCTGTTCGGCGGGGTCACATATTACTTTTCCCTGAAAGCTTACGACCTTAAACCCAACTATTCGGCGGCGCCGCCGGCGGTCCCGGTCGCGGCGACGGTGGACCTTGTCCCGCCCGGGGCTCCCTCGGCCTTTACGGTTACGGACGCGCCGGGCGATCACGGCGGCTCGCTGACGCTGAACTGGGCGTTGTCTCCGGACGACGGCGCCGGAGCGCGCGACGTTTACGGCTACAAGATATACCGTTCGGAGTCGTCGGGGCTGCAGGCTTCCGGCGTCCCTTACGCCTCGGTGGGCGCCGGGTACGGCGTTTACACGGACACCTCGGCCCCGGACAACATTAAATTCTATTACGCCGTAACGGCTTTCGACAGCACCCATAACTCGGCCATGACGGCCGAGGCGTCGGGGATCTCGGCGGACAACTGGCGCTTCTTCGACGCTTCCAACGGCGGTACGGTCCGCCTGGCCGACGGTACGGAGGTCGATATCTCCGAGAACGCCGTTACCCAGAACGATAATATAATGGTGATAAGGTTGGACCCCGTGTCATACCGGCCGATGTTCTCGGCCAAAGCCAATACCGACGCCAGGCCCACCCCGGTCGTATACGAAATCAAGTTCGAGAACTCTTCGACCAAACTCGTAAAGCCGGCCGTTGTGAACCTGGCCTATACGGACGCCGAAGTTTCCGGCATGCAGGTGGAGAACCTGAGGATGTATACTCTCTCGGGTGGAACATGGATGCTGATAAACACTTCGAAGGTAGTTTCGGCGCGGAATCTGGTTACCGCCGAGGTGAGCCATTTTTCATTATTCAGGATAATGGAGTATCTGCCCTCGGGCGCGCTTATCAGCGCGGACGCGGTTTATACTTACCCGAACCCCGCCAAGGGCGATACCCTGACGTTCAAGTTCCTTGTCAGGGATAAATCCCGCGTAACGGTGGACGTTTTCAACGTGGCCGGAGAGAAGGTCGCCCAGCTTGAAAAGGTCAACTGCCCGGCGGGGCTCACTTCCGAGATAATCTGGCCGATAGGGAGTATCGCCAGCGGGGTGTATGTCTATAGGGTCTCGGCGGAGAGCGCGTCGGGTTCCAGAACGGTCACTAAAAAACTGGCCATCATTCACTAAAGCGTAAAGGTTTTTTAAGATCTAAGAGGACTATATGGAAAGCGCAACGGGCAGAGCGGTAAAAATAAAGAAGGCGGGGCCGTATTTCAAGGCCGCGCTGTTATCCCTGCTTGCGCTTTGCGCTTTGCACCAGCCGGCTTATGCGGCTAAGATCTATCCGACGGCCGGCAGCACCTCCGCCGCCTTCCTTAAAATAGGCCCCGGAGCCAGGGCCGTGGGCATGGCCGGCGCATTTACGGCTCTGGCCGACGATCCTTATGCCGTTTACTGGAACCCCGCGGGGCTGGTTTACCTGCGGGATAAGAACCTGAGCCTTACCCACAACGATTATTTTGAAGGTTTGAAACAGGAGTATCTGGTCTATACCCTGCCCGGTTCGGATATGAAGTTCCTGAAGGGCCGGTCCCTGAATTCCGGCGTCTGGGGCTTCGGCCTGGATTATTTCTATACGCCCAGGGACCTGGAGCGGCGCAGCGGGAATTATGAGAGCGATCCTCTGGCGCCCGTCTCCCCGGTGGAGGGAAAGTTCAAAGCGTACGACATGGCTCTCTCCGCCAGTTACGGTCTCAACTATAAAGAGAACCTCGACCTGGGCGCCACTTTAAAGTATATCCGCCAGGTAATAGATACGGAATCCGCCAATACGGCCGCCGTCGACCTGGGCGCGCTGTACGGGTTCGATTGGCTCGGGGAAAATTTTACCGGCGGCTTTACCGTGCAGAATCTCGGTCCCGGCCTGAAATTCATAAAAAAACGTTATGATCTGCCGTTGACTTTCAAAGCGGGTCTGAGCCGCAGGGTCTATAGTTCCGGCCTGTTGCTGGCTTTCGATATTTCAAAGCCCATTGATAACTACCCGTTCCTGATGCTGGGGCTCGAGCTTCCGCTTTCCAGCAAGCTTTATCTGCGTTCCGGCTACAAATACCGCTTTTACGGCAACGAGCTCGGGGCCTGGTCCGGCGCTTCCGCCGGGGCCGGGTTCGCGGTCAAAAATTTCTCTTTTGATTACGCGTTCCTGCCTTTCGGCGATCTCGGCAATACGCACAGGTTCACGGTTTCGTTTAAATTCGCCAAGCCCGACAAAACGGTCCTGCGGACCGCGCGCGAGAACGTGCCCGCCGTGGAAGCCGTCACCGGCAGGTCAGAGGTGTACGAGGTGAAGTCTAAAGCTTTGACCATTTCTTCGCGCGGGACCCGCTACGAGATCTCGGCCAGGAGCGCCGAGAGCTCTCTTTACGCGATCAAGTTCAGGAGCATGATGCGCGGGCCTGCGGCCGGCGTGATCACGGTGATGGAGGGAGAACTGCCCGGGCCCCTGCTCGCTAAACTGCCTCCCGGCGTAAAACCGCTCAAAGCGTGGCAGCTCGCTTCGGGCGTGGGTAACGTGCAGGGCGATATGGACCTGGAATTCAAAGTCCCGAGAGCCGAAGGCGGGGGAACGGGCTGTTCCTTTTTCTACCTGACGCGGGACAACTGGAAGGAAGCGGTTCCCGCGCTGATCAGAGAGGACCTGGAATATTCCTACTTTTCGGTCTCGGCGCCGTTCAGTACGCACTACCTGGCAGGCGGCAGATAGCAGGCGGCGGGCGGGGTTGAAGGAACCGTCCCTAATATTCCCCTAAAGTTCCGTCTTTGCGCGCTTTTTTCAGCGCGGCCGCGAAAGCGGCCACGCTCAGCGGCGCCAGCGCCAGCGCGAACAAAGCGAGCGCCAGGAGCTCGTTCCTGAGTTCGGCGAACCCGGCACCTCTGTGCAGGGCGAGTTCCATCGCCCGTATGGCGTAGGTCACCGGCAGGAACGCGGAGAACCACTGCAGCCAGAGGGGGAGGACCGTCACGGGGAAATATACTCCTCCGAGCAGGCCTTCGAAGTTGTTCAGCACCCAGGCCGCCGGGTTCCCGCGTTTGAACAGCAGGATGAAGCACGAGGAGAACACGCCCAGCGCCGCGAAAGAAACCGCCGAGAGGAAGAACACCGCCGCCAGCGCCGGGAAGTTGGCGTTGGAGAAGTCCAGTTTAAAAAAGAAAACGCCCGCCAGGATGTAAATAACCAGTTCGAAAGTGGCGAAGAGGAAATTCCAGGCGGTCAGCGCCGTCAGGAAGACCGCCGGCCTGACGGGCGCGGCCAAAGACGCTTCCAGCGTTCCCTGCAGCTGCTCGGCGCGCAGCCGTTCGGCGTAAGACCCCGCTCCCGTGCCGATATAGCCGAAGAACGCCGTGGCCGTGAACACGTAGGCGAAGTAGCCGGTCCCGTAGCCGGCCAGGTAGGGCGTGATGGCGCGGCCGAAAAGTTTGTCGATAAAGTAAAAGACCGCCATCCCGGTCAGGGTCGAGGCGGCGCCCAGCAGGAAAGAGATCTTGTAGCTGGTCTCTATCAGGAGATCTTTTCGCAGGAAAGCGCATATCTGACGTATCATAGGTCGACTGCCGCGGCGATAGCCGCCGCCCCGCCCTCTCCGGCTTGTTTAAGTTCCGGGCCGGTAAGTTCGGCCGTTAATTTTCCCTCTTTAATGATAAGTACCCGGCCGCAGACGCGCGCCAGTTCGGCGGGATCGTGGCTGGTGTAAAGCACGGCGCGGCCCTCGTCGGACGAGAGTCTTTTTATGTAAGCGGAAAAAGCGGCGGAGGATCTCAGGTCCAGGTTCCGGGCGGGTTCGTCCAGAAGCAGGACCGGCGCCCGGCGCATCAGCGCCCGGGCCAGCGAGAATTTTTGCGCCGCGCCTTCGCTCAACGCGTCAAAGCGTTTTGTCAGGTCTTCTTCCTTTATGCCCAGGTGTTCGCGCAGGGTTTCCGTCCGTTCCAGGGTTTTCCGGCGGCTAAGGCCGTAAAGCGCGCCAAAAAAGACCAGGTTCTCTTCGGCGGTGAGGCGCAGGTAGAAGCTCCTGGCCCCCGTCTCGGCCAGCGCGACCGCGGAGCGCAGCCCCGCATCGTCCGTTTTTAGACCGTCCAAGGAAATATGGCCGGTATCGGAGGCCAGCCGTCCCGCGAGGACCCTTAAAAGCGTGCTTTTCCCCGCCCCGTTAGGCCCGCCCAGTCCCGTCACCGAGCCGGGGGCAAGCTTCAGGTTCACGCCGGCCAGGGCCCCGGCTCCCGGCCCGCTTTTTCCGACGAGCGAAAGCCAGCCGCCGGGCGGGTAGGTTTTTCCTATGTCGAAGGCTTCCGTCAGCATGATAGAATAATACAATACTTGCGCAGGCATCGTCACAGCCGCCGTGCGCATCGAACGGCTCGTTGAATATGAGGCTCCGTAAAACATGAAAACGACGGTTTCCCGAAGAACGGCGCCCGGCGCGGACAGGTCGCTCGCCGTTAATATCCTGGCGCTGGCTGAATTAAAGACCGTAGCCGCGGCGTTCTGCTCGGCTAAAGTCGACGTTATGGCGCTGAAAGGGGCTTATCTTATCAGCGAGGTGTACTCGAACATTTACGAGAGACAGATCTCGGATATCGATCTCCTTGTCCGCAAGAAAGACCTTGGCGCGGCCGAATTGGCGCTGAAAAGAACAGGGTACACTTTGCTGGAAGGGCACAGCGGGCGGACGTTTATCAGGCGCGAAGGCGCCGCCGTCCTGGCGGTGGACCTTCACTCCGCTATCCCTTACGCGGATGAGACGGAGGTCTGGGCCGGGGCCTGCTCTTATGTGCTTGATGGTCAAAAACTTTATTCCCTGGCGCCGGAACAGAATTTGCTCTACCTTTGCTATCACATGGCCGGCCGGCACGCCGACCTGGATGAAAAATGGCTCAGGGATATCGGCGCGATATTCGCAAAATTCGATATCGCGCCGGAAAAACTGGCGGCTCTCGCCGATAAGTACGGGCTCAGAGAGGTCTGCTATCATGCTTTGAACGAGGCCTCGGAAAGACTCGGTCTGGCGATACCCCAAAACGCCCTGGAAGTTCTTAAGCCGGGGAGTTCCATTAAGAACTTCATCGTGCGCGCCGTTTGTTCCGGGAAGAACCGCGTACCTTTCGCCGATTATTTCATGGAACTGGTCGTTCATCCCCGCACCCTGCTTCGCACTCTATTCCCTTCTCCCGCCTTTATGAAGGAACGCTACGGGGCAAAAATGCCGCTCATGTCGGGGTTTTATATCGTAAGGCCGGTAGTCCTGGCCTTTAAGGGCGCCCTCGGCGCCTTCGGCCTGCTCTTTTCCCTGCGCCGCGGGGGCCCGGAACATGTAAGAAGAATGTGATTGAAAAGCCCCTATAAATTCAATAAAATATAGATAATAAGGATTTTCCCAAACGTTAAGGGTGGGAAAGGCCGTGTTTTAGTTTTCAGTACAGCAATGGAGGACGTAATGCGCATACACTTAGTAGCCAGAAAGACAAAACTTACCCAGCCTATCAAGGATTTCATCGAATCCAAGCTCGCTAAAATGCAGGAATTCGTTGACAATATCGTCTGGGCGCAGGTTATCATCGGCGTCGAGAAGAAGATCCATCACGCCGAAGTCATCCTGCATGCCGGTCATCAGACCATGAAGGCGGCCTCTGAATCCGACGATCTGTACGTGGCCATAGACAAGGCCATGACCAAAATGGAAGCCCAGGTCAAGAAATACAAAGAGAAATTTTCCGAGCACCGCGGCCTTTCCGCTTCGGATATGAGCGAATTCTCCACTTTGGTGGGACCGCAGGTGGTTTTTTCCGTGATCAAGGACGTTCCGATCAGGCCCATGAACAGGGAAGAAGCCGTTAAAGAGATGGAAAAACTGGGCTATAACTTCTGGATGTTCATGGAGAAGGACGCCAAACAGGTGCAGGTCGTTTTCAAGCGCCTGGACAGCACTTACGGCCTTCTGCTCCCCGTAAAAAGATAACTATCAGACTGGCCTAGACCTTAAATAACGCTGTTGGAGGGTCAGGTGAGTTCTGACGACGGGTATAGTTGGAGTGGGCCTGCCGGGGGGTTGCTCTGGAGCCGCATAGCGGATGGGGGGCCCCAATCTGTAAGATTGGGGGGAAACCACGGGAGGGTTTCCTACGCGGCGCAAGGGCAACCCCACGGCGGGCCCCGAACTTGCAACCGTCGGCAGGACACACCAGACCGGAGACCATATGCCGGAAACCAAGACCAGCGCCAAATCCATAACCGTAAGGGAACTGCTTAAATTCCGGGGCAAGGTCCTGGGGCTTAAGGTGGTGGCGGGCTCCAAGAACCTGTCCGGAAAGATCACGGTCAGCGAGATCAACCGCCCCGGTCTGGCCATAGCCGGCCACCTCGAGCAGTTCCGCTCGGAACGCATCCAGATCATCGGCGCCGGGGAATACGCCTACTGCGTAAAAGAGGATCCTAAAAAAGTCGCCGTCAGCCTGCAGAAGATGTTCGCCTATTCGGATATCCCCTGCGTTATAGTCACCGGGGGCCTGAAGCCCCTGCCGGCCATCAAGACCGCCTGCCGCAAAGCCGGCGTGCCGCTGCTGCTTACCACTTTCGACACCTCCTCTTTTATCCGCGAGCTGACGATCTTCCTGGACGACAAGCTTGCCGCCATCACTTACGCGCACGGCGTGCTGGTCAGCGTCTACGGACTGGGCGTGCTCATCCAGGGCGATTCCGGCGTCGGCAAATCGGAGTGCGCGCTGGAGCTCCTCAAGCGCGGCCACATCCTCATCGCCGACGACGTGGTGGAGATAAAACGGCGGATAGGCTATATGCTGGTGGGCAATTCACCCAAGAACATCAAGCACTATATGGAAGTCCGCGGCCTGGGCATCATCGACGTGGAACTCCTTTTCGGCGTCGGTTCCATCCTGGACCAGTCGCTCATAGAGATGCATGTGAAGCTGGAGAGCGTGGCGGGCGGCACCAACCTCGCCAATTACGACCGCACCGGGCTGCAGTCCACCGAGGTCACGATCCTGGACGTGCCCGTGCCTTCGCTGCGCCTGCCGGTTACGCCGGGCCGGAACCTGGCGGTGCTCATCGAGGTCGCCTCTCTGAACCAGCGCCTCAAGAACCAGGGTTATTTCACGGCTAAAAAATTCAACGAGAACCTTATACGCGAAATGGGGAGTAAGTGATGGCCGGCAAAATTACGCAGTCCAATAAAGGGAAGATATTCATCATCACGGGCATGTCCGGCGCCGGCAAGAGCCAGGCGCTCAAGTGCTTCGAGGACCTGGGGTTCTACTGTATAGACAATCTGCCCGTCGCGCTCATCCCGGCCTTTTCCGAACTGGTCAAAACGAACAGGCATTTTAAGAACGTGGCCCTGGGGATCGACATCAGAGAGGGCCGGTTCTTCAAGGGCTTCGTGAAGTCTCTGGATACCCTGGGCAAGCTCGGCCTGGCCTACAAGGTCATCTTCATGGACGCTTCCGACCCGGCTATCCTCCAGCGCTTTTCCGAAACGCGCCACCGCCATCCGCTGGGGAAGAATATTTCCCAGGCGGTCAGGGAGGAGCGCAAGATCCTGGGGGAGCTGAAGGAGCGGGCCAACAAGGTCATAGACACCTCCAGTCTTACCCTGGGCGAATTGAAGGAGATCCTGGCCGGGGCGCTGGAGCTCAAGCGTTCCACCGAGATGAAGCTTACCGTCATCTCTTTCGGGTATAAATACGGGATCCCGCTGGACGCCGACCTCGTCATGGACGTCAGATTCCTGCCCAATCCGAATTACATCCCGCGGCTTAAGCACAGGACCGGCCTTGACGCTCCGGTCGGCGCCTATATCCGCAGCCGGCCCGGCTTCAAGAGCTTCATCGCGGACTATACCGGGCAGATAAAGACCCTCCTGCCTCTTTATATCAAAGAGGGGAAATCCTATCTGACCATAGCCATAGGCTGCACGGGCGGCAAGCACAGGAGCGTCTTCATCGCGCACCAGCTCGCCCAAAACCTTTCCAGATTCGGTTTTTCCGTTTCCGAATATCACCGGGATATCAGGAAGTAAAGCGCGGCGGGCGCCTTTTGCGGCGGGATATTTTATGATCAACCTAATCGTAATCACCCACGGGGAATTCGGCGCCTATCTTGTCGAGGCGGCGGAAGGCATCGTGGGAGTGCAGCACGAAGGGCTTAAGAACATCTCCATCTCCCAGAGGATGTCGCTCGAGAAGGTGAAAAACGCCGTCGAGGCCGCCATCGCCGAGATGAGCTCGGAAGACGGCCTGATCTTCCTCATAGATATGCCCGGCGGTACGCCGATGAACGTCGTGCTCCCTCTGGCCAGGGATATAGCCAAAAGCGCCGTGATCTGCGGCGTGAATATCAATATGCTGACCTCGGCTTTCTCCTACCGCGGGGAAATGGATTTTGACAGGCTCGTTGAAAAGATACTGGAGGACGGAAGGAAGGCCGTGTGCGAAGTGAAACGGCTGCTGCTTCGGGGCAGCATCCAGTAGGTGGCGGGCAGCGGATAGGAGAGGCAGGGGGTCCCTTAAACCCCGCCTGCCGCCCGCTATCAAGGAAAAACTATGCCGGTTACATTGTTCAGGATAGACGACAGGCTTATCCACGGCCAGGTGGTCGAGGCCTGGGTACCCCATCTGAAGACCGACGAGATAGTGGTGGTTTCTGACGAGATCGCCGCCGACGAGATGCGCCGCACCATCATGCGTTTTTCCACGCCGGAGGGCGTGGGGCTGAAGATCCTCGGCCTGACGGAAGCGTTCGGATATCTTAACGGCGCGCCGTCCGCCGGGAACATCCTGGTCCTGCTGCCCGGGCTGAAGGAAGCGGCGGACATGATCTCCAAGGGCCTGAAGATCCGGTCCCTGAATATCGGCGGCATGCATTATTCCGCCGGGAAGAATTTCTCCATCGGTAAGGCGATATTTTTAAGCGAGGAGGACCGCGGTTATCTGAAGTTCATTTCCGGCGCCGGCGTAGAGGTGGAGGGCCGGGGCGTCCCCACTGACAAGCCGATAAACCTGATGGAAGCGATAACGCATTAGAAGGAAAGCGCGGGGCCGGCGGTCCGTTCTCAAGATCGAGTCTCCGCGCTCCGACCCCCGCGCCCAGCACCCGCGATTCAATGGTTAAATTTATTTTTGCCGTTCATGATCATCAGCCCGTGGGCAACTTCGACCACGTGGTGAAGCAGGCGTTCGACATGAGCTACCTGCCGTTTACCGAGGCCCTCCAGAGGCATCCCTCGGTGAAGGTCTCCATGCACTTCTCCGGCATCCTCTACGACTGGTTCGAAAAACACGAACCCGCCTATCTCGAAACCCTGCGCGGGCTTTCCGCCCGCGGCCAGGTCGAACTGGTCGGGGGCGGTTATTACGAGCCCATACTGGCCCTGCTGCCCAGGGACGATCAGAACGGCCAGATCGCCAAAATGCAGCAGTATATAAACAAGCGTTTCGGAGCGTTCCCCAAGGGCGTCTGGCTGGCCGAGCGCGTCTGGGAACCCCAGCTGGCCGGTGTTTTGAACGAAGCAGGGGCGGCCTATACCGTGCTCGACGACATCCATTTCTTCTCGGCGGGCTTTCCCGAAAAGGACCTGACCGGTTATTTCACCACGGAATTCGGCGGGCGGCATCTTTCAGTGTTCCCCATCAACCATCATTTGCGCTACCTTATGCCCTTCGCGGACCCGGAGAAGACCATAGATTACCTGCGGACCTTCGAGGGAAAGGACGCCGTGCTGGTCATGGCCGACGACGGCGAAAAGTTCGGCCTGTGGCCGAAGACTTACGATCTGGTCTATACCCGGAAGTGGCTGGACCGTTTTCTGACTTTGCTCGAGACCAATTCCTCCTGGCTCCAGACGGCTACTTTTTCGGAGTGCCTGGCCGGTTCGCGTTCAAAAGGACTGGCTTATCTGCCGACCACCTCGTATCACGAACTGTCGCAGTGGGCCCTGCCGCCGGAGCCTTCCGGCAAACTGGCCCGGATCTGGAAACACGCCGCTGAGGACCTCCAGCCTTATCTTCGCGGCGGCTATTTCAGGAACTTCCTGTCCAAGTACCCCGAATCCAACAGCATCTACCGCAAAATGCTGCGGGTCAGCGCCCGCGTGGGCGGGGCCGGCGGCGCGGGCAAGGACACCCTCTGGAAAGCCCAATGCAACTGCGGCTACTGGCACGGTGTTTTCGGCGGCATCTACCTGCCTCATATCAGGAAAGCTATTTACGCCAATCTTCTCGCGGCCTCGGAGGCCGCCTCCGCCGGCATGGCGGAAGACCGTTTCGACGTGAGCGAGGAGGACTGGGACGCGGACGGGCGGCCGGAGCTTTTTGTGGAAACCAAACTCGCCGGTTTTTACTTCGCCCCGGCCAAAGGCGGCGGGCTTTGGGAATGGGACAGCCTTGCCCGCAAAATGAATTTTTGCGCGGTCGTCTCCCGCTATCCCGAGGCCTATCACGACGAAGGCGGCGCCGACAGCATCAGCGGTTCCGGGAAGGCCGGGCACCTGGACGCTGATTTTAAGAAGCATATCTTTTACGACTGGCACCGCCGGATGAACCTGCTGGACCATTTTTTTCATCCCGACACCAAGCTCGAGGATTTCAAGAAAGCTTCCTACGGCGAGCAGGGCGATTTCGTGCTGGGAGAATACTCCAGCGCCGTCAGCCGCGGGCCTGAAGGCCTGACGGTGAGCCTGTCCAGGACCGGCGCCGTCTGGACAGGGGATAAGCGGGTCGGCATACGCGTGGAAAAGAACGTCCTCCTCAAAGCCGACGGTTCCTGGGAAGCCGCGTACCGCGTTATTAATTCAGGCGGGGAAAAGACCGGCAGCCTGTGGTTCGCGCCGGAACTGGTCTTTTCATTCTCCAATCCCGCGATCTGCCCGGAAGGGGAAAAGCGCGATGTTTCCGCCCTCAGGTTCGAGGACCCCGTCTGGGGAGCGGTCGAACTGTCATTTTCCGAGCCGGTCCTGCTGTGGGCTTTCAACCTGGACACCGTTTCCCGCTCCGAGGAAGGTATAGAGAAAACTTACCAGGGCAGTGTCCTGGCGCCGGGAATAAAAAAAGTCCTTGAACCGGGCGAAAGTTTCGAATTCACCGTGAGGGCCCGCCCGGCATGATGATCCTTAAAGCCTTTATTTCCAGTTTATTCGCCGGACTGCTGGAGCTGGACAACGTGCAGGCGGGGCAGTTCCTGATCTCAAGGCCGGCTCTGGCCGGGCCTCTGCTGGGCTTGCTCAACGGCTGTCCGCTGGAGGGGGCGAAGATAGGCCTCATCACCGAGCTTATTTACATGGATTTCATACCGATAGGCGGGGTGGTCCCGCCTAACGGGCTCGTGGCCGCCGCCGCCGGCGTGCTGGGGTTCGCCTGGGCCGGACTGCCGGAATCGGCCGCGTTCTTTTGCGGTATCGCGGCCGGTTTTATCTACAGCGGCGTGGAATACCGCCTCAGGGTATCGCGCGCGCGCTGGATAAATTCCATAGAGACCGAGGCCTCCAACGGCACGCTGCGCCTCGACGGATGGCTCGCCGGTTCCCTGCTGACGGAAGGCCTGGTAAGCGGGCTGTATATCTTTTTGTTCTCGGGGCTGCTCGCCGGCCTGGCCTTGCTGGCGCGGGGGCTGAACCTGCAAACGTTGTTCCACGCCCTGGATTTCGCCTATTCGCTTATGCCCTGGCTGGGCTTGAGCGGGCTTTATTTCAGGTTCAGGACCCAGGTGTATAAGAAGAGTTAGCGGTGTACGAGGTGATAAGGCGGCAGATCTGAAAAATTTACGCCTGACACCCGTCACCTGTCACCTTCGGTAATAATTATGTTTTTTTCAATGTTCCTGCGGTCGTTCTTTATCCAGGCGGGCTGGAACTATGAGAGGTTCCAGAACCTCGGATTCGCGTTCGCCATTATGCCGGCGCTCAAGAAGATCTATCCGCCAGGCGCGGCGCGCTCGGCCGCGGTACTGAGGCACCTGGGGATAGTCAACACCCAGCCGTACATGGCGGGGTTCGTTATCGGGAATATTACCAGGATGGAAGAGGAACTGGCCGGCAGACCGGGGGACGCGGAGTTCGAAAAAAAGCTGCTGGGGGTCAAGTCCGCGCTGGCTTCCGGATTCGCCGCTATCGGCGACAGGATCTTCTGGGGCCGGCTTAAGCCTCTTACGACCCAGATCTGCATCGTGGTCTGGCTGATCTGCGGGTTTTACGGCTGGCTGTTCACGGGCGCCGAGTTCCGGCCCTCGCTGGCGGTGCTGTTCGCCGGGCCGCTGTCCGGTATAGCCGTCTACGGCGCCTTCGCCGTTTATATGCGGTGGATGGGCCTGAAGAAAGGCTATAACTGCGGCGGCAACAACAACTGCGGGCTGGACGCGGTGAATTGGACCGTGCTGATAAGGCTGCTCAGCGTCGCCGGATTCGCCTTTTCGCTTCTGATCGCCATTGGAGCTTTCGGACTGCTCATCGCGCATAACTGGTCCGGCGGGAGCGATACCGGAGGCCAGGCGCTGAAAGTCGCCCTGGTCCTGGGCGTGATGGGGCTGCAGCGGGCCGCCAGGAAATTCGGCCGCTCCATTTTTTTCGCCATGGGGCTCATTATCGCGGTGTCGGCCGTACTGTTCACGGTAATAAAGGATTTTCAGATATACTTATGACAAAAAAAGACATCAAGATCGTCAACGAGCTGGGTATCCACGCGCGGCCGGCGGGCATGATAGCCAACACTTCCTCGCGCTTCGCCTGCGATATCAAAATAATCAAGGATAAGATGGAAGTGAACGCCAAAAGCATCATGGGTATCATGACTCTGGCCGCCGGAAAAGGGTCGGTGATAACTATAGTGGCGAACGGCGCCGACGAAACGAAGGCGCTGGAAGCGCTGGCGGACCTGTTCGCCCGCAAATTCGACGAGGAGTGAGAACGTATATGAGGATTTTATGCTGATCAAGAAAGGCATCGCGGCAAGCCTGGGCATAGCCATAGGCAAGGTCCATATCGTCAAGGAAGAGAACATCCTTATCGAACAGAAGGAGATCCCCAAGGATAAGGTCAAAGCCGAGATAAAACGCTTCAAGGAAGCTCTGGACAGCACCAGGCTGGATCTGGATGCCATCCGCGTAAAGGTCCTGAACGTCCTTGGTAAACAGCATGCCAAACTGATAGACGCGCATCACATGATCCTGCAGGACCCGCTCATCACCCGCGAGGTCCCGAAGCTTATCGCCGCCAAGGGCGTGAACGCCGAATTCGCGCTTTCGGAGATCCTGGACAAGGCCGAGCAGGAATTCGAGAAGATAGACGACGAGTTCTTCCATGAGCGCAAGCACGACCTTTTTGACGTCGGTAAAAAAATACTTTCCAATCTGGTCAACCGCGAGAAAGTGAACCTTAAGGACCTTAAAGAGCCGGTCGTCATCGTCGCGCACAATCTTTATCCGTCCGACACCCTGCACATCCGGGAATCCAACAAGGTGCTGGGCTTCTGCATGGACCTTGGCTCCAAATCCAGCCATACCGCTATTTTCGCGCAGAGCATGGGCATTCCCGCCGTGGTGGGGCTTTCGGACATCAGCCGCCAGCTGAATTCCGGCGATACCATTATTGTGGACGGCGAGCAGGGGATGGTCATCATCGCCCCGACGGCGGAGATCATAGAGAAATACAAGGCCCGCAAAGAGGAACTGCACAAGCAGGAACATTTCTTCCTGCGGCTGAAAGGTCTCCCGGCCACCACGCGCGACGGACATAAGATCAGCCTCATGTGCAACGTCGATACCGCCGATGACTCGGTGGACCTGGCCAATATAAAATCCGAGGGCGTCGGGCTCTTCCGGACCGAGTTCCTCTACATGAACCGGGAATCCGTGCCGACCGAGGAAGAGCAGATGAAGTTCTATTCCACCGTGGTCAAGGCCGTCCCTCACCTGCCCGTGACCATCAGGACCGCCGATATAGGCGGGGACAGGGCCACGCAGCTGGGCATCAAGGGCCTGAAGGACGAGCGTAATCCGTTCATGGGCTTCCGGGGCATCCGGCTGTTCATAAAATATCCGGAACTCCTGAAGACGCAGCTTAGGGCCATTTACAAGTCGAACACGCTGGGTAATATAAAGATAATGATCCCCATGCTCTCCTCCGTCGACGAGCTGGCGACGGTCAAAAAGATAGCCAACGACGTGAAGACGGAGCTGATAGAGGAAGGGTACGCCGTAAAGACCAATCCCGAGTTCGGCGTCATGATAGAGATCCCCGCCGCGGCCATTATCCTGGACTCGCTTCTGAGCGAGATAGACTTCGTCTCTATCGGCACCAACGACCTGGTGCAGTACACGCTGGCCGTGGACCGCATCAATCAGTACGTTTCCGAACTTTACGAGCCTTTCCATCCCGCGGTGCTGCGGCTGATCAACCTGGTGGTCCAGACCGCCCATAAGAAAGGCAAGCCGGTCTCGGTCTGCGGCGAGATGGCTTCCGACCCTTACGCCATACCCGTGCTGGTGGGGCTCGGGGTGGATATGCTTTCCGTGCCCATCAAGATGTATCTGCGGTCCAAGTACGCGGTGCGCTCCATGAACTTCGAGAAGTTCTCGGCGCTTTCCCAGCACCTGCTCGGGCTTTCTACGGCGGCCGAAATAAGAAGGATAATAGAGGAAGAGGTGAAGTAGGGAGATCAGGCGGCAATTTACAACATGAATATACGCAACTTTTCTATCATAGCGCACATAGATCACGGCAAGTCCACTCTGGCCGACCGTTTTATACAGCTCACCAATACCGTCCCTGACAGGCAGATGAAGGAGCAGTTCCTCGACGGCATGGAGCTGGAGAGGGAGCGCGGCATCACCATAAAGGCGAAGGCCGTCAGGATGCATTACAGGTCCGAGGCCGACGGCAAGGACTATATCCTGAACCTGATAGATACGCCCGGCCACGTGGACTTCTCCTACGAGGTTTCCCGCGCGATGGCCGCCTGCGAGGGCGCGATCCTGCTGGTGGACGCCTCGCAGGGCGTGGAAGCACAGACGCTGGCCCATGCACACCTGGCGCAGTCGCTGGGGCTGACCATAATCCCGGTAATAAACAAGATAGACCTCGAACACGCCGACCCCGACGCGACCGAGGAGCAGATCTGGGAAGTGCTTAAAAACCCCGCCGATTCCTCCCGCATCAGCGCCAAGGACGGGCGCGGCGCCCGCGAAGTGCTGGAGCGCGTCATCAGCGAGGTCCCGGCTCCCGTCGGCAGCGCCGACAAGCCGCTCAAGGCCCTGGTGTTCGACTCCTTCTACGATGTTTATAAAGGCGTGATCATTTTTACCCGCGTCGTGGACGGGGCCATTTCCGCCGGCAAGCACATAACGTTCTATTCCAGCGGGAGGAGTTACAAGATAGAAGAGGTGGGCTACCTGACGCCCAAGCTCGTTAAATCGGATTCCATCAAGACCGGCGAAGTCGGCTACATCATAGCCGGCATCCGCGATATCCACGAGATAAAGATGGGCGACACGATGTACGAAAAGGGTAAGCCGGTGACCGAGCCGCTGCCCGGCTATAAGGACGTTAACCCCGTGGTCTTCGCCGGCTTTTACCCCGTCAATACCACGGACTATACGGCTCTCAAGACCGCCATAGAGAAACTGAACCTGACCGACTCCTCTTTTAATTTTCAGGGCGAGACCTCGAAAGCCCTCGGTTTCGGTTTCCGTCTGGGTTTTATGGGGCTGCTGCACCTGGACATCATCAGGGAACGCATCGAGCGGGAGTTCAATATCCCGCTCATAGCCACAAACCCGAACGTTATTTATAAGGTCCTGGCTAAGACGCATCACTCTTCGAAAGAGGCCACGCACGTCGAGGTCAGCAATCCCGCCGATTTCCCGCATTACGGCGACGTTATCGATATCATGGAGCCCTATGTCCTGGCCACCATTATCGCCCCGCTTGCGTATATGGAAGGGATAATGAACCTCCTCAAGGAAAAGCGGGGAGAGCACATAAAGATAGAATACATTTCCACTACCAGGGTCATAGTGGAGTATTACCTGCCCCTGAGCGAGATAATCATAGACTTTTACGACAAGCTTAAGTCCGTCTCGAAAGGCTACGCCTCGTTCGATTATGAGCCTTACGAATACAGGTCCTCGGATATGGTGAAGATCGAGATCCTGCTGCATTCCGAACCCGTGGACGCTCTTTCGTTCATCGTGCACCGGACAAGGGCGCTCCACAACTCAAGGCTCATCTGCGAGAAGCTGAAGGACCTGATCCCGAGGCACATGTTCGAGATCGCCGTGCAGGCCCAGGTGGGAGGCAAGATCATCGCCAGGGAGACCATAGGGGCCATCCGCAAGGACGTCCTGGCAAAATGTTACGGCGGCGACATCACGCGCAAACGCAAGCTGCTCGAAGCCCAGAAGGAAGGCAAGCGGAAGATGAAACTGCTGGGTTCCGTGGAGATCCCGCAGGAAGCCTTCATGTCGCTGCTGAAGATCAGCCAGAACAAGTGAGCCCGCGGCCCGCTTGCCGCCACGGGCTTGGGACCATAAGCCGGGGCTGATGAAACCGGGGAACGGTTCGGCGCGTATTACGGATGGGCGGCGGCATGCGCCTGCGGTTCCCGAGCATGTCCCGGCGTTTACGGCTTATGGCGGACGATCTTAATATGCTTTTGCATCAAAGGGAGACAAATTAAATGGAAGAAAAACTTTTCTGGATAGGGATTTTGGTGGGCGCGCATCTGTTCTTGACCCACCAGTTCGCGGAAAAGGGGAAATTTAAGTCGGAAAAGTTTTCGCGCGTCTGGCACGCGGTCTTTGCGGCTATAATCTCTTTTGTCGGCATGCTGCTCCTGATGGTGAGCCTGGACAACCGCAAAGGGGAAGTCGTGACGGCGGTGCTGTTCTCGCAAAAACAGGTCGTCTACGGCCTGATCGCGGGCCTGCTCGGCGGGTTCTGGGGCTATTTCAAATTTAACGCTAAAAAAGCCGCAGCGGCGAAGCACGCCGACGCCCACGCGAAGCACGCGCCCGGGGACGGCAAAGCCGCGAATGCGCTTATGGCGAAGCAGCCGGCCGCGATACGCGAGGATACGGAATGGTCCGAGACCATATTCTCCGCCGTGGTCCTGGCCTCGGTGGTCATGTATCTCTTCGTCCAGGCCTTCAAGATCCCTTCGGGCTCGATGAGGACCACTTTCCTGGAGGGCGACCATCTTTTCGTCAATAAGTTCGTTTACGGTTTCAGGATACCGTACACGCGGACGAAGGTCCTGAGTTTCAGTAAAGTGAAAAGGGGCGATATCGTGGTCTTCCAGTTCCCGTCCTTCGACCCGGCCGAAGAGCAGTGCGGCGGGCGGCAGTACGGCAAGGATTTTATCAAACGGGTCATCGGTCTGCCCGGCGAGACGGTGGAACTGAAGGACGGCGCGGTGTACGTCAACGGCGTCAAGCTGGGCGACGAGCCTTACACTCAGTACCTGGACCCCAACCGCTATCCGCGCCCGCATGCCAGCCGTGTTCCCCCGGCCGAATACCAGGCCGCATGGGAGAGCCGGACGCTGGCCAGGATGGTCTCCGAACTGGTGCGCGATAATTTCGGCCCGGTGAAAGTGCCGGAGGGCTACTATATGGTCATGGGCGACAACCGCGACCGTTCCTGCGATTCACGCTACTGGGGACCGGTGCCGGCTCATATGATCAAGGGCAAGGCCTGGTTCATCTATTGGCCGCCCTCCAGGATGGGGTTCCCTCAGTAAGCGTATGAAGATAACCGAAATACTGAAAACCAAGGGCAGGGTCTTCTCGTTCGAGTTCTATCCTCCGAAAACGGAACAGGACGCGGAGAAGCTGTTCGAGACAGTGAAGGACCTTAAGGCCCTCGAACCGGATTTTATATCCATCACTAATTCCACCACCGGCGCGAGCCCTTATCGGACCGTGGCTCTTTCCGGCGTGATAAAACATAAGCTGGGCCTGGAGGTGATGGCGCATCTTACCTGTATCGGCCACACCAGGGCGGATATAAAAGCCATAGCCGAGCGGCTCAAGGCGATGGATATAGAGAACGTCCTGGCGCTGCGCGGCGATATCCATAATATAGACGGCCTTGCGCCCAAGCGCGAGTACCGCTACGCTTCCGAACTCGCGGCCGACCTTAAAGCCATGGGCGGTTTCGCCATAGGCGGCGCCGGCTACCCGGAAAAGCATCCGGAAGCGCCGGACTTCGATTCCGATATCAGGGCGCTGAAGGCGAAGACAGGGGCCGGCGCCGATTTTATAATTACCCAGCTGTTCTTCGAGAACAGGTTCTATTTCGAGTACGTAGAGAAAGCGCGCAAGGCCGGCGTAAGCGCGCCCATCATCCCCGGCCTCATGCCGCTTACCAGCTACAAGCAGCTTCAGAATTTCAGCAAAATGTTCAGCGTGCTGCTGCCTGAGGCCGTAAGGAACGGAGTGGAGAAGTATGCCGAAGACAAGGATTCGCTTTTAAAATTCAGCGTGGATTACGCTTCCCGGCAGGCCGAAGAACTGCTCAAGGGCGGGGCGCCCGGGGTGCATTTTTACACCCTGAACAGGTCCAAGGCTACGAAAGAGATATTGAAGAACCTGGAAAAGAAATGACGGAAGAACCCGGAAAAATAAAAAAGATATTCCTGAGCGACCGGGAACTGAAACAGCGGGCCGCCGGCGGGGGCAGCTTTGACGTCCCCGAGAACGCCATCATCAGCCCGCTTTCCAGCGATTGGCTGCGGCGCGGACACCCGCCGCAGGGCCCGGCCCGCGGACCGCGGCCCGTGGAACAGGGCGGGACGCGCTCCGGTCCCGCGGGGGCGCGGACGGAAGTGGCTCTGAGGGTAAAGATCGCGGAGATAGGCCGCCGTCTCTACCCGCTCGGCTTCGTGCCGGCCACCGACGGGAATATCAGCGTGCGCCTGGACGGGGATACGATACTTATCACGCCTTCGGGCCTGGCTAAAGGGGCGCTTACGCCCGAAGATATGTCGAAGATAGACTTGTCGGGGAAGCTGCTAAGCGGGAAGAAGCCGTCCTCGGAATATCTCCTGCACTTATGTTTTTATAAACAGAGACCCGAGGTTATGGCCGTGATCCACGCCCATCCGCCCCTGGCCACCGGCCTGGCTTCCGCCGGAATGGCGCTTGATAAACCCCTTACCTCCGAAATAGTTATCACGCTCGGGAAAGTGCCGCTGGCGGAATACGCCACTCCCGGCACCGCCGAAGTTACCGACTCCATCGCGGGACTTGTGAGGGACCATAACGCCATTATGCTGGCCAACCACGGGGTGGTGACCTGCGGCGCCGACCTGGAAACCGCTTTCCACCGCATGGAAACCGTGGAACAGGCCGCCAAGATAACTTTGGTGGCGGAACATCTGGGAGGCGGCAAACTTATCCCTCCGGATAAAGTGAAGAAGCTTGAAGAGATCAGGAGGCGGCTGGGCATTTAGTGATATAATTCTAGCGGGCAAGGACTATAAAATGAAGCTGATGCACACCACGGAAACGGCGGCCGTCATAGCTCTTCAGGCGATGGACACGGAGATAGACGACCTGGCCAGGAAGATAGCTTCGGTCCCGGAGGAGATCCGGGCGCTTAACGAGGCCTTTGAAGAAAAAAAGAAGTCCATGACCGCCGCCAAGGACGTTCTGGTCAAACTCCAGGTGGAGAAAAAAGCCAAAGAACTGTCCATAGCGGAGAAGGACGAGGAAATAAGGAAGCATCAGCGCGACCTTAACAGCGTTAAAGAGAACGACGCTTTCAAAGCTCTCCTTTCGGAAATAGAGCGGGCAAAAAAAGCCCAGGACGATATCGAGACCGAGATCCTCGGCCTGCTGGACGCGATAGATAAGGCCGTAGTCGAAGACAAGAGGCAGCATCAGGAAACCGTGAAGCTCGAGGAAGACAAGGACCGGCGCTCAAAGGAACTGAGCTCCGCTAAGGCCGGATATGAGGCCTCGCTTGAAACCTCCAGGGCCGGACGGGCCGCCGCCGCCGTCAAAATAAGCCCCGAGGTCCTGGAAAAATACGAATTTATCAGGGAACAGCGCAAGGGACTGGCCATTGTGCGCGTCAAAGAGGACAAGACCGGCAAGATCTCATGCGGCGGCTGCAATCTGGGGCTTACGGCGCAGAAGATAGTGGATATAAAGACGCCCGACGCGCTGGTATTCTGCGATAATTGCCAGAGGATGATATATTTGGACGGGACCGTGCACGGCAATAACGGTTAACGCCATGAAAGGAAAAAAGATCCGGATCTATATAGACGGCGGTTCGCGGGGGAACCCGGGGAACGGCGCCTGCGCGGCGGCTATTTTTGACGAGAAAGGCGCGCTTATCCGGGAGGAAGGCAAATATCTCGGCCGCTGCACTAACAATTTCGCGGAATACAACGGGCTTATCCTGGCGCTTGCCTCCGCCCGGAGTCTCGGCGCCGCGGAACTGAAAATATTTTCCGACTCGGAGCTGCTCGTAAAACAGTTCAGCGGCGCGTATAAGATCAAGGACCCTACGCTCCGGGAGCTCATGGGCGGGATCAGGACCGCTGCGGTTTTTTTTAAGAGCGTAAACGTCTCCCATGTGCGCAGGGAAACCAACGCTCATGCGGACGGGCTGGTCAACGACATCCTGGATAATGCCGGGGCCGCGAATAACCCGGCCCTGGCCAGGAGCGTAGCTAAAGAGAACATCGATAAGCTTCACCAGCCGAAAATGTTCTAGAGCCACAGATTTGATCGCGGACGGAGGGTCGCTTCTCCCGCTTGCGGGGGGAGAGGAACTTCCGAACTCCATAAGGCAAGGCGCCGGTTTAAAGCCGTTAAGCGGCCATAGGCCGGGGGTCAGGGGCCATAACCCCGGACCACGGAAAGTGCAACAGAAAACATACCGCCCGCGGCCGAAAGGCCGCTGGTAAGGGTGAAAAGGTGCGGTAAGAGCGCACCGTTTGCCGGGTGACCGGCAAAGCAATGCAAACCCCGCCCGGAGCAAGGCCAAACATGCGCGACGGACTGCCCGTCCCCCGCCCGCAAGGGTGGAAGCGCAAAGTGGGCCGCACAAGATAAATGATCCTCTCTGCGTCGTAAGACGCAAAGACAGAATTCGGGGTACAGTCCGCGATCAAAAATTTGCAGGGGCGGCGGGTTAAGGGGGCCTTACTATGGACTCGTTGGCTAAAAAAATACCGGAGATAAAATTCTCTTCCGAGGCCGAAGAGATCCCGTGGGATACGGCCGTGGTCTGGACCGTAATGCCCAGGGTCGGCCCCAGGGTCTATGAATGGCTCGAAGCCGAGCACATCCGCTACGTGAGCTGGACCAACGGCATCGTCTCCATTTTGCCCGAACCCAACTCCGTGGTCAGCAACCACTGCCAGTGCATAATCCTGCCTTCCGCGTTTATCTGGGTGGGCAAGAACGTCAAGGTCGCGTAAAGTATTATTGGTATAATAGTTGGACATTTGCAGTCAAAACACCGGAGGTCTTTTCCCATGGCAACCCCTAAACTGATGGCAAAACCCAAGCTGAATCAGGAAGTCCTTAAAAGGACCGCGGAACTCTGCAAAAAAAGAAAGATAGTCATCCCCACTTTCGCCCAGATGAAGAACCCGGCTCTCATCCCCGACAAAATAAAGAACGATCTCAGGAAAGTGGATCTCAAAGACGTGAACCCCCTTAACCTGTTCAGGATAAACTGGCACAACGATCATAAGACCGGACAGTTCGGCGGCGTGAACTTCCTGGAACTTCCAGAAGCCATCACGGGCATCAAGGCCCGCGTCATCGGCATAGTGGGCAAGTATTTCCCGACCGGCGCGCATAAGGTCGGCGCGGCCTTCGGTTGTCTGGCGCCGCGCCTTGTGACGGGCGAATTCGATCCCACCCGGCAGAAAGCCGTCTGGCCCTCCACCGGCAACTATTGCCGCGGCGGCGCTTTCGACTCGGCGCTTTTCGGCATCTCGGGCGTGGCCATACTCCCGGAGGGCATGTCGAAGGAACGCTTCACCTGGCTCAAGTCCATAGGCGCGGAAGTCATCGCCACCCCGGGCACCGAATCCAATGTGAAGGAGATCTACGACAAGTGCTGGGATATAAAGAAGAACCGCAAAGATTGCGTGGTGTTCAACCAGTTCGAAGAGTTCGGCAACCCGACCTGGCATTACCACGTGACCGCGTCCGCCATCGAAGAGGTCTTTAACGCGGTGAAAAAGCCGGGCTCCCGTCTGTCCGCCTACTGCTCGGCCACGGGTTCGGCCGGCACCATCGCCGCCGGCGATTATCTGAAGAAAAAATTCCCGGGCATGAAGATCACGGCTTCCGAAGCCCTGCAGTGCCCCACCATCCTGATGAACGGTTTCGGCGAGCACCGCATCGAGGGTATAGGCGACAAGCATATCCCCTGGGTGCACAACGTGCGTAACACCGACGTGGTCACCGCCATAGACGATGAGGCCTGCATGCGCATCGTGCGGCTCTTCAATGAGCCCGCCGGCAAAAAGGTCCTGGCCGAGAACGGGGTGAAAAAAGAGGTCATCGATCAGCTCGGCCTTATGGGCATCTCCGGCGTTTCCAATATGCTCAGCGCTATAAAGACCGCCAAGTATTACGAGATGGATTCCAACGACGTGATCTTCACCGTGTTCACCGATTCCATGGACCTTTACGGTTCCCGGCTCGAAGAGCTCACCAGGGAGCGCGGCGCCTATACAAGGGAGAACGCCCTTATGGACATGGACCGCCGCATAATGGGCGAGACCACGGACCATATGCGCGAGCTGAACTATTACGACCGGAAAGCCGTCCATAACCTCAAGTATTTCACCTGGGTGGAACAGCAGGGCCGCACCTCCGAGGACCTCAGGAAGCTCTGGGATCCCGCGTTCTGGGACGAGACCTTCTCCCAGGTGGCCGAATGGGACAAACTGATAGTCGAGTTCAATAAGCAGGTGGGGCTGTAAGAAGCGCAAAAAAACCGGGGACCTATGTCCATAAAAGGCAGTTTTCAAGCCGAGTGCCCGTCCTGTAAGGAGCGTTTCGACGTCGATTTCTGGACCGTCATAAGCGGCGAGCAGGATCCCCAGTTGAAAGAGGCCCTTATCAGCGGCGAATTAGACCTGCTCATGTGCCCCGCCTGCTCCAAGATCTTCCCCTGCGAAGAGACCTTCATCTACCAGGATCCCGGAAAGGAGCTGCTCGTTTTCGTAATGCCCGCGGCCTACCAGGGCGAAAAGGAAAAGTGGATGGAAAAAATGCGGCTGGACTACGAAGCCCTGAAACCTTCTTTCGAGAAGGAAGGCGTCCTCGCTTTCGAGCCGGTCTACTGTTTCGGCGCCGCCATGCTCTCCGACCTTCTCATGCGCGACCGCGATGCGGAAGAAGAGACCGAGGTCATGGAGTTCATGGCCGGGGAACGCGGTTTGAAGCGGGTGATCATCCGGGCCGGCTTCGCCCGCGAACGCGACCTCCCTTTTTCCCTGCCTTATGCCGGCTGCCCCTGCAGGGACCACGCGCTGGCGGCGGCGCGCGCGATCTCGGCCGCTAACGACGCCCTCCCGAGGGTGAAAAATCTGATCAAAACGCTGGAAGAATTAAAAACGCAGGACCTGCCCTTTATAAAAAAATGAAAATAACACCCTTGAACGATCTGGCGCTCATCAAAGAAACGGGCGCGCTGGCCGCGGCGTCCGGCCTTGAATGCTACGCCGTGGGCGGCTGCGTGCGCGATTGGTCCATGGGCCGCTCGTCGGCCGACGTGGACTTTCTGCTCAGCGGCGATACCGCGCCGATTGCCGAAGGCCTGGTAAACAAACACGGGGGCACGTTCACCAAATTCGACAGGTTCCTTACTACCCGGGTCTTTCTTGAAGGAGGGCGCAGGGTGGACCTGGCCCGTTTCAGGAAAGAAACCTACTCCAAACCCGCGGCCCTGCCTGACGTTTCCGCGGCCGGTTCGGTCCAGGAGGACCTGAAGCGCCGGGACTTTACCGTTAACGCCATGGCCGTGGCGATACTGCCTGACAGTTTCGGTTCGGTGGTGGACCCTTCCTTCGGCCTTGAGGCGGTAAAGAACCGCCGGCTGCGGGTGCTGCATACGACAAGTTTTTCGGACGATCCCACGCGTCTGTTCCGGGCGGCGCGTTTCGCCGGCCGGTTCGACTGGCAGCTGGAAGAGGAGACGGAAGAGTTGGCTAAACAATGCGCCAAGGAAGCCATGCCGGCCCTGCTGTCGCGCGAGCGCGTCCGTAACGAGCTTTTTAAACTGCTGGAAGAAAAGGACCCTTCGGCCGCGTTCGTAATCCTCAGGCACTTCGACGCGTGCAGGTTTTTCAGCAAAGATTTCAACTGGCCGGATTCGGCTATACCGCTCTCCGGCGCCATGCCGCGGCTTTCGGCCATAGCCGCCTCTATGGGCCGGTCCGGCGCCCCGTTCCTTGAAAGCCTCAAGCTCCCCGGAAAGACCATCGCGGCGATAAAAAGAACCGTCTCCGGCATCTACGGCAAACACCTTTAACCGCCCATGCGGGCGGCGCGGAGCCGCTCGCGTCCAAGTGCGCGCGAGTTCGTTCCGACGGCTGTCTGGTTAGGCTTTTTTTCCGGGCCCGGAGTCGTAGGTCTGGAGCCGCTGCGTGATGGCGGCGGCCCGCTTTACGGCCTTCAGTATCTGGGCCACTTCCGGCTTTACCGGGTTGCCGGTTTTCAGGGTTTCCATTACCAGGGTGGCGTAGCCGTTGATGGCGGCCAGGATGTTGTTGAAATCGTGGGCCGCCGGCCGGGTGACCTTGCTTACGACCTCCGCGGCCCTGGCTTCGATCAGTTGGTTCTGCAATTTCTTTAATTCCGTCACATCCCTGGAGATGCCGAGCACTCCCGTGATCCGGCCCCCGGGATCATAAAGAGGCGTCTTTGCCGAATTGAACGTGCGGACCCCGTCTTTTACGGTCATGATCTCGCTGTCGCTTACCAGGCTTCCGCCGCTTTTCATCACCGCCAGGTCCTGGTCCCTGAGCGTTTGCGCGTATTTCCCGGGCATCAGGTTGAAATCGTTCTTGCCTTCCATTTGCCGGGGCGTCAGGCCGAAGATCGCGGCGCAGGCGGCGTTCACTTTTATGAACCTGCCCTCCAGGTCCTTTATAAAGATGGCGTCCTTGGCGGTGTCGAATATCTTCCGAAGAGTTTCCTCGTTCTCGCTAAGCCGGCGTTTGGCCTGCTTGCGCTGTTCCTCTATGCCAAGGGCCTTGGCAAGGATCGACAGTATCTCGAATTCTATCGCCGACGGTTTCCTGTCCGTCTGAAATACGGCGCAAAGCGCGCCGATATTCTTGCCGCCGGCCTTCACGGGGTAGCCTATGTAGGTTTTGAGCTTATATTTCCGGACATTGGGATCGCTGATGGCGTACGGCGATTTGTGCAGGTCCCTGACCATGAAAGCCCTGTCTTTCGCGCCGGATATCACGTCGAAGCAGAGGTGCCCGGACGCGCTGTCCGATCTGGGCATATCGGGAGGCGCCTGCCAATCGCTTATCGTGCAGAGCGAGCCTCCCTCCAGGCGGTTGTACAGGACGCACGCGCTGTTGAATATTTCGCCGGCTGTCCTGGTGACAAGGTCGATATTGGTATCCGGTTCAGGCCCGAATTTAAGGAAGCACTGGGTCAATCTGGAAAGCGCCAGGTCCAGCTCCCTGTGTTTCGTGACATCCCTTATTACGAAGGAGATATTGAACGGCTTTCCGTTCTTCATGATAACGCCGCTCTTCTGCTCGGCGTAAAAATACGAACCGTCCTTTTTCTTTATCCTGAAGCGGAGCAGCGGCTGGGTCGTGCCGTTCTTCAGCGTCTTTGCGAAGGATTGCTTGAGGAAATGCCTGTCGTCCGGGTGGACGAATTCCAGCATGTGGCGGCCCAGCAGTTCGCGCTGGGCGTAACCATAGTTCTCCGCCTGCCGGCTTATATAGGTAAAACGTCCCTCCAGATTTACGGTGGCTATCAGGTCCTGAGAGGCGTCTATGATGGAGCGGTATTTCGCCTCGCTTTCCTTGAGTTTGTCCTCGGCGAGATGCCGCTGGATTATTATGGCGTAGACCCTGGCCAGTTTTTTGACCGCCGCCAGGTCCTCCGGGCCGTAATCGCGCCCGGGGTTCGCCATGGAAACGATACCGGCCAGTTTTTTGTTGAAGAGAGCCGGCGCGGCCAGGAACTTGATTATCGGTATATGCCCCGGGGGCGTTCCGCCGGAACGCGGGTCCGAGCCCGCGGCGTTAGTGAGTATCGGCTTCTTGTTATTCAGGACCCAGCCCCAGAGTCCGCGGAATTCCTTAAAGACCAGCGGTCCGCCTGCCGGCAATCGTCCTTTCCAGACCTCCCGGCTTAATGTGGGGGCTATCAGCCAGCCGGTATGCGGGTCCACGTAGGCCGCGAAGCCGTAGCTGCTGCCGGTGAACTCCTGCGCGGCTTCAAGCACCAGGCAGGACAGGTCTTTTATGGAAAATTCGGGGGAAGCCAGGTAGGCGGCCTCTATGGCGTCCACGGCCCTGTACAGCTTTTTGCGGCGCAAAGCCTCGTCGGCGCGCGCCCGTCCCGGCGCGGCAATGGTCCCTGACGGACAGGGTCCGCTTCTTTTGACTATTTTTTTCATACAGCCCCTACTAACCCAGAACCATTATATAAAAAGAACGGGGTAAATTACATGCTCTTTTGTAAAAAGGGAGATAGAGGACCGGATCTTTATTCGAATTTGTAGCCGTGTCCCGGAACGGCTTTTACGCGGGCGGCAAGCCTGACGCCCAGTTTTTTACGCAGGTTGGAGATGTGGACTTCCACGGTGTGCGGGTCGTTGTAGTTCGCGGGGTCGTAGCCCCAGACGGTTTCAAGCAGCTGGTTCAGACTGAAGACGCGGTCTGGTTTGGAAACTAAAAGGGCGAACAGGTCCAGTTCTTTTGAAGTGACCTTTACGGGTTTTCCGGATATTTTCAGGGTCCGGCCGCCCAGGTCCAGTTCAAAACCGGCCTTTTTTATGGTTACCGGCTCCTGGGAGGGACTTTCCTTGGCGCGCCGGAGCAGCGCTTTCATCTTGGCCAGCAACACCGGATACGAGAACGGCTTGACCACGTAGTCGTCGGCGCCCTTTCCATAGCCCAGGATCAGGTCGTTCTCGGATATCTTCTTGCCGGACATGATGATGACCGGGATCGAGGCCAGGGCGCGGTCCTCTTTTATCTTTTTGCAGAAAGCGAAACCGTCCATGCGCGGCATCTCTACGTCGGTTATGATGATGTCCGGCCTGGCGTCCTCCAGCACGGCCAGCCCTTCGGCCCCGTTATAGGCGGTCATTACGGCGAAACCGTGATTGCCCAGGAATTTTTCCAGGACGGTCAGCGTGACCCTGTCGTCATCCACTATCAGCGCTTTTTTCTGCATGATTTAGATAGAAAAAGACCACCGCGGCTGTGAATCTAGGGGGCCTTAAAGAGTGCTGCTGTGCTTATTATATAAAATCGGGGGTGGGGTGACTAAAAAAATCACCCCGCCGGTTTTTCTCAGGAGTCTGACGTGTTGACTGACAGGGTGTCTGACTAGTGATACCGGCGGGGCTTAAAAGGCCAGCGCTGCAGATGCTAAGCATACAGTCGTTAAAGACTTTTTGCCTTTGGGGGGTTGGGTTAGGGGGCGCACCGTACAGCGCTGGATATCCTTAAATTTTAAAAGATCAGGTTTGCTACATCTAAAGTATAGTAAGTCGCGTTCAAGAATCGTTCAAGACGCGCTCAAATGAAATTCAAGAAAAGCGGGGCTAACCTTCCCTAAATTTCTTAAAATGTAGGTATATGGACCTCATTAAGGGTTTTTTCGGATTTACGGAGCACGGAACGGACCTTCGCACCGAGCTCGCCGCCGGCCTCGCCACGTTCCTTACCATGTCATACATTATTTTCGTTCAGCCGGCGGTGCTGGGCGCGGCCGGCATGGATAAGGGCGCCGTATTCACCGCCACCTGTCTGGCCTCGGCTCTTGCCTGTATTATCATGGGCCTTTACGCTAATTATCCCATAGCCCAGGCCCCGCTGATGGGCGAGAATTTTTTCTTCGCCTATACCGTGGTGCTCTCCATGGGATATTCCTGGGAAAAAGCGCTGGCCCTCGTTTTTATTTCCGGGCTGGCCTTCCTGGCCCTCACCCTCACCAAACTCAGGGAAAAACTCGTGGACGCCGTGCCGGAAAATATGAAGTACGCTATCGCGGCCGGCATCGGCCTCTTTGTTACGCTGATAGGCTTCAAGGAAGCCGGGCTTATAGTAGCCTGCCCGTCGACCCTGGTCAGGTTGGGGGCCATCACGTCCGCGCCGGTCCTCGTGGCCATGGCGGGCCTGGTAAGTATGGCGGCGCTGGCGGCGAAAAATATAAAAGGGGCGGTCCTTGCCGGGATATTCGTCTCGGCGGTCCTGGCCTATGCCGCCGGCCTGAGCAAATACGCCGGCTTCGTCAGTCTCCCTCCCAGCATGGCCCCTACGCTTTTCAAGCTGGACCTTAGCGGGCTCATGACGCCGGACGCGCTGGCCGTGGTCCTTATCTTCCTTTTTATGTCCCTGTTCGACACATTGGGAACGCTGCTCGGTGTGGGCGTTCAGGCCGGCCTGATGAAGAACGGCAGGCTTGAGCGGGTCTCAAAAGCCCTGCTGTCAGACGCCGTGGCTACCACGGCAGGAGCCCTTATGGGCACTTCCACGGTTTCAAGCTATATAGAAAGTTCCACCGGCGTGGCCCAGGGCGGGCGCACCGGCCTGACGGCGGTGACGGTCGGCGTTCTTTTCCTGCTCAGTCTTTTCTTTTCGCCGCTGGTCGGCTCGGTCAATTCCGCCGTCCAGCTTGCCGACGGCTCCTTCATTCACCCGGTGACGGCTCCGGCGCTTATCCTGGTGGGCGCCCTTATGATGAGCGCCGTAAAACGCATAGACTGGGAGGACCTCGGCGCCGCGATACCGGCTTTCATTACGCTCGTGCTCATCCCTTTCACTTTCAACATAGCGGACGGGATAGCCTTTGGTTTCATGGCTTATGTCCTGATAAAGGCGCTGTCCGGGCGGTCCCGCGACATCTCTCCGCTTTTGCTAGCGATCTCCGTACTGCTCGCTTTGCGGTACGCATTCCTTAAATAATGACCTCCATACAATACCTGAAAGGCATAGGGCCCCGGCGCGCGGAACTCTTTCAGAAGCTCGGGCTTGCTACCGTTGACGATATGCTTTTTTACTTCCCCAGGAAGTGGGAGGACCGCCGCCTCGCCGGGAAAAAGGAGCATCTGGAATATGTCGAGGACGTGCCGGTCATTTTCGGGAAGATCCTGTCGGTGCGGGACCTGTATACTTCATTTTCGTTGCGGATATTCAAGACCGTGATGGACGCCGGCGGCTATGAGGCCGAAGCCAGCTGGTTCAAGCGCCACAGCCCGCGCTTCGACGTGTTCGCCCCTTTAAGGAAGGACGTGAAGCCCGGCGAGAAGATCTGGCTGGTGGCCGTCCCGGAGGACCCGCTCTTCAAGACCCGCCTTCGCGTTGAGGAATATTACCGCGCCGACGACCTGTTCGCCCAGCGCGCCCATATCAACCGGATCATTCCCGTTTACCCGCTCACCGAAGGCATTACCGCGAAGTTCATGCGCTCGGTGATGTTCAAGATCGTGATGGAGCACGCCGCGGACAAGGGCGAGTTCATGCCGGTCCGCCTCCTGGCGCGGCGGGCGCTGATAACGCGCGATATGGCGCTGAAGGCGCTGCATTTTCCGGAAAACTATTTCGAGCTTAAAGAATCGCGCAAGCGTTTTATTTACGAAGAGCTGTTCCTGATGGCGCTGGCCTGGGCCATCAAACGCAGGCAGACCCGCGCTATCGCCAAGGGTTTCACGTATGAGATAAAGAAGCATCTCTTAACGCCCTTCAGGGAAAAGCTGGGTTTCGAACTTACCAATTCTCAGAAAAAGACCATTAACGAAATCTTCTCCGATATGGCCGCGCCGGCGCCCATGGCGCGCCTTCTTGAAGGCGATGTGGGCTCCGGCAAGACCGTGGTGGCGATAAGCGCTTTGCTCCTGGCGGTGGAGAACGGTTATCAGGGTGTCTTTATGGCCCCGACCGAGATCCTGGCCGAACAGCATTTCATTACGTTCCGCGAATATCTTAAGGGCATGGGCGTGAGGTTCGCGGTCCTCACCTCCAGCGTGAAGCCAAGAGAAAAAAAAGAGATAATCGACAAGCTTGCCGCGGGGGAGCTGGATATAATCATAGGTACCCACGCCGTGCTGGAAGCCGGCATTAAATTCAGGGACCTTAAACTTATAGTCATAGACGAGCAGCACCGCTTCGGAGTGCGCCAGCGCGCCGCGCTCCGGCAGAAAGGCGACAAGGTCGACACTCTCATTATGACCGCTACGCCCATACCGCGCACTCTTTTTCTCGCCCTCTACGGCGACCTGGACCTGTCCGTGCTTACGGATATGCCCCCCGGCCGCAAGCCGGTCAAGACCGAAAGCGTGGACGAGGAAGCCGCGCTTAAAATAGTGCGGGCCGAAACCGCGAAACGCCGGCAGGCGTACGTGGTCTATCCCGTGATAGAAGAATCGGAAACAAAGACCCTGAAGTCGGTTAAGGCGGAGTTCGAACGGCTGAAGGAAGCGTTCAAGGACCGGCGGCTGGCCATGCTGCACGGGGCTATGCCGGGTGCGGAAAAGGAACGGGTCATGAACGAATTCGCGAAAGGCAAAATAGACATACTGGTGGCGACGACGGTCATAGAGGTCGGTATAGACGTGGCCAACGCCACCGTGATGGTCATAAATAACGCGGAGAACTTCGGCCTGGCGAGCCTTCATCAGTTGCGGGGCCGGGTGGGCCGCGGCCGCTGGGACTCCCGGTGCCTGCTGGTGGTGCACGGGGCTACCGAGGACGGAGCGGAGCGCATTGAAGCCATGTGCTCTACCAATTCCGGTTTTGAGATCAGCGAAAAGGACAGTTATATACGCGGCGTAGGTGAAGTCCTGGGGGTGCGGCAGCACGGCGATATGGAGTTCAGAATAGCCGACCTCGCGCGGGACGGAGAAACCCTCAGGCTGGCCATGGAGGACCGGGACGCCCTGCTGGCCGAAGACCCCGACCTTGTAAAGCCCGAGAACGCGGGCCTGCGCCATAACCTTCTGAAACTATATCAGGGTAAGTGGAATATTATAGACTTGTCTTAACCTGGGTGCGCGATAGGAGCGTAAAAATGAACTGCGTGCGAAATATTTCGGCTTTGCTGGCTTTCTTCCTGTTCTGCGCGGCGCCGTGCCGGGCGGAGAGCGGGAAATTAAAAAATTATGAGCTGGGACAATGGAAGCTTGGCTTCGGCATGGAAGACAGGGTGCGCGTAGAGCAGAAGAAAGATTTCGACTTTAACGAGCATGTTCAGGATAACGGAGCGCTCGTGTTTCAGCGCTTTACGCTGGCTGGCCGCGCGACCCTCAAAGACCAGTATGAGGTTTTCGCCTCCGGTGTCGATTCGCGCGTCTACAGCGCTCATATTAAAAGAACGGACCAGACGGACGCTTTCGACCTGCGCCAGGCTTATATGAGCGCGAACAAGATCGCCGGTTCCCGGTTCGACCTGAAGATCGGCCGGCAGGTCATGAAATACGGGAAAGCCCGCCTGATCTCGGGTTCGGCCTGGGGGAACCGGGAAAATCACTTCGATGCCGCCGTGCTGCGCTACAAGGCGGAAGGCCTGTACGCCGACCTGCTCTACGGGTCGCGCGTGCGATATTTAGACCACAGTTTTAACGAGTGGAACAGGCATGACATGCTGAGCGGCGCGTATGTCGGATATCAGAAAAATATGGACGCGCCTTTGGTCGAGACTTATTTCTTTTCCAACCAGAACCTCGGCAGTATAAGGACGCTGAACCGCCATACCGTGGGAGTAAGGACCCAGGCGACCGCGCCGGGAAAAATAGTCTGCGAGCTGGAGATCCCGTATCAATTCGGCAAGAACGCGGGCGTTGAGATAAGCGCCTACGCGCTGCATTTCGACGCGGCCAGGAGTTTCCACACGGCGTGGACCCCGACCCTCACTGCCACCTATAATCTGGCTACCGGGGACAGGACGCCGGGAAACAGGAGCCACACCTTCGTGCCCCTGTTCCAAGCCACGACTGAGCCGTACGGAAGAATGGACCTTTTCCGATGGCAAAACATGCGGGAGGCCGCGCTTGAGGGGTCGTTAACCCCGAATAAAAAATGGAAACTGATATCCGCCACTAATTTCTTCTGGCTGGACAGCTACCGGGACTCCTGGTACGATTCGACCGGGAGAAAGCTGAGGACCATGACCGCGGGAAAGGCGCGCCATTATGTGGGCCAGGAAGCGTCCCTGATCGCGAAATATGACCTGAGCGGCCCGGTCAAACTGGAAACCGGCTACGCGCATTTCTTTAGCGGCAAATATGTCAAGGATACGGGCGCTTATGACGACGCCGACTGGGTGTATTTCCAGGCCAACTTAAAAATTTAGCGCGATCTGCGCCGACAGCGGGAACCCGGACGCGTCGTCCGGGTTTTTGCTTTTCAGGCCGCCGGGAGCGTCTTGGAGTTTTAGCCCGTTATATTTTGTAAAATATAACGGATGCACATCAAGATAAGGATAGGTTTGCGGGACTCAAAGGACAAGCCGTTCATGGGGATAGGGCTGGTCTGGCTGCTGCGGGGGGTGGAGCGGACGGGGTCTCTTAACCTGGCCGCCAAAAAGATGGAGATGTCCTACTCCAAGGCGCATAAGCTGGTGAAAACACTGGAAACCGCGTTGGGGGGGAAAGTGCTGGCGTGCGCGCGGGGCGGGAATCTGCGCGGCGGGTCCGCTTTAACTCCGCGCGGACTCAAATTTCTGGAGCGCTATGAAGGCCTGGATTCCGCCATACGCATACGGTCCGAAAAACTCTTCAAAAAAGCCTTTCCGGGCGGGAGGCTTTCATGACAGGCCGGATCAAATTCAACCGCAATGAACTGTCGGGTGCTTTCGGTGACATAGGCACGGACCTGCCGCTGATAATAGGCATGGTCGCCGCCTGCGGCCTGGACCCTGCCGGCAGTTTCCTTATGTTCGGACTGATGCAGATGATGACCGGCGTTATCTACGGTATACCTATGCCGGTACAGCCGCTTAAGGCGATGGCCGTACTGATGATCTCGCAGAAGCTTTCCGGCGGCATCCTTTACGGCGCAGGATTTTCTATCGGCATAACCATGGCCTTGCTTACGCTGACCGGGGCGCTGGACTTTGTGGTACGGATAATCCCGAAAAGCGTCGTGCGCGGCATCCAGTTCGGGCTCGGCCTGAGCCTGGCTTCGCTGGCCGTAAAAACCTATGTCATGGCCGGGGGTGCTAAAGGCTACGCGATCGCGGCCGTCAGTTTCATCCTGACCGTGGTCTTTATCGGCAACAAAAAATACCCGCCCGCCATCTTCGTGGTGCTGCTGGGCGTGATCTACGCCTGTTTCTTCTCAGTGGACTTCGGTGTTCTCGCGGCCGGCACCGGGCTCGCCCTGCCTTCGTTCAATATCCCCAAAACACCGGATATTATAAACGGTTTTCTTGTGCTGGCCATACCGCAGATAGCGCTGTCCATCTCCAACTCCGTTATCGCCACAAAACGAACGGTGGAGGACCTGTTCCCGGAGAAGGCGCTGACGGTCAGGAAGATCGGCTGGACCTACACGGCCATGAACCTGATCAGTCCGTTCTTCGGCGGCATTCCCACCTGCCACGGGGCGGGCGGGATAGCGGGACACTATAGTTTCGGCGGGCGCACGGGCGGCTCGGTGATCATATACGGCGCGCTGTTCGCCGTTATCGGCCTGTTCTTTTCCGGGAGTTTTTCCGAGTTCGTGAAATTCTTCCCCATGCCGGTGCTGGGGATCATACTGCTTTTCGAGTCTCTTTCCCTGATGTCGTTAATCAGCGACGTGGCGGAGTCGAGGAAATGCCTTTTCGTCTCGATGGTGGTCGGCATAATAGCTTTCGCCCTGCCTTACGGTTACGCCATAGGCCTGGTGTCGGGGCTGCTGCTGGACCATTTCGTGAACAAAGAGAAAGTTCTTGTTCATTATTGAACCCTGCCGCGTGCCGGCGCTTGTGCGGTTCATGGGGAGATTTTTAGCCGGTCAGAGATATTTGATATCATGGTAATAGCATCGGTGAAGTTTCCGCTCTCGAGGTCTATAAAATGAAAAATATCAGGTGGATGTTCCCTGTGATATCCGCCGCCCTTATTTTCGGCTGCCAGGCTAAGAACGGCCCGCAGAATGCCGTGCGTCTGGTCACCACCACCAGCGTTCGGGACACCGGCCTGCTGGACGTCCTTTCCGATGCTTTCCAGAAAGACGGCAAGTATACTCTGAAGGCCGTGGCCGTGGGCTCCGGCCAGGCCATGCAACTGGGCAAGACCGGCGAAGCCGATATCCTCTGGGTACACAGTCCGGACGATGAAAAACAGTTCGTGGAAGAGGGGTACGGCACGGACCGCACCACCTTCATGTATAATGATTTCGTGATCCTCGGACCCGCCCAGGACCCGGCCAAGGTCAAAGGTGTGAAGAAAGCCGCGGACGCGTTCAAAAAGATAGCCGCCGCCAAGGCGCCGTTCATCTCGCGCGGCGACAAGTCCGGCACGCATAAAAAAGAACTTAGAATATGGGACGCGGCCAAAGTTAAGCCCGCCGCCGATAAATACATAGAAGCCGGCCAGGGCATGGCCGCGACGCTCACCCTCGCCGACGAGAAGAACGCCTACGCCCTTGTGGACCGCTCCACCTACCTCTCGATGAAGAGTAAGATAGGCCTGGTCATCGTCTCCGAAGGCGACGACGCTCTGCTCAACCGCTACAGCCTTATCCTCGTGAACCCGGCCAAGTTCCCTAAAGTGAACGCCGCCGGTGCCCGGGCCTTCTTCGATTTCGTGCTTTCGAAACCCGCCAAAGAGATGGTAGAGAAATTCGGTCAGGACAAATACGGCAAGCAGTTGTTCTTTTACGACTACGCCGCTAAATAGACGATCGGGGATAAAGAGACTTGAAGATCGGGGGATCAGGCGGCTTTGATTTCCCGGTTCTTTCTCACTCACTAAAATGGAATTTATCGTTTCAGGCTTTCAGAAGGGAATAGCCCTGATATTTTCAGGCAATGCCGAGGTTTACGCCATAGCCCGGCTTTCTTTGCTGGTGTCCATGTTCGCCACCGTGATCTCCGTCCTTATCGGGGTCCCTCTGGGCGCTTTGATAGCCGTAAAAAAATTCCCTTCTAAAAAGATCGTTATTTCGCTGGTCAACACCGGGATGGGGCTGCCGCCGGTCGTGGTAGGCCTGCTGGTCATGCTTTTCCTGTCGCGGTCCGGCCCCTTGAGCTTCCTGGAGTGGCTCTATACGCCGATGGGTATGGTCCTGGCGCAGGTTATCATCGCCACGCCGGTAATAACCGGACTGTCGATGTCGGCCATGCAGAGCATAGATCCGAAGTTCTACCGGCAGATACTGACTCTGGGGGCGGGGGAATGGCAGGCCCTGGCGGTCTGCCTTAAGGAAATAAAGCTTTCCGTTCTGGCCGCGGTCATCGCCGGTTTCGGCAGCGTTATTTCGGAGGTGGGCGCGGTGATGATAGTGGGCGGGAATATCAGGAGCCAGACGCGCGTCCTGACCACGGCCACCGTCCTGCAGACGCAGATGGGCAATTACGATATGGCCATCGCCCTGGGCCTGATCCTGATCGGGCTGACCTTCATCATTAACCTGGCGCTTACGTTCATACAACAGCAAAAAGCGCAGGCCTATAACGCTAAATGATAAAGATAAGGGACCTTAATTTTGCATTGGCTCCGGGGTTCGGGCTTTCCGTGCCCCGGCTTGATATCCCGCAAGGCAGGGTGTTCGCCATTATCGGGCCCAACGGGGCGGGCAAGACCACGCTGCTTAACGTGTTGGCGCTGTTCCAGGAGTCCGGCGCCGGAAGCCTGGAAATCATGGGCAAAGACGCGTATGACCCCCGGAACAAACTTTTTTTGCGGCGTTCGATGTCGTTCGTGTTCTCCCAGCCGTATCTCCTTAACGATACGGTTTACCGGAACGTGGCCCTGCCGCTGAAACTGCGCGGTGAGCCGGACGAGGGCCGCGTGGCCGAGATGCTGGAGCTGTTTAAAATAAGCGCTTTCAAGGACCGGAACGCGAACACTCTTTCCCAGGGAGAGCGCCACCGCGTCACCCTGGCGCGGGCTTTCGTCACCAAACCCGGGCTTGTGCTCCTCGATGAGCCGTTCTCAAGCCTCGATGCGCGCATAAAAGACACCATCATGCATGATCTGCGCGTGATCTTTAAAGCCGCCGGAACCACCGTGGTCCTGGTTACGCAGGACCAGGGCGAGGCGCTTACCCTCTGCGACTCCATGGCCGTGATGAAGGCCGGCCGGATACTGCAGCACGGCTCCCCGCAGGATATCTTCGCCCGGCCGGCGTCCGCGGAGGTCGCGGATTTCGTGGGCGTGGAGACCATACTGCCGGGCTCGGTAACCGGGAAAGAAGACAACCTGTGTTCGGTTTCGGCCGGCGGCAAAACGCTGGAAGTCATAGCCGGCTGCGCCGTGGGCGACAGCGTTCTTGTCTGCGTGCGCCCGGAGGACGTGACGGTCTCTAAAAATCCGGACGCGGGGAGCATGCGCAATCATTTCGGCGCCAGAATAATTTCAGTGGACCCCTGGCGGCTGGAGTATAAGGTGGGGTTGGATTGCGGTTTCAGCCTGATGGCGGCGGTTACCAAACAGTCGGTCGAGGGTATGGGTTTAAAACCGGGGATGGCTGTGTTCGCCTCGTTCAAAGCCACCGCCGCCCATTTGATAAAGAGGTAAATATGCTCAGTTTTGAAGAAGCGATGAACACGGTTCTCAGGTACGCGAAACCTTTGCCCGCCGCGCGAACCCGCGTAGAGGAGTCGGTGGGCCGGGCGCTGCTGGAGGATATCTCCTCCGGCATGGATATGCCGCCTTTCAACAAATCCGCCGTGGACGGTTACGCGGTGCGCGCGTCCGATCTTGCCGCCGGCGGGGAGTTGCGCTGCCTGGGCCTTATCCAGGCGGGCGATAATTTCAAGGGCAGGGCGGGTGCCGGGGAATGCGTGAAAATAATGACCGGCGCGCCGGTGCCTGCGTGGGCCGACGCGGTCGTTATGGTGGAAGATACCGGTGAGCGTGACGGGATAGTGAAATTTGAGACGGGCGTCGGGAAAGGCTCCAATATCGCCAGGCGCGGCGAAGATATTGAAAAAGGACAAAAACTATTGCGCCGCGGCGCCGTCATAAATATTTCGCACATAGCCGTGCTGGCGGCCGTCGGCCGCAGTCATGTGAAGACCGGGGCGCTGCCGGAGGTTTCGCTTATAAATACCGGCGGAGAGATCGTGCCGCCCGGTACGAAATTATCCGGCAACCGCATATACAACAGCAACGGGCCTATGCTTGCGGCCATGCTTCGCACGGACAATATTTGCGCCGAGCCGGTAATAGTCCGCGATGACGCGAAATTAATGAAAGCCGCTTTAGCCAAAGCATTGAAAGCCGACATCGTTCTTATCTCGGGCGGGGTTTCGATGGGGGATTACGACCTGGTGCCGGCCGTCCTGAAGTCCCTTGGCGTAAGAAAAGTTTTTCACAAGGTGCGCGTGCGGCCCGGCAAGCCGATGTTCTTCGGAGTGAAAGGGCGCACGCTCGTTTTCGGCATACCGGGCAACCCGGTGGCGAACTTTATGGCTTATCTCGCCTATGTGCGCCCGGCCATACGCAAAATGAGCGGGCGTCCCGACTTCGCGCCGGAATTCAGGACCGGTACCTGCGCCGTAAAGTTCGAGCCCGGAACGCCGCGCAGGGCGCTGGTGCTTTCCAGGGTAAAGGCGCGCGGCGAATATTCGCTGGCCGAAGTGTCCAATAACGGCTCGGCCGATATCCTGGCGCTGGCCGGAGCCAATGGGTTTACGATGGTGAAAGAGGGCGGTTCTATTAAGAGGAACGGGAAGGCGAAATTCATCTCATGGCTGTAGAGTATTTAAGGATCTCGCTTACGGACAGGTGCAATTTGAACTGCATCTATTGTACTCCCATGGAAAAAAACGGCTTCCTGTCGCATGAGGAGCTGCTTCGCCATGAGGAGATAGCCCGCGCCGCGGCGGCCTTCGTGCGCGCGGGGATAAAAAAGATACGCCTCACCGGCGGCGAACCCCTGATAAAGAAAAATGTGGTGGAACTTGTGCGCATGGTGAGAGCCGTCCCCGGCCTTCAGGAGCTGGCGCTGACCACCAACGGTCTGCTCCTGGGCGGCCTGGTCGCCGATCTGCGCGCAGCCGGCCTCGACAGGGTGAATATCAGCCTCGATACTCTTAAAGAGGAAACTTTTAAAAAGATCACCGGAGCCTCCGGCCTCTGCAAGGTCTGGGACGGCATAACGAAGTCGCTCTCCGCCGGCTTCAGCCAGGTAAAGCTGAACGTGATAATAATGCGGGGGATCAACGACCAGGAGATCGCCGATTTCGCCGGCTTGTCGGTGGACCATCCTCTGACGGTACGCTTTATAGAATTTTTCCCGACCAATAAAAGATCTTTCGGTCTTTCCAACGCGCTGTTCCCCACGGCCGAGACAAAAAAGAAGATAGAAGAAGTTTTCGGCCCGCTTGAGAAGTCGGCCTCCGGTCCGGGCGACGGGCCGGCCGATATTTATAAGATACGCGGAGCCGGGGGGCGGATAGGCTTTATAAGCGGCCGCAGCGACTACTTTTGCGGCGCCTGCAACAGGGTGCGCATGGATTGCGCCGGCAAGGTGTACCCCTGCCTGTTCTCGCCCCCGACCCACGACCTGCGCGGATTGCTCCGGGGCGATATAAGCGATAAGGCGCTGACCGAGCATATAAAAGGCATATTTGTAGTAAAATCTAAATACAAGAAGGACTCCGCCACCGCCGGGCATATAGAAATGAGCAGCCTCGGCGGGTGAGCGCCGCAAAGGACCCAAATGATAGACGTAGGCGATAAGAAAGATACGAAAAGGATAGCCAGGGCCAGGGCTTTCATAAAGCTAAACGCGAAAATAGTCGGCCTCATCCGCGCGAATAAACTACCCAAAGGCAATGTTCTGGAAGCCGCCCGCTTCGCCGGCATACTTGCCGCCAAGAATACCGCCGGCCTCATCCCGCTCTGCCACAACCTGCCTCTGAATTATGTAGGCGTTGAATTTGCGGTCAAAGGGAACGGAGTGCTGATAGAGTCCGAAGCCCGCTGCACCGGCAAGACCGGTGTGGAGATGGAGGCCATGGTCGCCTGCACCGCGGCCGCCCTGACGATCTACGATATGTGCAAGATGTTCGCCCAGGACCTGGAAATAACCGAAGCGTATCTGGTGGAGAAAAGCGGCGGGAAAAGCGGGCTGTATCTGAGGAAAGGCGAAAAATAAATGGGCAGGATATTTTCGATCAATTGCAGCGCGATAAAAGGCGTGCCCAAGAGCCGGGCGGGGAAGGCCGTGCTGGTCAAAGGCCACGGTATCCAAAGCGACGCCCATGCCGGGACCGAACTGCGCCAGGTCAGCCTTCTGCCCATGGAAAGCGTCCGCGGCCAGATAGCGCGGGCAAAAGAAAAGAACGCGAGCGTTAAAATACGCCCCGGCATTTACGCCGAGAACATCACCACCGAAGGGGTAGACCTGGCGGCCCTGCATTTGGGCGATAAGCTCCGCGTGGGAAAAACCGCCGTGCTCAAAATTTCAAAAATAGGCAAAGAATGCCACAAGCACTGCGCCATTTATCATCAGGTCGGCGACTGCATAATGCCGCGCGAGGGAATATTCGCCGAAGTCATGGAAGGCGGCGAAATAGCCGTGGGAGATAGAATTGAAAACATTTAAAGCCGCCGTGCTTACCTCCAGCGACCGCTGCTCCAGGGGCGAAGCCGAGGACCTGAGCGGAAAGCTGGTGACGGAAATGCTCAAGACCGTAGGCGGGGAAACCGCGGCCTGCGATATCGTGCCGGATGAGATAGCCCGTATAAAAGAAAAACTTATACATTACTGCGATACGCTGAAGGTGGCCGTGGTGTTCACTACCGGCGGCACCGGGTTCAGCGGCCGCGACGTTACCCCGGAAGCCACCGCGCAGGTGATAGAGAAAAATATTCCCGGCCTGCCGGAACTCATGCGGATGGAAGGGCTTAAGAAAACCAAGAAAGCCGTCCTGTCCCGCGGCATTTGCGGCATACGCAAGGATACCATCGTGATCAATTTGCCGGGAAGCCCTAAAGCGGTAAAGGAATCACTCGAGGCCATACTGGACCTTATCCCGCACGCGCTGGAAATGCAGAAAGGCGGCGGACATTAGTGCCGGGCGCGGTTTTGCCCCGTATTCGTTCGGGCGGCCGGCAAGATGGACTATGGGAGGAACGTACAATGAAAAAGTATATTCTGACACTGGCGGTAACGGGACTTTTGGCCGGCGTGGTTCTTGCTCAGGAGCAAAAAGCGGAAGGACCGGAACCGTTCAATGGCAACGGTGTGGCCATGGGCCCTGTCTCCGCCATAGACCCCGTCAAGAATGAGATAATTATCGGCGACAGTATCATCAAGATCGGCGCGGCCGATATCGCGAAGCTGAAGGTCGGCGACGACGTTACGGTCAACGTTTTCAAAGGCAGGAAAACAATGGTCAGGAAAGCCGGGGAAAAGCCGGGCCCGCAGCCGTTCAAGGGCAACGGTGTGGCGATGGGACCGATCTCCGCCGTGGACGCCGTAAAGAACGAGATAATTATCGGCGACAATATCATCAAGATCGGCGCGGCCGATATCGCGAGGCTGAAGGTCGGCGACGACGTCACGGTCGTTGTGGGTAAGGGCAAAAAAACCAGCGTAATAAAAGCCGGGGACAAAGCGGAGCCGGAGGCGTTCAATGGCGTAAGCGGTCAGAATATCGGTCCCGTGGAGTCCATCGATCCCGTGAAGAACGAGATAGTCGTAGCCGGAACCATCTTTAAGGTGACCCCGGAGGATATATGCGGTCTTAAGGCCGGTGACAGGGCGAAGGTTACGGTCAATAAAGGCAGAACGACCGTGATCAAGCTGGCGCAATAACGGCCGCGCAAGGTCTTTACATGGAATAAAAAGACCCCGGCTATAAACCGGGGCTTTTTATTTATAGAATATGGTACATTTGATTATCTGGTGGGGGCGTTCCTGGAGGTGTTATGGCGCAATTGGACAGGCTTATCGAAAAAATACGACCGGGTCAGGAAATAATACTGGAATCCGGTAAGAATCCGGTTTTAAAGAGCGGGACAGGGACCGCGCCGATGTTAAACCAGCAGATCTCGCTGGCGCAGTTGACCGGTCTTATACAGGAAATAGCGCCCGCCGGCAGCCGGGACGAGATAGCTCAGAGCAAACAGGCGAGTTTCGAATATACCGCCGGAGCCAAAACCGTTGCTGTCGACTGCGTTCCCGATGGCGACCAGCTGAGGGCTACGATATCCATAAGCGCCGGTCCGGCGAACGGCGCCGCCGCGGAGCTGGCTTCGGCTAACCCCGGGTCCGCCGGAGCTTCGCCCTCGGATCAGGGGCCTGAACCCGAGCTCAACGCCCTGCTGCGCAAGATGTTCAAAATGGGGGCTTCCGACCTGCACCTCACCTCCTGCCACCGGCCCATGATCCGCATGCACGGCGATATGAAGGAGCTGGCGGACCAGCCCGTGATGAAGCACGACATATTGAGCGCTCTTCTTAACGCCATTATGCCGCCGCACAACGCGGCGCAATTCGAAGAAATGCACGATACCGACTTCGCCCATGAGATCGCGGGTCTGGCGCGCTTTCGCGTAAATGTTTTTATGGACAGGTTCGGCATGGGCGCTGTTTTCCGCCAGATCCCCATGGAATTGGTGACGGCCGAGAAGCTCGGTCTTTCCAAAGAGATACTGGACCTCTGTTATCTTTCCAAAGGCCTGGTGCTTGTGACCGGCCCGACCGGTTCCGGTAAATCCACCACCCTCTGCGCTCTGGTGGACTTTATCAACCGCCACCGCAAGGACCACATCATAACCATCGAAGACCCGATAGAGTTCGTGCACCAGAAGAAGAACTGCCTTATCAACCAGCGCGAGGTGCACGTGCATACCAAGTCGTTCTCGCAGGCCCTGCGCGCGGCCCTGCGCGAGGACCCGGATATAGTGCTGGTGGGAGAAATGCGCGACCTGGAAACCATCTCGATAGCTATAGAGACGGCGGAGACCGGGCATCTTGTGTTCGGGACCCTGCATACCACCACGGCGGCCTCCACGGTGGACCGCATAATAGACCAGTTCCCGGCCGACAGGCAGTCGCAGATAAGGACGATGCTGTCCACCTCGCTTAAAGGCGTCATTTCCCAGACGTTGTGCAAGAAGATAGGCGGGGGCCGCGTGGCCGCTATGGAGGCGCTGTTCGTCAACAGCGCGGTGTCGAACCTCATACGCGAAGGGAAGATCTACCAGATCCCCTCTATAATGCAGACCGGCAAAAAACAGGGCATGACGGTGCTCGGCGACGTGTTGTTCAAGTTAGTGGTAGACAAGGTCGTGGCGCCTGAAGAAGCCTATATCAAGGCGATAGATAAGCCGGCTTTCGTCGCCATGCTTAAGTCGAAGAGCATAGCGCTGAACATGCCCGGGATCGAAGATTAGGGCCGGGCCGCTGAAAATATAAAAGCCCCGGAGGCCTCCGGGGCTTTTTATTCGGCGTATCTTCGGGCGGCGTCCGTGGCCTTTACCGTCATCCTTCCCGGCGTACGGTCTCAAAAGAGAAAGCCGGCAGGCAGATAGCGATGTACTCGGCGCCTTCCGGCTCCGGCGTGGAATAGCGCACGCGCTCTCCCGGCTCCATTATGATGGCCTGGCCGCCGCGGACGTCGAAAGTGCCGTTCTGGGTCTCGACCTTAAGAAGGCCTTTCAGCACGATGGTGTATTCGGTAAAACGGGGGGACTGAGGCGGCTCTTTCCAGCCGGCGGGACTTACCATGCGCGCCACGCTTATAGTCGTGGTCCTGGAATTGACCCGGCCTATATATTCCTCGATGAGCTTGGGTTTGTTGCCCGCCGCCTGCACTATCATCGGTTTTTCTATGAATTGAGCCATATATCCTCACATGCTTAAGTCAGTGCCGTCATCTAATTCTAGCAAAACATGACATCGCCGGTTAATGGCGCCGCGGGTCGCCTTGCGGATTCAAAACTATCTGTTATAATATAATGAAAACTCTTGCCGTTCCGCCGCGCGTAAAAAACGTATAAACGCCATCTCGATCCCTTAAGGATACTATATGAAGAAAATATTCGGTTTTATTAAAATGTCTTCTTTGGATGTTTTGGCCGCGGAGTATATAGGCCTCGGGGTGCTCGTCTCTCTCTTTTCTATTTTCCTGGGTTTTTATGCGGCCGCTTTCATTCTGGCGGACCAATGCTACCCGGAACTGGGGCTTGCCACCATAGAGATAATTCATCGGCAGATATTCCACAACCTGGCGCTTTGGGCGGCTGGTTATTCCCTGGTTATATTCATCCTCTATTGGGTCTTCGCCGGCGCCCAGGTCAAGTCTATCGTGAAGATCGCAAGGGAAACCGCCGGTCCCGGAACAAAATAAGATTATGCGGATATTCAGCCGTTCAAAAAAAGGATTCGGCCTGGTGGAAGCCATGATGGCTGTTTTTGTCCTTTCCATCCTGAGCCTTTCCATCGCTTACATGTCGCAATACATGGCCGTCGTTTCCGTAAAGACCCTGGAGAACACTTATTCCACCCGCCTTGCCGAGATGACCTTCTCAAAGCTGAAAACCGTGGAATACTATTATCTTTTCGATTGCGATTCCTCGCTGCCTAATTTCGGTCTGAGCGGGACTTTCGGGCCGGTGACCCTCCAAAAGACGGTTTATCCGTATCTGGGGGTCCTGCGCAGCATAGACGCGATGACCAAAAAATACAAGATAGACCGCTGGACCGTTTCTATCGCCTATAAGCTGCGGGACACGTCGGATCTGAACAACAACGGTTTGACCGGCGACCTTCGCGACTTTACCGACGCCAACGGGGACCTGAGGGATGATTACGACCCCTCTATCCGCTACTATAAAGCCAACGCGGATGCCGATTATTACGACACTTATACTTCCACTTCCCTGAATAAGACCGTCAGCGAATTGCCGGACACGAACCTGAAAGAGGTCACGCTTAAGTTCTATAAAAAAGGCCACGTGATACACACACAGCAGGAACTGATATCGCTGGAGATGCTTTCCGGCATAGAGAGCAAGTCCAGCGGCGCCGAGCTTAAGCTTTTCATTACCCAGCCGGCCAATAATACGTACCTCTACGACCTGATGCTCCCCGCGCGCGCCAACGCTTTCGCCCAGGGGATAACAAAAACTTATCCGGCCGAGGTCATCGCCTACCGGGCGGATGCCGGTTCACCCCTGAGGTTATGGGGGGAAACGGTGGCGCTCGCAACGGTCAAGTTTTACCGGAATTTGATCGGCGCGGTCCTGGACACCAGAACGGCCGACTCGGCGGGGGGGTTCGATTTTCAATCGCCCGGCGTTACCGGCGCGCTTACCGAGGGGGAAAACACCATTTACGCCCAGGCGACCAAGGACACTTTTTTTTCACCTTACTCGCCGCGCAAGGTCGTCCTCGATCTTAACCCTCCCACGGTCACCGCCCCTGTGCCGTCCGGCACGGTCAACGATCTCATGCCGTACGTGGGAGCCGTGCTTTCCGACACCATACTTTCCACCGGCATCGCCAGCGGCCTCTGCGACCAGGTGACGAATATGAAAGTGAACGGTTCCACGGTGAACTTCGCGTATGACCCGGTTACCGGCGAGATAAAGTGGGTCGATCCGGTCACCGATCTCCCGGTAAAGCTGGTGAGCGGCAGCGCCTATACCGTAGCGGCGGAAGGCGGGGACCGCGCATATTATAAGGTAGTTTCAACCTGGACTTTCAGCGTCTCCGTTCCCGCCACGGACAATTCCGCGCCGTCCATCGCCAATAAGGTCCCAAGCGGTTTTACCGCGGAAGCCATGCCGGAGATAGGCTGCAAGATCTTCGACAACCAGTCCGGCATAAACGTCAACAGCATCGTAATGAAACTGGACGGCGTCGTCGTCGTCTCCTCGGCCAATATCGCGGCCTGCTGGGACGCTAAAAACCAGCGCGTCTTCTACCGGTCCGCGGTCCCCTTTGAGAACGCTTCCAGCCATACGGTGCAGATCTCGGCTGATCACTGGTCCAACGACCCGGCGGATAAAAAGAACACTACGGATACCTGGGATTTCAACGTGAACTATTGATATGCGACAAATAACCTCCGGTCCCAGAAAGGGCGTCACTTTGACCGAACTGCTTGTGTATGTGGCGGTATTAAGCATCGCCGTGCTTATGTTCTCAAAGTATATGACGGGTTTCGTAAAGGCGGCCAAGGGTTCGGAGAGCAAGATGCTGGGCTCGGCGGAACTGCGGCTGGCCCTGCTTAAGATGGAGAACGACATATACGAGGCGAACGAGTTGGTCGGCGTTTCAAGGACCTCCATTACCGTCATCTGCGACATGGTGAAGAATCCCGCTTACGATCTGAACGCGGATTTCGACGGCGACGGTATTCCTAACATAAAAGACACGGATTCGGATAACGATGCGCAGCAGAAATTCTCCCTGCCGCGGGATGCTCAGTGGAAGTCGGGGTATAACCTTGAAGACGACGACGATGATAACGACGGGAAAACGGACGTCCGGATACAGATCTATTACTCCTCCGGCGCGGTTTACCGCGGTATTTCCGTGAACGAGGCCCCCTATCAGGTGGCCAAGCTGGCCGCGGATATCAGTTCTTTCACCTTCACCTTTTACGGGTCGAAGCGGGAAGATCTCGGCAAGAACATAGACCTGGGCGATGACGGCGTTGCGGGAACGGGGGATGCAGGCGAGGGGGACGGGATCATAAGCGAACGCGAGATAGACTGGGTCCAGGCGCCGGCGGGCCATGGGAACAGGTCCGGCGGTATAGATACGCCCGAAGAACGTAAATACATATGCTCGGTGGCCGTCCATATGGAATCGGACGCCAATCATGACGGTAAAGCGGAGGCCTCGCTTGACACGGAGATCATGCCGCCGCTCCTGCCGCTCAAAAGGAGGCGGTGATGAAACGCCGGCGCGGCATAGCGATGGTCGTGGTCAACCTGATGATATTGTTCCTTGTCCCGTTCGTCGTCTATCTCCTGGTCACTTCCACCGCCCATCTTAAAACCTCGTATAAGGAGAAGCAGCAGAAGATGGCGGGGAGCCTGGCCTCCAACGTCCTTGTGGACTTCATGCGGCAGTTCTCCGATAATTACTATGAAGGCCACTACGACGCGGACGCGCTCTCGCGCAATCCGGTTTTTTATTCCGTGGGCTTCTCGGCGGTGGACACCGAAGCCGTTTCCCAGGACCACCGTCTTTTCATCCACGCGACCGGCAAATACGGTAAGGACTCCTCTTCGCCCCTCTCCGATAAGGACCTGTACGGCGCGGTGCAGTTCGTCTCGGACCTGACCGACTACGGCACTCTCATCAACGGCGCTTTCACCATCAGCGCGTCCGACGTCACATATTACGGCAAGTGGTGGATAACCGGCAACCTGGCCATTACCGGCTCGAATGTCTCTTTCATGGGCGGGCCGCTGATCGTGGGGGGAAACCTGAGCGTCACGGGGTCCAATGTGCGGGTGAACGGGGACCTGTATTACAACGGGACGCTGACCGGCAGCCCCGTCGTGACGGGCACAGCCTACAATTTTTACCCGACCGACATGGTCTATCCTTCCATTAGGGATACTTATTACAAGATCAATTGCAATTACAAGGCGACCGTGGACAGGACGCTCAGGTTCAACGCCTACCCTTCCTCGAGCACTTTCAGCCTGATAGGGACCACTATAACCGTGCCGGTCCCGGAGTCGGGTATGATAATTTACGGCGAGAACGTTAATCTTACGCTTTATGGCACGGTTAAAGGACGGGTGACGGTGGTCACTTCCAACACCAGCGGCACCAAAGGCAAGATCACCATAGGACTTTCGAACCAGACAGCGGATCTCCTTTACTACGATTCCCTCACCGGCGGCACTACGACCTCCGCCGTTTACGGCAATTCCATATCGGCCATCGCCTCGAACGGGATCACGTTCCAGGGGAAAACCACCAGCCCGGCCGCCGATCTTAGCGTCTGCGGCGTGTTCTTTGATATGAGCGCCGCTAATATGACCGCCGCCGGGAGTGCCTCAAAAAAAATGTACCTGTACGGTACCCGTAATAAACCCGTGTCCACGGGATTTGGCGGCTCCGTATATACATACGACGTGTGGCTGAATAAATTCCCTCCGCCGGGCCTGCCGGAACGGCCGGTGCTGGTTACCTGGCACTTACGGTGACGCCTATGGAAGCGGAGCCTTCTTTCGAAAAATTCCTTGAACTCGGGGACAGGCATATAGGCCGCGGGGAACTTGAGCGCGGCATCCATTATTATCATAAGGCGCTGAAGAAAAACCTGCAGGACCCGGCCGCTAATTTAAAACTGGCCGAAGCTTACCGCCTTAAAGCCGAAGCCGGGAAGAAGATCTATTATACGCTGGGGATGGAGCCGCTTCGCAGGATATTGCGTATGGACCCGCGCAACGAGGCGGCCCACGAAAAACTGCTGATCATGGCCTTCAAGTCCGAAACGCTGGATACCCTGGTCCAGGAATACGGCGAGAAGCTGAAAATAGATCCGGCGGACGGCTTTTACGCAAAACAGCTCCAGCATGCGCGCGCGATGGCCATGCTGGACGCGGAAGTCAATATCCGGCTTCCGGAGTATACGCCTTCCCCGTTCATAAAGTATTTTTTTGATTTTATGGTGCTGCCCTGCGGCGCCATAACCCTGGTGATAAGCAATTTCGGCCCGAAGTTCAAGCCGTTCTTCGTGCTGGGGCTCGCCATGTTCCTTTTTTATTGCGTGTACAGAGGCATTCTCTACATGCTGCTGAGAAAATGAGAACGGCGGAACGGGTCCGTTCTGGAAATGATGAACCGGAGCGCCGCGCTCCGGTCCTTATCTTTCAGCCCGCGAGAATTTAAACGGCTTCCGTTAGTCCACGTAGAGACAGAGATAGGCGGTGTCCACGGCCACTTTGAGCTGGAACTTGGAATTCGGGGGCACGGTGAAGGTGGAGCCCTTCGGGAAATCCTTCCAGGCGCTCTCGCCGGGCAGCTTTACCGTCAGCTTGCCGCTCACCACGGACATTATCTCTTTTTTTACGGTGCCGAACTCATAATCTCCGGGGGCCATGACGCCCACCGTCGCGGGGTCCGGGTCCGCGGCGAAAGCTATCGATTTGACCTTGCCTCCAAAATACTCGTTAACCTTGAACATGTTTCCCCCTTAACTTGATCAGGAGTTCCACCGCCAGATTCGCCTGCATGTTGGCCACTATGGCTACGCGCGGCGCCATCGGGCTTATGCCGGCCGGGCACAGGCTCTCTTCATCCCCGCATATATAAAGACCGCCCAGCTTCCGGGTGTGAAGCTTGCGGTTCTTTCCGTAGCCGGCCAGGCCGGAAGCGGCTATGATGGGCCTGTCCGGATGAAGCGACAGCCATGTGGTTATCAGCATTCCTTTTTCTTCGGCCTTGTCGAAAGCCTCTATCAGGATGTCCGCTTCGCCGAATATCCCCTCCGTGTTCCCGCGGGTCACCTTGACGTCGTGGACGATATATTCGGAAAAAGGGTTTATTTTTTTGAGGTTCTCGCGCAGGGCTTCCACCTTGCGTTCGCCGATCTGGTTTATGAAGTATTGCTGCCGGTTGAGGTTGGAGGGCTCTATCTTGTCGAAATCGGCGATGATGAGGCGGCCCGCCCCCGCGCGAGCCAGGGAAACCGCGGCATTGGAGCCGAGTCCGCCGGCTCCCGCTATCCCGATCGTGGCCTCCCTGAGGACGGCAAGTACCCCGGGCTCGTGCCTGGAGAAGAAGTCCTTGTACAAGTTGTTCTTCATTTGATTTTCGATCTTAAAACAACAACTGGAGGGTCAGGGATGAGATTGCTCTGGAGCCGCATAGCGGATGGGGGGCCCCAATCTGGAAGATTGGGGGGAAACCACGGGAGCGTGGAGGCCGCCGACACTTCCCCGTTTCCTACGCGGCGTAAGGGCAATCTTAGCCCTGACCCGGACCTCAGCCATGGCCGCAGCAGCCGTTGCATTTGTGGCCGCCGGGGTTCATGGCACAGCCGCCCTCGGCCCGGGCCGAACCTTTCTTTATCCCCACGATGTCGTCGGAGATCTTTACGACTTTGCCGAGCTTCTTGTCGTAGACGTAGCGTCCGGTCTTTGATTCCGTCTTATTTGTTTCGTTGTTTTCGGACATGGGATAAAGGCCGCCGGTCTTCGAGGTTAAATTTTGGTGCGCCCACCTGGAATCGAACCAGGATAACTAGCTTCGCAGGCTAGGACTCTATCCGTTGAGATATGGGCGCCTTTGTCGCACCCAGTTCGCACTGCACAGCGAACTGGGCGTATGAACGCCGGGCTCTTAAGGTAATCGCCCGGTGCTCCCGGAGGGGGCTCTGCCCCCTTCCGCGCTTGCTCCCTGCGCTTCGCTTGGTCGCTACGCTGATTCCCCCGAAGAGGAAATCTCCTTAACACAGTGGAAGCCGCAGGGAATACAGAACTAACTTTCTGACTGTCGCACGCTTATTACATTTTATAATTTAAGGGGGATTATAACAACACAATAAGGAAGGGGGGTGCTATTTTATCCCTAAAAGTGTTTTCCACCAGGGTTTTTCTTCTTTTTTTATTTCCGGGAGTTGTTCGAATACGGGGGTGTCGAGCTGGCCCTTGTAGATCGGCATGCCGACGCGGAAAGTGGAGCCGCGGCCTTCTTCGCTTTCGACCAGTATCTTGCCGCCCTGCATTACCGCCATGGCTTTGGTGATCGATAGTCCCAGGCCGGTGCCTCCGACCTTCTCTCCGGCCGCTACCTGTACGAATTTCTCGAAGATCCTTGCCTGATCCTCTTTTTTCATGCCGCAGCCCGTATCCTTGACGGAAAAGAAAACAAATCCCGACTGGGCTTCGCGGCCGCCGTCCACGCTTACTTCTATCGAGCCGCCCTGGGGCGTAAATTTGATGGAGTTGGAGATGAGGTTGATGAGTATCTGCACCGTCCGGCGCTTGTCGGCGAAGACCGGCGCCACGCCCGGCTCCGTCCTTACCGTGAGGGCGAGGCTTTTTGAATTGGCCCAGGCCTTCATCGAATCGGCGGCTTCCCTGGCTATATCTTCGGATTGGACTCTCTCCTGGTGAAAGACCATTTTGCCGGACTGCAGTTTCGAAAAATCCAGGATATCGCTGATGATGGAATTCAGGCGTTCCGAGTTGCGTATGGCGGTATTCAGGATGTTCCTGCCTGAATCGTCGGGCTTGGAGTCACGCGCCAGCATGTCGAGCGCGGCTTTTATGGAGGTCAGAGGCGAGCGGAGCTCGTGGGTCATGTTGGCTATAAAATCCTGCTGCAGCTGTTCCATTTCGCGGAACTTGGTCTTATCGGTGGGGACCGACACCGAGCCCACTATCTTGCCTTCCTCGTTCTGTATGATCGCGGTGGACCTTCTTATGGCCTCGTTGAGGGCGTCCCTTCCCTGCTGGACGACGTCTCCGGCGATCTCCCTTGTCCCGTCGCTCCTGATCTCTTTGGAGAGCGATACCATCTGGTTCTCCAGGTGCGCCACGTCCAATATCTTCTGGCCGGAGAGTTCGCTCAGCCCTTTGCCGGAGATGGCTTCGGCCTGGGCGTTCATCATGAGGATCTTTCCGTCCTTGTCCACCACGACCACGCCCTCGGCCATATTGGAGACCACGGCTTCGGTCCGTGCGATATCGTTCTCCACTTTTTTCTTTTCCTGTTTGACCGCGGCGACGGCCTTGGTGATCTGGACTTCCATTTCGGCCCGCAGCTTCTGCATCACGATCTCCATGATGCGCTTCTGTTCGGCGGCGTCGGGGGTGGCTTTGGAAACGATGGTGCCTATGGCGGCCTCTAAATTCTGCGGCGCAATGTTCTCGTCCATCTTCGAGGCGGCGGCCTGGGTGAGCGGGCCGGGGGCGGGGGACGCCGCGGCGGCTGAAGCATCCGGAACCGCGTTCGGGGCGGCCTTATCGCTCCCTTCGTCCACTTTGGCGTAGATCGCGCGGCTCAGGACTATTTTATCCACATTGTTCTGTTTCAGATAATCGCGGCCGTCTCCCTTGAAGGCCTGCATCTGGCACAGCAGCAGGATATCGCTCTGCGATACGCCGCCGAGGAAAGAGATGGTCTGTATCTGGAAGCGGGCAAATATGTTCTTCAGGGAGTTGGGGAGCTTGTCGGCCGTCAGGAGCGGGGTCCCGTTGACTATGAGTTTGTCGTTATCGAGCGTCAGCGTGAATTCATTGTTGGCAGAGGCCGCTATAATGCCGCTCAGCAGGGAAGAGGCTTCCTCCAGTACCTGCCTGACCTGCGGGTGGTCGGGTTTATAAAGATTGATCTGCACCAGTCCCCGCGTGAAAGCCTTGAGAAAGTTAAGCCACGTCACTTTTGTTTCTTTATTCTCGTTCATAACCTGTGTATCTTGGGACTTTTCAGGTCCTTCAGGACGTTCCGGGCGTCGAAGATCAGTCTGGACCCTTTGAGCAGCGCCGGGTAGTCGATGCAGGAATGCGGAGTGATTATTATCACGCAGTCGTATCTCTTTAGATCTTTCAGCGCGTTCTTCGCGCCCCTATGGGTCTTGCCGTCTATCTCGATGGCAGGCACGTAGGGGTCGTAGAAGTCCACCAGGGCCTGCGTCTTCTTAAGCAGGGAGAATACGTCCTTGGCGGGAGATTCGCGCGGATCTGAAATATCGGGTTTGTAGGTCATGCCTATCATGAGCAGTCTGGAGGCTTTCATGGCCTTGCCGCGGGAATTGAGCAGTTCCGCTATCCGCGCGACGGTGTGTTCCGGCATGCTGGAGTTTATGACGCCGGCCAGCTCGATAAAGCGCGGTTCGAAATTAAGCGTCTTCATTTTCCAGCCGAGATAGTGGGGGTCCAGCGGGATGCAGTGTCCGCCTATGCCCGGGCCCGGATAGAACGGCATGAAACCGAAAGGTTTTGAAGCGGCCGCCGCGATGACCTCCCAGATGTCCAGGCCGAGCTTATGGCACATGAGCGACATCTCGTTTATCATGGCGATGTTCACCGCGCGGAAAGTGTTTTCGAGGAGCTTGACGAGCTCGGCGGTTTCGGTGTTGGAGACCCCGACCACCTTGTCTATGACCTGACCGTAGAGGAGGCCGGCCAGTTCCGTGCAGGAGGGGGTTACGCCGCCGACTATTTTAGGCGTATTCTTCACTCCGTACTTCATGTTTCCCGGGTCCACGCGCTCCGGCGAGAAAGCCAGGTGGAAATCGCGTCCGGCTTTCATCCCCGATGCCTCCAGCAGGGGGCGCACGAGTTCCCGGGTGGTGCCGGGGTAGGTGGTGCTTTCAAGTATGATGATCTGGCCCCTGCGCAGGTTCTTTACCACCTGCTTCGCGGCGCGCAGGATATAGGAAACATCGGGGTCTTTGCTCTTCCTTAAGGGGGTGGGGACGCAGATGATAACGGCATCCTGCTTTTTAAGCCCGGAAAAATCGGTAGTCGCTTTCAGTTTCCCGGCCCGGGAGAACTCCCGCACTTCGCAAGAGGGCACATCCGGGATGTAGGAAACGCCGCGGGCGATGGCCCCGGCTCTTTTAGAGTCCACTTCGAAACCGGTGGTCACAAAACCGCCGCGCGCGAATTCCACGGCCAGAGGCAGGCCCACGTAACCGAGGCCGATGACGCCTACTTTAAAGTCCCTGGTCTTTATGGCTTCCCTGATGTTTTTCATATGCGGAGGCGGGGCGCGGCCGGGCCTGTCCCCCCGAAATATGATTATACTAAAAGGCGGTAGGCGAAAGGCAATAGTAATCCCCTCCTGTTGCTCATCCAGCGGTATATTAATATAATTAATTATTATATGGAATGGCTCATACAGTTCCCGGTGCTTCTTTTCTCGATCATTTTCCATGAGTTCGCTCACGGTGCGACCGCGTACAGGCGGGGGGACGATACCGCTTATCTTTCCGGCCGCCTGACACTGAATCCTATTCCCCATATAGACCCGGTCGGCTCCATCCTCATCCCGGCCATCTGTGTGTTCTCCCATTTTCCCGTGATCGGCTGGGCCAAGCCTGTGCCCATCAACCCGCTGCGCATGCCGCGGCCGCGCCGCGACATGGCTCTGGTGGCCATGGGCGGGCCGGCCTCCAATATTTTTCTGGCCGTTATCGCGTTTTTCGCCTATAAGATATTCGCCCTCGGGTTCCTGGGCGCGGACCTGACCCTGACGATGCTGAAGGCCAGCCTTTGGGGCATCATAATAAATCTGCTCCTGGCCGTGTTCAATCTTATCCCCATCTACCCTTTGGACGGCAGCCATGTGGCCCTGGAGTTCCTGCCCGACAAATGGCTGGCGGTGTACGAAAAGCACATTCCCTACGGTATGTATATAATATTGGGCCTCATGCTTACCGGCGGGATAAGGCTGATCATAGAGCCTATTTTAGGGGCCGTCCTTTTTCTGCTGTACAAATCCGGCGTTGCGATACAGATATTGAGCATATGATCTATGGATGATAAAAAAGTCGTGGTTTCAGGCATGCGTCCCACCGGCCGGCTCCACCTAGGCAATTACTGGGGGGCTTTGAAGAACTGGGTGGACCTCCAGGATAAGTACAGCTGCTATTTTTTTGTGGCGGACTGGCACGCCCTCACCACGGGCCACGACAAGGCCGACAATATTCCCGGCAATACGCGGCTTATGGTGCAGGATTGGCTGGCTGCCGGCCTCGACCCGGCCAAATGTGTGATCTTCCGCCAGTCGGATATCAAGGAGCACGCCGAACTCTATCTCCTGCTCGGGATGATAACCCCGGTCAGTTGGCTTCTGCGCAACCCCACTTTCAAGGAACAGCTCCTGGAACTGCATAAGCAGAAATACAAGGGGCAGGAAGACAAGATGAAGGCCGCCGAAGGCGCCAGCAAAAAACTGCTGGAAGCCCACGCCGAAGAGGGGGACCTGGCCACCCATTCCGAGCTTTCCACCTATGGCTTCCTGGGCTATCCCATACTGCAGGCCGCCGACATACTGCTTTACAACGCCGCTTTCGTGCCGATCGGAAAGGATCAGCTGCCGCACCTGGAACTCACGCGCGAGATAGCGCGCCGCTTCAACCACGCTTTTGGGACGCCCGCCCTTACGGAACCGGACGCGCTTTTGACCTCCGCCCCTTCCGTGCCGGGTCTCGACGGGCGCAAGATGTCCAAGTCCTACGGCAACACCATCGAGCTGGCCGAGGAGCCCAAGAGCCTGGAAGCCAAGATCAAGAAGATGTACACCGACCCCGCCAAGCTAAAGGTGGACGATAAGGGCCACCCCGATGGCTGCGTGGTCTGCGCTTTCCATAAAATTTACAATCCCGACTGGGCCGCGAGAGAGGCCGAGTGTAAATCCGGCGCTATCGGCTGCGGCGCCTGCAAGAAACAGCTTTTTGAACTGATGAACAAGGCCATGGAAGGCTTTCGCGCGCGGCGCAAGGTGTATGAAGGCGACCAGGCCGGCGTGGACAAGATCCTTGCCGACGGCAACGCCAGGGCCAGGGCCATAGCCTCGTCCGTCCTCGCCGGAGCCAATAAGATCATGGGGATAAAATGAACGAGCTCGACGTGCATTTGGACATATTCGAAGGTCCCATAGACCTGCTGATGTACCTTATCCGGAAGAACAATCTGGATATCTACGATATTCCCATTTCGCAGATAACGCAGGAATACCTGGGTTACCTGGACGTGATGAAGAGCCTGAACCTGGAAGTGGCGGGCGAGTTCCTGGTCATGGCCTCCACGCTGATGCAGATAAAATCCAAGATGCTTCTGCCGTCCAAGGCCGAGCCCGGCGAGGAAGGCGAAGGCCCGGATCCCCGCGGCAAACTTATCGCGATGCTGGAAGACTACCAGCGCTACAAGGCCGCCTCAAAGACCCTGGAGACCGGTTTCGCCAAACATAAGGACGTTTTTTACCGCGGCTCCCCCGTTTTCTCCAACGACGAAAAGTTCCTGGAGCTTGAGTTCTTCACTTTGCTCGAGGCCGTAAAACGCGCTTTCGAGCGGGTGGACGACTCCAAGGAAGTGCAGGCCGAGACCTTCCCGATAGAATCGCGGGTGGAGAAGATCCTGAACATGCTGAAGGCGCGCGAGTGGGTGGTCCTGGACGACGTGTTCCTGTCGGAGACCAAGCGGCTGGGCGTGATCACCTGCTTTATGGCGATGCTGGAACTTATCAAACAGAGGAAGATACTGGTCGTGCAGGACGAAGCTTACACCGAGGTGCGCATTTACCGCGCGCCCGAACCCGGCGAACTGCCGCTGGGCGAACGGCCGGAGATGGCCTGATACTTTAAAAAAGGACAAACCTATGGACGAATTGGAACTGAGGAAAGCTCTTGAAACACTTCTCTTTATCACCGACCATCCGCTCCCGCCCGAGCGTATAGCGCAGATCTGCGAAATAAAGGACCTGGAGCGCGTCAAAGAAGCCGTTACGGAACTTAAGAACCATCTCGACCGGAACGGCAGCGCCCTGCAGCTCATGCAGATCGCGGGCGGCTGGCAGATGGCTACCAGACAGGAGAACAGCCTGTGGGTCAGGAAGCTTTACCATAACAAGATGACGGTGCGCCTGTCGCAGGCCGCCATTGAAACGCTCTGCATCATAGCCTACCGGCAGCCCATAACCCGCGCCGAAGTCGAAAGTATACGCGGCGTAGAGGTCATCGGTCCTCTCGATACGCTCAGCGAGCGCAAGCTTATAACCGTGGTCGGCAGGCGCGAGACCGTGGGCCGCCCGATACTTTACGGTACGACCGGAGAATTTCTGCGCCAGTTCGGCCTTAATTCTCTGGACGACCTGCCCAAGCTCGAAAATATCCCCGTGGACTCCGCGCCGCAGGCGCTGGTGCCCCATCCCGAGCCCGCGCAGCCCGCGCTGTTCGAGGAAGGTAAACCGGCCGCCGAGACCGGCGGGGCCCCCGTTCCCGACGGCGCGCAGCAAGTCGAAGAGCCCGTAGAGGGGGAGACGTCCGCCGGAGTCGAGACGCCCGCCGAAGGCGAACCGGTGCCGGCGCCCGTTTCCGTCGAGGAGCAGCCGTCTCCCGCCGAAGATAAAACCGGAGAAGAGTGGACTTAACCGCAGTTTTGCGTACACCCATGGACACAATAACGCGAACAGAGTTGAGCAGCGAAAGAGAAGAACGCTCAATAATAAAGTATGGCGCCTGAAATACGAAAAGATCCTGTTTTCGGCCGCTGGGTCATCGTCGCTTCCGAACGAGGGCTGCGCCCCAATGAATTTAAGCCGGGCGGTCCCGAACTCGGTCATGTCTGTCCTTTTTGTCCCGGCCACGAGGAGGAGACCCCTCCCCCGGTCTACACGCTCCGCAACGGCGAGGGCGGCGACTGGCGCCTGCGCGTGGTCCTGAATAAATATCCGGCTCTGGCCGCGGGGGGCAGCGCGGCGAACGTGCCCGACGGCATGTACGAACACATGGACGGCATCGGTTCCCACGAGGTGGTTATAGACACTCCGTTCCATGACCGGCAGCTTGAAGACATGCCGGTCCGGGATGTCGCCGATATTTTCAGGACTTTCATCCTGCGCGCCAACGAAATAAAGAAAGATCCAGGCGTGAAATACATAATGATCTTCAAAAATTTCGGGCAGCACGCCGGGGCCAGCCTCGCGCATCCGCACTCGCAGATCATAGCCATGCCCATGGTGCCGATACGCGTGGTTACGGAGATAGACGGCGCCCGGGCTTACAGCGAGAAGAACGGCCGCTGTGTTTTCTGCGACATCGTGCGCGAGGAAACCGGTTTCAGGAAGCGTGTGGTGGGGGAAAATGATAATTTTCTCGCAATAACGCCTTATGCCAGCCGGTTCTCGTTCGAGACCTGGATCCTCCCTAAAAAGCACGAGAGCCATTTCGAGCGCATGGAGTCCGGGCTGGCGGAGGACCTTGCCTCCATCGTTAAAGGCACGATCGGAAAACTCCACTCGGCGCTCGAGGGCATCGCTTATAATCTTATAGTGCACAGTATGCCGGTGCAGGACCGGGAGGCGGGGCATTACCACTGGCATATAGAGATAATGCCGAAGTTCAATCATATGGCGGGCTTCGAATGGGGCACCGGGTTTTATATAAACACGGTCTCGCCGGAAGACGCCGCTGAAATGATGAACTCCGGAAAAAAGTTCAAAATATAGGGCGTAAAACGTAAAACGCGGTAAGTCGATACGGGGGCTCCCTGGAATACGCTTCACGTTCCACGACTTAAAAAAATTTGGAGGTTCCTATCATGAAGATCCTCGTGGCGGCCAGCGAAGCTTTCCCCTTCTGTAAGACCGGAGGGCTTGGCGACGTCGTAGGAGCGCTGGCCCAGGTGTTTTCCAGGGCCGAAGGCAGCGAGGTCGTGCTTTTCCTCCCCCGCTACCGCAATATAGGCGGCAGCGCGTTCTCTCTCAAGGCCGTGGGCGGCAGCTTCCTGATCCCGGTGGCCAACCGCGTGGAGACCGCCACGATGTCGCATGTCCAGTGGGGGAAGGTGTCCGTCTATTTTATAGAGAACCCGAAGTACTTCGACCGGCCAGGCATCTACCGCGCCAATTTCGGAGATTATGAGGACAATGACGAAAGGTTCATATTCTTTTCCAGGGCCGTGCTCGAGGGAGCGAAATTCATAGGCTTCAAGCCCGACGTGATCCATACGCACGACTGGCAGACCGGACTGGTAAGCGCCTACCTGAAGACGCTCTACAAGATCGACTCTTTTTTCTCCAAGACCGCCAGCGTGTTCACGGTGAACAACATCGCCTATCAGGGGATGTTCCCGAAAGAAACGCTCCTGAAAGCGGGCTTCTCATGGGTGGATTTTACGCCAGAGAAGCTGGAATTTTACGGCGGACTGAATTATATGAAGGCCGGTATAGTTTTCGCGGATATAGTGACCACGGTCAGCCCCACGTACGCCAGCGAGATCCAGTTCAAACCCGAATTCGGAAAGGGGCTCGAAGGCGTGCTGAAGTCCAGGAACGAGGCTTTCTTCGGCATACTCAACGGCATAGACGAGGAGATCTGGGACCCGGCCACCGACACCTTCATCGAACGGGGTTATGACGTTAAAAGTTTTCTAAAAGGCAAGGCGGCCTGCAAAAAAGCTCTCCAGCACGCGCTCGGCCTGGAAGAGTCCAAGGATATGCCTCTGGCCGGCGTGGTCTCGCGCCTGGATCACCAGAAGGGGCTGGACGTCCTGGCCGCGATCATCGACGGGCTCGCCGATAAAATGCAGTTCGTGGTCCTGGGCGTGGGCGACCCGGCCCTGACCGAGGCTTTCGCCGAGCTCGCCAAAAAACACCCCAAGCAGGTTTTCTTCAAGTCGGGTTTCGACGAGGCGTTCGCCCACAGGATCTACGCGGGCTCCGATATTTTCCCCATGCCGTCCAGATTCGAGCCGTGCGGCCTCCCGCAGATGATCGCCATGCGCTACGGGTCCCTCCCCGTTGTCACGCGCACCGGCGGCCTGAAAGACACGGTGAATTATACGAACGAGCCTAAAGAGTCCAACGGGTTCGCAATAGATTCCGCCGAAACGGAACAGCTGAAATCCATGCTGGGGCATATCATCTCGCTGTTCGCCTGGAAGGAGAACTGGAACATTATGGTCGCCAACGCCATGAAGGGCGACTATTCCTGGACCAGGTCCTCGCAGGAATATTTAAGGCTTTTCAACATTGCGTACCAGAAGAAGCAGATGTAAAAGGTCCTCCTTATGTATTCAGGAGATTTCCTCACCAAGGGGTTCAGCGCAGCGACTGAGCCTGGCGAAGGAAGCAAGCGCGGAAGGGGGGCGGAGCCCCCCTCCGAGAGCACCGGGCGATTACCTTATGAGCCCGGCGGTCATCCGCCCCGCGCAGGTTTTTAGCGCGGGGTGCGAAAAGGGGGTGGTCCGACATGAAAGTCGTCTTCTATACGAACGAGTATCCGCCCAACACCTACGGGGGCGCGGGGGTCGCGGTGGAATATCTCACGCGCGAACTCGCAAAACTCATGGACGTGGAAGTGCGCTGCTTCGGCGGCCAGCGTTCCAGAAAGCCGCGCCTGTCGGTCACCGGTTACAAGCCCTGGGCCGGCCTGGCCCCGGACGCGCATAAAGGTTTCGGCAAAGCGCTCGAGGCGCTCAGCGTAAATCTCCAATTCTGCAAGAACAACACCGCGGACATCGTCCACTGCCACACCTGGTACACCAACCTTGGCGGCTTTTTCGCGAAGATACTGCATGGCATCCCTTTGGTCCTGACCACTCATTCGCTGGAGCCGCTCCGGCCCTGGAAGCGCGAGCAGCTGGGCCGCGCCTACGATCTTTCGAGTTGGGTCGAAGGCAACGCCATAAAGGCCGCGGACGCCGTGATCGCCGTCTCGGCCGGCATGAAGAAGAATATCCTGGCCTGCTATGATATCCCCGCGTCCAAAGTGCATGTCATCCATAACGGGATAGACCTGGCCGAGTATAAGCGCGCCGCCGGCGTAAAGACCCTCCGGCGCTGGGGCGTAGATCCGGACAAGCCTTATGTCCTTTTTGTGGGACGCATTACCCGCCAGAAAGGCATCATCCACCTGGTCAACGCAATACCGCATATCGACCCCGCCGCGCAGATAGTGCTTTGCGCCGGCGCCCCCGACACCAAAGAAATAGCGGCCGAAATGGAAGCCAGCGTGGCCAGGATACAGAAGACGCGCAAGAACGTCGTCTGGATAGACAAAATGCTTCCGAAGAAAGAAATAATCGAGCTCTACAGTCATGCCGCGGTCTTCTGCTGCCCGTCCATTTACGAGCCCTTCGGCATAATCAACGTGGAAGCCATGGCCTGCGGCGCGCCGGTGGTGGCCTCGGCCGTCGGCGGCATCCTCGAAGTGGTCGTGCCTGAAAAGACCGGGCTGCTGGTGCGCTTCAAAGCCCGCCGGGGCGATTATGAGCCGGTCGACCCCGGCAAATTTTCCCGCGACCTGGCGGCGGCGCTCAACCGCGTCCTGCGCAGTCCGGCGCTGCAAAAGCGGTTCGCGGCCGAAGGCCGTAAGCGGGTCGAAAAGCAATTCAGCTGGGCCGGAGTCGCCCGGAAAACGCATAAGCTTTACCGGAGCCTGCTGAAGCAGGGCGGTCGCGTCAGGCGGGAGGAACAGTGAAAAAGAAAACTAATTCAAGTCCGAAGGCCGCGCCCGGGCCTGAGCGGATCGCGGCGGCCGCCCCCGCGCGCGTGGTCATCGAGAACGTCAGTCCCGAGATCGACGGCGGCCGCTTCCCCGTCAAGCGGGTGATCGGCGAGAATGTTCGCGTAGAGGCCGATATATTCGCCGACGGGCACGACGAGATGGTGTGCGAACTCCTCTACCGGAAAGAGGGAAGGTCCGCCTGGACGCGGGTCCCGATGCTCCCTTTGGGCAACGATCGCTGGCGGGCCGAGTTCACCGTCATCGAAGCCGGGCCATATCGTTACACCGTCCAGGGCCGCATAGACCGCTTTTCCACCTGGCTGCGCGACTTGAAAAGACGGCTGGAGGCCGGCCAGGACGTACGGCCGGAACTGCCGGCCGGCGCGGAAATAGTTTCCGCCGCCGCGCTCCGGGCTGCCGGAGTGAAGACCGACGCCCGGAAACTCGCGGCGCTGGCGCGCGGGCTTGCGGACGACGGAGATCCGCATGAAAAGGCGGCCCGGCTGACCGACCCAGAACTTAAGGCTTTGGTCCACCGGTGGGCCGACGAGAGCGATTTTGTGCGGCCCGGGAAGGAACTGGAGATCTGGGTGGACCGCGTAAAAGCCCGCTTCAGTTCGTGGTATGAAGCTTTCCCCAGGTCGACTTCGCCCAAGCCGGGAAAGCACGGCAACTTTAACGACCTCATAGCCCGCCTGCCGTATATCGCCGGGATGGGTTTCGATGTGCTCTATCTCCCGCCCATCCATCCCGTGGGTAAGACCCATCGCAAAGGCGCCAATAATTCCCTGAAGGCGAAGCCCGGGGATCCGGGCAGCCCCTGGGCCATCGGAGATAAGACGGGCGGACACAAGGCCATACATCCCGAACTCGGGACGCTCGAGGATTTTAAGAAGCTGGTCAAGGAGGCCAAAAGGCAGGGCCTCGAGCTTGCGCTGGACATCGCCCTCCAGTGTTCGCCCGACCATCCCTACCTGCGCGAGCATCCCGAATGGTTCATGCACAGGCCGGACGGCAGTCTGCGTTACGCGGAGAACCCGCCGAAAAAATACGAGGATATCTACCCCCTGGATTTCGCCTGCCGGGACTGGCAGCCCCTGTGGGATGAGGTTAAAAGTATCTTCCAATTCTGGGCCGACCAGGGCGTGCGCGTTTTCCGCGTCGACAATCCTCACACTAAGCCGTTCGCCCTCTGGGAATGGCTGATCCGCGAACTGCGCGAAGAGAACCCGGACCTCATCTTCCTGGCCGAGGCGTTCACCAGGCCCAGGGTCATGGCGCGCCTGGCCAAGGCCGGTTTCAGCCAGTCCTATAATTACTTTCCCTGGCGCAATTCTAAGTGGGAACTGGAGAGCTATTTCACCGAGCTGACCCGTACCGACGTGAAAGAGATCCTCCGGCCCAACTTATGGCCCAACACTCCGGACATCCTTACCGAATATCTGCAGTTCGGCGGGCGGCCAGCCTTTATGATCCGCCATGTCCTGGCTGCGACTTTGGGCGCCAGCTACGGCATTTACGGGCCCGCGTTCGAGCTTTGCGAGGCTGTCCCTCACACGCCGGGGCATGAGGAATACATGAATTCGGAGAAGTACGAGATAAAGCACTGGGACCTGGACCGCAAAGGCAATATCCGCGACCTGATCACGCGCGTCAACCGCATCCGGCGCGCGAACCCGGCGCTGCAGAACGATTCCAGCCTGCGCTTTTTCCGGGTGGACAACGAACAGCTGCTGGCGTACGGCAAGCAGGCCGGGGACGACCTTATACTGATGGTCGTGAACCTGGACCCGAACCATAAGCAGTCCGGCTGGCTGGACCTGCCGCTGCACGAATTCGGCCTGCCCGGGGACAAGCCCTACCAGATGCATGATCTGCTTGACGACCGGCACTTCATCTGGCGGGGGTCGCGCAATTACGTGGAGCTGAACCCGCATCATCTGCCGGCGCATATCTTCCGTCTGCGCAGATATCTCAGAACGGAGAGCGACTTCGACTATTTCCTGTAAAGGCGAGGGGGTTGGAGGCGATCTTAAAGGAGGATGAAAATGAAAAGGACAGTTATAGGTTCAGCGGTGTTTATTTTAGGACTTGGTTTCAGCGTTTACGCCCAGGAAGCGGCGCCCGCCAAAGCTCCGGAACAGCCCGCGGTGCAGCAGGCGGAAGCGCCGGCGACGGCCGGGGCCGAGGCCGCCAAGCCCGAGGAAGGGATTATGAGCAGGGTTAAGGCGCGCTGGAACAAAATGTTCAATAAAAAAGAAGCTGCGCCTGAAACCGGCGCGCCGGGCGCGGAGGAAAAGGGCGGGAAGCCGCAGGACCAGGCCGTAAAAATGGAAGAACAGGCCGCCAAGCAGCTTGAGAAAGGCAATGAAAACGCCGCCGAGAAACTTGAGCGCAACGCCAAGCGCATGGAAGATAAGGGCGGGAAAACGGACGAAAAGGGCGAAAAGATCCGGAAGCAGGACGACGGCTCCAAAGCCGCGGGCGAGAAGAAAAGCAAGCGCGGCAAGCGCGTGGAGAAAAAGAACGAGCGGAAGCACGACCGCGCTAAAAAGCACAAGAGCCGCGGTAAAAAATAAATACCGATCGGTAAAAGGAGAAACGAATGAAAACATTGTCAGCCGCAGCGTTGTTCGCCGTCCTTGGCGGTTTAGCGAACGCCCAGGGCGGCCCGGCCGTGCCGGCCGCGCCGGTCCAGGCCCCGGCCGCGGTACAGGCCGCACAGGCTCCTGTCCCGGTTCAGCAGGCCGCGCCTGAAAAGCCGGTGACCGTCGAGACGCTCAGGAAAAAGCACATCGACGCGGTGGCCGAGCTGAAGAAAAAACACATCGACGAGATCAGGGCTCTGAAAGACGGTATGAAGGGCAAGTCCGCCGAAGAGATAAAAAAAGCCGTGGAGGCTAAAAAGGCGGAACATAAAGCCGCCCTTAAGGCGCTTCATGACTCGAATAAGGCGGAGATGGACCAGTTCAGGAAGGACCATCCTAAGCCCGGAAAGAAAGGAAGGAAGGGTAAAGGAAAGTAAAAAATATCAGGCGGTCCGAGCGAAGAAAACCCCGGCGGCTTTTAAGGCCGCCGGGGTTTTTATGCTGAAAGCCGCGCCGTTCATCCCTTGGGGCTTTCGCCGTCGTCGTTGTCCTTGTCGGCGTAATCCGGGTAGATCTTCTTCACGCAGGCCGGGCAGAGTCCGTGGCTGAATTGCGCCCGGGTATGCTGAGCAACATAGGTTTCCACTTTATTCCAGTAGCCTTTGTCGTCCCTTATCTTCTTGCAGTTGGCGCAGATCGGTACGATGCCGCTGAGCGTCCTGACCTCTTCTTTCAGAGCCAGCAGGCGCTCGGCGGTCTCGCGGGCCGTTTCGGACTGGATGAGGACCAGAAAGAAGGTCAGCAGGAGTATGCAGAAGACGAAACTTATCAGCGCGCCGGCGAACCTGGCCATGCGCGCCGGGCGCGTGGAATTAAAGCCGATCAGGGACCAGCCTTCCTGCTTGAACGGCACGCGGGAAACATGGAATTTGTCGCCCTCAAAATTTAATTCTTCGCCGTCGGTTATTTCCGATCTCAGGACCGGCCTGAAATCCAGCGTTCCAAACTGGTTGGATGCGGCCAGTTCTCCGCGTTTGGGGCCGGCTATGGGCCAAAGGCTCCTGAAAAGCAGTTCCTTGCGGCTGGAGAGGAAGATGATCCCTTCCGGGCTTACCAGAAAAGTGTACGGGAACATCCGCAATTCCGCGCCCAGGAAATCCAGATTCTTTTTCACCACGGCCACCCCCGCGGTCCTGCCGCCGCTCTTTACCGGGCAGCTAGCGTAGAAGCCCCGCTCTTTTGTGAGTACGCCCAGGGCGAAATAGCGGCTGGGTTTTCCGGCCGCCGCCTCTTTGAAATAAGGCCTGAAGCCGTAGTCCTTGCCGACAAAGCTTTGAGGAGTGTTCCTGTTGGAGGCGGCCATAGTTACGCCTTTGAGATTTATCAGGTAGCAGACCGAAAGGCCGTAGGAGGCGCAATAGCGGTCCAGGATGGAGTTGGCCCTGCCGATATCGGCGGCGTCATTTTTAGTCAGGGCTTCGGGGATCCAGGGTGAGCCGGCCATGGCCGCGGCGGTCTGTTCCGTGCCGACCAGCGAATCGCTGAAACGGTTGAACAGCATCTTTCCCAGGTTCTCACCTTCCCGGAGCAGTTCGGCGTGCGCCTTGTTGCCCAGGTAGTCCGTAAGCGCCCAGCCGGACCCGACCGCCAGCAGCAGCCCCGCTATAGCCAGCCAGCCCACGCCGGCTTTTCGTTTATTCGGCGCCGCGCCGGTCTCTCCCTCCACCGAGTTGAGGAAGTAGACCCAGGCTCCGACCGCCGTGGCGCAGGCCAGGACTCCGCGCAGCAGCTGCACCGGTAAGCCGAACAGGCCCGAGAAATTGGCGTAGTTCAGCCAACGGGCGGGGAAAAAGGCCGACTCCGGAACGATGGCCCCGGTCGTCAGGGCGTAAAGCCCGAGTCCCAGACTTGTAAACAGGAGCGGCCGGCGCAACTGAGGGGGTTTCCCGGCTGACGCAATGTAAACCGCCCGGCAGGCCAGGAGCCCGCCGGTAAGGCCGAGGGCGTACCTGACCGTGGCGTTAAGTCCGTTCAAACCGTAATAATAGCCGGATGCCGACAGGAGGGCCAGCGGCAGGTAAACCCAGGCGGACACGGGGGCGCCCGTATTTTTTGAGCGCCTGGCGAATTCGAAAAGGAAAACGAAAGAGAGCGCCATGACCAGCAGGCGCGCGCAAGAGAAGACCGGAGTGTCGGTGAAGGTGAAGGCCAGGAGGTCCAGCCATTCGTTCAGGCCGTGGACAAGGCCGAAGAGGCCGAGCCATATCCACGGCAGAACCGGCTTCTCCCGTTCCTCCCTGTCCAGTATAAGGCAGATGGTCCCAAGCAGCAGGAAGGCTAGCCCGTAGAAAAAAAAGATGTAATCTATCCGGTCCGTGAAATAATTCATGACAGTGTTCCCGGTCTGAAAGCGCCGCGGGGCGGAGCGGGATCCGTCCTGCGGCCCGCGAGATCAAACCCTGTGGTCAGGTTAGCAAAACCGCCGGGAGAAGACAATACTCGAAAGGGTCAGGCCGTATGCCGGCCGTCTTTCATGTATTTCTTCCTGAACCAGATCTCGAGATCGTCCATCAGCGAATAGGTCACCGGCGTCATCAGCAGGGTGATGAGCAGCGACAGCGTCTGGCCGCCTATAATGACCATCGCCATCGTGCGGCGCGTGCCGGAACCGGCGCCGGTCCCGAGCGCCGTCGGGATCATGCCGGCGATGAGCGTCAGCGTGGTCATGAGTATCGGGCGCAGCCTGGTCTTGTTGGCCTCGAGCATAGCCTGGTGGCGCGGCAGGCCCTTCGCGCGCAGGGTGTTGGTGTAGTCCACCTGCAGGATGGAATTCTTGGTTACGATGCCGAAAAGCATGAACATGCCCATGATGGAAAACAGCGTCAGGTTCTGGCCCGTGATGAACAGCGAGATGATCGCGAACGGGATCGTCAGCGGCAGCACGACCATGATCGAGATCGGGTAGACGAAACTCTCGAACTGGCTGGCCAGCACGATGTAGATGAAGATGAAGGCCAGGGCGAAGGCTATGCCGAACTCTTTGAGCATGTTGCCGAGCTCTTTGGCCCGGCCGGTGATGCCGGCCTTATATTCCGGCGGGGCCTTCAGTTCCTTGAAGGCCTTGTCGGCCTCCGCTAACAGCGTGTTGACGGGAATGCCGTTCACGTTAGCCGTCACCTGCACGTTGCGCTGGCGGTTGTAGCGCGCTATCTGCGTGGGGCCGACGCCCTCCGAAACCTTCGCCACGCTGTCCAGGCGCGCCACCCGGCCGTTGCCGGCGGGCACTATCAGCGCCTCTATAGCCTCCTTCCGGTCGCGGAAGCTCTCTTCGGCGCGCAGGCGCACCTGGTAAAGTTCGTCGCCGTCCTTGTACTTGGTGATGTCCTCTTCTCCGCCCACGAGCGTGCGCAGGGAGGTGGCGATGTCCTCCACCTTTACGCCCAGGTCGTGCGCGCGGCTGCGGTCTATCTCTACCCGGTACTCGGGTTTGGCGTAGGAGAAGCTGGTGTCCACGTCCACCGCGCCCTTTATGGTGCGCAGCTTGGCGAGCACGGCGCTGGAATATTCCTCCAGCTTCTTCAGGTCCGGGCCGGAAATGTTGAACATCAATTCCGCGTCGCCGCCGCCGAACCCGCCCGCGGGCACTACGGAGACGCGCAGACCCTTGTACTTAGCCATCATTTCACGGGAGGCCAGGATCAGTTTCTGCACGGGGAGGTTCCGTTCCTTCAGTTCCGTCAGTTCCACCAGCACATAGCCCTCGTTGGGGGCCGAGGAGCCGCTGTGGCCGCCGGTGCCGGTGCCTATCGAGGAGAGGATGTTCTTAACGTCGGGGAGCTGGCGCGTCTCGGTTTCCACCTGCGAGAAGAGCTCTTTCATCTTGCTGAGGCTGGTGCCTTCCGGCGCGGTGATGTTTATCTGGTACAGGCCGGTGTCGTCGGCCGGCATGAAATCCTTTCCAAGGAAGTAGAAAAGCGGCACCATGGAGAACATGATGAGTACGCCGTAGATCACCATCCGCTTGCGGCGGGCGAGGGCCCAGTCGAGCAGGACGATGTAGCGCGAGGCCAGCCATTCGTTGATGTAGTCGGTGAACTTCTCGAGTTTGGTCTTCTCACCCGGGCGGATCTTCAGGAATATGGAGCAGAGCATCGGGGTCAGCGTCAGCGCCACGAAAACGCTCAAAGCCACGGCAAAGGCTATGGTCAGGCCGTAGCTTTTCAGGAAGCGGCCTATAATGCCGCCCATGTACGCCAGCGGCACGAAGATGACCAGCAGGGCGGCCGACATTGCCACCACGGCGAAGCCTATCTCCTTGGAGCCGTCCTGCGCCGCTTTCAGCGGGCTCATTTTGTGCTCTTCCATGTGGCGGTAGATGTTCTCCAGCATGACGATGGCGTCGTCCACGACTATTCCCACGGCTATGGTCAGGCCCAGCAGCGTCATGATGTTGATCGTGAAGCCGGCGATCTGCATGAAGATCAGCGTGCCGATCAGGGAGGTCGGGATGGCCAGCGAAGAGATGATCGTGGAGCGGAAGTCGCCCAGGAAAAGCAGAACCATCAGGGCGGCGAACACCGCGCCCAGCACCAGGTGCTCGGTGACGGTGTTGACCGATTCTTTAATAAAGATGGACTGGTCGCCGATGATGGTGGTTTCAACCCCGGGCGGGATGATCCCCTTCAGCTCGGCCAGGCGATCCTTTATGTTCTTGACCACCGCCACCGTGTTGGTGCCGGACTGCTTCTTGACCACCAGCGTGACCGAAGGGCGGCCGTTGTAGAACGAGGCCGTGGTCATGCGCTGGCCGGTGTCCTCTACGCGGCCGATGTCCGAAACGCGCACCGGCGCGCCGTTGATGCTGGTGATGACGATGTCGTTGAAATCCCTGACGCTGGCTATGCGGCCCAGGGTGCGCAGCACGAACTCCTTATCTTTCTGCTCCACCTTGCCGCCGGGGATCTCGATGTTCTGCTGGGTGATGGCGTCCCTGACCTGCCTGATGGACAGGTTCATGGCGGAAAGTTTCAGCGGGTTGACCACCAGGTGTATCTCGCGCTCGCGGCCGCCCACTATATCGATGGCTCCCACGCCGTTGACGGTCTCGATGTTCTCTTTTATCTTTTTCTTGGCTATCTGGGTCAGGTCTATCAGGTCCCTGTTGCCGTATACAACGACGTTCAGCACGGCGCTGGCGCCGATGTCGAACTTGCCTATCACCGGCGGATTGGTGCCCTGCGGCAGCTGGCTCAGCACGGAGTTGACCTTGTCGCGCACGTCCTGGGCGGCGATATCGCCGTTCTTCTCCAGCACGAACTTGATCATGATGACGGACAGGCCCTCATAGCTGGTGGAGTTGATGTCCTCGATGCCGGAGATGGTGTTGACGGCCTCTTCTATAGGTTTGGTCACGGAGGATTCCATCTCTTCCGGGCCGGCGCCGCGCAGCGTGGTCTGTACTATCACGAACGGGAATTCCACGTTGGGCATCAGGTCTATGCCCAGGCGGAGATAGGCGGCCGCGCCCAGCACCACGATGGTAAGTATCATCATCGTTGTGAAGATGGGTTTGCTGATGGAAATTTCGGTAATTTTCATAAATTAGCTCTTCATAAGAAAGGATTGAGGTCCCGCCTGGCCGCTTTGCCGTTCCGAGGTGGGTACGGGCTTGCGGCATGTAGCCTTCCGGCTTCCGCGGCGTTGTCAGTTCTGCACCTTTATCTTGCTGCCGTCCTTCAGGCCGTAAAGGCCGAAGGTGATGACGTCCGAGCCTTCTTTTAAGCCGCTGATCTGCGTGAACTCGCTGGTCTTTATGCCGGTCTTAACCGGCACCCTGGCGGCGATGCCGCCCGCTCCGGGGGTGAAGACGAAGTCGCCGCCGTCCTGGCTGATCACCGCGCCGACCGGCACCGACAGCGCCGCGCCGCGCGAGGCGACGATCAGCCTGGCCTCGGCGAACATGCCGGACTTAAGCCGCCCTCCGGCGTTGTCCACCAGCACCTCTACCAGCGTGTTGCGGGAGCGGGAATCCACCACGGGGCTGACACGGTGGACGGTTCCCGAGAAGTAAGTGTCGGGGAAGGCGTCGACTTTTATGCGCGCGCTCTGGCCCTGGAACACCTTGCCGCTGTATTTTTCCGGCACGTCCACGGCAACGCGCACCTGGGACTGGTTCACCACCATGGCTATGGGGGTCTGGGGGGTAACGTTGGCGCCGGTGTCCTGGTATATCCGTCCGATCACGCCGGTAAGGGTCGACGGCACGGGGGCCGGCTCGTAAACGACGCCGGGCTCGTCGCGTTCTATCAGCGCCACGGTCTCATCTTTCTTTACCGGGTCGCCCTCGTTCAGGACGTTGCGCAGCAGCTTGCCGGAGGTGCGCGGGTACAGCGTCGCCTCGTCCAGGGCCTTGACCGACCCGGTGAGCAGTATATACTCCTCCAGGTTGCGGGTGACCGCCTTCTCGGTCTTTACCAGGAACCGGTCCTTCTCCAGGCTGTTGAGCGCGTCCGCGTCCTTGTTCCTGCAGCCCGCCGGCAGCGCCGACGCTGCCGCCAGGGTTAAGATGAATATTTTAGAGTTGATATTTTTCATAGATCCTCGGTCCTTTTCCGCCTTATTCTCCCTGAGCCCATTTAAGTTCCGCGTCCGCCGAGCAGACATCGTGCCTGGCCTGGGTGTAAAGGGTCTGCGACCTGTTCAGGGCCAGCGTCGCGTCATTGAGATCGAGCTGGCTGGCGAGGCCGTTCTTGAACCTGACCTCGGTGGCTTCCAGAGCTTTGCGCGCCGTTTCCACGGTGGCGGTCTGCGAACGAAGCCTTTCCGAGGCTTCGCTCATGCCCAACCAGGCTTTCTTCACCTCTATTTTTACCCTGCGTTCCAGCGCCGAGAGGGCGGTGTCGGCGATGTCGGCCTGAAGGCGCGCTTGCTTTACGCGCGAGAAAGTTGAGCCGCCCGAGAAAAGAGGGATGGAGAGGTTCAGCCCCGCTACCGTCGCGTAGCTGCGCGTGGCGCGGTCCGGGGGGAAGCCGTGGTCGCTCTGTCCCTGGAACTGCCGCGAGGCAAAAGCCCCTAAATAAGGGAAGTATCCGGCTTTTTCTATGGTGATCATTTCCCGGTACAGGTCCCTCTGCAGTTTCTGGTTCCTGTAGTCGGGTCTGTTGAGGAGTGCGGCCTTGTACAGCTCGGTTATCTCTCCGGGTCCGTTCGTCGCGCATTCGAGAGTGTCCGTCAGGTTCACTTCGGCCTCTGGGTCCAGGCCGAGAAGGTTCTTAAGCTCGATGAGCCCCTCTTCGTAGAGGTTGCGGGCCTGGGTGAGGGCCGGTTCGGTGTTGGAGACTTCTACTTTCTGCCTCAGTACGGCGAGGTCGCTGGCTATGCCCTGGCGGTACTGCGCCTCTATCGTATCCAGGTGCTGCGAGGCGAGGTTAAGCGCTTCGCCCTGTATCCCGGCAATGGACCTGGAAAGCAGAACCGAGTAATACATCTGTTTTACCAGCTTGGCGATCATTTTCTGCGCGGCCTTGAGCTGCTCGTCGCTGCCGTCGGAATACATGCGGGCCATCTTGATGGCGGTGTGGACTTTGCCGCCCGACCAGATCACCTGGTTGAGGTCCAGTGAGGCGACGTAAGAATGCTTAAGGCTGGTCTTTATCTCCATGCCCCCCAGGAAGAAAGAGGGGCTTACCAGGTTCCTGGTGTAACGGCCGCTGGCGCTCAATTGGGGGAAAACGGTGCCCCAGTATTCCCGGACCCTTTCCTTATATATACCGCGGGTCTCTTCCGCGGTGACCACGGTCGTGTTGTTCTTCAGGGCCGTTTCAACGGCGCCCGGGACGCTCAGGTCCAGAACGGCGGCTTTTGCGGCCGGAACCTGCGCGGACGCGAGCAGCAGGGCGGCGGTCCAGACCTTTATATTCCTGGCCCCGGCGCAGATCGTGCGCGCCAGGCCGGCCGGCAGGCTTTTGTCCAGACTTTTTATTTCCTGCTCCCTGGCTTCTATCATGAAGTAGGCTATAACGGCGCTGACCATGTGCAGGATATTGGTTATCCCGGCGGGCGAGATGCCCTCTTTATCGGCTACGGTCTCCAGCATTCCGCGAAGTTCCTTCCTGTTGCGTTTTTTTAATTCTCTGGCCATGGAGCTCAGCACCCCGGAAGAGGGGGAGGCCATGATCTTCAAGGCGCACTTCGGCATCTCCGGGTAGCGCCGGATGAATTCCAGATGTTTCGAAAAGACCAGCGCCAGTTTCTGTTCGAGGGTGAGCCGTGTGTCGCATATCTCCACGTTGAGGTCCCGGAAGTGCTTGGTCCCTTCGATGAAGGCCGCTTTTATGAGCTCGTCCTTGTTCTTGAAATAGTAGTAGAGGACCGGTTTCGTTATTTTCAGCCGGAGGGATATCTCCCGCATCGAGACCGCGTCCGGCCCCTGTTCGGCCATCATGGCCGAGGCGGTCTCCAGTATGCGCTTGCGCGTCTTGTCGCCTTTTGCTGTTTTTTCGTTCTTTTTTATTGTCATATTAAAACCTACCTACCGGTAAATAAAGTATAACAGGCTCCGGGGGCCGGTGTCAAGCGCGGGGCTGTTCTGGAGGATAGGTCTTTAGGCCTATTTTAGCATGGGCCTTTTTATCGCTGTTCCATGGGTATAAAGTGCCTTGCGAGCCCGCGCGGCCTGGAGTAATATATATAGGTAAGAGATAAGGTGTCTTTCAGGCTTGATCGCGGCCTCGGCCGTGAAAGTTCGCCTGAATGATTTGGTGGCGTCCGTAGTGACGCAGGACTGCCGTAAAGTCCGCTCTTGTAATCCTTCGAAGAGGCGAAGGAGCATCCACCCCCGGGCCTATGAATCCGGGGTAACCAGGGGAAACGGGATGGTCATGGGATCATTTCCGCTTCCTTATTTTGGTTTGGATGGAAAAAATGAAATTAACAAAATGTTTTGTTCTTACCGCCTCGGTCTTCCTTCTTTTAACGCCCGTTTTCGCCCAAACCGATCTGACCGGCCTGCCGCCGTCCCCAGACGTTAACCCTTTTCTCGACCCGGCCGTCCAGGATTTCGTGGAAATGACGTACGGTTACCGGAATCCCAAAAATACGCCGGGGAGCGTAAATGATTTCCGCGACGCGCTGATCTCGCTGCCTATAACCTCTCTTATGAGCGCCAAGCTGCCCGCCGCGAAAAACCCTTCTCAGGCTCCAGCCGTGAAGGCCGCCGTACAGGCCGCCGCCAAGCCGATGCCGGGCCAGTATTATAAGGTCACTTTCGCCAACGAGTCCGGCCCGATCTCCGCTTATGTGAACACGCTGGACCCCAATGCCCTGTCGGGTTTCGGCGCCGGGGACTATGTGTTCATAACGGTGCTTCCGAGGACGGAGGATCATCCCGCCCTTATCAGGTCCCTCTCCGGAACGGGGTTCAAGTTCGTCGGAGAGAAGACGTATTTTACGGGCGCCGCCAAAAAGACGTTCCTGCTCGGCTGGGCGCCGTATTCGAACCTTGAGGGGATCTATAAAAACCCCAAGGTGAAGCGCGTGGCCATAGAGAAGAAGGCTTCGGGCGTGCCGTTCAAGACCCGCATACGCTTTACCCTGAAGGCCCCGGGAGGGGAGCTCTCCAGCGCTTTCGTTTCCGACTTTATACGCCAGCTCGGTTCCGCCGCGGGTTTTTCCCCGGAGAAAGTGTTCCGCCTTCCGCGGAACTCCGCCGGCGCCAAATTCACCGTCTTTGAGGTTACCGGCAACCTGCCGGTGGATATGGTGGGAGCCGTCTCCCGCTCGCCTTTCGTCGCCGCCGTGGAATGCAAGGATCAATCCCTGTAACCGCGGGGCCCGTCATTCTCCTCCGCCCGCCCGCGGGGCCGCTCTCATGCTGTCCTCACCCCCCGATAAGTTATATAATCTGTATAATTAACTTATGGAAGAACATCACCATCCCAAGCACTTGGAAGCTCACCACGAAGTTCATCACGAAGCCCACAATGCCGGCGCTGGCGCCGTTTTAAAGGCCGCCGGCCAGCAGCCTTCCAAAAAAGAGCGCAAAGGGTACCGGGTGGTCTTCCTTACCGTTTTTGCCGGCTCGCTTATGGTCGAAGCCCTGCTGTTCATGCGCGCCCAGGTCAACGAGATCTCTCTCATACTGAAGGAAGATTTTCGCATGGTGGTCGTCAAGAGCGACAAGATCAAGCGGGATGCCGCGTCCATCGAAGAGCAGCTGAAGGCCGTCCCCGGCACCGCCAATGTCGCGTTCGTGGGCAAGGCGGATAGCCTGCGCAAGCTCCGCGAGGAGGACCCGGACCTGGTGGGAGCCGTGATGAACATGGGCGCAAATCCCCTGCCCGACACCTTCGAGGTATCGCTGGACGAAACCGCGCTGGGCGACCTGAACTCCTGGGTGGAAACCGCCTGGAAAATAAACGGCGTGGCCGCGATAAAATATAAGCCGCTGCAGGGCACGGCCATTCTCCATGCGCTGTTCTACGGACATTACATTCTGGTGACTTTGACTCTGGCCTTTGTGGCGCTGGTGATCATGGCCCTGATGGCCGTGTTCTACCGCAACACCGCGGCCGGCTTTCTCGAGAGCGTCCGGCGCGACAGGAACTGGTTCTTTGCGGGCCTGCTGGCCGCCTCCCTGGCGGCGGCCGTATCCTACGCCCTCGTTTATCCCGTCAAATACCTGAGCCCCCTGTGGTTCTGGCCCGGTACGTTCTGGCAGGCCGCGATAATCGCCTCTGGCGGCGTTTCCGCCTGGGTGATCTTCCAATGGAAAAACACGCACAATTGATCCCGCTCCTCTTCTTCCTGCTTTTTTCCGGCCCGGTCATGGCCGAGGATAAGATCGCCGTCAAAAAAAAGAGCCTCGAGGAGATCCGCCAGCAGCTGGAAGAAAAAAAGAAGGAGCTGGAGAAATACAAGGAGACGGAACTCCTGATAAATTCCCAGCTGGAAGGGCTGAAGAAAGAGGAAAAGGTCAACGTGGGGCGGCAGAAAGAGCTGGAGTCCCAGCTTGCCGCGGTCCGTGCCAGGAGTTCCGACTCGAAGGAAAGATCGGAGTCCCTCTCCAAAGCCTATAAAGATCTGCAGGGCGATCTTTACGGGGAGGCCGTCCTCTATGCCCTGGATAAAAATTTTTATTACCCGTACTACGGCCGGAGCGATATCGCGCGCGGCCTCCTTCTTAAGTCCGCCATACTGGAAAAGCACAGCCTTATAAACAGGATAAAAGGCGAGACCGTCAAAGTGAAGGGCGATATCCAGAACCTCAGCCGCCAGAACGTCGAGCTCAAAGCCAGGAAGGAGCTCCTGGCCAAGCAGCGCTCCGCGCATAAGAACATCGTCAGGGACAAAATGACGGAGCTGGAGAGGACCAGGGAGAAGCAGGCCCGCCTTTCAAGAGAAGTCGACAATCTTCAGAACGCCGCGCTTGGCCTGACCAGGCTGGTGAAGAAGCTGGAGAAGCAGGCTCCGTACAGGCCCACCGGCAAGTCACGGGAACTGCCGATCCCGCGGCATTCGCTGCCCTGGCCGGCGCAGGGCAAGGTGATCAGCCGCTACGGCAGGGAGGAAGTGCCGCTTTTGAAGACCTGGATAGTCCGCGAAGGCATAAGGATCCGCGCCGCGCAGCCCGGGGCCGCCGTTTTCCCGGTGATGAACGGCAAGGTCATCTACTCCGGGCCGTTCAGGACTTACGGGAACGTGGTCATAGTGGACCACGAGCAGGGTTTTTTCACTATATACGGCCTGCTGGAGAATATCACGGTCTCCAAAAACGACGCGGTCTTCCCCACTTCTCCGATCGGTCGCGCCGGGGAGGACACGCAGGCTGTTTCCGGCACCGCGGATAAAGATTACAGCGCCGTTTATTTCGAGATCCGCATCGGGTCGGAAGCCGTAGACCCGGCGCTTTGGCTGACGAACTGAGGACGGGGATTTAATGTATAATCTACCCTTGTGCGGGCCGCGCGGTTCATAGATTTCTATATTAATGGGTTTGTTTCGGACAAAGTGGAGGAAATTCATGAAAAACATCAAAAAACTGGTCCTTATCTCTCTTGTTTCCGTTTTTATCGGTCTGGCTTTCCCTTATGTCAATTTCGCCATAGACCAGACCTACCAGCAGCTTAAGGTCATAGTGGACGTGATGGAACTGATCAAGGAAAATTACGTCGACGAAATAGACTCCCAGAAACTGATATACGGCGCCGCCGCCGGCATGGTACGCGAACTTGACGATTTTTCGCAGTTCATGGAACCGGACGTCTATACCCGCGTTAAAAGCGACACCGAAGGGGAGTTCGGCGGCATCGGTATCCGCGTGGACGTGCGCGAGGGCTGGCTGACCGTGGTCACGCCGCTCCCCAACACCCCGGCTTACCGCGCCGGCATGTACCCCGGCGACAAGATCATCAAGATCGAGGGCGAAAGCACCAAGGACCTGATCATAGACGAAGCCATCAAAAAACTGCGCGGCGTTCCCGGCACCCCGGTCAAGATCACTATCGCCCGCGAATCCGAGGATAAGAACGCCGACTGGATCAACAAGGACCTCACCCTCGTCCGCGAGCTTATCAAGACCGAGAACATCAAATCCCGGATGCTTGACGGCAAGATCGGCTACATAAAGATGATAGAATTCACCGGACATGTGGTAGAGGATTTCAACAAGGCGCTGGAAGACCTGAAAAAACAGGGACTGGAAGGCCTGATCATCGACCTGCGGTACAACCCCGGCGGCCTCCTGTCGGCCTCGGTGGATATCTCCAAACTTTTCCTGGACAATAACAGGATGATAGTTTTCACCAAGGGCCGCAAGCCCGAGAACTACCAGGAGTTCAGGTCCGCTTCCCAGGCGCCTTACAACGACCTGCCTCTGGTGATCCTCGTGAACCGTTATTCCGCTTCGGCCAGCGAGATCGTTTCCGGCGCCATGCAGGACAATAAGCGGGCCGTTATCATAGGCGAGCGCACTTACGGTAAGGCCAGCGTCCAGTCCATGATACCGTTGTCCGATAAATCCGCTTTAAGGCTGACCATCGCCAGGTATTACACGCCTTCCGGAAAATCCATACACCGCGACGAAAAGAAGGGGACCGGCGGCATAACCCCGGACATCGAGGTCAAGGTCACCGTTGACGCCGAGAAAAAACTTATCCAGCAGTCGGAAGAATTCTTCTACCCGGGCAAAGAGAAAGAGAACGCGGAGAAGAAGAAGGAGTTGGCCCCCGACGAGGTGCTGAACCGCGGCCTTGAACTTTTGAAAGCCAGGGAAGTCCTGGGCAATCTCAAGGCGGCGAAATAAGCGCCTGATGCGCATACTCGCCTTTGAGACCACCTGCGACGAAACTTCCGTCTGCCTGCTTGACGGCGGGCGGCTGCTATCCAACATCGTTTTCTCCCAGATAGGCCTTCATAGGAAATACAGCGGCGTGGTGCCCGAGCTCGCCAGCCGGGCGCACCTGGAGAAGATCTCTCCGGTACTGGGCGCCGCCCTTTCGAAGGCCGGCTATGAACGCCCCTTTCTAAAGAACGGCCGCCTGAACGGGCCCAAGATAGACGCGGTGGTCTTTTCCCGCGGGCCGGGTCTGCCCGGCGCCCTGCTGGTTTCCCGGGTGGCCGCGGAAGCCGCCGCCCGGCTGCTCGGCGCCAGGCTCCTGGGGGTTAACCATCTGGAAGGCCATTTTCTCGCCTGCGAGTACGAAGGGGGGAGGGTGTCCAGGCGCATTGAATTCCCCTGCATAGCCCTCATAGTTTCCGGCGGTCATACCGAGCTGTGGCTTGCCGAAGGCTACGGCAGATATAAGGTGCTTGGGCGTACCCGCGACGACGCGGCGGGCGAAGCGTTCGATAAAGTGGCAAAACTTCTGGGGCTGGATTATCCCGGCGGTCCGTCGGTGGAGAAAGCCGCGTCAAAGGCGTTCCCTGCTAAGGCCGGCGGCTTCGCCTTCCCCAGGCCCTATATGGACGACAGTTTCGATTTTTCGTTCAGCGGTCTCAAGACGGCCGTGGCCTACAGGCTCAGGGAACTGCTCGGTCCTGATTTTTACGAGAAACGCAGGCGGCTTTCCACGGCCGGGACCGCCGCGGTCTGCCTGGCTTTCGAGGAGGCCGTGGCCGACACGCTGGCGCATAAGACCGCGAAAGCCTGCGCTGCTTTCGGTATAAAGCGTGTGGTGGTGGGCGGCGGAGTGTCGGCCAACCTGCGCCTGAGGAATAAATTCTCGGGGCTTGCGGCGTCGGCCGGTCATGAAGTCAGGTTCGCCGAAAAACAGTATTGCACGGATAATGCCGCCATGGTGGCCCTGTGCGGCGCCAGGCGGCTTGAACTCGGTGTATCGGCCGGGCCTCTGGATATAGACCCCGGCCTTGCCGCGGTCTCGTGGGGCGCGGGACGTAAAGCGCGAAGCGGAAGAGGTCGTTGAACGTTCGGCTTGATCCTTTGCGCTTTGCGGCGGCTTTGTTCGCGCAATATAAACTTAACACTGTTAAATTATAATAGGGTCGGGCTGAAATTTAAAATTTATGCTGATATGGCTGCTTGCCGATCCGGACACGGGAAAATTCGCGGCTTTCAAGAACCTGCTTAACTCTTTCTCCGCGCATTACCCCGATATTAAAGTGGATTTCCGGGTGCTCACCCGGAGATCCATGTGGCGCAGCCTTTTCGCCCATCTGCGCGACTCCAAGAACCGCGAGACCGCCGATATAATAGAGCTGCCGCATTCCTGGACGGCGGTCTTCGCCAAGCTCGGGCTCCTGGCCGAGATAGGCGGGGTCCTTGAATCTTTTAACCCGGCCCGCTACCCGGACTTCCTGAGGAAAGGCTGCGTGACCGAAGAGAGCGATACCGCTTTTTCCGCGCCGTGGTGGATGGAGGCGCCGGCCCTTTTTTACCGGCCCGAGGCGCTCAAAAAAGCGGGCCTGTCCCCTGAGACCGACCTGCTTGACTGGGAACATTTTTTATCGGCTTGCGGGCGTCTTGCGGCCGGGAACAGGAAGCGCGGCTTTTACCCGGTCATGCACGGCGCCGGCCGCATGAGCGCGGCCCACGCCCTCCCCTGCGTCTGGAATCGCGGAGGGAACTTGTTCTCGGAGGATATGAATCGCTGCGCGCTGAACAGGGAAGAGACCGTGAAGGGCCTGGAGGATTATCTGGAGCCGGCGCTCAGGGGTTATCTGCCGCTTTTCGGGGAATCTGTTTTTGAAGGCGGGCCTTTTTACGAGGAATCCGCCGCCATGGTCCTGGGGACCAGGACGCCGGCTTCCCCCGGCAGGAAAAGTTCTTTCAGACCGGTGCGCCTGCCGGGCGGGAGGACCAGGGAACAGGTGCTCGGCTACAACCTGGCGGCCGCTTCCGGCTCGCCGAACCTGAAAGAGGCCGGGCAATTCTTAAAATGGGCGCTTTCGGCCGACAACAGCAGGTCTTTCGCCGAGGATTTCGGGGTTTTCCCCTGCCTGAACGCTGCCCTGGAAGAGACGCTCTCCGAGGCCGGCGGCGAAGTCTGGCGGGGTATTTTTTCCGCGCCGTCCATGACGTCCAACACCACCGTTTATCCCACGGCCGAGCTGCTGCTGGATAAGGCGCTCTGGCACGCGTCGCTGCGGATCGCGCGGGGGGCTTACGCGCGCGAGGATTTTTTGAGGGAGCTGGTTATCGCCCACGGCGAGATAGATTACCTGCTGTCGCTGTACTAGCGGGTGCCGCCTTACGCCGAGTAGTTATATGAAGAAAACGGAACAAATATTGCGCGGAATGGCCGGGGAGAACCCCGTTCTCTTCGAGAACAGGGAAGCCTTCATGAAAGGCCTGCTGGAATCCGCGTCCAAACTTTTCGCGGCTGAACGCGTTTCCTTCTATTATTATGACGAGAAGAACACGCTCCTGCGCCTCATGATGCGCCGTTCCGGCGGAGCGTCGTTCGAAGCCGAGGAGAACGTGCGTCTTTCGCCGGATTCGCCGGCTTCGGAGGCGCTCGCGACGCTTAAGCCCGTGTCTTTCCGGAACAAGGCGGGCCATTTCCTGCTGGCACCCTACCGGATAGAGATCTACTCGCCCCTCTCGGTGGCAAAAGGCGGCGGCGCGGCCGGTCCCGCGTCCGAGCGCCGCGAAGCCCCGCTCCAGGGTCTCATTAAACTGGAGCGTTCCCTGAAAAAGGGCAGGCGCTTTTCCCCGGCCGAAGCCGCCCTGGTCCACGATTACGTCGGCGGGTTCATGCGCAGCTACTACAAGGCCGAGTTCGTGGGCCTTAACAAAAAATACGCCAAGAACCTGGCCGTCATCACCGAACTGACCGAGATCTTCGCCAACTCCCTGCGCGTGCGCGAGAGTTTTAAGCATATCCTGACCGGCATCCAGACCTATTTCGGTTTCGACCGCGTGCGCCTCTACCTGATAGACGAGAAGGGGCGCAAGCTGAAAGGCGAGCTCAGTTCCGATATACGCGGCCAGATCAAGAGCATCGCCTACGAAGAGATCCCGCTGGAAGCGGGCGCCCACCGCTTCGCCGACATCGTGCTGGGGCACAGCTCCGGCGTGTTCATGGAGCGCTACAAGGATTGCGTGCTTTACATGCCGCTGGTCGTGCAGGGTGTGACCATCGGTCTCCTGATAGTCGACAACCTTTTAAGCCAGCAGAAGATAGAGCCCGGGGAACTGTCCATGCTGAAATCCTTCGCGGGCCAGATAGGCCTGGCGCTGGATAATGTCAGGCTTTTCGACAAAGTGGAGGAGCTTTCTCTTTACGACGAGCTGACCAAACTCCCCCTGCGCCGCTACTTCAACCAGCGTTTCCAGGAGGAATTCTACCGCGCCGAGCGCTTCAAGCAGCCGCTGGCCGTGATCTGGGCGGATATAGACTATTTCAAGGAAGTGAACGACACTTACGGCCACCAGATAGGGGACCGCGCGCTCAAGGAAGTCGGCCGGGTCATACTTTCAAACCTCCGCAAAATAGATTTCCCGTGCCGCTACGGCGGGGACGAGATCCTCATCCTGCTGCCTCAGGCCACCGGGGCGGAGGCGCAGAAGCTGGCCGAACGTCTCGCGGCCGAGATCCGCGAGGTGAAGATCCCCGTTCCCTTTTCCAGGTCCAAGGAACTCTCTGTTTCCGTGAGCCTCGGTATTTCCACGTTCCCGCAGGACGCCGCATCCATAGAGACCCTGCTTGAAAAGGCCGACGACGCTCTCTACTGGGTCAAATCCCACGGCCGCGGCGGCATAGCTCTCGCGGGTGAAGTCGAAAAAATGAAAGCGGCTGAGAATAAAAAAGCATAGGGGCCGAAGAGCGGATGTTCCTGGAACGAAGTTTATGAAGAGCGCAAAAAATACGGTTTTTAAAACACTGTTCCTGGTTCAGGCGCTGGTCCTCGCGCCCGCTCCGTTCCTTTTCGCCGCTTTCGAGGATACCGGCATCGGCGCCCGCGGCCGCGGCCTCGGGGATTCCGTCACGGCCCTGGACGACATCGGCAGCGTGGTTCTGAACCCGGCGAGTCCCGGCTCGGCGAGAAAATTCACGTCCGGCGCGCATTTCGAATCCGGTACGCGCTCAAGTCTGGGCCCGCTGGTGTTCGATTCCTACGCGATAAACGGGGCGGTGCCGGGCATGGCCTACGGCAAATTCGGCACTTTTTCCGTTCTGGGCCGCGCCTGGACTTTCGGCGACACCGGCCTCAAAGAAAAAATGCTCAGCCTCGGCTGGGCGACCTGGCAGTTCCGGAAATCCGACCTCGGCATTTTCGACCTCGGCGGCAGCCTTAAATTCATGCAGATGTCCTCTAAAAGCACCCAGGATTCCAAGATGTCCCTGGGTCTCGACCTGGGCGTTCTGTGGCGGATGAATTCCAGGAGCAGCCTCGGCTTGTCTTTCCTGAACCTGAATTCGCCCTCCTTCAAGGCGGGCGTTCTTAACGACAAGGCGCCGCTGTCGGTCCGCCTGGGCGTGGCCGAGAAGAGAGAGGATTATACTCTCACAATGGACGTCGCCAACCGCGCCGGCGCGGGCGGTTACAGCGGAGGTTTCAGCCTTAATTCCGGCATCGAATATACCTGGCCCACTTACAAATACGGCACTTTCATCACGCGCGCGGGCCTGTCGATGGCGGCCAAGGCCTCTTTTATAGGCCTGGGCCTGGGGTACAAGCGGCTGGCATCGGAGTTCTCCTATTCCGTCCTCATCCCCGTGACCGGCGTGATCGTGCCGGGCCACGCCCTGAGCGTGGTCGTGCGTTTCGGCGACAAGGACGTCGAGTCCGAATATGAAAGGCTTATCAGGCAGGAAGTGAAATACCGAAAAGACCTGGTGGAGGCCCTGGACGAATCGGCGAAGCGCGAAGGCATTCTCCGCGACCAGCTCAGCGATCTGAAGGAAGAAGTGGATAAGCTTAACGCCAGCCTTAAAGCCACACGGGAGCAGAAAGCCGAGGTCGCGCAGGCCAGGGAAAAGCTGGAGGTTATCGTGGAGCGGCAGCGCCGCGCGGAAGCGGAGCTTAAATCCCTCGAGGAGAAGAGACGCGCGGATAAGCTGGCCCAGCTCCAGTTCGATTTCAGCCGTGAATGGGCCGACTACCTTAAGATGCGGGCCGGCGGGGCGCCTAAAGAAGTGCTCAAAGGCGCCCTCCAGAGGCTGGTAAGTCAGTACCAGGGCTCCGGCATAGACATCAGTCAGGCCACCGTGGAACTGCAGGGTATAGTAAACGGCAAATAGCGGTCCGCAGCCCCTCCCTGTAACCTTTTCTTAACATTTAGTTCATTACCGGGCAATACCATCCTGTTAAAATTAACATAGAGAAAGCCGGACGACCGGGCGGCTCGGCGGGTTTACTTTTATGGAACATAATGAAATAGACAGACAGCTGGGAGAACTCTGGAAGAAAGCGTCCGGGAAGGATTATCTCCCGGAGCAGCCCTATTCTTCCCAGCGTTATTCCGAGTCCCACATCGAGACCGTGCAGTTCCTCAAGAACAATTTTTCAAAAGCCGAGAGCGAATGGAAGCGCCTGCTGGACGTCAAAGAAGCCAATATCCGCGACCTGAGCGCCCAGCTGGACGAGACGCGCGCGCACCTCGGGGAACTGCGGCAGCATTACCAGGAGGCGCAGGAAAAGCTCATCGGCGAAGAGCTCACACTGGCGGTCAACCTGGAGGAGTCGGGGAAGATCCTCGATGCCCAGAAAAAGAACCACGCCGGCGAGGTGGCCCTGCTGAAGGAGGTCCTGGAGCGGACCAAGATAGAGATGAGCGGCATGAGCGAGCGGATCGAGACGCTCAGGGCCGAGCGCGAAGAATGGAGAAAGAAATTTATCGCCCGGACCGTAGAGGTCTCCGACCTCAAGGACTCCGCCTCCGGTTTCGAGCATAAGCTGGGGGACGCCAAAGAAGCCGTGGAGAAAACGCTTGCGGAACTGCTGGCCGAAAGGCGCACCCGGCAGGACGCCGAGAAAAAAATAAGGGAAGCCGAGAAGAAAGCCGCCGAGTTCGAGTCCCAGCTCGCCAACGCCAAAGCCAACTGGGAGGCCGAGCGCAAGGAGTGGCGCGAACTTTGGGACCGGGAGCGCTCGGTCTGGGAGACTCACCGCCAGGAATTCGCGGTCTGGGAAACACGCCTGCGCTCCGAGCGCGAGGCCTGGTCGGCCAAGCTCAAGGAAGAGGAAGCGAAAGGCCTGGATTACGCCGCCGGGCTCGCCAACACGCTGAAAGAATCTTCGCAGTGGACCGAGAAAGTCACGCAGATACTCAAGCTTTATGCCCTGAAGGGAGTGCAGCTGCCGTCGGTGTTCGTCCCGGTGAACAAGTCCGCGGTCCCCGCCCTGGCGGCGAAGAGCGTTTCAAGGCTCATGGCCCTGGCCCTTGCCGGTCTGACCGTGCTCGGGAGTTTCGCCTGGTGGCTGTACGATTACAGGACCAAGGCCCACTTCACCCTTTTGAGCCGGCAGAGTCTGGACCTGCCCGCCGCCTCCGGGTTCGCTATTTCCGGTGACGGACTCTGGCTGGCCGACTGGGATAAAGGGCTTATCCTGAAAGATCCCAAAGACCTCGCCACGCTGCGCGTCCTGAACGGCGCCGGCGGAGAACCTTTCAGGCCCGCCGCCGTGGCCGCCTTCGAAGGGGGGGCGTGGGCCCTGGATATGGCGCAGCTCAGGTTCATAAAGAAAGACGTTAACAGCGGGAAGATACTGGAGTCGGTAAAAACACCCGGACCGGCGCCCCAGGGCGTGGCCTGGGACGGCTACAATCTCTGGTCTTTCGACGCCGCCACGGGTATGCTGTACCGCTACGGCCTCGACCCCGCTTCCGGGGTGGAAGCCGCTTTCGAACTGCCCGGCCTGAAAAGCCTGGCGGCCATGCAATGGCTGGACGGTACGCTATGGACCCTCGATTCCGGCAATTACCTCAGGCGTTATGTTTTTAAGGACGGCGCGTTCAGTTCCGTTTCATCGCAGAAACTGAATGTTCCCGCGGCCTCTTTCTGGGCCGGAAAAGGTTATTTCTGGACGCTCGCTAAAACCGGGAACATGAGCGCGCCGGAGATCGGGAAGTACAAAATGAAGACTTATTAATTAATATTAATAACTAAGATTGATTTTATAACGGCAAAATGGCAGAATTAACAGCATATATGCGGTTACGCCGATGACTAAAGAGGGTTCGATTTTATGAATAATAAACTATTCTCCCTGCTGGCCGCCGTTCTGCTCGGCGCGGTTTTAACGGGCCAGGCGGTCGCTCAACAGCTTTATATCACCAAAACCATGGCGAAGTACGAGTTCGCCAACGATCCTTATTGCGCCGGCAGCGTTTCCCCCAATAATGTCGGTTCGGACGTCTCTTTTGTGACGAACATCGCCGGTATAGGAGCCGTGGACCCTCACGACTGGTCGGCCAAGATAGAATGGGAACATCCGCGCCAGGCGGCAGGCCCCACTAACGTCTATCCCGGCGGCTGTCTCAAGCTTTGCGCCACTATCTCCTGCGTCAGTACCGGCGTCGGGACTTTCGGCATAGACAAACTGGAGTTCGAGGTCTTCAAATTCGGCTCCGGGGCAAATCCCCTGGACCCGGCCAGCACTCCGCCCATCAGGACCATAGCCATGTCCAATATCACCCAGTGCCCCGGCTATCAGTCCGTGGCCGTCAACATCGGCACTTTCTGCACGGCCTGGGACGGTTCTTATAACCTGGACGGGATATTCGGCAAGACCAACGGGCAGTTCGGCTTCAGGGCGAAAGTGGAGACCAACCAGGTCAGCCCTACGGCCGGCAATATCAGCATAACCCAGACCGTGGCCTATCCGGGCGAGACGCAGTACCCGCTCAGCGTGGACGTGGTGAACGTCCATACCGTAAAATCCACTCCCACGGTCGTGGGCAGGATAACCGGCGTGGCCGCCCAGCCGTACAATCTGCTTTACCGGCTCTCGAAGGACGCCAACGTTACCATACATATCCACCCCACCGACGACGCCGGCGTATATCCCTCGGTCAGGACTATCGTGGACGATCTGCCCAGGGTCGGCGAAGGCGTGATAAATCTGACCAACGGCGATTTCTGGGACGGCCGCGACGACGAAGGCGCCATCGTGTCGCCCGGCGTGTATATCGCTTACATCAACGCCAAGGGGTCGGATTATTTCGGGCTGGATACCGCTTACGGCGCCACCGCGTACATGTCGGTCAATCCCCTGCAGGTGACCGATGTCGCCATCAAACCCCTGGGGGCCACCGCCACCGACCAGGCGATAATAAGCTGTATGCTCACCGAGGCGGCCACGGTCTACGTGGGGATATATCCGCCAGGCACGACTTTTGCCAGCACGAACGTCTCCGTTCCGGTGCCGTCCGCCGCGGCTCTGAGGACCATTACCGAGCAGAAAGACCGCCGGGTCCCCGTATCCGTGTACTGGGACGGCAAGGATAACACCGGCAGGGTTCTCCCCGACGCCGACTACGTTTACGCCATCTGGGCCGATATGCCCACTTCGGCCACCTGGGGCGGCCTCATCGGGACCCAGGATGTCAAGACCGGCATAGTCCCGGTCGCCCGCGGTCTGTTGACGAGTTTTATCTCACCGACCGCCACCGTCATGGGGTCTTCGCCTTCGGTGGCCGGCCTCGACCCGTTCTATTTCAGTTATACCCCGGTCAGGAGCGCCCTTTTCAGCATGAATATCCTGCCGGACGGAAGTACAACCCCTATAAGGCACCTTATCATCAATCAGCCCCGGTACGCGAATTTCACCTCGCGGGAAGTGTGGGACGGCAAGAGCGATATCGGGCTCTACGTTCCCAGCGGCAAATACTGGGCGGAATTGATCGGCAGGGATTCGCTGACCGCGGGCGGCGTGTCTACCACGACCGTCCAATTCATGGTCGACATGTTCCACATCCTTGATGTGAGGACCACGCCGCTTCTGGGCGAGACCACCGCCAGCGCCACCATTAGTTTTGAAATGTCGCAGCCGATGTTCATGGACCTTAAGGTCTATCCGACGAACGTGACCATTGTTTCCTCGGCGACGGTGAACCCCGCCGACTGGCCGCTCGTGAGCCCGGCGTATACGCTGGTTTACGGCGTATCCGGCGTGCGTCCCGGGCGCTTCAGGATCACGGAATACTGGGACGGCCGCAACACGGCCGGCGTTCCCGTGCCGGACGGCAGGTATCCCTTCTCTCTGACGGCCCGCAGTTCGGGCACGGCCCAGGTGATGTACGCCGCTGAAAGGATCTACGGCTATATCGACGTGGCCAAAGGGCAGATAGTGTTCATGGATATAGGCGGGGGCAGGAATATGGACATCGTCCCCAATATCCCCACGCTGTACAATTCCTCCGAGACCGTCACGCTGCCGCCTTATGAGATAGACTATGTGCTCAGCCGCCAGGCCCATGTGCGGGTCGAGATCCTGCGGCAGAGCGACCAGGAGACCGTGGCGGTCGTGGTTCCCGCCGATCCCGCCTCGGTCGACCCCTATGAATTCAGAGAGGGCGGCATGCCCATCAAGGAGTTCTGGGACGGGCGCTGCACCGTTGACACGGCTTGGTGCGCCAACAATGATTTTGTCACCGGGGGGGCCTACGATGTAAGGATCGTGGCCCATGATATAGCCACCTGGTTCACCTCCCCCGGGACCACGGTCCAGCAGACCGTGGACGTTCACCCGCTCCGTATCTTCGACATGGCCATCACCCCGATGACCCCCGATACCCAGGCCGCCGGCATCTCTTACCAGGTCTCGGAACCGATGACCGTCGTTACCAAGATCTACCGGCCCGGGACTTCGCTGGCCAACTGCGCCAACCTTTACGAAGTCAAGGACGGCTGCGCCGCCAATCTTGTAAAGATGTTCGCCGGCGTGCGTCCTGCCAGGACCCTGATCAACGAATATTGGGACGGCACGGACCGCACGCTTTCAAAAGAGCCGGACGGGAACTATGTTTTCAAGGTTTATGGCTCTACCAGTACCAACAGCGTCAGCACGCTCACTGGCCAGCTCTCGATAGGCGCCAATCGGGTCGAAGACGTTATAGTGTCCAACCTGCCGGTGGTCAACGGGCCGACCGCCAACGACGCGCAGCTCGAGGCCGACACTTTCTTCTATCCCAATCCCTATACGGGGGTGGGCGGCAAGTTCCATCTGCCGATCTACACCACTTCCGAAGTTACCATCAAGATCTACAATCTGGCGGGAGACCTGGTGTGGACCTACGCTTCGGGCGTGCAGGGTTCGGGACAGGACCTCCTGGTGCCCTGGCCGAAGATCAACGATTCGGGCAATACCGTGGTCCACGGGGTGTATTTCGCGGTTATCAGGTACGAAGGCCGCGAAGGGGGCAGAGGCGAGCTCCAGCTGGTCAAGAAGATACTGATCCCGTAGCGCGAACAGCGAGACAGAGGCGATTTTATGAAAGCGATAAAGAACACTAAGCCTGGCGGCGCCGGGAAAAAGTTCCGGGTCATGCTGGCGCTGTTCGTACTGGCGGCCTGCGCGCCGGACCTTTATGCGACCGACAGCAAGGCGGGCACCTCCGGCGCGGTGTTCATGAAGATCCCCACCGGCAGCCCGCGGGCCCAGGCCCTGGGCAACTGCGGCGTTTCCATAGTCGAAGGCACCGAGGCCATGACCATAAACCCCGCGGGTATCGCTTCCTCCCAGATGCGTGAGGCGGCGTTCGCCTACATGAGCTGGTTCCAGGATTATTCCGGCCAGTATATCGCCTATGTGCACCCGGTCGGCCAGTCGGTCATCGGCGTGAATCTGGCGTCTTACGGCATAAAGGGTTTCGACGTCAGGAGCGAAGAGGGGGTTCCGCTCTACAGCGAGGACGTCAAGGTCAACCATAAATACGCCACGCTTACGCTGGCTAAAAGTTTTTTCCTGGAACGCCTCCTCCTGGGCGTGAGCGCCAAGGGAGTCTGGGAGGATAACTACGTCTCCAAGTACCGCAATACGGTCTTTGACGCCGGGGCGGTCCTGAAAGTGGGCCGCAAGCTCTCGCTGGGCTGGTCCGGCGCCAACTTCTCGAGCAAGGCCGGCGAGGTGGTCAAGATCAACCGGCTGGGCACAGCCTATGCCTTCAATCCTTTTTTCATGGCCCTGGTCGAATCCAAGGCCTATTCCGACCGCCATTCCTCCGTCGGAGGCGGGGTGGAGCTTAGTCTGCCGGAAGAGGTGCTGCAGGTGGGCAAGGTAAGTTTGCGCACGGGATATGTCCAGTTCAACGGCGCGGACAGTCATGGCAAGAATTACACCGACAAGACGATGGACACCCTGGGGCTGAGCGAAGCCTACGGCTGGACTTTCGGCATCGGGATATACAGCGCGCAGGCCCTCGGTTTCGGGATGGCGCTGGATTACACCATGGTGCCCTACGGCGCCCTCGGCAGGGCGAGCCAGATGATGATCAAGGTGCAGTTCTAACAAGGCCGTAAGCTATGGGCTATATGCCGGATGCGGACATTAAGAGTTCAGCAAAAAGCCCCCGGCCTGAAGTTTCAGGCTTGCGGCAGCGCCGCCGTCGGGGGCAGACGGCCATAGAGTACCTGCTGGTGACGGTTTCGCTTTTATTCGTTTTCGTTATGATGTACAGGTCCCTGCAGTGGTACCTGTCAAGTCAGTTCACCAAGGGCGGCGTCATAATACTCAGGATGTACAAAGAGGACCCGTGGTGAGTACGGATCTGCTTGCTCGATAAATAAATGCCGGGAGGACTAGTAAAATGAACAGACTGTTCAAGAACAGGAAGGGTCAGAACACCGTGGAATACCTGCTGATGTTGGCCGTGGTCGTGGGCGTGGTGCTTATCGCCGGTATGGCGCTTAAGAACTATATGCCCGGACTTTTCGCCAAGATCCAGGGTATGATCAACGGCGCGGCCGGCAGTCTCGGCGCCGGCGGCGGAAACCAGTAAGACGGACGAAGGCAAAGATGCGGGTTTAGGGGCGGAAGGATAGTTTCCTTACTCCGTCTGCCGCTATGCCTAATATTTGCCGCTTGCGGAGGTTTTGTGGCTTTTAAATGGTCATCGGCCCTGTCACGGCCGTTGCGGCGCACGCCCGCCAGCGGGGGCGCCGCCGGCCGTTCTTTGAAAAAAAGCGGGGGACAGGTGACCGTGGAGCTGTTGCTGGTGCTGCCGGTCTTCATGGGGATGCTTTTCTTCATCATGGAGCTGGGCAACCTGGCGTACCAGACCATTCTGGTGCACCATTGCGCCTATGAGCTGGCGCGCATCGGTTCCCTGGTGGCCGGGCCTCCCGGGGGGAGTTCCAGCACCACTTCAAATGTCGGGATGGCCGAGATGAAGATGCGGTCGGTGCTGGGCAAGATGTTCCAGAACGCGGGCCAGATACAGCTTATGGTCTCCAGCGAGATAACCGGCAAGGACCCTCAGCCGGCCTCGGGGTCCACCCCGCACACGCATATGAACGAGGACCTGATGGTGACCCTGATCTTCCCGGCCAAGCTGGTCTTCCCGTTTTCGAGTTATTGGTTTTCGGATCCGCCCAAGGGCAGCGGGATAAAGCATATTACGGTAAAAGTGCGGATGCCGATAGAGAAGCCCGTGTTCCAGTAATTTATTATTTATTTAACAAAGCCGTAATCCGTGGTTCCTATAATGGTTAAGGAGATTGTCTTATGGAAAAGAAAGGCGTCCTGGTACCGATAATTCTAGCCATTTTCGCCGCCAGTATTTACTGGTGGGTACTCACTTCCAAGGAGCGGGCGCTTGCCAGGTCGCAGGAGAGCGCCCAGGTGCTCGCCGCCAAGTACGACCTGCCCGCGCGCACCATCCTTAAAGAGGACCTGGTCGAGATAGTGAACATCCCGAGGCAGTACATGCAGCAGGACGCGCAGGAGATCCGCAGCGCTTCCGATATCAAACTGGTCACCAACCTCGTGACGGCGGTCAGGATCCCCAAGGGCAATCAGATCACGCTTTCCGCCCTGGTTTCGCTGAGCCCGGAGGCCGGCCTGAGCGTAAAGGTGCCGCCCGGCTACAGGGGCTGCACTCTGCCGCTGGATAACGAATTAATGCGCCTCATAAAGCCCGGGGACAGGATAGACGTGCTGGTCACTTTCGACGCCGTCATGGGCGATGCCCGGAAGGAAAAAGTGACCGCTACCATTCTTCAGAACGTGCTGGTGCTGGGCGTGGGCACCAACCTCGGCCAGGGGATGTCTTCCATCCAGGCCAAGGCGAAAGACGCGGCGCAGTCCGCGGACGCGGCTTTTTCCGACAAGGGTATGATGAGCCTGGCGCTGAACCCGGACGAGGCGCAGTACCTTTCGCTCTGCCTGGTACAGGGCAACGTTTCCATAATCGTCAGGGGTCTTGGCGACGTGGAACTGCATCCCATGGCTATAGCGAGTTTCAAGCGGCTGATAAAGTAAGCGCGCGGCCGCCGGCCCGCACTAAAGTTTTAGGGGTGGACTTTGCCGCAGTTCTGCGCCACCCATGGACACAATAGCGCGAACAGTTTTGAACATTGAAGGGGTGGACTTTACGGCAGTCTTGCGTACACTCATGGACACAATAGCGCGAACAGTTTTGAACATTGAAGGAGAATGACTATGCGAAAATTTTACCTTTTCCTGATGGCGCTGGCCCTCGCGCCGTCCGCCTGGGCGCAGAAGACCGAAATGGTGGCCGTCAGCGCCGATATCGTGGAAATAAGCGGTTCCATACATAAAGAGCGCGGCTTCTCCTGGCCGACGGATTTTCTTTTCGGCGAGAAAGCCGTGGACACCACACTTAATCCCGGCATACTGACGCTGGGGGACTTCGAAAGAAGGACGCTTTTGTCCACCACGCTTAAGCTTATGGAGCAGGAAGGCAAGGCGCAGATCCTGTCGAACCCGAAGGTCATAACCAAGAGCGGTACCCAGGCCAACTTCACCGTGGGCGGCGAGATCCCCGTGCCTTATTCCAACGCCCAGGGCGTGGGCGCCGAGTTCAAGAAGTTCGGCGTGATCCTGAACGTTTTGCCGGTCATCGTCACCGAAAAGAAGGACACTGTCGACGTGCAGCTGCAGCTGGAAGTTTCCAACCCGGACTATTCCCAGCCGGTCGTGGTGGGCGGTACGGCTATCCCGTCCATGATCACCCGCCAGGTCCAGACCGAAGTGGAGCTGAAGAGCGGCGAAACGCTGGTCATAGGCGGTCTTAAGCAGAGCAAACGTGGCGTGGCGGTGAGCAGGGTGCCGGTCCTGGGCTCCATTCCGCTCATTGGCGCGCTGTTCCGCTCCACCGTCATCGAAGAGACCCAGAGCTCCCTGTTCCTGTTCGTTACGTTCGACATCATCAAGTAGCAGGTACGGTGCAGTTATGCGGCGCAGGACGATAGGCGGCGGGTGTAAGGCGGGAGACGCCTGACGCCGGTTCACAACTATGGATAATCTTAATACGACACCGCGAGTCATCACTTTTTCCGGCCCCAAAGAGGGAGTGGGTAAGACTTCCATAGCCCTCAATCTGGCCCTGGCCTGGGCGAATTATCAGAAACGGAACGTCCTTATCATCCCGCTGGACCCCATGTGCCGCCAGGAGCAGGCGATGACCCTGGGCCTCAACCCGCCGTCCATGGCCGAGATAGTCCAGACCCTGGGGCGGGAATCGGTAAGCGCCCTTGGCGCTCTGATAAGGGGCAAGATCCCCATGTCGCCTTACGGCGTGGGCGTGTTGCCCCTGGCCAAGAAACGTTCCGACGTGGCCAGGATGTCGCCGGACATGATCCTCCCGATCCTCGCGAAGCTTTCGCAGTCCTTTGATATCTTTATAGACGTGGATCCCTATTTCCCCATGCAGGTCTTCGCTTTCGACATCTCCGACCTGGTGTTCTGGGTGACCAACTCCAACGTCTCGTCCCTCAACGCCACCGCCGCCACTTTCCGCGAGATCAACGAGCTGCATTTTCCCATGAGCAAGTTCGATGTCATCTGCAACCTTTACGATATGCCGGGCGCCGTCGCCCCCAAGGAAATGGAGAAGTTCTTCAAGCAGATGAACAAGGATGTCCTGGCTTTCATGCCCTGGGAAGACGCCCTGCCCGGTTTCACCAACCAGAATAAGATCCTTATAGTCGAACAGCCCAACACGCAATGGGTGAAGATCCTGCGCGTGCTGCTGGGCCGCCTTGCGGAGCTCAAGCCCGCGGAAAAACAGTGGGTTTCCAGCGTCGCCCCGTCCGAGTTCGCGCATGGTTCCGATATGCTGTGGCGCCAGACGGCCCGCGAAGAAGCTCCCGCCGGCGCTCCCAGGGCCCCGCAGCCCGGCAAGGCCCAGACCGCGGTCAGGGTGGACCTGCCGCCTTTCTGGGAAGACCTGAAGATGAAGATGCACAAGGACGTCGTGACCGCCCTGGAGACGGAGCGCATCAAGATAAGCGACGACGCCGCCCTGAACGACGCGACCAGGAAAAAAGTGGACGGCATCATCAACGGCCTTTTGCAGAAAGAGACCGCCATGCCGCTGACCAGGGAACAGCGCGTCAAATTCATCAACGAGCTTTTGGACGAGATCCTGGGCCTGGGTCCCCTTGAGGAACTGATGAGGGACCCGGCCGTGACCGAGATCATGGTGAACGCCCCCGACAGGGTCTATATCGAAAGGGCCGGTAAGCTGACGCTCACTAAATATCAGTTCAGGAACGACGAGCAGATAGTCCAGGTCATGAAGCGCATCGTGGCGCCCCTGGGCCGGCGCATCGACGAATCCGTGCCGTTGGTCGACGCCCGCCTCAAGGACGGTTCCCGCGTTAACGCCGTCATCTCGCCTCTGGCCGTTTCCGGTCCCACGCTGACCATCCGGAGATTCTCGGCCAAGCCTTTCACCGACGCGCAGCTGATAGAGAAAGGCAGCATTTCCCGGGACTGCGTGGACTTTTTGAAGGGTTGCGTAAAGCTGCGCAAGGATATAATAATTTCAGGCGGTACCGGCACCGGTAAGACCACTTTCCTTAACATGTTGTCCGGGTACATCCCGGAGGACGAGCGTATCGTCACCGTCGAGGACGTGGCCGAATTGCGGCTCGAGCAGGACCACTGGGTGCGCCTTGAAAGCCGCCCGCCCAACATTGAAGGCAAGGGCGAGGTCACGATCAAGGACCTTGTGAAGAACTGCCTTCGTATGCGCCCCGACCGCATAGTCGTAGGCGAGGTCCGCGGTTCCGAGGCCCTGGACATGTTACAGGCCATGAACACCGGCCACGAAGGTTCATTGGCCACCATCCACGCCAATACCCCCAGGGACGCCCTTACCCGTCTTGAGGCCATGTGCCTTATGGCCGGCGCCGACCTCCCCGTCTGGGCCCTTCGCGAAATGATCTCGTCCGCCGTGCATATGGTGGTCCAGATAACCAGGTTCTCCGACGGTACCAGGAAGATCACCGCGGTCACCGAGATCACCGGCCGCGAAGAGACCCAGATCACCATACACGACCTTTTCAGGTTCCATCAGACCGGCATAGAAAGGGAGAGCGGTAAAGTCCTGGGGCATTTCGCCGCCACCGGCGATCCGCCCAAGTTCTTCAAGGATTTTGAGACTCACGGCATCCCGATGCCGGTAGAGCTGTTCTGGACCGAGGAGCAAAAGCGCGCCCGCGGGGTCAAGCAGTAGGGCGCGGCGAATCGACTACGCTGCTGTTAAGTTTTGCTACGGAGGGTGGAGCGAAGCGACACGATTCAGCAACAAGTGATGAGTCGGCGTTAAAAGCTATATGAGAACGCGGATCAAAAATAAAACCGGACCGCTGGCGCTCCTGTGCGCCTGCGTCCTCGCTTTCCTCTCCTCGAACGCCGCTGCCGGAGTGCTGACCAAGGCCCAGATGGACGAGGTTACCTGCTCGGCCACAAAGATGCAGCTCTTTTATTATTATCTGGCGCCGGAAAAGGAAGAGAAGGTCCTCAAGAACACCGTTAACTGTGACGGAGTAAAGACCATGGTCATCATGCCCAAGTGGGTCGAGACCGCCGTCCCCGCCATGGTGGCCAACAAGGTCTGGCGCGACCCCGAGGAAGGCGAGATCTCCGAGGCGTCGCTCTGGCAGACCCCGGTGTCCATAATTTACGAGTTCCTGGAACTGAGCAAGAAAACTTTTCCGCGCGAAGCCATGGGCGCCGAGATCTCCCCCGGCCTCCTTATTAAGGAGTACGCCGATATCCGGATCCGCTTCCAGATGTCGCTGGACCGCCTCTACCGGGCCAAGCGCTCGGATTCCATGAACGGCCGCGGCCGGACGCTTCTGTCCATCTTCAACCTGGTGCTCAAGGAAATGGAGAGCGTTTCCGACGCCATTTCCAGCGCCGACCAGACCCGGTACGCCGAGGCCGTTACCGCCATCGCGGTCATGGGCCAGGATTCTTTCAGCGTGCTTTTCAGGGCGCCCCGCGCCTACTCCCCGCCCGGGGAGATCACCAAGGCCCAGCAGGCCATGTATACCGCGGCCACGGTGCTGGGTATCATGCTGGTTTTTCTCGCCGTCAGACTTTTCTTCATAATGAACGAGCAGAAAACCGACCAGATGGTCGCCGACTACTCAACGAAAGTGGATAAATGGACCAATGACTTTTCACGGCAGTTCATAGATATAAAGGTGCACTACCTGGTCTTTATCCCGGCCGGGATCTTCGCCTTGCTCGGTCTTCTGACCTTCAACCTGTTCGCTTTCGCTTTTTTGTGCATGCTGGGCATGGTGATCGGCCTCAGGACCCCGGCTTTTGTCCTTAAGACCATGAAACTGCGGCGCGGCCTCAAGATCGACACCCAGCTGATGGACGGTCTGATCCTGCTGTCGAACTCCCTGCGGTCGGGCCTGGACATCGTGCAGGGCTTCGAGATGGTTTCCAAGGACCTCCTGCCCCCTATAGCCGACGAATTCGGACTGGTGATCAAGAATTACCAGCTCGGCACGCCTTTTGAGCGGGCGCTGGGCGTCATGGAGGAGCGCGTAACTTCCAAGATGCTTTCCTATATGATACGCGCCATCGTCCTGCAGCGCCAGATGGGCGGCAACCTGACCAAGGTCTTCGAGCGCATAGTCATCGACATCCGCGAAGAGTCCAAGCTCGAAGAAAAAACCAAGGCCATGACCGCGCAGCAGCGTATCCAGTCCATAGTCGTCGGCATCATGCCCTGGATCATGCTGGGCGTCATGTTCATGTTCCAGCCCGACGTCATGATCAGATTTTACGGCAGCCCGCTCGGCATGGGCGTTCTCGTGGGCTGCACGATCTGGATAGCCATAGGCATGAAGGTCGTCTCCAGCCTGGGCAAGATAAAGGTCTAATAATAATTTTATGGACTCATTTACCAGATATTTCCTGATGGCGCTTTCTTTCCTCGGCTCTTTCGCGGCCTTCGCGGCCGTGCAGCGCTTCTTCGCGCCCAGGGAAGAGGACCGCTCGGCCATAGGCGACATCAGCGACATGGAGGGGAAAGAGGTCTCGGTCTTCGCTAAACTGGACGGCAGCAAGAATATGTGGGACAAAGTGGACCTGTTCTTCGCCAGGAACCTGGGGATGGAGAAAGGCCTGGAGGAGAAGTACACTCTGCTCGGCCGCCCTTCGAGCACGGACCCGCTGAAAATGCTCCACGCCAAACTGATACTGGCGGCGGCCCTGCCCGTGGTCTTCTATCTTCTGAGCGATTCGCCTTTCACCGTCGTATTCGCCCCGCTGGGCTTCCTTCTGCCGGACGCGGGCTATTACTCCCGCAGGATACGGGCCCGCCAGGAAGACATCATCCATAATTTCCCGACTTTCGTGGACCTGGCCGCGCTGATGATAGAATCCGGCCTGGACTATATGACCGCCTTCGACCGCATCGTGAAGATCGCGCCGGTCAAGACCAATCTTGAAGTGGAGATGGAACGCACTATAAACGAGGTCCAGCTGGGCTATTCGCGGCGGGACGCGCTCAGGCGCCTGTCGTACAGGACGGGGCTGCAGGAAGTCCGCTCTTTCGTGGGCCTGGTCATACAGTCCGACGAACTGGGGACCAGCCTGGTGGAACTGCTTCGTAATTATTCAACGGACATGCGGTTCCGGCGTCTCAACAAGGCCGAAAAGCTCGCCGCCCAGGCCTCGACCAAAATGCTGATACCGTTGTTCATCTTTATCTTCCCGACGGTGTTCATCCTGATGCTCTCACCCATGATCGCCGACCTGATGACCGGGGGTATGCCGTTCTAAATGGTGAATTTTATGAAGAACCTTATCCTGACACTGATCTTCGTCCTGGCGCCGGCGCGATCCTTGTGCGCCGCGGAACCCAAGGTGGCGAGCACGGAAGCCCTTTTCCTCGACCTGCAGAAATCGGGCCTGGGTTCGATGAACGAACTTGAGGAGAAGAAGCGGTTCATCGAGACCATCAAATTGGAGAAGCAGAAGATCCAGTCCAGGATGCTCATTAACGTCTATGAGAACGCCTTCGAGTATTACCGCGCCGGCAACTATGAGGATGCGCGCGACCTGGCGAACAAGATCCTGGCCATCGATCCGAATTACGACGATGCCGCGCTGCTGCTGGAGGCTTCCAACCAGCTGCGAGGGGCCCTTCGCCCCGGCATGTCCGAGAAACTGATGATCGAGGACCGCTTTAAGAGCGCGCTGTCCCTCTATAACGAGGGGCGCATCACGGACGCGCATAAAAAGATGCAGGAAGTGGTGAAGCTTTCTCCGAATAATATAAAGGCCAAATACTGGCTGGCCAAGATGAAGGACGATCTCCGCGATTATTTTTTCCAGAAGGGCGACCAGGCCTACGGGCAGCGCGACCTGAAGGGCGCGCTGGACCAGCTGTACAAGGCCCTTATGATAAAGCCCCGGGATGCCGGGATCATCGATTATATCACCAGGGTGGAGAACGAGCTGCGTCAGGAGACCGCCAATGAGAAGCTGAAGACGGCTCTCGAGTATTACGCCCAGGGCAGGCTCCGGGACGCTTACGATGGACTCAGGGCGGTGCTGGAGGTCCAGCCCGGGGATTCCAAGGCCAACAAGCTTTTGGGCGAGGTCAAGAGCGAGATAGAGCAGGGTTATCTCGCGCGCGGCAAGAAATTTTACGGAGAAAGGAAATATACCGACGCCATCGGCGAGTGGGGCGCCGCCAAACCGTATACGGCGAACCTCGCCTATCTGGACAAGCTGATAGCGCGCGCCAGGGAACAGATGCGCCTTGAGACCGACGATAAGCGCCGCCGCGCCGAAGAAGCGGCCAAGCGCGCCCGGGACGAGGAAGAGCGCCGCAAGAAGGACGAGGAGGACCGCAAAAAGGCGGAAGCGGACGCTAAGCGCAAGGGCACGGCCGTCACGGAAGGCCCTATCCAGATAAAGGGCACGAGCGAGGAGAACCGGATCGCCTCCACGCAGCATTACCTGGAAGGGATGAAATATTTCCAGAATTCCAACTATGACAAGGCCCGCGACGAATGGACGATCGCCAAACAGCTGGACCCCGGCAATACCGACGCCGATTCCGGCCTGAAACGTATAGACAGGCTCCAGGCCGGGGGGCAGTAAGGTAATTGTCGGCGGTTGCGGGTTCGCGGGTCCTGCCGGCAGGGTTGGCTTCCGGGGCCGGGTCGGCCAGCGCGGCCGCCCTTATCCTCACCCTCCTATGCTAGACCAGGTCGGGTTCCGGATGCCCCTCCAGCCAATCCCTGCCGTCACCCGCGCAGAACTGGCGTCCGCTGTGGCGGACTCCATCCCAATTTATGCCCGTCGGCAACTTCCTTAAAGTTTTAAAATATTTATTCACTGTTCTGTAACAACTTTGAAACGGGCTTGTGGTAGAATTTAATAGATGTAAATTTTACGAATCGACTACGCTGCTGTTAAGTTTTGCTGCGGAGGGTGGAGCGAAGCGAGACGATTCAGGAATAAGTGATGAGACTTACCGTCAGATGGCTAATGTGGTTTATCGGCATAGGCATTTATGTCATGTGCCTGGGCGGAGTTTTCTATTACAACCTCTTCAAGTGGACCTTCGACGAGAAACTGAAGCAGGATATCATCGAGACCGTCAAGGTCTACGCCCCGACGATGCACACCGGTCTCCTTAAAAGCCCGCAGGCCCTCAGCATGGAGGAATGGGATATCATGCAGGCGCTGGCCAAGGACGAGCGCATCGCCTCCATTATTTACATCAGCCGTTCCGGGAAAGTGCGCTGGCACAAGGATACGCGCTTTATAGGCAGGCCCTGGGCCGAGTTCGAAAAGGACGTCCCTCCGCCTACCGACGCCATCGGGCAGGCGTATATGTCGAAACTGCCGAAGGTCAGGCAGGTCCCCAAAGAGCCTTTTTACGAGATCGCCATCCCGTTCTCCGTGCGCGGCGAGATAATCGGCATCATCGACGTGTTGGTCTCCAAGGCGGGCGCCGACGTGCTGATAGGCACGGCCATGCGCAAATACGTTCTCGGCGCCATAGGCGTCCTGTTCCTCCTGGGGCTGCCGCTTTATTTTTTCTTCCACCATTACGTTATTTCTCCCATGGAAACGCTGCGTGACAGCGTGGAGACGATCTCTCTCAAGAATTTCGACCTCCGTTTCCCCGCCAAGAAGGACGAGATCGGGGACCTGGCCGGCGCCGTTTCGCGGCTGCTGGGGAAAATGAAGGTCGAAATAGACGGCATCATCAACAGGGATAAAAAATACAAGGACGCCGAACAGAAGTGGTGGCGTTCCCTCCTGACCACCATAGTTCCCGGGAACGAGTATATAATCGTGGTGGACGAAAACAATAATATCCTCTACGCAAATTTCGAACTTGCCGGCGGCATGGACGCCAAGAATATCCACCTTCTGGACGTGGTGGACAGCCAGCAGCAGAACCTCCTGCGGCTGGTAGGCCAGGCTTTCGAAATGCCCAACCAGCCGGTGGAGGGCGAGACCGTTTTCCGCAATCAGAACCTCAATGTCAAGGTCCTGCACGTGGGCGAGAACTCCGAAATGAACCGTACCCTCATAATGTTCTACCCGAGGCCTGGCGGCTCCGGGATCAACATGTAGGGTGCAAAGCGGCAAAGTATTAAAGGCGCGGCATGAAGGCGCTTTTAAATAACTTTGCGTCTCCGCCGCTTTAGGCCTTCTCCCTTATATTACATTGTAGTTGCTTTACAACGAATAATTGCTAAAATAATTAACTATAGAGGCAAAGCGCCCGGCGCGCGTTCGGCCCGTGTTTTTCATTACGGGTGGCCTTTACGGTCTTGCGCCGCTCATGGACACAATAACGCGAACAGTGTTGAATAGTGAAGGAGGATCCACATGAAACTTGAAGTCAGGAATATCAGTATCGCTTCTCTCGTAACCTCGTCCGTCCCGATAGTGGTTTTCGCTCTGGCCGTGCTGGGCGGCGTGGTCACTTTTATGGTCGTGCCCAATCCGCAGCTGGACCCGATGAGCGTGGTCCAGAAAATGGTGTCGATAGGGGTCTTCTCGCTCCTGTACGTCATCATAGTTTCGGCGCTCCTCGTGTTCGTGGCTTTCCTGTACAATGTTCTGACCGGCGTCCTGGGCATGAAAGGCATCGCGTTCGATATCGAAGAGATCCACGAGCACGAATAACGGATCTCGCGAATAAAAATCGAATGACGCGGACCTTGCCGGTCTTGTCCGCAGGACCGACGGCGCCATTCGCAACTTAGGGAGACAATGTGAAAATAAACGTCATTTTTGCCGCAAAAGATTTTTCCAGGGCGTCGCTGATCCTGGAAATGCTTAACCGGCAGGGCTATTCGGTTATGACCGCCCACAGGTCGCGCGAAGTCATGGGAATGCTGGCCGAAAAATCATTCGACCTTGTCATCATAGGACAGAACCTTTCGGACGAAGAAGGTCTTACCTTCCTGAAGAACCTCCGCGCCAAGAATAAGAACATCCCGGTGATAGCCATGCTTGAGTCGCCGGATACTTACCTTGACCACATGCCTTCGGGCCTGACGCTCGAGAGCCTGGTCCCGCACGGTCACGGCACGCATGGCGGACATAACGCCCACCAGGCGCCCAAGATCAGCTACAAATTGGCCTTTTTCCAGCTTGGCGCGGACGAATGCCTGAGCTACAGCCAGGACCTGCACGAAAGCATCGCCCGCATCAGGGCCGTCGTGCGCCGCACGGCGACCGCCCAGCCCGACGAGGTCGTGAAGCTCAACGAGATCGAGATAAACATGTCCAGTTATACGGTCAAGATCCTTGGCAAAGAGATCACCGTGACGGCCAAGGAATTCGACCTGCTCTATGTGTTCCTGAGCTCTCCGAACCGCGTGCTTTCCAGGCCGTATCTCATCGAGCGCGTCTGGGGCTATAATTATTTCGGTTCGCCCCGCACCGTTGACGTCCATGTCCGCCGTCTGCGCTCAAAGATGGGCAAGGCCGCCAAATACGTGCACACCGTGCCCTGTGTGGGCTATAAGCTGGTGCCCAACATAAAATAGCGCGGAGAAATAAGGAGAAAAAAATATGGCTAAACAGAAAATTTTGGTTATCGACGACGACGCCCACCTCCGTGAAAGCCTTGCCGAGGTCCTGGATATGGAAGGTTTTGCCTGCCTTGAGGCCGGTAACGCCAAGTCAGGCATAGACATGGCCAAGAAACACAAGCCGGACGTGGTCATAATGGACATACAGCTGCCGGATTCCAGCGGTTTCCAGATCTGCCAGGAACTGCGGCGCTTCTCCAAGGAATTCATACTCATCATGATGACGGGTCGTTTCCTGTCCGCAGAAGAAAAGACGCAGGGCTTATCGCTCGGCGCGGACGAATATCTTACCAAGCCTTTCGACATCCAGGAGCTTTGTCTCCGTATCCGCCAACTCCTCACGAGAAAAGGCAAATAAAAAAGGTCCGGGGCCGGAAACCGCGGACCCGGTGAAAATAAAGAGGTGAATTTGTGAAAAAAACATTAAGGCGCTTACCGCTTTTTATTCTTTGTTCGCTGCTTCCCCTGCTGTCTCCCCTTGCCTATTGCGCCGGAGCGCCCAAAGCGGCCCCGGCCGGCGATAAGGTCAGGCTGGAAATATATTTCGAGAGCATGGACGGCGCAGGCTGGCAGTGGTTCTTTCTGGGCGACGCGGTGCGCAAGCGGCTGCCCGGCGTCGAGATCGGCGTTTACCCGCTGCTCGGCAAGAACAGCAAGGGCGAGTGGGAATCCAAGCGCGGTCAGGCCGAGATAGACGAGTCCATGCGCATATCCGTCATGGCTAAATTTTACGGGGACAAGCTCCCCGTTTACCTCAACGCCCGTTCCCTCAGTCCCTGGGCGGATGGCTGGCGCGACGCCGCCGTTTTCTGCGGCGTTTCTCCTGCAGATCTGGAGGCGAAAGCTGCCGGCAGCGGCGGGGCGCTGATGGAAGCCAACTACGCGCGCGCCCAAAAGGCCGGCGTAACCGCCGCCGCGGTGCTGATAAACGGCGTTCCCTACGAAGGCGCCCCGAGGCTGATGGCTCTCTTTGAAGCGGTCAACAGCCGGCTGCCCGAGGGCAAGCGCCTGGTCCTGCCGAAAACCGCGAAACCCGCCGCCGTCAAGGTCGCGGCCCCGAAATTCTGGGTGGTCCTCAGTTCCGGCGTGGAGAAGAGCGACCCGCTTGTCGGCGTTTTCAGCAATAAATTCCCGGGAATAAAGCCGGTGATCCTGGACTTCGACTCCCCCGAGCGCGCGAAAAATTTCCCCGACCTGGACTTCCTCCCCGCCTATATTCTGGAGGACACCGCGGACGTCAGGACTATGCTGGACGCCGAGATAAAAGCCGGCATCTTCTCCGAGCGCAAAGGCAGCCTGGTCTACTTCGACAAGCAGGGCAAGGGTCTCTACGCCTCGGCCAAGCCCGAACCGGGCCTCCTCCAGATCTTCGTGATGTCGCAGTGCCCTTTCGGCGTGACGGCCGAGAACGGCCTGATAGACGCGCAGAACAAAAAGCTGCTGCCGGGGAACGTCAGGCTGCGGATACACTACATAGGCGACTCGCTGAAGGGCGAGGACGGGAAGTACACTTTTAAGAGCCTGCACGGCACCCCCGAATGGGAAGAGGATATCAGGCAGTTGGTCATCGCTAAAAAATTCCCGGCTAAGCTTAACGACTATCTCCTTGAAAGGAACGTGGACGTAACCTCAACTCAATGGGAAACGGCGGCCAAAAAGGTCGGGATCGATCCCTCCGACGTAAGCGAAGGCTTTGAGGAAGGCAGGGCCCTGCTGGCCGAAGATTTTAAATACACTTCTTCTCTGGGTATGACCACCTCCCCGTCCTTCCTCTGGGAAGGCCGGTTCTTTGTCGTGGGTATGGGGGAACTGGCCAAGCTGCCCGGTTTTGAAAAAGTCACGGCCCAGGGTTCTACCGGAGCGGGCTGCGCGAAATAACGGCGGCCGCCCGCCGTCCTTTGGCGTAATATTTCAGCAACAATGATGTGTAATAATATCGGGGACCGGGTATCGTTATAGTTATATGACCGAAGCTCCCAAAAAACGCGGAAGGCTCTTCTACAAATTCCTTTTCGTGTTCCTTATCGTCTCGCTGGTGCCGCTCGGCATCGTAGGTTATTATCTGGTGAACCTGAGCCAGGTAACGCTCAATAAAGCCATTTCCCGCGACCAGGAAGCCCTGGCCGTGGGTTTTTCTGACACGGTATCGAGCTACGTCATCAATTTCCGCAACGTGCTGTTCGACGCGGCCCATCTGCAGGATTTCGCCTCCATGGACGCGGCCAAGCAGCAGGCCCTCATAAACCATATCATGCAGCTGCACGCGCCGTTCCTGGAGATCTCCGTCATGGACGCCAACGGGGCGGAGATAGTGCGCGTGGGCCGTTTCGTGCGCGACACCAAGCTGCGCGATATGTCCGGCGACGCCTTGTTCAACAAGGTCATGAAGACCGGCGAGTTCGTGGGCGGACTTGAAAAATATATGGGGTCGTACCCGGCCATAACCATGGGCGTGCAGATCGTGAACCCGTCCAACCAGGGCGTGGGCGTCCTTATCGCCAAGATGAGCCTGACCGGGCTTTCCAGCATCCTGAAGACCGGCTTCCCGGAGACCACTCACACCCAGGCCGCGGTCATAGATTCCAACGGCTTCCTGATAGCGCATTCGAACCTGAAAGAGATCTATAAGGCGGACGCCAAACTGCCGGACGACGTTCTGAAGATCCTGCTGCAGAACGACGCCAAGACGGGCGGCGGGGAGATCATACTCGACACGGGGGAAAAGGTCCTCGGCGCCTTCGCGGAAGTCTCCGACCTCGGCTGGGTGGTCTACATCCAGCGCTCCATCTCCGTGGCCTACCAGGCCTCCAACGAGATGCTGGCGCGCACCTGGCGCGTTATGCTCGGCGTGGCCGTCCTGGTGCTGTTCCTCGGTTACGCGGTGTCGCTGGTAATAACCCAGCCCATCCAGGCGCTGCGCGAAGCCGCCATCAAGCTGGGCCAGGGCGACTTCGACTACCTGCCCGATCTCAACATGCCCAACGACGAGATAGGCGAGCTTGCCCACACTTTCATGCAGATGAGCGAATCCCTGAAGATAAAGACCGTGGAGCTCGTCTCCGCCAAAGAGGAGCAGGAGAGGCTCAACCGCAGCCTTGAGAACCGGGTAGAGGCCCGCACCAGGGAGCTGAAATCCGCGCAGGACGAGCTCATCAAGAAAGAGCGGCTCGCGGCCATCGGGCAGATGGCGTCCGTCGTAGGCCACGAGATAAGGAACCCGCTGGCCGTCATCAACAACTCGATCTATTTTATAAAGACCAAGGTGAATGCCGCGGCCACCGCCTCGGCGGTCCCGATAGAACCCAAGATCGTCAAACATATCTCCATAATCGAGTCGGAGATTAGGCAGGCCAACGGCATCATCGACGAGATCCTGGGTTTCGCCCGCACGCGCGAGCTGAACCCGAAGCTCACGCACGTGAATGCCTATATCGAAGACCTCACTATGTCGTTCCCTTTCCCGCCGCACATCGAACTGGTGCAGCAGCTGGCCCCCGAGAATCCGACGGTGAATATCGACATGGACGTCATGACGCAGGCGGTCAGAAACCTGATCAAGAACGGCATAGAGGTCATGCCCGAGCGGGGCAAGGTCTACGTGCGCACCGAAGTGACGGGCGACATGGTCCGCATCGACGTGGAGGACACCGGTTCCGGCATCCCCAAGGAAACCCTGGAAAAGATCTTCGCGCCCTTCTTCACCACCAAGGCCCGCGGCACCGGCCTGGGCCTGGCCGTGGTCAAGAAGATAGTCGACCAGCATAAGGGCAGGGTAGAGGTCTCCAGCACGGTCGGCAAGGGCACGTGTTTCAAGTTGTTCATCCCTCTTGTAACTAATAATCAAAATAAGTAACAATATAGGCTGGGGACGGCGGACAGGGGCCAGAGGTGCCCGTACGCCATCCTAGCGCCGGTACGGTACAACCATGGAAAGTAAGATCTTAATAGTCGACGACGACGCCCACCTGCGGGAGACCCTGCGCGATCTCCTGGAGATGGAGGGCTACAAGGTTTTCGAGGCCGGCAGCGGCGCCGAAGCCATGCGCCTGGTGGTTTCCGATTTCTACCACATCATCCTGATGGATTTCAACCTCACCGATAAGACCGGCATCGAGGTCATCAAGGACATCCGCAAGCTCAACACCGACAGCCAGATCCTGATGATGACCGCGCACGCCTCGCTCGATACCGCGGTCAAGGCCATACAGGAATCCGTCTACGATTTCCTCATCAAGCCCGTCGATTTCAACTACCTGCGCCGCGCCATAAAGAAAGCCGAGGAGAAGCTTTTCCTCGAGCAGGAGAATAAGCGCCTCATCGACATGCTCAAGCGCAACAACGAGCAGCTGGACCGCCTGAACGGCATGAAGTCCAAGTTCATGTCCATGGCCTCCCACGACCTGTCCAACGCGCTGATGACGCTCCAGATCAGCTTCGAGATGCTGGCCGCCACGGTCACGCCGAACGAAGACCAGAAAAAGAAGATGACTTTCATCACCACCAGCATCTCCCAGATCTCCCGCCTTATCGGCGACCTGGTGGACTGGGCGTCCATCGAGCAGGGCAAGCTGCGCATGGAAAAGAACTATTTCGAAATGGATAAGATGGTCGAAGAGATCATCCCGGGGCCGAAAGCCAGGGCCCAGCAGAAATCCATCACCGTGGGGGCCAGCATAAATAAAGAGGGCCTGAAGATGGTCTGCGCCGACAAGCGCAGGATAAGCCAGGTGCTCATGAACCTGATGGAGAACGCGATACGCCATACTTCCCGCGGCGGCGACGTCACGGTTTACGTCGAGCGCATGGACGAGGCCGTCTGTGTTTCCGTGAAAGACACCGGCGAGGGCATAGACCCGGCCGAACTTACCAAACTTTTCCAGAGTTTCTACCAGCCGGCCGGAGGCAAGTCCCCGCACGGGCGCCTGGGCCTGGGGCTGTCCATTTCAAAAGAGATAATCCAGAACCACGAAGGAAAGATCTGGGTGGAATCCGAGGGCGTCGGCAAGGGTTCCTCGTTCAAGTTTACCATCCCGTTCGCCAAGGAGCCGCCGCCGGAGGGTTCCGGTGCGGGCGGGGCGAAGCCCGGGATCGAAGCGAAGCCGGAAGACTCGAAGCAGGGAAGTTAAAAATATCAAGTTGGAATAAGGAGCGTTAAAATGGCCAGCGCAAAAAAAGCGGTTACGGTTCTGATAGCGGACGACCAGACACTTTTCAGGGAAGGCATCAAGGACCTTCTCGAGGACGAAAAAGGCATTTCCGTGGTCGGCGAAGCCTCTACCGGGCCGGAAGCCGTAGCGATGGCCAAAAAGCTCAAGCCCGACGTGATCCTGATGGACATAAAGCTTCCCATGCTGGACGGCATCGCGGCGACCCGCATCGTCAGGAAGGAATGCCCCCAGACCAACGTTCTCATCCTCTCCAGCTACGAGGACGAGGCGCACGTGACCGAAGCCATCCAGGCCGGCGCCAACGGGTATCTCTCGAAGATGCTTCCCGCTTCGGAACTGGTCCACGCGCTGAAGACCTTCACTTCGGACGGCGTCATGATCCCGCAGCCCATCATGGGCAAGCTGATACAGGGGTTAAGGCAGATGGGCCAGCCCGGTTACGAGAACGCCCCGGATTCCCTGACCGCCACCGAGATAAAGGTCATGTCGCTCCTGGGTAAAGGCAACTCCAACAAAGAGATCGCCTCCGCGCTCGGCTGCAGCGTGAAGACCATCAAGAATCACCTCAACAGCATATTCCAGAAGCTTTCGGTCAATAACAGGACCGAGGCCGTAGTTAAGGCGATAGAAAAAGGCCTTATCTCGCACGAGGGGTAATTCCGGGGATACGTTAAGTATCCGGACCTAAGCGGTTAGCTTTTTAAAGGCTAACCGCTTATTTATTAATAATTAAGCAACACCATAAACCTATAATATATAAGTCTTGAAATAGGCCATTTTTGGTGGTATAACATCAGGTAGGGCTTAAGGATAAAGGATGCGAACGCGCTTGTCGGACCTCTTCCTCGATATCGGGCTTCGGATCGCCGTTTTCGGCTTCCGCTGCTCGTCTCTGGATTTTCATCCTTCGTCCCTGCGCCGGCGCCGCGGCCAGACCACGGTGGAGTATCTCCTCATGCTGGCCGTGGTCGTGGGAATGACGCTTATTATGGCCGTGCTCTTTCATAAGAGGATCCTGGGCGGATTCTTCAGCCTGGTGGGGATGATAATAGGCGCGGGGAAACCGACGCCATGAAGAAAGGCGCGTATATGGGCACGTTAAAAGAGAAAGGGGGAAGCGGGAGCTTCAGCCCCGGCCGCCTCTGGCGGCGGGGTCAGATCCTTATTCCATCGATCCTGATCGTCCCGTCCCTCATGCTTTTCATCTACCTGATCTTCGAGACCACCAAGATCTCCAGGGAAAAGATCCGCCAACAGTTCGCCGTGGACTCCGCCGCCTTCATACAGATGGGCGACTATACCAATATCCTCAACCGCACCGCCTACGTCAACGGCGCCTTCCCCTACAGGATCTTTAAAGAGGCCTACGAGTGCACGAGCGGCTGCTCCAACGGTACCGAAGAGAACTGCCTGAAATTGACCGACGACTCCGGCGTTATCTGCACCTATAAGATGCTTTGGGAGTCCGGCGCCATACCCAAATACAAGGACGATTCGGAGAACCAGCCGGCCACGCCGCTGGATAACAAGTCCAAGTGGGAGATAGCTTTCAAAGACCCCCCCAGGGGCCATATGAATTCCAATCCCGCGGTGCCCGAGAACGACCTGACGCTTATAACCAGCGACCAGGGCATCAAGATCTATATTTTCTGGGACCCGGCCATCGGCATCTACAAGTTCTACGCCCAGGTCTACTCGCTGCTCGGCACCGTGGAGGAATCCCAGATGACGGTGTTCGAGCGCCTGACCGACAATTTCAACTTTTTCCGGAAATCCTACTACCTGAACGCCAACACCAAGGAATGTGTGGATAACCCCAACCTCTGCGCCGAGGACGGCATCAGCAGTTCGGGCGGGTTCAGGGAGAAGAAATTCGTCCGCGGCAGCCAGATGTTCATGCACTACATCAAAAGGATAGTTTTCCACGCCAAGGTTCCGCAGTCGGGCCTGCCCCCTTATTTCCTTGGAAAGACCAATCCGCCGCAGGACCTGACGAACTGCTCCAACTGTAACCCCCAGGGCCTGTTCCAGGTCGCCACTTTCAGCGACGGCGCCCTTGACGGCGTGGGCCGGGGCTACCATGTCTACCAGGGCTGGGACGCTCCCTCCAATTATTTCGGCGTTGATTTTAAAACCAAGGCGGCCTGCCAGGAGACCGGGCGTCCCTGCGTTCACGCCCTCGTCGCCAGCCAGTGCCCGCAGCTCAGCTCGGGCAATAATTGCGTATGGCCTAACCCCACGCCGAAATATCAGACCAGGCTTTATCCGTAGAAGAAGACGCTATGACGTACTTAACGAAAATATTCGAACGCCTCCCGCGCCCCTTCGGGCGCGGCCGGAGAGGGCAGGCCATGACCGAGGTGGTCCTGCTTTTCCCCATGTTCATGGTCATAGTGTTCATGACGGCCAAAATGTTCGCGCTTCTGGTGCTGGTGCAGAAGATGGAGATAGGCTCTTATTACGCCGCCCGGCGCTGGCAGTTGGAATCCCATCTTAACGCCGAGTTCGCCAGCAGCTGGGACGACACCTTCCTGAAACGGGATATAGAGGACAAAGTGAAGGGTTATCTCGGCTTTGAGACCCCGTCCGTAAAAAAATTCCTTAATCTCCGCTCGCTCAAACTCGATGTGGTGCGGACCCAGGTCTGGAACGTGGTCACCCTGACGGTCACGACCGACCCCGCCGGGATAGCGATGCTGTGCAAGTACCCCAAACAGGTCGTCTGCGCCTCGCCTTACGGCGCCGACTGTAATAACGGCTACGATTATCTGTGTACCGGCGGCAAACAGCTGGAAGTGGTGAAGTACGTTCCTAACCGCGACCGGCCTATCCAGTTCGTCCTGCCCGGCCTGAAGTAGTTCGGGCCAGGCATGGGGTTGCCCTTACGCCGCGTAGGAAACCCTCCCGTGGTTTCCCCCCAATCTTGCAGATTGGGGCCCCCCATCCGCTATGCGGCTCCAGAGCAACCCCATGCCTGGCCCTCCAGTGGTGTTGTTTAAGGTCGCGGCCAGTTCTTATATTTTGGGTCTTGATAATTCCGGTTTCGTCTGCTATAACATACATAAGATTTTCAGTATGGGCCGTGGGGATAACCTTGGGTTAGTTCCCAGACTCAAGTTTCTTTTTGTTGGCCTGGTATAATAGGCATCCGCGGGAGGATATATGGCTTCCGAGAAAAATACTGACGAAGGCTCCGGTTTGTTATCTTCGCTTCCGGCCGTTAAAGGCTACAAATGGGTAAGCGTGGTCCTTGTGATGGCTTTCCTGGCGGTCGGCGGGTTCGTGGCCTGGTTCATAATGAAGAATGCCGCGCATAAACTGGTCGGCGGCGATAAATACGCCCAGCTGAGCGCTAACAGCGCCTCTTACGGCGCCGGGGCCAGGGCCGAACAGGAACCTGGTTTTTTCGTGTCGGAAGAGGAGCTGGCCAAAGCCGATCCTAAGCTCAGAAAGGAGCTCCTGGCCGCTTCAGGCGGGAGTCCGGCCGGCTCCGGCGCCGCTTCCACTTCGATGACCGGCAGCGGCGGGGGGGCCGCGGGTGGCGGCGGCTCAGCCGGGGACGAGGATATTTCCGGCGGTTCGGGCGGGTCCGGAACGGGCGCGGCCGCGCATGGAGCCGCGCTTGAGGGCAAGCTCGGCGCAAGGGCCGGCGGCGGCGCGGCCCAGTCAAAGGGCGGCGCGGCTTCCAAGCCATCGGATTTCCGGCAGGAAGGCGGCGCAAGCGTGGCTTCCATAAAGTCCATGCAGTCCGACACCGGCAAACCCGGCGGCCAGGGCAGCGGGCCCAAGACCTCGGTCCTGTCGGCCCTGAGGAACGCTTTCAAGGCGAATCTTTACGGCGCGCGTCTCGCTTCCAACGATGCCGCCAGGGGTTGGGTGGCGAAGACCTTCGACGCCAACGCCGACAGCCGCTATTCCCTGGAATACGACGAGAAAATGAAGGCCAAACTGGACCGCATTAACCCGGATTCCATCCCCAAGTACCTGAAGGAGCAGAGTCTTGACGCCGAAAGCGCCAAATCCCTGGGGGCGTCCGAGGTTGAGAAGCCCGATTTTGATAAAGACGGCACAAAAGACGCGCTGAAAGGCGACAAAAAATACCAGGCGGAGAAAGACAGCAAGGACCTGGCAAAAGCGCTTTTCAACCCGCTCGGGCCGTTCGGCAGCTCCGGCGGCGGTTCCACCGATCCCGGCGGGCAGGACACCGACCCCGCCGATACGGGTCGCGGTCCCAAAGTTACCGGTGTCGATGGGGGTGCCGGCATCTACAACGATCCGGAGGCCACGCAGACCTTGAACGATATCGCTATCGAGGATTATGTCGCGACCGAGGGTTTTGGAGCCGAATGCGGCTGCACGGCCGAGGCGCCCTGCTGCTGCCTGCCGCCCCAGCCCGACACCGGCAATCAGACATGCCCGATGTACGGGCCTTTCCTGCCCAACGATCCCTGCGGCGCCGCGATCTACGGTCCTACCGGAGATTTCCCGCCGATAGACCCCAACGCCCCGATAGCCGTTTAGGCGGCGGGGCGGATAACCGCCGTTCTGCCGCATCCTTCTCCGGCCGGCTTTGGCCCGCCGGGGCCGGTAAAAATAATATAATGGAAGCACTGATGAAAAAAATCTTCCTGCCTGCCCTTCTGTTCTTCGCGGCCGCCTGCGCGGACAGAAGCCTGGATGCCGATATCGTGCGGGTCTTCGACCGGCACAGCTACGAGGCGCACTCTCCGGCCGAGATAGCCTCCCTGCTCCGTTCCAAAGGGCCCGCCGGGCTCAGGCTACTGGACAGGCGCGCCGAAGTGCTGAAGGGCGTGAGAAAGACCAGGTCGCTGCCTGGAAGCGTTTCCAGCGGCCTGCTGCTGGGCGCCATGGACGGAGGGGTCTATGTGTTCAAGGTGTTCCAGAGATCGTCGGGCGCCGCGGCCGGCCTGAAGGACGGGGACAAGGTGCTGGAGGTGAACGGCATCCCGGCCTTTGCCGGCGATATTTCCGGCGAGCTGAGTAACCGCGCCGAATTCAAAATAAAAACGGAGCGCCGTACTCCGAAAGGGCCGGTCGTGGCGGCCGCGCAGATAAAAAAAGAATATTTTTCTTTCCCGGTAATATTCGGCTTTTATGAGCCCGCGACCCGTACGGCTTTTGTGCGGATAGGTATGTTCTACCAGGGGGCGGGCGGGATAGTGACCTCCGGGCTTGACGTCCTTTCGCGCCTGGGCGCTAAAAAAGTGATCCTCGATCTCAGGGACAACGGCGGCGGTGTGCCCGAGGAGGCGGCCGGCGTACTTATAGATCTGGCGCCCAAAGCCGGGCCGGTCCTCGAAGTCAGGTCCCGCCATAAAGGTTATTCACGGCTCTTCGAGGCTCCCGGCCGGGGGAAATTCGCCCACTTTAAAACCGCGGTCCTGGTAAATTCCGGGACGGCCATGACCGCCGAAGCTTTCGCCGAGGCGCTCAGGGAGACGGCCGGCGCCGTCATAGTGGGGGAGCCTACCAGGGGCGATGTCTCGCTGGTGAAGACGTTCCGGGTGGGCCGCGGCAAAAAGGGGCTTAAACTCACCGTGGCCAGGATCTTCCCTCCTTCTGGTAAGGAGCTTGAGGGGAAAGGTCTGCGGCCCGATATCGTTCCCGAATTCTCCTCCGGGCAGGCCGGAGAGATCGGCCGCGCCTGGGCCGCCTCCAGTGAAACGTCCCTCCTGGGCGACGTCGCTTACGCTAAAGCCGCAGAATCGCTCGCGAAGTGACCCGGACCGCCGGCGAAGCCCTTCGCGCGTTTTTCGGGACCGGCTATATCATGTCAAAGCAAAAAGACGTCCCCGCGCAGAACGGCTCTCCATCCGCCGAGCCCCGGCGCTCCGCCTTCCTGGTCCCGGCGCTTGCCCGCTATATTGGCGGTTCTGGCTTATTATCTGGTCACCATAGGACTGACTTCCAAGATCGTAAGTTGGGGCTGTTCGCCGCCGCCGACCGGTATACCTATCCGGCGTGCCTGGGTTTTGCCGTTCTGGCCGGGGCTTGACAAGTCAAGTATTGGGTCTTGACAAACCCCGGATATCTGCTACAATATGGATGGAAGAAGGGAGTTGCCGGGGTTATGCTTTGGCGGTGCGGTCGTTCGTTCGGAAGTGCGGCTGTGGAGTAGTGCCCCGTTAGAGGCGCGGTGTGGTTGGCGGCTGGTCGGGTGCGGTCGGCGCCTGGGGAAGTGCAGTGGCGCTTCGGAAGTGTTGGCGGTATCCGGTGCGCCTCTAACGGGGCAGTTGGTTCGGCGGTAAAGCAGTGTCACGACAATAGCAAAGCCGGCCAAAGCCGGCGGCGCAAAGCCGAGACCCGCTAAGTGCGGCGGGGGTCAGGTTGCCGAAGACAAGGACATATGACGACCTATTTCAGGCCGTTTTAGCTGTCTTCGGGTATTGCCCCGGTATGGGTCGAAACGAAGAAAGCTGAAACGGCCTTTTTTTATGAACGGCGGAGAGCGACCGGCGCGAGGAACCGATGTTCGGACCAATCTTATTAGTTTAATATTTATGAAACAATACTTATATATTATAATAGTCTAATGTATATGCTTTGCCGCGATAAAGATTTTTCGCGGCAAGGCGCATCTGTGCTTTGACGCCAATATGAAACCGCCCTTAGTGGTATATCGCGCGCAAGCGGGAGTTTCGGGAAGGAACCTCCCCGTTGTCAGGCTTTTTGTCGTTATTATGACGGCCGCCTGCGCGCTGCTCCTGGTCCCGCACGTTCACGGCGCGCAGTTGAGCGCCGCCGAACTCATCGCCGGTCTGGGCGACAGGGACCTCGAAGTGAGACAGGACTGCGAGGCCAGGCTCGCCAAAATGGGCCCCGAAGTTCTCCCCAAACTGCTGACGGCCCTCAACGAGGGCAGAAGGCGCGAGGCTATCATCCGGATCTTCAACCGGAAAGGCTGCGACGCGGTTCCCGGTCTGATCCGGCTCCTGTCCGACGAAGAGGCCAGGCCCAAAGCCGGCTCCATGCTTTTTCAGGCGGCCAATCCCGACTGCGTAAAATATATCGGCCCCTACCTGGCCTGCATGGGCGATCCGAAGGCGGGCAACTATTGCGGAGCGGCTCTGGTCAAAACCTCGAGCCCTAAAGCCAGGTCCCGTCTGCCAGAACTCAGAAAAAGCCTTGCCGGCGGGAGCGCGGAGTCGCGGTCGTACGTAATAGCCGCGATAGGCGAGATCGGAAAAAAAGCCTCGCCCGCCGTTCCCGAACTGCTCGCCGCCCTGAAGGACCCCGCTCAACTCGTACGGCTTGCGGCGGCGGCGGCTCTTGGGAAGATAGGCGGCAGGGACCAGGCGGCGCGGGACGCGCTCGGCGCGGCCGCGGCGGGGGACGCGGACGGAGAAGTGCGGCGTGAGGCAGCGGAGTCGTTAAAGGCCTTCAAATGAAGACACCGGGACGCATACGCGGGCTGATCAAAGTCCTCGCCGTGACAGCGGCGCTGGCCGCCCCGTCGTCAGTCGTCCGGGCCGCGCAGCGGGACCTTGGGCCTTCCGGTACCACCACCGATTTCGCCGGCCAGAGGAACGTTATCTCGGTGCCCGGGTGGGGTTACTGGGTCTTCTACCGCGAGATCAACGCCGACAAAGGCGTCTGGCGCTATTCCCGGACCGGCCAGGACTGGAGCGAGCCGCAGGAACTTTTCCCGTACATCATGATGGCGCCGGACGCGGCCTCTCCCCAGCCTTCGGTCTGGTATGTCCGCGATTCTTCCCAGGTGTACGTGGCGGCCAGCGACGCGACGGCCAATATCCTGGTCGGCGGCGCCCCCGCGGCCGGCACCATGAACGACGCCGCCGGCAACAAGGTCTACGCCCGCCGCGGGCAGCTCACTTATAACCCCGCAACCAAAACCGGCGGCATCACCTGGCTCGGGAATATCAGGCGCCAGAGGATGACTTTCCGCACCTCCAAGAACACCAACGCCACGCAGTGCCAGATGAACTATAACACTTCGGCATACAACTGGGACCCGCTCTCCCAGCGGTCCGCCGTGATCGTCTATTCCACCGGCACCACGCCTTACGTGTCCTTGTTCTCGGACGCGAACATGAGCGCGACGAGCCTCGGCATGGGCATAATAGGCGTGCCCGACCTCAAGCCGGACCTGAGCGATTATCTGGTCTCCGGCACCCCCCAGGTATTCACGGTCTGCAACCCCGTGACCGGCGTGGACGCCACCGTGGACGTGCCGGAAGGCAGCGTAGCCGTTCCGGTCATGGACAGTAATTTCGCGAAAGTAATGATAGGCCTCAGAACGGATAATGTGGTGGGCAGCAACGCCGGCGAAGGCCGCCTCGTTCTGGTCTCGTCCATGAGCATGGGCGTTACGGACGGCGTCAATCTTTCCACCGGTATCGCCGCCGAACTGAACCTGACCGGTCTGCTCCACGCGGCCACCACACAGGGCGACGAATCCGACGTCGGCTACGGCATGTCGCTCCTGAACGAGCCCGGCGACGGCATCGTCCACATGCTTTACATAGATAACCTCGGGACCCTGAATTACCGCAGGCGCAACAGCCCCGGTGCCTACCAGGGACTTATCCAGATAAGCAACGCCGGTTCCTATTGGACGCCGATAAGGCACCCTTCCCTGACCCTGGTGGACAAGACCCAGGCCGGACTGGGGACTTCTTCGAGGAAGGACCTGTACATGTTCTGGGTCAGCCCCGACCAGACCCAGCTTTTTTACAGGGTCTGCCGGTCCACGATAACGGCCGTGGCTTCCGCCTGCGACCCCATAGTGACTTGGAGGACCGGTACCTCTATAGACAACCCTAAGGGCGATTTCTGGGTGACCTACCCGAATCCCATAGGCCTTATCTGGCAGGATAACAAGGGTACGCACTTCGACAAGGTGATCACCTCCACGTTCACCATCCCCACTATAATCTCCATCTCCACCTTTCCCGCGACCCCGGCGTACCTCACCAAGCCCGACTATGACCTCAGGATCACGGGTACGGGTTTCAACTCTTTCGGTTCGACCAAGCCTTATGTGGTGATCTGGAAAAGCACGAGTTCCCAGGAGGAAGTGCTGGTAACCTCCCAGACAGTCATAAACTCGACCATCATAAACGCCACCATTCACCTGTCCAGCTTCGTCACTACGGCGTTCGATTATAACATCCATGTAGTGCTCCCGGACGGACAGGAAGTCCCGGTCTTATACGACAGGGACGGAAATCCCGGAGCCAACCAACTTAATACGGGGTGGAGGCTGAGCACTCCGACAATATCCGGCGTCTACGACCAGGACGGGGGAAAGGTTTCGGGCGGCATCGTCCTCAATAACGACGGCACGCAGAACTACCGCCGTAAGATCACTTTGGCCGGTTCCGAATTCCAGAACTGGAGCGGTATCTCCGGCCCCGTCCCCAGCACCAACACTATAAGCGTCATGATCTCTTCGGACGGCCTCACGGCCACGCCGGGCGTTACCCTGACTTCCATGACGTACACCGGCAGCACCAAGGTGGACCTCTTTCTGGCTCTTTCCACCGCGGCCCAGGCCGGCACCTACGGGATCACTCTTACGAACCCGTCTTCGGGCGACGCCTTGAGCGCGCCGGATACCTTCTATATCACCGTCCCCACGGCGACCATAAATTATCCCTGGCCCGGCTCGTTCGCGGGAGGTATAACCCATTCGAGCGGCACCCTGGGCTTTAATAACTTCGGCCAGACCACGCTTTCGGGCGCCGATGTCCGGATAAAGCACGTAGCCACGGGCAAGTTCTGGAACGGCTCTTTAATGACCGATTCCGGTTTCGCGTCCGAAGAGGATAAATGGAAACCGGCCGGTTTCACGGTCGGTCTCACCACTTATTATTTCTCTTTCTCCGGCGACCAGACCGGGCCCGTGCCGGACGAAGGTCTCTACGAGATAGCCGTGCGCGCGCGCACCAACGACGGCGGTATAGGCGACCCGGGGAACGCGCTGTTCATCAGCACTGTCGGCGTCGTCCTGGACAGGGTCCCGCCCGTGGCGGCTATCACCCAGCCGATAGCCGGCGCGACCAATACGGTCAATCATATAACCGTCAATTTTTCCGATTACGGCACCGGTATAACCACCGGAGCCATAATGGTGCAGGATATGGTCAACCCCGGGGACGCCGCTACCTGGATACCTTTCGACGGCGCCGGAGCCAAGAAGACAGCCGGGACCCAGGTCTGGCTTTCCACCACCTCGGCCTACACGCCCCAGACCATATACGACGGACAGGTTGGCCTGGTAACCGCGGATATCAACGCGGGCACCGGCCTCAAGCTGCCGGCGTGGGAGAACGGACATACATACAGGATATCCGCGTCCCTCAAGGATAAGGCGGGCTATGCGATAGACCAATCGAGCTCGGGAGGCAAAAGCGCGGACGCGATCACCTTTATTTACGATAATTACAGGCCCACTGTCACTGTTTCGGTCCCCGCGGGCCTGGCGAACAGCACGCAGACCGCGACCTGGCTGAACAGTTTTTCGGAGGTGGGCGGGGACATCGTGGACAATGTCGCCAGTAATAACGACCAGCAGCATATGTTCGTGCGCGTGGCCAGGCTTGTCGCCGGGGCGGTTCCGGAAGACGCCGGCGCCAGGTACCTTAAGCCCGCCGGCCCGCCCTGGAGCGGCGGCGACGCTGGCGACTATATAGACGACTCGGCCGCCGCCTGGCGCGAGGATATCTTCCCGCTTACCAGCACCACCACTCCGCTGACCTGGTCCTGGGACCTGACGGGCGCTTACCTCCCGGACGGCAAGATCTACAGGATAGAGGTATACGCGAAAGACTCCGCCGGGAATTCCACCGGCACCGCCTTGTCCCCTATCTATAAGAAGTATCTTAAACTGGACAAGGAAGCCCCGGACCTGTCGGCGATAAAGATCAGCACCGGCGGAGATAATGATAATTTCGCGGTGGAATACGACACCGTCTCCCTGGTAGGCAAACTGGGCTCCAACAGCCCGCTTACCAATATCAGGTTCAAGCTGGACGACGGTTTCGGTATGAACGCCGGCTCGGGTATAGGCTCCGTCAAGTATAAGATATGTTTTAACTACCAGGGCGCCTGCGACTACAAGTGGAACCCCGTGGATCCCTCTTCCTGGACCACAGCCGGCGGCGACGTCTGGCTGGAAGCCGGTTCCACCACCACGCCGAAATACCAGGTCGCCATCGCTTCCGGGATAATCTGGCAGGAGGGGCGCGGCTACTCCCTTACCGTGAGGGCTACCGACTATGCCGGGAACATGACGGAATATAACTGGCAGTTCATCTACGATTACACCGCTCCCTCGATACCGTTCTTCAGCATCAGTTCGGGCACCACTTTCAACAATACGCCGGAGTATCCGCTGCCGGACACCTCCAGCGGCACCGTGCGCGATAACCCGGTGGCCGGCGGCTATATAGTCAATGCCGGCGTTAACAGCGTTTATGTCGGAGTACAGCGCAAAAGCGATAACCTCTGGTACCGCTATGTGGGCGGGGGGGCGGGCTGCACCGGGAACTGGTGCGTGGACCGTTACGACCCCGTTATCACAACGTTCAACGGCGTGAACTGGGCGTCTGGCTTTCTCGGCGTGGACGTGGGCGATTTCTGGGCCAACCGGTCCACCGAGACCTATTACGCCTACACCTGGTCAAAAGACAACGTGCCCGCGCCGTTCACCAATATGACCTCGTCGCTGACCCTGCGCGCGGTGTTCCATTGGGAAACGCAGGCTCCGACCTCCACGATCATAAGCCCGCTCAATGACACGTGGTATTCCTCCCAGACCGGCTATACCCTTGGCCACCTGGCCGGCACCGCGCTGGACCAGCCCCTCACCGGTGTGGGCAGCGGCGCCGGGATATACGCCGAGGAAGTCCAGATCCAGGACACCAACGACAACCCGAGCCAATGCTGGAGCGGGGCCGCTTTCAACATCTCCTGCTCGAACGAGGCGTCCTATCTGGGCATGGACCTGGACGGCTCCCTGTCCAGCTACACTTATACCACGGCCGGCAGTTTGTGGAACGCTCTGGTCACCGGGAACATGTACAGGGTCAGGATCAGGGGCAAGGACACGGCCAAGAACGCCGGCGGCCAGCCCAATCCTAACGTGGAGGTCCCGGCTTCCCTCTCGTATTCCGCGCGCAACGCGAGCCCCGGCACGCTGAACGAGGCGTTCTTCAAAGTGGACAAGGATGTTCCCACTACGATGGTGCAGCAGCCGGTAAATTACGAGGTCTTCGGCCTGGGGCTCGTTTCCGGGACCGCCGCCGACGCACACACGCTTATAAAGAAAGTCCATGTCGCTTATTTCGGCGTTACCGAGAACAGCTGGTGGAATCCCGGCACCGGCTTGTTCAGCGGACTCGGGAGCGGCGCTCCGCCCGAGATAGCCTACGTGGAGGCTTCGACCACCACGGGCAGCCCCGTCACCTGGTCCGTCGTCGGCTCCAGCATTCCGACCCTCGTGACCGACCAGATCTACAGGATATTCGCCAGGGCCACGGATGCCGTGGACAATCAAACCCCGTTCCCCGGGCAGGGCAGCCAGACGCAGCCGCCGCTCCAGTCTTCCTATATAGAGATAACGAAAGTATCCGGCGGCGTGGACACCACCATAACCACCCCCGGCGGCGGCGGACCTCATTTCACCAGCCTGTCGACCATAATCGGTACGGCCGCCGGCGCCGATGCCGTGCAGCTCAGGATCATGGAGATAACCTCCGAGCCCGACAGGGTCTGGACGGGCTCGGTCTGGCAGTCCAGCGTCACTTACCTGGCCGGCTGTCCCGATACGAACTATATAGTGGGCCAGTCCACCTGCGGTTTCATCGCTGCCGACAACCTTACCTGGACCAAAAGCGTAAGCGGCATCTGGCCTTCCACCGGCACCTACTACTTCGTCGTGCAGGTCAGGGGCGCCCAGGGCACGACGCTGGAGAACACGCCGTTCGCCGAGAAATATTTCTATATGGACGGCAACGATCCGACCAACACCCTTATTAAACCGAACGCGGAATATGAAAAAGAGCTCCCTCTTATCTCCGGCACGGCCACGGACCTGGCCCCCGGCGTGGTGACGGCGGTCAGCGTCGCCATCACGGTCGGCGGGCAGAGCTCCTATTGGAACGGCTCGACCTGGGGCGGTGAAACCTGGCTCCCCGCCACGCCCATAGAGGGCGACTTGCTTTTCAACTCGGCCTATGAACCCTGGACGCTGACTACCGCGCTGCCGAACTGGGTTAACGGCACTACTTACGAAGTGCAGGTCAAGGTCACCGACAAGGCCGGCAGGATCAAGTACGTCCCGACGCCTTACCACTCCTTTACCATAGACACCGCCTCGCCCACGGCCCGGGTGGTCATCCCCGTTTCCACGGCCACGCCGATAAATCTGATGCCGTCCATCTCCGGTACGGCTTCCGATAACGGCAAGAACAAGTACGTTTACATAGCCATAAAGAAGCAGATCGGCGACGGCTGGTGGTACAGCGGTTCGAATTTCGATGTCGGCGGCCCCAATCCCAACTGGCTCCAGATCGCTAACGGGGTCGGCAGCAGCTTCCTGTCCCCCAACGCCACCAGCTGGACCTACGCGCCGGCCACATTGGACGGCGACCTCACCACCGCCTGCAGCTACCAGCTGCTCCTCAAAGCCGTGGACGTGGCCGGTAACGTGCAGACGGTATTTACCGATTATGTTTCTTCAATGCCTTTCTTTATGGATAAGACCCCGCCGGTCTCGGCCATAGCCAGTCCGGTGAGCGACAGCGACGGCTTCAGCGGCCGGTATAGGCCGCAGGATATAGGGCAGTTCGCCAGCGCCAATGGTTTCACCGGCACGGTCTATGATACCCCGGCCGTAAATTACGCCGGTCCTAAAACAGAGGCGGTAAGGCTTAGCTACCTGTTGTCCAACGATACCTGGTATTGGATCGGGCTTTCTTTCAGCTCCGGCGCCGCGGCCGCCGCGGCCGCCTGGAACAGTTCGCCCGTTTACGGCTCCGGCGCGACCTTGAGCTGGACCTATCAGGGTGACGTGGCCTGGAACGGGGACCGCGAGTATACTCTGGAAGCGCGCGGCCGGGACGACGCAAGGCTGTCCGATAACACCGCCGGGCAGGGCAACCTGGAACAGCCGCCCTACACTACGGTAAAGTTCATGATCGATAACACTCCGCCTTCGGTCGTGATAACGAGCCCCACCGAACTTTCGCTCAATGCCGGTACGACCATCTACGGCACGACGGACGCGAATATAGCGGGCTTCAGCAGGACCGAGATAAGGATCTCCACCGGCGCGGGAGCGGCAACAAGGTATTGGGACGGCGGCGCCTGGGTCTCCAATTCCAGCACCTGGCTGACCAATTCCACCAAGCTCGGCTCGACCTCCTGGTATTACCTGGTCTCTCCGGCGATACTCCAAGAGAACATGGCCTTTAAGTTCGAGGCCAGGGCGCTGGATTACGCCGGCAATTATTCGACGCTGTATGACACGCGCACGTTCGTCAACCAGAGACCGGCTACCCTGGTCATGACGCCTTCAGCGGCCGCTTATAACACCCTTACCCAGATAAACGGTACCGCCGCGGATAATACCGATATAAGCACCGTCCAGTTCACCATCTATAACACGGACCAGGGGTACTGTTACGACCCTTCGCTGACCCCCAGCCCCTGGAAAACCACGGGCTGCGCCTCGGATAACAGCGCGCCCTGGGTAACCCCCTCGATAACGTTCTGGACCTCTTCGGCTTCATGGTCTTATACCATGCAGAATTCCACCTGGACGCCCAGCGCCCATTACAGGGTCAGGGCCAGATCCAGCGACCGCAAGGGCAACTGGGACCTGACTTATTCCACGGCCACTTTCCAGTACGATACGGCCCTGCCCATATCCACGGTCACCATCCCGGCCGACGGCACGCACCTGAATATAACGTCCTATCAGCTGGTCACCATAACCGGCACGAGTTATGACGCCGACTCCGGCGTCACCGCGGTAAACCTTTACGTGCGAAAATCCAACGGCGATTACTGGAACGGTCTGAACTGGACCGGCAGCACCTTCCCTCTCGGCGCCACGTTCACCAGCCAGGCGGTACCGTGGACGAAGGCGGTCCCCCAGGACGTTTTCTATATAGACGGCGAGAAATACACGGTACAGACCAATGCCGGCGACCTGGCCACCAACCCTGAAGGCTACGGTCTGAAATCCACTTTCGTATACGACGTGACGAGGCCCACGGCCGCGATAACTTACCCGGCGGACCTGGGTTATATCAGCCAGACCGGCAAAATAACCGGTTCCTCCTACGATACGCCCAACGGCATCGTGAACAAGGTCTTCGTCAGGATAAAACAGCTCAATGCCGGGCCGAAGCTGAACCATTATTGGAAAGTCCTGGG
>Ga0334722_10000060_pt1 | contig 163048 bp, 143 predicted proteins | sample C3_bottom_MG_FD_207210 | JGI IMG/M metagenome (GOLD analysis project Ga0334722, IMG submission 207210) | Sediment microbial communities from Yellowstone Lake, YNP, Wyoming, USA - C3_bottom | ecosystem: Environmental > Aquatic > Freshwater > Lake > Sediment | place: USA: Wyoming | collected... | reverse complement strand
AAGGTCACCAGAAATTGCCGCAACATTTTCCTGAGTAATGCTTGTCTTTGTGTATTCGTATGAACCTGCATATAATTCAATTTTCAACGATTCTTCGTAAGGAGCTTCCCCTTTTTGAATAAGCTTCCCCTGTAGATTTTCATTTTCTACCGAAAAGGAACCAAATATTTGAAAATAGGGTTCTTCCTTAAAAGCTCTTCTTTCTTTTTCACGCTCAACTATAAGCCGCAGTGCAACTGTCTGGACACGGCCCGCAGACAACCAATTTTTTCCAGTTTTTGCCCAGAGAAGCGGAGAAAGTTCATACCCAACTACCCGATCAAGAATGCGCCTGGCTTGCTGTGCCTCAACTAATTTAATACGGAGTTGTGAGCGGTTGGCCAAAGCCTCCTCAAGGGCTTTTGAAGTAATCTCATGAAATACGATACGGCTGAGCAAGTGACCGTCATCCTGGATGGAAAATTCTGGCCAATCTTCTTTGATAAAGCCCAACATATAAGCAACGTGGTAAGCAATTGATTCCCCCTCACGGTCAGGATCTGTAGCAAGAATTATTTCTTTGTTTTGTTTTGCCAATTCATGCAATTGCGCTATGACTTTTTGCTTTTTTTCAATCTCTTCATAGGCAGGTTTAAATTCATGATTATAATCAATGGCCATTTCTTTACCCGGAAGATCACGTATATGACCCATGGTAGCAAATACAAAATGATCACTGCCTTTAAGGATTCGATTAAACGTACGAGCCTTCGTGGGAGATTCTACAATAATTAGTGCCATGTTTTAACTATACATTATGTTAACTTTCTTTGGAGAAGGTTTTCGGCGCCTTTCTTTTAAGAAGTTTTAAATCGATCATTGACTTGCGAAGCAGTGATGAGGATTCAGTAAAATGTTGTTTATCTCGTGGGGCTTTCATACTTACTTTTGCCTGTTCAATTGCTTCATTTGTCTTTTTTTCATCAATTGCATCCTGCCCGTATGCCCGGGTTACCAATAATTCAACAATGTCTCCGTCTGTTTCCAGATACCCGCCGCCGATTGCGAGATACTCTTCATCATCTGTTGTTTTAAATTTTACCACTCCTTCTTGAAGTAAGGTAAATAAGCGGATATGCCGGGGCAATATGGTTATTTCCCCCGAAGAGGAAGGAACGGTAATCTGTAATATATCCACTTCCAATACGACTTTTTTCGGAGTAATTATTTTGAGATGCAATTGACTCATAGATTTATTTTACTTCATCAATGGTTCCTTTCATGTAAAAAGCTCCTTCAGGTTTACTGTCGTGTTTACCGTCAAGAATTTCCCTGAATCCTTTTACTGTGTCTTCAACCTTAACATATTTTCCCGGTCTGCCAGTAAACGGCTCAGCAACAGCCATTGGTTGAGTCAAGAAACGTTGAATTTTGCGCGCACGGGAAACTGCTAATTTGTCAGCATCAGATAATTCCTCCATACCAAGGATCGCAATAATATCCTGAAGATCTTTATAACGCTGCAATGTTTTAATTACATCCCGGGTAACCTGGTAATGCTCCTTACCAACCACGGTCGGGTCTAGTGCGCGAGACGTTGAAGCTAAGGGATCAATTGCAGGATAAAGACCCTGTTCGGCAAGTGATCGTTCCAAATTAAGAGATGCATCCAAATGTGCAAATGTCGCAACAGGAGCCGGATCGGTATAATCATCAGCCGGTACATAAACTGCCTGAATTGAAGTAATTGATCCTTTATTGGTGGATGTAATTCTCTCTTGAAGACCCGCCATCTCAGAAGCAAGAGTAGGCTGATAACCTACAGCGGACGGAATGCGGCCCAAAAGGGCAGAAACTTCACTACCTGCCTGGGCAAAACGGAAAATATTGTCTATAAATAAAAGCACATCCATATTTTTTTCATCGCGGAAATGCTCAGCCATGGTAACTCCGGTTAAAGCAACGCGAAGTCTGTTACCGGGAGGCTCATTCATCTGTCCAAATACAAGAGCAGTTTTATCAATAACTTTTGTATCCTTCATTTCGTTCCATAAATCATTACCTTCGCGAGTGCGTTCTCCTACTCCGGTAAACACTGAAACTCCTTGATGCGCTTTGGCTACATTGTGAATAAGTTCCTGAATAAGAACAGTTTTTCCGACACCGGCTCCACCAAATACAGCTACCTTTCCTCCTTTGACAAAAGGGGCAATAAGATCAATAACTTTCACACCTGTTTCAAAAATCTCCTGAGTCACTGATTGAGATGTCAAAGCAGGGGCAGATTGATGAATGGATCTTCTTTTTGTAGTTGCTACTTTGCCCATTTCATCTATCTCCTCACCTAATACGTTAAAAAGTCTGCCTAAAGTTTCATCACCGACCGGTACCTCAATTGGTTTACCTGTGTTTGAAACCAACATTCCTCTTGACAAACCAAACACGTTGCCCATAGCGACAGTTCTTACAACACCGGGCTCAAGTATTCCTTCTACTTCAAAAACAAGTTTCCCAAATTTTTTGTCTTCAACAACTAAAGCATCATAAGTACGCGGTGTTTGATCGATGGGAAATTCTATATCTACCACAACTCCCCGAATCGATATTATTTTTCCGTTTTGCATAATAAAAAATTAATTAATAAATTTCACCATTAGTTTTTAACCTCCACTGATTCCTTAGCTGTTACCATGTCTAAGAGTTCACTCGTAATTTTTTCCTGCCGTAACTTATTACCAAGTAAAGTAAGGTTGTAAATAACATCATTTGCATTGTCTGTGGCATTTTTCATAGCAACCATCCGGGCTGAATGCTCACCTGCTTCAGATTGAACAATGACATTACGGATTTTTTCTTCAACATAACTTCTCAGAAGTGTGTCAAGAATTTCATGAGGACTCGGTTCAACAACATATTCCTTAGATTGTTTTTCTTCAACTTCCGACTCAAAGCGCTGGCTTATGGGGAACAAAGTTTCATGAGTTACTTCTGTATGTAGGGTAGAAATAAATCTGTTATATAAGACGCTAACTTTATTATATTTTCCTGTCAGAAATGCCTGTAGTGACATGTCAAATACTGCACTCACCTGGCTCAGAGGATCTGAAGAGGAGAAATCTGCCACTATCGTGCTTCCGAACTTCGGAATAAAAGAGGCACCTTTTTTACCTATAACTATAAAGTCAGTCTTTTTCCCGTCAACCGTTTTTGCCAAAAAACGAAAAAGGTCAAAATTAAACGCACCGCACAATCCTTTATTTGTTGTTACAAAAATAATCAGATGCTTGTCTGTCGCACCTTTTTTTGCAAGGAAAAGTTCCGAATAAGAAGAATCAATTTTTCCGATAAGTTTTCGTATCATTCCTTCAAGATGTGATTGATAAGGGCCGGCTTCAATTGCAGCAGTTTGGCTTTTTTTCATTTTAATAGCGGAAACAAGCTGCATTGACCGTGTAATTTTTTTTACGTTGGCCACTGACTTTGTTTTTTTTCTTACTTGGCGAAGGTTCATATAATCGAATTTGGTTTTGCCTCAACTAATCCTTCAGTTAAGGATACTAATTTCTTTTCAGTATCTTCAGAAATAATTTTTTCCTTACGTATGGTTGCTAAAATGTCTTCTCCACGCAAATGTACCAACTCCAACAATTTAACCTCAAAAGCTTCAACATCAGCAACGGGAATAAGATCCAGTAATCCTTTATGTGAAGCCCATAGCACAACAACTTCTTCTTCCAAAGTATAGGGCTTATTTTTATCCTGCTTGAGAACCTGGGTAACTTTTGCTCCACGATTAAGAAGTTTTTTTGTTTCCTCATCAAGGTCAGACTCAAACTGTGAAAAAGCTGCCATTTCCCTATATTGTGCAAGGTCAAGTTTTAATTTACCTGCCACCTGTTTCATTGCTTTTGTTTGAGCATTTCCTCCTACGCGTGACACGGAAATACCTACATTAATAGCCGGTCTTATGCCTGCATTAAACAAATCCGTTTCTAGAAAAATCTGTCCATCAGTAATACTGATAATATTGGTCGGAATATATGCCGCCATATCGCCTTCCAGTGTCTCAACAATTGGCAGAGCGGTTATTGATCCACCGCCATATTTATCATCGATTCTACATGCCCTTTCAAGTAGGCGTGAATGAAGATAAAAAATATCTCCCGGATATGCCTCGCGCCCTGCAGGACGGCGCAAAATAAGTGATATCTGACGATACGCCCATGCGTGTTTTGATAAATCATCATATATCACCAATACATCCTTACCTTTATCCATAAAATATTCTGCAATAGCACATGCGCTGTAAGGCGCAATATATTGCAGGGATGCGGAGTCAGATGCGGATGCATTTACTACAACGGTATAATCAAGGGCTTTGTGTTTTTTCAGAAGATCTATAACTAATGCCATTTTAGAGTTTTTCTGTCCGATACCGGCATATACACAAATCACGTCCTGTCCTATTTGATTTAAGATAGTATCAAGTGCGATTGTACTCTTTCCGGTACCCCGATCACCGATGATTAATTCTCTTTGACCCCGTCCAATCGGAATAAGAGCATCAATTGCCTTAATTCCTGTCAAAAGCGGCACGGTAACTCCTTTACGGTAAACAACGGTTGGTGCAACCTTTTCAACGGGATAAAGTTTATCGGCAGGGATAGGAGCTTTATTATCCTGAGGACTACAAAGCGGATCAACCACTCTACCCAATAACTCATCGGATACGGGAATTGACAATGTATAACCAAGCGCTTTTATCTGCTCATTTGCTACAATCGGCAGATAGTCACCCAATACTATAATGCCTGCGGTATCTTCAGTTAAATCAATAATATATCCCTTTACGCCGGATACAAACTCAACAACTTCCCCGTATGAAGCATTACTGAGTCCTCTTGCCATTACAACTCCGTCACGGATTTCTTCAACATAACCTATTTCCTGGGGTGCCGATTTAACATGTTCCCCGACAAGCTGTTTCTCAAGTTTTTTAATATAGTCATCTATGTTATGTTTCATAAAAAGTTTGTTTGACGGATTGTAATAATGATTTAACAGACACATCAATCAATTTTGATCCGAATCGAATAATAAATCCTCCCAAAAGACTTGTGTCTACCACATTATCTATTTTTTTTCCTTTAAAAACAGGAAATAGATTTGCGATAGATTCAATCTCGTTCAAATCAAGCTTATAGGAAGTAGTAATGGTCACACGACCATACTTCTCTTCCAACTCCTCTTCGAAGTGTTTCTTAACAATTGATTGTAATTGAGGATCTATTTTCATAACTTCTAAAAATTAGTTTTTTATACGGGAAATTATATGCTGTGTCATTTCTTTCTGCATATTTTCAGTCAGGTAATCTTTCATTGCCTCCTTAACGATTAACAGGCTTAAGTCAGCTACCTTGCGTTTTATGGTTTGCTCCATTAGACGCGATTCTTCCTCCATCTGGCGACGTGATTGTACCACTACATCTTCTGCCTCTTTTTTGGCAGATTCAATCATGCTTTTCTTCACGGTTTCCGCTTCTTTCTTGGCACTCTCAAGCAAAACTTTAATTTGCGAGTTAAGCCGTTCCTTTGCCTTTTTTTCTTCTTGCTCAACTTGTTCTTTTTGCTTTACCATCTCTTCCTCAAAAGCATGCTTGGCTTTTTCTTTTTTTTCTTCGCTTTTAATCAGGCCCAAAAAAGGTTTAGCTATAAACTTTTGGAATATGAAAAAGAATAATCCAAAGTTTACAAGCTGCGCAATCAAAAGCTTTACATCAATGCCTAGCTTGTCCATAACTACGTTAGGTAAATTTAATAATAAGTGAAACGACCAAGGCGTAAATAGCAACAGCCTCTGCGAATGCAATGGCCAAAATCATAGCAGTTCGGATTGATGATTCTGCTTCAGGATTGCGACCCAATGCCTCAACTGCCTTTCCTCCGATAATACCGATACCGATTCCAGGTCCAATAGCTCCAAGTCCTATTGCGATTGCTGTTCCTATCATTTTTGCTGCATCAGACATAATATTGTTTCACCTCCTTCAAGTGACTTAATGATGTTTTGTAATTGCCATACTTATAAATACGGATGTCAACATTGAAAAAACCAGGGCTTGGATAAAACCTACAAAAATCTCAAGTAAAAGAAACGGAAAAGGTGCAAAAACCGGAATAAGAAAAGCAATAATAGCCATAAGCACTTCTCCGGCAAAAATATTGCCGAATAAACGGAAAGCAAATGAGATTATCTTGGAAAATTCAGAAACCAACTCAAGAATACCCACAAAAAAATTAATGGGATTGGAAAAATCAACAAACTTTTTTATATAAGTAAAAAAGCCTAAAAACTTAACTCCTGATATCTGCACTATGCTTACTGAAATCAAAGCTATTGCAAGAGTCGCATTAATATCCGCATTGTTCCCCCGGAAAAGAGGAATATGCAGTGTATGCCCGTTTTCAGTAACCGCAATGAGCAGACTGCCTACGCCGGGTAACAAACCTAACCAATTTTGTACTAAAACCCAGACAAAAAAAGCAGACATCAGAGGGAAGAAAAAGTTAATATGATCACCGAGAATTGATTTAAAGATTGAATAAAGACTTTTCATAAGAAGCTGTAAAAGGTAGAAGATTCCGTTCTTTTTAGATGACGCTGCTTGTTTTTTGTATAAAATCCCTAAAATCAGGATAAAAATTATTCCAAAAAAAGACAACAAAATTGAGTTACTAAGATGAAAACCAAATAGAGACACAATAGTCTCAGCTTTAATACTAATCTCAGGCATAATTAATGCTTTTTAAGCATCCGGAACAAATTGTAAATACTTGCAGCAGCCCCAAGCGATATAAAGATAACTGTTGCAAAAGGACGAATATGCACTAAGTTGTCAATATATAAACCTAAAATAACTCCCATGAGAACGGGAGTAACAAGAAAAAAACCCATATTCATATATTGCAAGCTTTGCAGACCGTTTGTCTCTGCATCTTCATCCCCTTTTTTCTTGACCGGATATAAATCAAAATCTGATCCATCCTGAGCGCTTTCGAATTGCCCCCTTTTTTTAAGTAAATCCTTTTTTTTCAAGGTGTGCAGCTCAAAATCAGATCCTATCTTAAATTCTTTTTCCGAATATATTGTATTATTCATAAATTTTTTTGTCAAGTTAATTTCATTGCATTATCCACTATCACGCTTAATTGGTCATCTCTTTCGTTAATTTTTCCCTTTAAAATAACCGCTTGGTTTAATCCCAGCGTTGCCCCCAGTTTAGCATACAGTTTTGGAAAAACGATTACCTCAATGGATCCTGTTTCATCATATATGGTCATAAAAGCCATTTCATTGTTGTCTTTTTTTGTTTTGATGATTTTTTTTCCGCTAATCACACCAACTAAAATATGTATTTTATTGACATCTTCTTTTGTTATCTCGCCGATTTTTTTTGTTGCTTTTTGTTCGATGATGTTCTTGTACTTAATAAGGGGATTTTTACTTATTAAAAAACCTATTACTTCCTTCTCCATAGTAATCAACTCATCTTCACTGAAATCCTTCACAGGTTCAAAATCATCTTTCATGGTTTGCGGAACATTAGATTGCAAGAATAAACTGAATTGTCCTTTTGAACTTTCCTGTTTTGTATCGGTGATGTCTTTAACTACTTGCGGGTAGTAATAGAGTAATACCGCGTGGGAACCGATAGCAGAAAACGCTCCTGCTTTTATCAGACTTTCAACAGTCCTTTTATTGACGCGGCGTAAATCAACACGATATAAAAAATCCTTAAATCCGGTAAAAGGGCCTTTTTTTCTTCCCTCAATAATTGATTCAATTGCAGCATCCCCAACGTTTTTAATTGCGGATAATCCGAATCTGATATTCCTGTTTTCAATTGCAAAATCATGCACGGATTTGTTTATATCAGGAGGCAGTACTTTTATCTCCATGCGTCTACACTCTTCAATTGCCTGGGCCATTTTAATCTCACGCATCGGACCTGCAACACCTTGTAACTCAGCTGTTAAAAGGGCAGTCATATACTCAACGGGGTAGTTTGCCTTCATGTATGCTGTCCAGTAGGCAATAAGCGCATATGAGGCTGAGTGCGGCTTATTGAAACCGTAGGCGGCAAACTTTTCCATAAAATTAAAGATACTTTCAGCCAATTTTTTACTGTATCCGCGCTTTATACACCCTTCAATAAACTTAACTCTTTCCCGATCCATGAGGGCCTTTTTCTTTTTTCCCATGGCCATACGTAAATTGTCAGCCTCACTCATTTTGTACCCTGCCATTTTATTGGCAATTTCCATTACTTGCTCCTGGTAAACCAGAATACCGTATGTTTCGCCCAATATAGGCATAAGGTCTTTATGAAGATATTTAATTGTCTTCGGGTTTTTTTTGCCTTCCAAAAACATGGGGATAAGATCCATGGGGCCGGGACGATAAAGGGCAACCATAGCAGTAATGTCACTCATTTTGGACGGCTTAAGATCTTTAGCAAGACGTCTCATCCCGCCTGACTCAAGCTGAAAAACGCCGATTGTCTCCCCTGAGGAAATAAGATCATATGTTTTTTTATCATCCATCAGTACGTCATGGATGTCAATTTTTGTCCCTGTGTTTTTTTCCACAAATCCAAGCGCCTGCTCAAGAATGGTTAAATTACGCAGTCCCAGAAAATCAATTTTCAAAAGACCGACTGCTTTTCCATTTGGAGCGCTATTTAAGTCCAAACTATACATGTCATATTGAGTTATAACTCTGTTTTCTTTTGATTCTGTCTGGATAGGTACATAATCGGTTAAGTCATTTTTTGAGATAATAACGCCAGCCGCATGAACCGACGAATGACGGGGTAAACCTTCAAGTCTCTGGGCAATCTCAATCACTTTTTTAACATCTGGTTCGGTTTGATAAGCAAATTTCAGCTGCGGTGCTTCAATCAAAGCTTGGGAAAGCTTCATTTGAAATCCTTGTTTACCTTGGGGGATCATTTTAGCAATGCGGTCGCCTTGTGAATAGGATTGTCCCAAAGCGCGAGCCACATCACGAACGGCCAAACGTGCCTCCATGGTTCCAAAGGTAATTATCTGCGCAACTTTTTCTTTTCCATATTTATCAGTAACATATTTAAGCACTTCATCCCGCCTTGTATCGGCAAAGTCTATGTCAATATCCGGGGGTGTCGGACGTTCCGGGTTTAAAAAACGCTCAAAGGGTAAATTATGCTCAAGTGGGTTAATGTCGGTAATCCGCAGTACGTAGGCAACAAGGGATCCTGCTACAGAACCGCGGCCAGGACCGACTGCTATACCCTTTTCTTTTGCCCAATTGACAAAATCCTGCACCATGAGAAAATATGTGGCATATCCTTTTTTCGTAATAATATCGAGTTCGTAATCAAGCCTTTTTTTTGTTAAATTTTGGTCATAGTTGTCGACTCTTGATTTTCTTTCATTTACCAAATCTAAAAGATGCTGTTCGGGAGTCTCATCATGCGGAGTTTTATAATAAGGCAAAACCCATTTGCCGTTGGGTATTTCCACATTGCACATATCCGCTATTTTATTGGTATTCTCAACGGCCTCAGGTAAATCCGAAAAAGCATCCCTCATATCTCCTTCTGTTTTGAAAAAATAATCCGGTACGTCATACATACTCATACTTCTGTCTTTTTCAATTATTGTCCTTTGGGTCTGAATACAAAGTAAAACTTCCTGTGCGTATGCATCATCACTGTTTAAATAATGTATGTCGTTTGTCGCCACAAGAGGAACGGCATATTTTTTGGCAAGATTTACCAGATCTTTATTAACACGGTCAAGATCGTCCACATTGGGATGTCTTTGAAGTTCAATATAAAAATTTTCCTTAAAAATGTCTAGGTATTTTTCCAGGAGTGTTTCCGCCTCTTTTGTTTGATTATGAAGAAGGGCTTGAGGAATCTCTCCCCCCAAACATGCCGAAGTAGCAATAATCCCTTTACTATATTTTTTTAAAGACTCAAAATCTATACGGGGTTTATAATACATTCCTTCAAGATGAGCGATACTTACCAACTTAAGCAAATTCTGATATCCTTCAAGATCCTTAGCTAAGAGAATTAAGTGAAACCGGTCACGGTCTACGTTGGGTTGTTTGTCGAAACGGGAATTTTTGGCCTTATACATTTCAACACCTATAATTGGCTTTATTCCTGCTTCTTTGGCCTTTACGAAGAATTTAAATGCACCGTACATTGCTCCATGATCAGTTATAGCTAAAGAGGTCATCCCCTCATCTTTTGCCCTTTGAAGGATATCTGCCACTCTACACATGCCGTCTAGTAGTGAATATTCTGTATGAACATGCAGATGGACAAAAGACATATGTTTTATTTTAACATTTCCTTGAGCTTAGTGATTACTGTATTAGCATCAGCCTGCCCTTTCATTTCCCGCATTACCTGCCCGACTAAAAACATTATAGCTCCTTGTTTACCGCCTTTATAATCAGCAACTACTTTAGGGTTTGCGGTAATTATTTTATTTGCAATCACCTCAAGCATTTTAGTATCAGTTTCTCTGGGCTTTAATAGTTGAGCAGCTTTCTCAATAAACTCTGCAACCGGCATTGATATTGAAAGTTTTTTATTGACAATTAAATTTGCAATTGATTGTGCATTTGATGTATTAACCACCTTTTCAAAAAAATCGGCTGTTTCTTTTTGTCTTGTTAAAGTATAGGCATCCATCGGCCTTAATTTAAATGATTTAATATAGCGATGCATTTTTTCGTGAGGCAGTTCAACCAGCGTTTTTTTTATTGATTCAATATATTCGCCACTAAATTCAAACGGTGGAATATCCGGCTCGGGAAAATACCGATAATCGTGTGCTTCTTCTTTGGTTCTTTGAGAATATGTTTTGTTATGATTACTATCCCATCCGCGTGTTTCCTGTATGGGAATTTTATTTTCTTCCAGCAATTCAATATGACGTTTAACTTCATAATCAATTGCCCGTTTGACAAAATTAAATGAATTAATATTTTTTACTTCCACTTTATATTTTGGTAATGCTGTTTCGCCTGTCAACCTGACTGAAATATTTGGTTCCATCCGCATGGTCCCTTTTTCCATATCGGCATCCGACACATCAAGATAGCGAACGATTGCATGAAGTTCTTCCAAAAACATCTTTACATCGTCGCTTGATGTAAAATCAGCTTCGGTCACTATTTCAACAAGAGGTGTTCCTGAACGGTTAAAATCAACAAGAGTATCCTCTCCTGTGTGTGTTAGTTTACCCGTATCTTCTTCAAGATGGACCCGGTGAATACGGAAAGATTTTTTTTCGTTTTTATATGTTCCGTAATTTGCCTCAAAGTCAATATGTCCTTTAACAGCAATTGGTTCATCGTATTGGGAAATCTGATACCCTTTGGGTAAATCAGGATAAGAATAATGTTTTCGGTCAAATTTCGTGTGTTTATTAATGCTGCAATTCAAGGCCTGTCCTATTTTTATCGTCCATTCAATTGCTTTTTTATTGGGAACAGGCAGGGCACCCGGCAAACCAAGACAAACGGGGCAAACATGAGTGTTGGGTTTTGCATCAAACTGATTGACTTTACACTGGCAAAACATACCTGTTTTAGTTTTCAGTTCAACATGGATTTCAAGACCGATAACCGGTGAATATGATTTCATATTAATCTTTATAATTTTGAATGCCTTTTTTAATAACTCCAAAAAAATCAGTTTCCATTTCAAATTGGTATGCCGCATTTAGTAAGTCTGATTCTTTAAAATAATTACTCATAAGTTGCATTCCGATAGGTAGTCCATTTCGATCAAGTCCAACTGGAACACTGATGCCGGGAATACCCGCCATGGCACCGGGCTCATTAAATTTATCCATCAGTTCACCGAAAAAAGGATATTTTGAAAATTCCCCAAGTTTTAATGCGGTTATAGGGGTCGGCGTACCGATAATCAAATCAACTTCCTGAAATGCCCTTTTAAAATCATTGATGATAAGAGTACGAACTTTTTGTGCTTTTTTATAAAAGGCATCGTAATATCCATATGATAAAGTATATGTTCCAAGCATTACTCTTCGTTTTGCCTCGTCACCAAAAAAAGTCCGGTCATTTCCATAACGTATACCGTCATAACGGGCTAAATTAGACATCACCTCCGCCCGCTGAATAATGGTATAAACAGAAATTGCATAATTGGGAGAAAGCAATTTAATTTTTTTAGTTTTAAATCCAAGCTTTTCAAAAACCTTAATAGATTTCTCTAAAGCGGCAGCAACATCCTTATCTAATCCTTCAAAATAATCATCAGAAATACCGATAGTATATGTTTTCTTTTTTTTCATTTCCTCTAAATAATTTTCTGTCGGATGAGGTGAAGAAGTTGTATCAAGCGGATCTTTACCAGCTATTGCCGATAATATATGCGCTGCATCTTCAACATTTAAGGTCATAGGACCGGGACAATCAAGAGATGAGCCCATTGCAATGACTCCATACCGGGACACTCTCCCATACGTCGGCTTTAGCCCGACTACCCCAGTCCAGGAAGCGGGTTGCTTTATAGATCCTGCAGTTTCCGACCCAATGCCTGCCGGTGCTAAGTAAGTTGAAACCGCGACGGCAGTACCACCTGAAGATCCACCCGGTGCGCGGGTTATATCCCAAGGGTTTTTAGTTGGACCATAGTCTGATGTCTCAGTGGATGAACCATGCGCCCATGCATCCATATTGGTTTTACCTAAAATAAAGGCGCCTTCTTTTTTTAATCTTAAGGTAACAGTCGATTCATACGGGGGAATAAAATTATCCAGAACTTTGGATGAGGCAGTTGTCCGAAGACCATACGTACAAAAATTGTCCTTTACTGCAAGCGGTATACCTCTTAATTTATCGCCAGTTTTAATTTCACTTTCCTTTTCGTTTAATGTTAAATAGGCATTTAAGGTTGCATTATATTTTTTTATCCGTTTGAAAAAATATTCCTTCAATTCAGAAGTACTTATTTTTTTTTCACCAATCATTTCCTTTAATTGTGTTAGCGTTTTGCCTAGTAACATAGTTGTTATTCCATTATCCTGTCAACAAAAAACTCATTATCTTTAACTTTTTTTGCATTTTGAGTTGCTTCCTTTACCGTAAGACTGTTTTTACTCACTGTTCCATCTTCATACGTCACGTTTTTAAGATCAACAACTGAGTTTGTCGGTTTTAAATCTTTTGTATTTAATTCATCAAGATTTTTTATGTAATCAATTGTTTCGCCAAACTGTTTTTGGTATTTATTTATTTCTTCATCATTTAAAGTAAGTCTTGCAAGTCGCGCCAAATGAAGGATTTCTTCTTTTGATAAAACATTTTTTGCCATATTTTATATAAATACTATTGTAACAGGAGTCTGTTCGTTTGTCTGACCCATTGGGTTATCTTGAAATATTTTTTCTATTAATGAATCAGGCAATTCCGTCGTGTTTCCTAAAACATTTCTTCCTATATCGTTAGCATCGATGATGACTGATCCTAAATAATTCTGTGTTTTAAGTTTAATTGCCTCATCAATCTCCATACATACTTTCGGTGAATCCTTCGGCAACAATTTGGCGGAAACATTTGCAGGATACAGAGAATATTCTGTCGGTCCGTCAATACCCGCCGCAGACCTTCCGGCAACCTGGTAGAATAATCCTTTTTTCCCGATTAATTTCCCAAATCCGCCAAGAAATGACGCATATAGAATTTTTATCAAACCGACTTCTTGTATGGCAAGCTGCATTGTCCATGGGCTCCCCAAACCTATTCCCCATGGCACGCGACTGACAAATCGGGAAAGTATGTTGGCCCAAAAGGAAGGTTTAATATCCCAAATAAAATGAGCTCTTCCCTGTGCAGTTGCCACAATTTTTTCCGATATCACAACGAACCATTTTTTTTCGCTATTCGTCTTATATTGAGGAAGTGTATCTATAATTATTTTTGAAATTTTTTCAGCAATATTGTCTCCTTTTTTAAAAACATCAGTCTTGATAGGATGGCGATAATAATCTTTTTTATTGACGATAATTTTATTATTGATTTTTTTTACACTTTGTTTTTGAACTTGATTTGGTGAAATGAATTCACGTAACCATAATTCTAAATTCAGTATACGCCAAAAGAACATAGTATCATCTGTTCTACCTGCAATAAAATCCTGGAAAGATATGACTACCTCTGCTTGATTCACATATTTTTTTGCTTCAAATCGCTCACCTGTGAAAAAGGTAAGAATGGAACTGCTTTCTTTCTTAAACCACTCATACTCAGGAGTGGTAAACCCTATTTTATTACGGCGTAAATTAATTAATTCAGGCAATAAATCTTCAGTTGATGCGCGAAGAATATACTTGTTCCATCCGTTATTAATAATGGCCGAATCAGGTAGGGAAAATAATAATTCCAGTAACCTGAAGTCCAAAAACGGAACTCTCCCTTCAATTGAAAATCTCATTGCGTTTTTATCTTCATACCGGAGAAGAGATTGTAAGCTATTTTTAAATATGTCTTCAATCAATCTTTTTTTAATATTTTTATTATTTACAATAAATGTTTCTTTTTTGTTTTTATTATTAAATTCTTTATTAAAAAGTCTTGAGTAATTTATTTTCTTTCCGGTAAGTAATTTTTGAACCAAATACTTAGCCACAACATCAACTGAAGAAAATATTTCAGAAAGAAAATGAGAGTATTTTTTTGTACTCCAAAGTTGGTTTAAATAAACAAAATAATAGGGCAAATATCCTGCCATCATCTCATCTGCACCCTGACCATCCAAAACTACCGTAACATACTCATGCGCCTTTTGCATAACTTTGTATTGTGCATAGGGCCCCGTACTTATGGTGGGTTCTTCTTGAGTCCTGATAAAGTCTTCTAGATCTTTAAAAAATTCAACTGATTTTGGGTAAACTTTATAATCTTTAATGTCTTTCGATGTTTTAAGAAGTTCGTCAATATACTTCTCTTCATCGTTTGAAGAATGGGGGAATACTGCCGAAAATGTTTTTTGGATGTCCCCCACCGACTGGGTCTCCCCAACTTTATCCTGAAGTAATTTGTTCACAACCGAAACAACTGTGGAGGAATCAAGTCCGCCTGACAAACAGGTACCGACGGGTACTTCAGAGATAAGTCTGCGCTTTATGGAATCAATCAGGAGTTCTTTGAACTGGTGTATTTGATCAGGTCCTAAATTCAAACTGTTTTGTCCTGTTGAAGCATCTTTTAGTTTTGTTTCTAGTTTTGTATATGTTTTTTTGAAAGACTTTCCATTTTCAATTACCATCATTTCTCCGGGTAATAATCTTTCAATGCCTTTAAAGAACGTTTCCCTTCCGTCATCATGAATCCGATATTTAAGATAACGGTAAATAATGCGGTCATTTGCCTCAGCAGGAACCAAACCTGAGTAAATGAGGGGTTTTATTTCTGAGGAAAATATTATTTGATCGGCTGAGGTGGTTGCAAAGTATAACGGTTTAATACCAAAGTGATCTCTCACAAGCACTGTCTTTTTCTTATTCTTGTCATAAATTGCAATAGCAAACATACCATTCAAACGGTCAAAACTTTCATCTCCCCATTGTTCATACCCGTGCAGTATGACTTCAGTATCGGATTTTGTCTTAAATACATGCCCTTCTTTTTCCAATTCACTTCGCAGTTCAAGGTAGTTATATATTTCTCCGTTATAAACAATAACCAAAGATCCGTCTTCATTAAATATCGGCTGATCTCCTCCCTTAACATCAATAATGGCAAGCCTTCGACTCAGTAAAGTTGCGCTCTCATCAATATAAAATCCGTCCCCGTCCGGACCTCTGTGTTCAAGCCATTTAGAAAATTGTTTGATTAGGTTGTCATTTCTGAACCCGATAAATCCCGCAATACCGCACATGCAATTGTTTTTTAATTTTTAATTTCAAATAAGACCTTTGAAATTACATTGATCTGAGAATTTTTATTCTTTCTTCAGCTGGAGGATGGGTGCTGAATAAACTCAGTAACCAATTCCGTTCTTTTCCTTTTTTGAAAGGATTTGATATAAACAAATGGGCGGTTGATGTAGTGGCTGATGCCATCGAACGGGGATAATCAGAAATCTTTTCCAATGCACGGGCCAATCCCTCCGGATATCTTGTCAGAAGCGCTCCGTCCGCATCAGCCAAAAATTCTCTTTTTCTTGAAATGGCAAGTTGAATAAGAGTGGCAGCGATGGGGGTTATGATAAATATGAAAATCATAAATACATAAAACAACGGATTGTTACCGCGATCGCGATTATCATCGCGACTGCGGAACCCACTCCACCACATGTTCCTCATCATTAAATCCGCAACAAGAGCAACGGTTCCGACCAGTACAGCTACAATTGAAGCTAAAAGAATGTCATAGTTTTTGACATGTGATAACTCATGAGCAATGACTCCCTCCAATTCAGCGCGATCTAAGCGTTGAAGTAGTCCGGTTGTAACACAAACAACTGCATGCTTCGGATCTCGTCCCGTTGCAAATGCATTAGGAGAAGGATCATCTATCACGTACAATTTAGGCATCGGCAAACCTGAGGCCATGCTCAAGTTTTCCGCGACCGTATAAAAGTCAAAATGTTGTTTCTTATCTGCAGGTTTTGCGCCTACCGTAAGAAGAACAATTTTATCTGAGAAAAAATAACTCCCCGCGGTTGAGGCAATTGAAAAGACAAGGCCGATTATAAAAAAAGATGAAGCTGATCCCGAATATATACCTGCCAAGTAGAAAAAACCGGTAATAAGAAATATAAACAGGGCAAAAATGACCCACGTCCTCATCCTATTTCCTGCTATTTGGGAATAAATGGTCATTTAGGAATTAGTCAAATTTTACATCTACTTTTTTCTTCTCTTCCTCAGTTGCGGCAAAAAACTCAGCAGCCTTAAATCCCAGCATATTAGCTATAATATTGCTTGGAAACACTTGTACTCGGGTGTTGAAATCAAGCACGTTGCTATTGTAGAATTGTCTGGAATAAGCTACTTTATCTTCTGTATCTTCAAGCTGCCTCTGTAAATCTTGGAAATTAGTATTAGCCTTTAAGTCCGGATAGGCTTCTGCTACGGCAAATAAAGATTTAAGGGTAGCTGATAACTGATTATTTGCTTCTGCTTTCTCCTGCAGAGAACCTGCTGACATAAGAGAGCTTCTGGCTTTCGTAACGTTTTCAAAAACGCTTTTTTCGTGCTTGGCGTATCCTTTTACTGTCTCAACGAGATTAGGAATAAGATCAGCACGCCTTTTTAATTGAACGTCTATTCCGGAAAATGCTTCCTGAATCCTTGTCTTAAGGATGATAAGACCATTGTAGGTCCCGATCAAATAAAGTACCAACAGAACAGAAACTCCGATCAATATAAGCGGTATAGATATCATATTTGTGTGTTTAAACTAATAATTGACTACTTATCATTATAGCACTAAATTAAATATCAAGTCAAAATATTACAATAAATCTTGAAAAAGGGCTGTAATATGATATGATACGATAGTTTATACTACAGATCAATTTATGAGAAAAGTCAAGGAACTAGAAATTAATTATCAAGCTTATACTCTTTTGTTGTTGAGACAGAAGCTTCCCTATTTTCTTTATGGATTAATTGTTATTTGTTTTATATCTTTTTTTATCTTTAAAAGATTTATTATAAGCAATCATCCGTTAAAAAAGCAAGATGTCGTCCAACAGAAAAAAAACAAAGTTAATGTTTATGTTGTAAAGGAAGGTGAAGATCTGTGGCAAATAGCTGAAAAGAATTACGGGTCAGGATATAACGCCTTTGATATCGCCAAAGCCAATAATTTAAAGGAGCCGTATGTCTTACAAAAAGGACAATCTCTCCTTATCCCTTCAGTAGCTAAACGCTTCCCTACACAAGGAGACATCTCAGATACTGCCTCATCAACTACTCAGGTTACTCTCAAAGGATCGATGTATGTTGTCCAAGAAGGAGATTATTTGTTTCAGATAGCTGAAAAGGCCTATGGAGATGGAAATATGATGCAAAGAATAATTGATGCAAATAATATTCCTCCTCCCTATAATATTGAAGTTGGTCAAAAACTTAACATACCTCGTTGACCTACCCTCGTCATCCCGGCGCAGGCCGGGATCCAGTCTATAATTGCCTTGTTTTGTTTGATATAATTTCTTTACCTGCGGGATTAGTACACCGGTAGTATACATCCTTCCCAAGGATGAGAAGCGGGTTCAATTCCCGTATCCCGCTCATTTGTAAGCAAACCTGCGCTAGCAGCAGGCTCTTTTACTTTAGCAACAACCTCCTTTTTCTTCACCGCAACAACAATCCCCACAAAGTTCTTTCATAGCGCCTAATTTTTTTTCAAGATTTGCAACCGCTTCTTTGGAACCTTTGACAGTTATAACCAGTTCTTCACCCTTATTCATCATGGTCACTTTAACGTCTTTCAGATGTTTTAAAAAATGCATATATATTTCCTCCTTTCATGCTTTTATTATATATCGAAACATTTCGATATGTCAATATATATAAGAACATCAAAGAGTATCTTTTATCGTTTAAGACACTAAATTCTTAAGGAAGCTCAAGCAACAAGAAGATATATTTTGTGTTTTAAGTGAATAGTATACTTCCTTCCCCTTTTTTTTTGCTTCAATGGCCCCTGCTTCCGTCAATAATGAAAGATGGTGTGATGTGGTCGGCTGAGATAATTTGATATGCTGTTTTATTTCCGATGCGTTAAGGTTTTTGTGAACTTTTAAGAGCGCAAGGATAAGTTGGCGATGCTTGTCGCTGATGGATTTAAAAAATTTAAGTGTCTTTGGGGTACAGCATCCGATCATATTTATATTATTCAATATGTTACCATCGACATTATAGCATTATTTACCTGAACTGTCATTCGAATAATATGAGTAAATAATTACTCCAGTTATTCTTTCTTTTGTGGGGAAAATGTCTTGACAAACTATTACTAAAGTAGTATAAGTATATTTATCATTAATTACTATAAAAATATGGCACGAGTCAGTACTTATCTCAATTTTAACAATAAAACCGAAGAAGCTTTTCATTTTTATGAATCTGTTTTTAACACTAAAATTAATTTTCTCCAGCGCTTTTCAGAAACACCTCCTCAACCAGGCCAAGAAAAAATGACAAAGGCCGATCTCAATGGCATCATGCATGTTTCACTCCCTATTGTTGGTGAACATATGTTACTTGGCACCGATGCGCCCGAATCCATGGGATTCAAACTGGTAAGTGGAAATAACGTTTCAATCAGTCTTGAACCCGATTCAAAGGAACAGGGCCAACAAATCTTTAATTCACTGGCAAAAGACGGTAAAGTAACGATGCCTTTTGAGCACATGTTTTGGGGGGCATATTTTGGGTCATGTATTGATAAATATGGCGTCCAATGGATGATTAATTTTCCTGACAAAAAGTAAATTTCAATGAGAAACTATTCAAAGAAAATAATCAAAGTCATTAGGGTTAAAACAAACATTAAGGCTGATATAAAAAAAATATGGGAACTATGGACAAATCCTGAGGATATAAAACAATGGTATCATGCGACTGATGACTGGTATGTACCAAAAGCAGTAAACAAATTAAAAGTAAGAGGTAAATTCATAATAACCATGTCGTCAGTTGATAAAAAACAGTCATTTGACTTTGTAGGGACTTATAGCAAAATTGTGCCTTTTAAATCTATTGAATATACGATTCAAGATGGCAGAAAAGTGGAGACGTCCTTTACTCTTTCCGGAATAAATACTCAAATCGCTCAAATATTTCAACCGGAGTCAATATATACTATTGAACAGCAAAGATCGGGCTGGCAATCAATTCTGGACAATTTTAGAAAATATGTGGAAAATAAGGTAAAATATAAAGTATGAAGGAAAAAATGTACTCTCTCATACTGGATTTTTTTCAATTGTCATCTATTCTTTTTATTTTTTTTACCGGCCCCCTCATCGCACGTAATGATGTTCTTATATTCTTTCAAGCGCTTTCCATAGTATCGATTCTTTGGGCAGCATGGGAGATGAAGCAAACACGGTATTACCGAATTCCCGACACAGGAAAGCAAAATGAACTTGTTATGACAGGAATTTATAAATATATAAGAAACCCCATGTATTTCGCCGAATTATTATTCTCAGGGATTCTTGTTCTGAATTTTTACAACCCCATCCGCTTAATTGTTTTTATAATACTGCTTGTTGATTTATTATTAAAGATTCGGTATGAGGAGGAACTTCTGAAGATGTTTTTTAAAGAGAAATTTGCTGAATATAAAAAAACATCATGGAGATTATTACCATTTATATTTTGAAGTGAGAAATATATTCATTATTCATGGCAGTTATGGCCATCCCGAAGAAAACTGGTTTCCATGGCTTAAAAAGGAATTGGAAACACTTAAACACCAAGTTATTGTGCCAAAATTCCCAATTCACTCGGACACCACAAGCAATCACAGACTAAATGAGTGGATTGAAGAATTTTTAAAGTATAAAGAGTTCGTAAATAAGGAAACAATCATTGTAGCTCATAGTCGCGGATGTTCATTCTGCCTGCAATTACTTCCTGTTTTAAATATGAAGATTAATTCTATGTTTTTCGTAGGTCCATTTATTGATTATGATCAATGGCGACCAGAGGTCTATACAGAATATGATTCATTTCAGGCTAAGCCATACTTATGGAAAAAGGTCAGAAAACTAGTTGATCATATTGAAATCTTTCAGTCGACTGACGATGTAATACCTGTTTGTGAAGGGCAATTCATTGCCTATTGGCTGCATGCTGAATTCATTCTTGTAAAAAATGCAAAACATTTTAATGTAGCTGAAGATCCTTCTTACGATCATTTTCCCCTGCTTCTTGATCGTATTAAAAATAGACTTTAAAACTTTTTTGGTATAATACACTTATGAAATTTGTCATATTCCATGGCTCATTTGGCCACCCTCAAGAACACTGGTTTCCTCAACTTAAGCTTCAGCTAGAAAGCCTACATCAAGATGTGCTCGTGCCCTTTTTTCCATGCGAAGATTTTGATGAAGTTACCAAAAACGGTAGAAATATAAAACCCACTCATCAAAATTTACATAGTTGGTTTAATGTCTTTGAAAAAGAAGTATTACCGTTTATAAAAAAGGGTGAAAAACTTTGTTTTATAGGTCACTCCCTTGGACCTGTTTTTATACTCCATGTGGTAGAAAAATATAAAATCAAACTTGACTGCGCCATCTTTGTCAGTCCTTTTATGGAAAAATTAAATATTGATTTATGGCAATTTGACCATGTAAATGAATCTTTTTACAAAACAGATTTTGACTTTGAAAAATTAAAAAAACTAATCCCAGTATCATATGTTTTATATTCTGAAAGTGACCCTTATGTCAAGAAAACCCACCCGCTCTTGTTTGCTAACATGATGAATAGTTCTTTTATTTTTGTTAAAAAAGCTGGACACATGAATGGCTCGGTTAATTTGAACGAGTTTCCACTCGTGTTTGATTTATGTCTTACCAGGCTTGATTTATCAATGTATCAGCGCTACATCAAACATAGGAGTGAAAAATATGCATCAGATTATTTACTAGAGAATAGTAAAAAAGTTCTTCATCTAAAACCCGAAGAAATACTCGATGAAGGCAAATTCCACTTTTCTAACCTTACTTATAGCGGCTTTGGGACATTTCCCACATGGGTAGTAGATTGGGATCCAAAAAACCAATATTATCTAGATTGTAGAGAGGCAGCAAAACGAATAAAAAACATGACGTTTGTTTTTTTAGTAAAAAAATTGACAGAATTAAATCGAGAGATTGTTCGTGAACATATTAAACTTCACCTCGGGGCAAATATAAAAGTGTATTTATGCTTATTAAAAGATGTTGAAAAACAAATTAAAGAGATAGACTTTGGCAATTGGGACCAAGATTATATATGTACTATTAAATGGGACGAGCATAATAGGGCCAAAGATATTGTTTTAAGTAGCAGAAAGGAAGATATTGCAAGAGCAATACAAGATGAGAAATTCATTCTTTCTAAAGCAACGAAAATTTATAATTCTACCTCTGACGTTGATACATTCATCAAAACTCATAGTAAATAACATGTCTTAAGTTGCCAATTTGCTCCAATTCTGATAGAAACTGTTGGATAATGGATCTACATAACAAGCAGATGGTATAATAAAAATGAATTGCCGATGTAGCTCAGTTGGTAGAGCAGCTGTATCGTAAACAGCTGGTCGTCGGTTCAAGTCCGACCATCGGCTCATATTTTATCTCCATCGGCTCATTTTTTCTTAAAATGGTGTAAAATAGATTTGAAAACATGAGTAGATTATCACAACACCAGAATAAACAGTTTGCATACAAAACATTCTTTCTTATTGGTCTTATTGTTGCAGCGATTATTTTTTTTCTCAGTTTCGGTTTTAAAATCCTCATCAATGGTTCTCTATTCATCAATCAATTAGCCAACGGGGGGAATACCTCTAAAAGCGGAATTGCCAAGAATGAAATTCTTACCAGTCTCCTTATTGATCCACCGCCTTCGGCCACAAACAGCTCACATTTAATAGTATCTGGCTCAACAGTAAACTTTGATCAAGTAGAAATATATCTTAATAATGAAAAAATAACCGATGCAATGGTGGTTGGAGACAGCTTTTCTGAAGAAATTACTGGGCTGGAAAAAGGAGATAATACACTTTATTTTATTGCTAAGTCTAATAAATCCAAAGATACCAAAAAATCTTCAGATTATACGGTTGCCTACAAGAGCGATAAACCTAAGCTCGAAATAACTCAACCAAACGACAATTCAAAATCAAGCAAACAGGAAATAACTATTTCAGGAAAAACCGATAAGGAAATATTCATTAAAATCAATAATCAGCCCATAGTTGTTGATGCACAGGGAAATTTTCAAACAACCTACAAGTTGAATGACGGAGATAACACAATCAATATTGTTGCAGAGGATATCGTGGGCAATCAGGAAAGTAAGAGTATTAAAGTCACTTACTCCAAAGACGAGTAACTTCAAACACAAGCAACTTCCACAGAAGAAATAAAATAAACGGGTGAAGCAGTGCATTGTCACCAACGGATAAAATACTTAAAAATAGTATATAAAAAGAGCTTATTGAAGAAATTCTTGCCAGTTGAAATAATAAAAAAACAAAGCAGATTAAACCCACTATTCCTCCACTTACAAGTATGGTTATAAAGCTCGAATGATACCCGGCTGCAGCATGGGAAAGACTGACTGTATCAGACAGTTTTAGCTGGGCCTTGCGATATCTGATTCTATCATAGCCTATCCCAAAGATTGGAGCTTTGGCCCATAATTGTATTCCTTCAACCATATTATTAATCCTTGTATCTATGGAAAAAGTCCGGTACAGCTGAACTCCGACACCAACGGGTTTTGGAATCACAATTACCAGTAAAACAAAAAAAACTAAAAGAAAGAATATGTGGGATATATTTCTTTTTTTAAGAAAAAATAAGCTAATGGTAATTAAAGCTGCAATATATACTGTCCGTGAAAAAGTAAGCATCAAAAGAATAAATAAAACAGCAAGTATCGTATATTTTAAAAATTTCTTATTGTTACCCAAAAAGAAATGAAAATAGAAAAAATAAAGAGACAGAGTTATGGCCGCTCCTGCAAGATAAGGTTCAAAAAAGAAACTGAATACGCGATACAGATGAGGATCCCATCCTTGATATAAGAGATTGCGGAGGTTGGGATAAAAAATGTATTGAAAAATCGAGCTGCAAATAATAGTGCCTATTATAAAAAAGGTCTGATATCTTATGTGTTTTTTCAGATCACGGTTTACAAGGTAGTGAAAATAGAAATAAACAAAATAGAGAAGATATACCGTAATCCTTAACAGATATAACCCTCCTACCATATTTGCCCAAAGATTAAATAATGGATAAGCTATTATGTACGCAATAAAAAGAGAAATTAAAAAAACAAAGATGCTTAGGAATAAATAGTTTTTATGTAATTTTTTTAAAACGGAAAATCTATATTTTAAAAATAAAAATAGTAACGAAAAGAAAAGCATTATTTCATAGGGATATAGGTTTATTTGCTGGGTGGAAAATGAAATGCGGCCCAGCTGACCGAGCGGATAAAAAAGTACAGCTGCATATTCAAAAAAAAGAATTAAACCGTTTAACATACTATTAAGATTAATCGATCTTACTGTATTGATATAATTTTCCCCGCACGAGAAATGAATGGAAACTCATCAAAAAAGCGTAGGTAAATCCGGCAGGTCCGTCGAGAAAACCCAGGTATATAAAATAATTGAGTATAAATTTACCAAGCGGATAAAGAATTATGGAAAATATGCTAGATTTTACTTTTGCGTTGTGCAACTCCAATGCGCGAAGAGTGCTGTATGTATTAATATTTTCGATAAACTCCCTTAACGACGGGTGGGGATAATGATTAATAAAACCACTCAAACTTCCTACTTCGTAAGTCGCACAATTCGATATAAATTCTTCATGTACGCTTCCCTTCCATGATCCGCTCCCTTTTTTCATCAATCTGATTAACCCTTTGTTTCGAAGCTTCAGAGTCTCACCATATTTCAACTCTCTCCCCCACCAAAAATCACGTCGTTTAATGTAATATGCCTTTTTGCTATCCTGAACTAGTTTCAAGATTCTATTCTTTAATTCCTCAGCCACTTCTTCGTCTGAATCCAAAAATAAAATCCACTCATGTTGAGCCTTTTCCATTGACCAATTCCTTGCTTTTGCAAAATCATCACCTACTTTATACGATAATATATTTGCCTTAAATTTACGGGCTATTTCAACAGTTTTATCCGTGCTATTATCATCCACAATTATTATTTCATTACAAAAAGAGGTCGACCTTAATGCTCTTTCAATATTTTTCTCCTCGTTTTTACTTAAAATTATTGCGGTTATTTTCATAAAATTAACGCTAATGCAAAATAGGTGTCACGAGTGTAGGGCTCCCGACATGCGCGCATCCCGCCTTTGGCGGGAGAGCACTGGCGGGAAAACACGAGTGACAGAATCTATTTTGCTGATACATATAATTTTTTATATAGTTGCTCTATCTTTTTTGCTGTCTTTCTACTATCAAATTCCTTTTCAGCTCTCCTTCTCCCCATTGTACCAATTTTTTGCCTCAAAGAAGGGCTTTCAATAAGTGATTTGATTTCATTCTCTAAACCAGTTATATCCCCTTCTTTAACTAGAGAACCAGCCTCACTCAGGACTTCACGGATAGCACCGGTATCGTATGCCACGATAGGCAAACCTGTTGCCATAGCTTCAATCAACACCATGCCGTATTGCTCTTCCCAAGTTTTATTTCGTTTGGAGGGTAAAACAAAGATATCTGCTTCTCTGAATACTTTCGGGATACTCTCATATGTGGTTTGAATAATATGAACACACTGTGTCAAACTGTCTTTTTTTATCATCTTTTCCAATCTGTGTTTTAACGGTCCATCTCCGACAATGGTAAGGCTTAAAGATTTGATTTTGAGAGACTGTTTTTTGATATTTTTGACTGCGTTATACAGATCGATTATCCCTTTTTCTTCAACCAGTCTGCCGACCAATAAAATATTAATACCTTTATTCTCTTCAGCTGAAATTGTCCTTTTTTTTGGAAATGTATCTAGATTAACTCCAAGCCTAATAACTTCAATTTTATTTCCATCAACCCCTTCCTTAATTAAGCATTGTTTTGCTTTTTCCGTATAGCAGAGGAATTTGTCTGCATGTCTCAGAACAAACTGTTTTATTTTCTTTTTTGTCGAAACTGTTTCATTATTATGAGGAATTGTTTCCCATGACGTTACCAGTAATTTCTTAATTTTGTTTTGGCTGCGCAATTTTGCAAGCTGATAACTGTAATAATAATGCGGATCTGCCGTGTGAAAAATATCAAACTGCGAGGCAAATTTACTTAGGCCGAAAAGTACCTGCGAATCTCCCCATGCCCTGTTTGCAATAGCTTTAACCGCCTTTACATCTCCCAAAAAATCCGAAATACTCGCAAGACGCATAACCGGAAAGGAAAAATCACGGTGAAGGGCATTCATGGAAGAAAATCCAATAAGCTTTATTTTGTGTTGGTCAAAGGCATAATTCTGACCTTCAAAATTGTTCAGATATTTCCCACGGACAAAAGCAACTTTAATCATAGAATATTTTTTTTCTAAATATTATAAAAACTAGGACTGACAAAACTGCTAAGTTAGTAAGCTCCGAAATGACAGTAATATAGGATGGCGCCATATATGAAAAATGAGGAATAAAAATAAAATTCAATATTGCATTAATAATAGCTGCGAATATAAAAACCCAAATAACCAAATATGACAAGTCACTTGCGTATAATAGATTTAGGAAAATTGAATTATACAAAATGAAAGGAATTGCCCAAACAACAACGCGGACAACCGGAATAGCCTGAAGGTAATTACCTTTTAAAATAAACGGAAGAAATACATTTCCGAATATCAGAGTGATAAATACTGCCCCAAATCCTATGCATGTCAAAAAAAGCGCGTGTTTAAGAATTTTTCCGAAAAGCAGTTTTTTATGCTCCACCGCAGTCTTAGACAAGGAAGGAGCAGAAATTGTGTTATAAGAGGAGGCAAAAAGAATAAGGGCATCTAAAAATTTGTATCCTGAAGAATATATACCTACCTCTGAAGGGCCTTTTAGAAAATTCAATATGAATACATCTAACCGGAAATAAATTCCCGCAAAAAGGCTGATAAGCACAAAGATATATGATTTACGCATTATTTGTACCCATTCTTTAATATCCATCTTCAATTGCACTTGTCCGATCTGCCTTCTTATCAAAATGAAATACAAAAGAGCATATGAAAGATAAAAAAACGATGCAATATTAAATATCGCCCCGATTGACCGGAAAACAAAAGCGCCCCACACTAAAACGGCCATCATAACTACACTTGTCAGTATGGATATGACGGATGCTTTAACTACGCTTCCTGAGATCGATGAAAGAATGAGATACATGCCTGAGGTCATGTTATAAAAAATAACTGAAGAGATGATAAAAACAAAAAAGATCACTCCGGGGGAATAGTGAAAAATAAAGGCGGCAAGAAGTGTGACAAAAAATATAACAACTGAAAATAACATCCGCAAAGTAAACAGGGAATAAACACGACTTTTATCTTCACGAGGTAAATAAACCATTCCGTATGAAGTTGTGCCAAAGTCAGTTAGGGGAGAAAATAAATTCACATGCGCCCACACAAGAGTATATATCCCATAATCTTTAAGAGGAATAAACCGAACCATGGTAATAAATAAAGCAAAATGAAGCAGCTTATTTATGATGGATGAAATGTTTAGGCTGAAGAAATTACGCACAAATAATGAATTAATCAGCATGTCCAAAATAATTTTTCTTGATTCAAAAATGGTCCGGGGAGCACGTATACATTCCCTTATTTTTTGGATAATTGATCCGTAACGTAACAGAAATAACAATCTGCTTTTAGCCAACCAGTAATCTTTAATTTTGCTTTCTTTGGAAACTTCAAAATGCTCATATAACGTGTCTGTGTCTACTCCCACCTTCAATTTGCTTTTTTTTGCTCGGTAAGAAAAATCAACGTCTTCATAGTACATAAAGTAATCCTCGTCAAGAAACCCGATTTTATCCACTACTTTTTTTGAAAAAATCAGCAACGATCCCGTAACAAATTCAACCGGTGCGAATCGCTGTTTTGGTTTCTTTTGAATTAATCCTCCGCTCATACGCCATTTATCGATTATGCCTCCGTAATAAATGCTATCATCCTGCTTCATAGCAAACCCTGCCACGTCAAAATGTTTTGATGCATCAATAATGTGTTCTTTTTTTATGTTTGTAAATGAAATGTCCGGGTTGCAAAGAATAAATAATGAGGCTTTTTCTGCAATTCCTCGGCGTATACCCTCATTTGCGCCCGTAGCATACCCTTTGCCAGTAAAGGAATTATCGATAAAGTGTATGGAATAATCAGCAAAACCGATGTGTTTAATTTCATCATTCAACCGTTTTCTTTCACTCTCTTTTGTGTTGAATAAAACTATGATAAAGGCAACTTTCATACTGTTTTTTTTATAGTCTGTAATACTCCCTCCGTAAACATTTGCCAGTGAAAAGGGTGCTTGCCTGGATTTTTTGAAATTGAACCGTCAGTCAGCATCTCGTTGATGAAAGATTTTTTATCCTTGGTAATGTACAGAGATTTAAAATAAGGAATAAATTCTTTATACAACGGGATATCATTAACAATAACTTTCTTTCCCAGTGACAAAGCTTCAATCACCGGATAACAAAAACCTTCTTCATGTGAGGTGTTTAATAAGGCACGACAACCTACGTAATAAGAAATTAAATCCTGCTCTGTGACATCTTCAAGAAATGTAATATATTTTTGAATTTTTAAATATACGAGATTCTTTAAAATACTTTTATAATATTCAGGCTCTTTTGCGCCGATCAAATAAAGCCTTTCTTTTTTTGACTTCGGCTGTTTTAAATACTGGGAAAATATGTCTAAAAGTTCCACAATTTTTTTTCCCGGTTTAATTACACCTACATAGAGAAAATAACTGCCGTTTATTTTCCTTAGGTTTTTATTTGCTACTATATGGTCAACTCCGGGATAAATACAAACAACTTTCTCTGGGGAAACTCGGAGAAATCTTTTTAAAAGCTGTTGCTTGATATATTCTGAAAAAACGATAATTTTCTCAGATCCGTAAATGGCATACTCTGTCTGCCACTGCATTTTTTTTGGGTCATGGTAATAATTGGGATGATCGTAAAACCCGAAATCATGAATAAAAGTAATGCATTTTATTTTAAAAAAACGGATAATGGGCGGGATAATCCCTGAAAACCCGAGATATAAGTCACTCCGATCAAATATAAGCCTGAAAGGAAGAAATATCGATGAAAAAAACCTCTTCGGCAAATTATTGACAACAACATTGTCTATGTTTACTTTAGCAACATTTGAACCGAAAAAATAATACCTGAATTTTACCGACATATCGGCTATCCCTGATATTGTCCCTAAAAATGATCCAACCAGACGTGCAATGCCTCCCAAGGGTTTTTCACCGGGATAATAGTCGCCGCCATCAATACCGACACGAATTGTTCTTTGCTTTGCTACAGTCATATAAAGCTTGATTTACTCTCTGTAATTATATACAATATCGGGAAGCTTTTTATGACCAGTGTAATATTGCTTTTCAGCACTATTTTTTTTTCAGACGTTTTGTTTTTTGGCAAAGTTTTCTTTGCGGGAGATAATCTTTCAATTAATGCTCCTGCTAAGGTTCTGTTATTCAAGATGCTTGAGAACGGACACCTACCTTTATGGAACCCTTTCAATTTTTCCGGTACTCCATTTTTAGCCGATATCAATCTCGGATTACTTTCTCCCTTTAATATTTTTTATTTGTTTCTCCCTCCTTTAATAGCCCTCACCTTCTCAATTGTGGTTACTGTAACGGCTGCCGGAATTGGGATGTACTGGTATGGAAGAACCCTTAAGTTATCATCATTTTCTGCTTGTGTTACCGCTCTTGTCTTTATGTTCTCCGGAAGCATGATGACTCATACCATGAACACAGCTATTCTGAATACAATTGTCTGGCTTCCTTTTATCTTTATAGCAGTTGAAAATCTTATTCAAAAAAAGCAATTAAAATATGCCCTGTTTGCTTCGATTTTACTGACATTGTCTTTTTTTGGGGGACATATCCAGTATTTTTACTATATATCTCTATTTGTTTTTCTTTATGTTTTTGCATCCCCTTGCGCTTGGAAAGAAAAGATTAAGTATATTTGTTTTATTTTTGTCCCCGTGTTTTTTTTATCCGCCGTTCAATTGTTCCCGTTTTTGGAATATGCCCGATACTCCACAAGGCCACCTCAAAACCTTGATTATGCCGGTTCTGTTCCCTTGGTTACATTTATCCATCTGCTTCTTCCTAATTTTTTTGGCGTTATGAAAGACGGTACTTCGTGGGGGGCAACTGCCGATATTAACGGCTACATAGGTATTATTCCGCTTATCATCTCTTTTATTGTTTTTTTAAAGAGTAAAGTAGGTAGAATCAGGTTTTTTGGATTTGCTGTTCTTATTTGTATTTTGATTGCCCTAGGTAAACACTCTCCTGTATATTTATTTTGTTTTTATGTTTTACCTTTTTTTTCCCGATTCCGTTCACCAACCTCAATACTTATCATCTATACTTTTGCGCTTTCACTCCTGACCGGATATGGCACCCATTATTTTTTCGAGTCAGGAAAACTCAAGTTAAATAAAAAGGTTATCGTCTCCTTTATTGCTGTTTTGGCTGTTTTATTCCTTGTTTTTCTGTTTATACGCTTTAATGCCTTTAACGAATTCAGTTCAATTATGCACGGGTTGAATGAGATAAAAAAAACTGCATTTATCACGCGGTTTTTGGAATATTCTCCTTCTCGGATGCAGGTAATTTTCAATCTTTGGAGCGGAAACTTTATTTCCTTAATTTTTACATTGCTTATAGGGTCATTTTTTCTCTTTGTAGTTAAAATACAGGGTAAAATTTCTCCGTATCTGAAATTTCTCTTTATACTTATAATCGCATCTGAGCTTATGTTTTTTGCCGGGAATAACTATATTGTTTCCCCCCCTTCTGTGCTTAAAACTTACCCAGGAATAGAAAAGTTCTTTGACAATGATCAGGGACTTTACCGTATATTGGTTTTGTCAGACCCCGGTGCAAAACCGCCTTTTGCTGACCCGAAATACTTTGAAGATGAAGGAAGAAAAGCTATGAATTTACTCCAACCAAATACTAATATCTTTCTTGAAATGCAGTCTATTACCGGATATGCATCAATTGTACCTTCATACTATGCCAGCTATATGCAATCTAATACCGCTGATCCTACCAGTATTGCTCTACCTACTCCTTCCATGGAACAGCTCAATGAGTTGGGAGTTAAATATGTCATAACTGCGGGAAGATTTGAAAAAGAATTAATAGGCAACAAAAAATATCGCCTCGCACTGGAGTACAAGGACACCCAATTAGCCCGTACTTTTCATATATATGAAAATACTGCATATTACCCCCGCGTTTATATACTGGACGACAAAAGTAATTTTGTCTCATCGGCCAATATATCCAGCTACGCCCCTAATCGGATTACGATAAGCGCAATGGCCTTTAAAAAAGGAATGTTGGTTTTATCTGAAATGTATTATCCGGGGTGGAGCGCGACAGTAAACGGAAAAAAAATAGAAATATCGAAATATAAAGTATTCAGAAGTATTCCCATTGAAAAAGGTCAAAACAAAATAGTCTTTACTTATTTGCCTTTTTCTTTTATAGCAGGTGCAGCCATAAGTTTGATTAACTGGTTTTATGTGTTAGTTTTTCTTGGATATATGTTTTGGAAAGAACATAAAAAGGTAGGTAAGAAACTCCATATAGGCAAATCCAAGATCAAGAAGAATGCATAAAAAGTAGTCTTTATATCCTTTATCTTTTATGTATCTTGCCCAAAACATATGAGGAGGATATGAGACAAGTTTCCAAATAGTTGTTTTTTCGCCGTTTAAAGTTTTTCTTGTTGCCTCACGTCGGGCATAATCGGTAAATTTCCTAAATGTCTGACAAAGGGAACGGTAGGAATAATGATAAATTTTTCCGTTTAATAAACCCAACTTTCCTTTAACTTTCACATGTTCATGAATAACGTTTTCAGGAATAACAGAGTTGCTTTTTTTGAAAAGCCTAAGAATCTTATAGTTTTCTCCTCCGTAATATACTGCTTTTCCCAAAAAATGATTTTGGTAGGGAATATAGTATCCCGCAACATCTGACTGCCTGCTTATTATTTCCTGTATTTCTTTTTTTAAATCCCCCGACACAACTTCATCAGCATCCAACATCAAAACCCATTCCCCTTGGCATTTTGATAAGCCCAGTGCTCTTTGATTCCCCAGATTTTCTTCGTGATTTTTAAAAATAACAGCGTTGAATTTTTTGGCGATACTCAACGTATTGTCGGTTGATCCGTCATCAACCACGATTATCTCATTAACTAATCCTGCTGCCGAACTCAGAGATTTTTCAAGAAGACTACCGGAATTTTTAGTAATGACAAGAAGTGACAACAAAGGCTTCATATGTCTTTTATTGTAACAAATATATTGTTATAATAGGACGAAATGAAATTCATTGTCAAGCTGATTTTTATCTATATATTCATTTTAGGTCTCGCGTTTACCTTTCTTGTACCTCCGCTTCAAAAACCAGACGAACACGGTCATTTTATCCGCAGCATCCTACTCAGTCATGGAAAAATTATCCTCACAAACAAAGATGAGGAGCTTCCCATCGAAAAACAGTACTTCGATCTTATCCATGATCCTTTGTTAAATAAGTTACCGTATCACCCGAATACAAAATTTGACTTGAGGTGGTATAAACGCGCTATTTTTGCTGAAAAAGACGCCTACAAATTAGTTAATGAATCAACATGGGGGCAGTTTATGTTGCCGGCCTCATCCTATATTCCTCATTCAATCGGTATCATAATCGCGCGTTTACTGCACTTAAACGCATATCTGACATTTTTCATGGGAAGGTTTGCTATGTTTCTGCTGGCTTTTGTCTGGATGATCTTTCTATATAGGAAAACACCTCAAACATTCAAGCCCATTCTTCTGTTTGTTTTTTCCCTTCCCATGCTGATTCATCAAATAACCGGATATAACTATGATGCAATTCAATATATGGTGGGATTCAGTTTATTTGTTTTAATGCTTAATCTTTTGCAAAAGAAAAAATTGATCATTTATGATTTTTGCCTTTTGGCTGTGTTTTTTATCTTCTTCCTCATTACAAAGCTTTCTTTTGAACCAATGCTCCTCCTTATATTTCTCATACCTTTCAAAAAAATCGATGCGAAACTCGCGAATTATGCAAAAAAAATGGCGTTACTGTTGACAGTAATATTACTCGGCTACTTTATAGCTAAATCTCCCTTTTTTATATCTGCTTCCAACTACACACATCACCCAAAAGGAGTTAACCCTGTTCTCCAGGCGCAATATATTCTTCATAACCCGATTCATTATGTGCAAATTTTTACTCAGTCAACCATTCATCTCGCCAAATTCCATATTCAAGGAATAATTGGATTGTTTGGGTGGCTTGACTATTCGCTAGACTGGTGGATGTATTTTGTTTTTATTGCGACAGCAGGGTATATAATCTACAAAGTAAAACTGAAACGGAACGAATTTATTGAAACTTGGCAAATTTTGCTAATTGCTTGTAGCCTATTTCTAACTTATTCATTTATGATGACTATTTTTTATCTGAACTGGAAAATGGTAGGCTCAAGAAGTATAGACGGCACACAGGGAAGATATTTTATCGTTTTTGTACCTTTTATTCTGTATCTCCTGTTACAACTTAAGTATAAACTCAAACTATGCAAAAACTGTTCTTAACTATTGCGATTATTGTATTTACTTTTCTCATTATCCGTAAAATTTTAGTCCGCTATTATCAAACAAGTTATTTGCCTTCAGGAAAAGAAATCCAGATCTTTAAAAAATAACTTACTCCTCTGCTTTACCATAAATCACTTTCTTTGATTTGTTCCAAAAGCTCAATTTTTCCCGAAAACGGAAAACGAGTCTGTATTTGTTCGATTTCCCTGTTCGTGTAAAAAACCGGAATGTGCTCTAAATTTATGACGCAGGACTTACCTACTTGACAGGCATCAAAATTAATAAAACTGCTTATGATATTTTTAGGTTTTATCTCTAACTGAATTTGTTTCCCAAGATCAGTCCGCCCATCGGGCGTTAAAACAAGTATCTTTTTATCTGAATATATTGGCTGAATGGTTGTATACCGGTTTAAATCATTAACTGAGTTGAATATTAAATGATTTTTTGATCTCATACTCATTAATATTGATGTTTTATTTAATCCTTCAGATTTAGGTACTGAACCGAAATTAAGAAATGTTACATATGTCATAAAAGACTTAGGTATGTTGTTTTTTGTTAAAAAAATATCTGATTGGTTTTTTTTTAGAATCAAAAAAGTATCCGTTCTGTCAATATAGGAATAATTGAGAAGTAAATACTTAAAGACCTTACTAAGTCTCACATAATGAGGCACACCGTCTATCGTTGGAGCCGTAAAATTATAAATAATAAACTGTACATTGTTTTGATTTAGATAGTTTATAGTTTCAATTTGGCCATATTCTGGAGTTGCTTCATACATGGTATAGTAATAAGGTGGTCGTTGACTGAATAGAGGGTAAAGAATCGGATCTACAGGAAATGAAAAGATTTTATCAGATGATGATTTATATTGCGCTAATTTAATTTTTAGCTCTTCAATGGCCTTACTGTGCACTAAACCGTCAAGTGTATTTATATAACATTTATTTGCGAGAAAATTCTTATAACTTTTCACACTGGCAATTAATATATTTGCCATATTCGGACTTGATAAGACGGCTGTTTGATCAAGAGGTAACAATGGATATCGATGAATCAAAAGGACCGTACATAAGCCCGCGTATACCAAAATATGCAACGATGTAAAACCAATATCTTTCAAAAAATGCATGATTTCTTGAAACATAAGCATGAGAAGTATGAGGGGTATAAATGTAATCTGACGTTCCACCATCATACGTATAAAATATTTTTGTTCTAAAAGTATCAAGACTAGCGTAAGGGTAAAAATAAGATACCCAGATAAGGATATTTTTTTTCTAGGATAAAAATAGCTAACTGAAAGATAAAAAAGGCTTAAACCAAGCACAAAAAGATTAAAATAATTTTCCGGTGTATTAAAATAAATGGACAAGTCCACTTTTGCAAACGCGGAAATATCCTGAAGGCGCATTATAAAAAAAAGGAACTGAGAAAGTGAATGAGACTTCAAAAGGTAAAGTGTAAAAGGAATCAATCCACTGCATATACCTAGAAATAAAAAAAACAGTTGTGCAAAATACCATCTTACTTTTAAATTTAAGGATACGAGCTTTTTATCCTTATAAAGAAACATATGGGTAAATATTAGTAGGCAGCTAAGCATGATGGCATAAATACCCTGATCAAAAACGATGGAAAAAATCATTCCCAATAAAAAACCCCATAAGAATATTGATTTTCGTTTTAAACAAGGTGAACAATAAATAAAATATGATACGCCAATCCCAAAAGCCGTAATAAGCCCGTATCTACTGAAAACTTCAAAACCAATAAAATTTCTTACAAAAATAAGAAAAAAAACATAAAAAACATAAAAAATAATTCTTCTGTGTATAATATTTTTCAGCATCAAGAAAAAAATAAAACATATTGTCACGGTAAGTAAAAGATAAATACCATGCCAGAATAAATAAAAATTTTTAAAATAATATAATAACCCATATGGATAAAATGTTTCTTTATAGGGAATCATCTTCAAAAACTGCGGGTAATCCAAGGAAAGCATATTTTCCAGCCCATAGGCTTTAGACTGATAGTTGTGACAGGCCATTAAGAGATCTCCGGGAAAAAGTATAAAAAGCAAAATGAAGAAAAGGATGTACTCATAAAAAGGTATATTAAACAACGTTGAAAAAACATTACTTTCTTTTTTCATATAGTGAAGAAATGAATGTAATAGCTAGGGGAAAGATAAAAATAGAAAGATAGATAATAAAACTGATATTGTCAAATGTTAACGGATAACCAAAAAAATGGGCATATGCTACGATGCCATTTTTTTGTATTTCAGGCGGATTAGGATCTAAGCGAACAGCCGAAAGTACGGTATAAACCGTAGCAAAAGAAATACCCAATATGAGCACGTGAAACAGCACTTTGTTCTTAAAAATGAGCACTGCAAGAGGGGCGAAAACAAGTATGTACAGAATAACTTTAAAAAAAGTGTGAAAAAGTGGGCTTACACTGAGGACAAAAAAAATAACCAGACAAATCAAATAAAAATCAATGAAACGTTTATGTTTACTCTTCATATTCGAATTTGCCAATCAATCAATCTCCCTATTATAATGAATATTTATGCTTTTTTTGAGATGGAGAAAATGAGTCCTCCTCGCCCTTCTTTCCAAAAAATATTGCGCGTCAAAAAATAAAATGGAACAAAAGGGATGAAAAAAAGCATTTTTGCCAATTTGCGGAAAAAGGAGATTTTTAAATGGGTAAAATTTCCATCCAGGTTTTTTTTAAAATCGCGCCAATCTTCATAGGTATTGGTGTAAATGTCCGTAAAACCCGTTTTGTTTAAGATTTTATGTAATGAAGATGGAGTAAAAAACCATTTATGGTCCTCCACCATCCACCAGGACCATTTTTTTGTAAACTCCTGCATGATGCTTTGATAATTGGGTGTTTGGATTACCAATATACCCCCTTTGTTTAATGATGCATTAAGCTTAACAAGCGATTGTTGAGGATTTTTGAGATGCTCTATGACGTCAAACATGATAATAAGATCATATTTTTTCTTTCTTTTCTTAAGGAATGTTTCCAGGTCCATTTTATGCAATTTGTATACTTTTTTGGATAAATATCGCGGAACCAATGCCGGCTCCACTACTTCCAATTCATAGTTGCCTTTTTGAAGAAGAAATGAACTTAAAAGTCCAAAGCCCGGGCCGACCTCTAGAAGTCTGGCTTTGCGTTTGTACCTCACAATAATGTCAGATAATTCATCCAACCGGTGTAAGATAACTTTTTCTACTTTTTTATATTCATCAAAGGAGTAAAGATGCTGAAGACTTTGTTTTTTAAACTCTTTTTGATTCACAAATCCCAATTTACAGCTTTTGCACTCATAAATCGGTACTTTATCTATTACTTTAATGACTTTGTCTATTTTTTGACCGCAAAGGGTGCATTTTAAACTCATAGTGTATTCTCCCAAAAAACATTGTCATTATAACCTATTCTTTCCCAATTGTAGCATATAGTCCATTGTAATAAAAAAAGTTTATTTTATCATGTTTATAAGGTTTCGCCCTACTTTACAGTAGTAGCTGTTATTAATATCCTTACCCAAAAAAGTAGGGGCTTAAAGTTAAAATATTATAAATTTGCTTTAATAAAATGCTTACTAATGTGGATCTAATTAATTTAAAGGAAGATTTTATGACAAAGGAAGATTTAAAAAACCTTAAAATAGTACTAATTCATTTAATAAATGGGGTGGCAAATGAATTAACTACAAAAATTAATTCTCTTGAATTTAGAATTGTTAATATTAAATATGATATTATTCACGAAATGAACGTCCACAAAGATATTATTATTGGACACGAAGTAATTAAAGATCGCGCAAGACTTATCAAAAAACAAAAATCAAAACGCTCCTGAGCCGTTGGGTGTACCCATACCTGTAGGTCCATCATACCCCCCTACAGAAGTGCATAGATATGAACCTCCACAGTTGCCGTTACTACCGCTAGCTACGTCATGCAAATTGGCAGTTGCACCATATGGTAAGGAGCCTCCTGAAACCCCCGCAGTCAAATCTCCCTTCAATGCATAAACTGCCGCAATAAGGGGTGATGATAGACTTGTTCCTCCAACTTGGAACCAGCCCGATCTACCTCCATAACGCACGCTGTCATACACTGCGGCTCCGGTGTTGGGATCTGCAACTGCTGAAACATCTGCCATAGTACGATTGGAACAGTTCGAATCGTGTTGCCAGCTTGGTTTTGCTTCATACGCACTGCAACCTGATCCTGATCCGCTCCATGCGGCTTCACTGTTGTAAGTGTAATCGCCGTTTATATATAGGGATGTACCTCCAACTGCAGTTACAAGAGGAGATGCAGCAGGATAATCTGCTCCATATCCGCTATCGCCTGAACTGAACGTAACCGCAGTTCCCTTATTCACCGCACTTTGAAAATGACTGTCATAAAAAGATTCCCCAGAAAACTCATTTGACCCGTACGAATTAGATACTACATACGCACCCATGTTCACAGCTGTATCAACAGCCGTCATAAGATTGCTGTAACTGGCTGAGTTTGCCTCAACCAAAAGAAGTCTGCAATCGGGACACATAGCGTGGGCAACCTCTACGTCAAGGGCAATCTCAAGAGCCCATCCGGCGTTTGTGCTTGGATATGAAGAAGTTAAACCATTCTGATTGACTTTTTGAAAGCAAGGAACCGAGGAGTTGGTTATGGACCCCGAACATGAAGGAAAAAATGGTAAACCAAAAGTGCTGTTGTATTTATCCAGGTCAGATTTAATATTCGGATGGTTATAAGCATCAACTACGGCAATCAGTCGATTGGATCCGGAGGCAGCACTCAAATTATATGCTGTCCTTAATTGAGTAGGTCCGTATCCTGAAGGGACGGTTGATGACTTCGGGCTCCCATTACCGTCCACAACCACTCTTACATGACAACGTGCTCCGTCTTTTTCAGGAGCTGCACAAACAGGAGAATGTTTTTCACGTAACACCTGTTTTTCAGGCTTACCTTGTGCATATACTACATTAATTAATAAGAAAGCTCCGACAAAAAGGGTTAAAAGTATTACTAATTTTCTCATAGTATAAAATTACCTCATATTAGTAATATTGTCAAGTGTTTATCACTTCCAAGGTATAAACAATTATGGAGCTATTTCGGCAGTTACGATAAGACGCTTCAGGGTAGTACCCGGCGGCCAACAGGTCATGAGGGTAAGGGTTTTTTTGGTGTGATCCTGCTTGAGATAATCCAAAGCATTGGAATCAACCAGTTTTTTTGCAGAAACAGTGTAAACATATTTCTGTCCCTTATAGAATAAATATATTATGTCTTTTTTTTCAAGCTTGGTGAGAAGATAAAAGATCGCATTATATCGGTTTGCCTCATACCAGTTGGCAGCTGAATGCGCAAAAATAAAAGTATTACCGTATTCTCCCGGATACGCAGTATCGCGGGCCTGAGCAACACCTTTGGTAAGGGCCACTTGATATTCTTTTTCATTATAGGCGCTGACATGCGCTATTACTTTGGAATTAGCTCCGATTTTGGGTATCACGATGCCAAATTTTTCATCAACTGGGTGGATGATGTTGGGTTTTACCTCTTTACCTATCGACACCACTGCCCCACTGTTAGGAGGACTAAACCTATAGGCAAGCTCCTGGAAAATGACGGGATAAAATATACCGCCAAAGATGATAAGTCCAATAAGAAGAAATACTACTCCCGCACAAAGAAAGATAAAGGAAATGCTCAATTTAAACGGTCGGGTTTTGGGGTTCAGTTGGCTGATCGTCCTTTTTTTTGGCATATTTGGATAGGGCAAAAAATACTATTGATATAAGTATAATCACTCCAAGAGATATTTTCTTATGAGTTGCTACCCATTTTAAAGCATCTGAAACAGGATTTTTCTTTACCTGTGTTTGGGCTCCAAGAACTTCTGTTGCAGTCGATGACCCAGCACTTGACTGCACGGATGAGCTTGATTCAGATGTGCCCTGAACCTGACCCGCTGTTTCTCCGGCTGGAAGTGTAACGTTGGAGACCGGTATGGCTCCGCCGCCTGTTGTACCCGATGTGGTAGTGGTTGTGGTAGATGTTGTTGTAACCGTTACGCTGTCGCCAACCAATCCTGATCCGTTTTCCGAACTGTCAAATGCACGCAGTACATAATAATATGTTTTTCCGCAGTCACCCACAATATCATTGAATGTTCCGTTTGTGTTGGGCCCGATTGCCATGGTCTTAACTCTTGTTCCGCTATCGGCGGTAAAGGAAGTATTTTCTGACCGATATATTTCGACTTTCACTGTTTTTCCGTCATCGGCTGTTTTAAAGCTGATCTTATATTCGCACATCGAAATACGTTCTTTACTGTAGCTTGAAGGGGTTCCCGGTCCACTGGTGTTGTAATCCACACTTATAGTCTCACTTGTTGTGGTATCGCTTGCAGTTGCTGCTGTTGCATAAAACTGATAAGTACCGTTGGTATCAATCATGCTTGATGTAAGAGGGCACAATCCGCTGTTACCGCCTGCCAATACTGCGATATCGCTACCGATCTGTACATAACCTTGAGAAGGTTTTTTCATGTAACACTTTACGGTAATATTCTGACCTAAAAGGTCAAGCGCGACATAATTCAGGGTAAAGTCATTCAGACGTGTGGGACTTTTAGGTTGAGCTAAACGTATTTGCAGATTGGTCACCGCATGTACTCCACCGGCAACGCTCAGGAATACACTTAAAACTAATATAAATGTGGCTACTTTTGATGCAAATGCAAAAGCTTTTTTCTTATATAAACCTGCTCCCACCAGTATGAGTCCAAGCATAGTAAATAATCCTGAAATAATAATCCAAATATTGGGAGTACCCGTTGCAGGTAGGCTTGTAGATGCGCCAAGTACTTCACCGGTTACTTTCTTTTCAACACTTGTACTGACCGATTCTACATCACTTTTGGCAAGGTTGACTTTGGAACCTACAAATGTGTCAACTCCCAACGTACCAGGATCTGTTGTGCCTGAGGAAACGGCTGTTGCAAGAAGTGCGTCTGGGCTGGAAATAGAACATGATTCTGTGTTTTGACATCCGACTGCCCAAGCCAAATCCTTGTAAAGCCCGGGTTTCTGATCACCATCAATGGTGGCTGTATAGACAAGTTCTATCTTATCGCCGCTTGCCACATCTCCAACTTGCCATTTTCCGGGGGAATGATATACAGGTTCAGGAATTGAGAACAAAACACCATTTTTATATGCCTTCCAACTTCCCGCCTTGTATTTAAACCCGGCAGGGGGAAGATCAGTCACAACTACTCCGTGGGCAGTGTTTTGAGAAACATTTAGCACTAAAGTGTAAACTACATCATTACCTGCAGTTGTATCGTTAGGCCAAGTGGTATTAAATTTGGACAAAGTGAGAACTGGAGGCTTTGATTGATTACATAACGTAATCTCTGTAGTTCCGTTTTTACTTACTTCAATATTTGTTGGTAAAGATGTATATGCGATTCCTTCCGGTAAATTGGTGCAACTAAAATCACTTTCTGTAGGATTACCATAAAACCAACCAACAAAATCATACCCTGTAACGGTATTTTCGTAAACATTATATTTGCCTGTTGTTAACTTTTGGCTCATACCCATCCCGTAATTAGTGGTACCAAAAACTGTTCCCCATGTGAAATCTGTTGAATTTAATGTGTCATATGTGTTTTTGCCCTCGATATCTTGCAGTTTGTTAACTTTCAATGTGCCGGTATCGCGTGCGTTGCATAAGGTAAAGTCAGAAGTACCACCCGAACCAACATTGATACTGATTGGCAGTGTTGTTGATTGTGGATTAGCGCATGAATATGGTCTTTCTTCATTGTCTAAAGCACCTGTCGGATACCATGCTACAAAATGATAACCTGTCACCGTATTTTCATTGACCGAACGTTGACCCGGTAATACATTGCTGTCAGTTGCTCCCATAACTTGGTTTGAGCCTCCGTCAATATTCCATCTGAATCCCAATGTATTTGCACCTGTATCATCAGTTTCAAATGTTCCATTTCCATCAGTATCAACTAATTTGTGGACAGTTATACTTCCTCTTTTTGTATTGGTAAAGGTACAAGTAACTGTTTCTCCTTGATCTACGTTGAAAGTAGCTGTCTGAATTGTTAAATCACCCGAACTTGCAACACTGCTTTTACCATCATCACAGGTAATATCAGTCAGATCCCAGTTTGTTTTTGCTGATTCAGTTGCCACATAGGTTCCCGGGAATACCGAGGATACAGAAATCGTGCCGTTATTGGTTGATATTGTCCCCGCAACATCTCCGGTAAAAGTAAATGTGTCGGTTCCTCCCACCATAACTTTTTTTACAATCATAGTGCCCGTGGGAATATTACAACTGTTGTTATATATGGCCTGTCCATCAGTTGTCCAATTTTTTCCGTCATAATGTTGCACTGTTGCGTTATCAAGATAGTCAAATGGAGGAATTATATCGCCCCATGAAACATTAATTCCCGGGTACCAAATTGGTCCGTTGTGACCGTCATGACCGCCAACATCACCTGTTTTATCAGGTTGATTTGTTATATATGGATTGTGTTGACTGTCTGTTGCATGACAAATATCCACTTTTGGATGAACCAAATCCAGGGTGCATTTGTTTGTACAATAAAAGTCTGAACTTGGTACTCCGTCTGTACCATCACATTGTTCATTGCCATTCTTTACATTATCTCCACAATATGCAGCAGGTCCTGTGCAGGTAGCATTACAATAACCATATGATCCATTATTTGCTCCATCATCACATGTCTCATTAGTATCTGTATATCCGTCACCACAGTAAGGTTGGTACGTGTTAGTAACTGTGCATGTTTTTGAATTTCCAGGTGACATTGAACCATTACAATCTGTGCTATATGAGGGGGTATAGTGTGCATATGTACCTTCAGATACTCCATATAGACCGGCGTCCAAAGTTACAGTTGTTCCTGTTTCCGAGCCGAGTACTGAACTTTGTGATACGTTGGTACCCGTCACTGAAAGTGAAAAGTCCGATGCGACGCTGCTACCTGCTCCTGTATTTACCACATGTTTCTTTACAAGCAAGCTAGACTGTTCATCGTCGTTAGTGATGGTACATGTAGCTGTATCGCTAAGGGCAAGAGTTATTGAATTTGAAACAACGGCAGATCCGTTATTTTTAACACAACTAAACGTGGAGGCTGAATAACCTGTGGGTCCACCTGATTCTGATAATGTATATGTACCGACGCTAACTGCTTTATTTGTGACAGCTGCAGCTCCTGTTACGCCTGATATTGTTTCCGGTCCGACAGCCTGTAGTGTCCAATCGGTTGCACTTGCTGTCCCACCGTTATCTTTAGTAAGGGATTTTACAAGAGTAAGTTTGGGCAAAACGGCAGTATTGGTAAAGATACAGCTTAAGTTTTCTCCTGTGTGAAGAGTCAAATCAACTGAAGTTCCATCACCCGATGTAACTGCGCCTTGTGCATTTGTACATTCATAATGACTGGTATAATCACTTGTTTTTGTACCTGTATACCCTGCCTCTGAAATAGTGTAATTGCCTGTAGGAAATGGATTAAGACCGTATGAGGCTCCATCTCCCATATCAAAACTCACGGTTCTCGGGCCGGCAATATTAAATGTCCACATGGAGCTATCATGTGGATTCACAATCTTTTTCACATACAAATTACCGATGTTGTGGGCATTACAAAGAGTTATTTCTGTTGTTGCAGTATTATTTAATGTAACGCTGGCAGGTAATGTCCGACCGTCCGGATGTTCACAACTTCCTGTTCCGGAATTGTCATACCAACCGACAAAATGATAATCGGTTACCGAATTTTCATAAACTGAATATGGCCCGGTATTTTTAGTTTGAGAAGATCCAAATGAAATGGTATTGTTTCCAGCAACTGAATCAAATCCCCATCTGAATCCTAAAGTATTAGCTCCTGCATCTGTATTCACATCATATGTTCCGCCTCCCGCTGTGTCAACAAGTTTATGAACATTTAATGATCCTGTTTTTCTGGTATTGGTTATAGTACATGTTGTATTGTCACCAGGATTTATAGCAACTTGTCCATTGGCACATCCCGCACTATATGTAGTTGTATAGTCCGATAAATTCGTACCAGTTCCTGCTTCTTCTCCAAAGCTAATCGTTCCTGAACTTACAGTCTGTGCTCCGGTTGATCCGCCATCGCCGACATTGGTCGCATATGTTGTTGATCCGATTTTTAAATTAAATTTTCCAGGATCATTGCTTGGTGCAAGAACTTTATTAACCGTCAATGTTCCTCCGCAAGGGGCAATAGTTACGCTATGTTGCACGCTATTTGAACATGTGTGACCATCATTTGCAGTAAGTGTTACAGTGTAATTCCCTGTAGTTGAATATGTATGCGACGGACTTGTAGAAGTTGATGTTGTACCATCTCCAAAATCCCATAAATAAGATGAAATTGCGCTACCGTTTGATGATCCTGTGGTTGAGTTATTGGTAAATGTGATTGCATTTGAAGGACATACTTGTGAACTTGCGGAAAAACCGACAGCCGGCTTTGCCCAAACATTGACAGTATTTGTTTGACTGTCCGTATTTGCAGGAGATTTTGAATCAGTAACATTCAATGTTACGTTATATGCATTTGGACTGGCATAAGTGTGAGATGGATTTTGGGAAGTAGAAGTCCCCGCGTCACCGAAGGTCCAGCTATATACATATGGTGTCACTCCGCCCGAAGTGGTATCGGTAAAATTAGTGGCATTACCTACGCAAACATTTGGAGCTGTAAAATTTGCAACAAGAGGTGAGGAAACTGTAAAACTTTGACCTGAATAACACTTGGTTGTTCTGTTTCCACATGATGGGTCGCTAAAAAATCCAGCACAGGTAGAGCTACCCGTATCCCAAGAAAGTGTCAAATTTTGTATAGTTACTTGTTGACCACAAGTCCAAGAAAAAGAATATAAATTAATGCTTGTATCTGATTGCGCAGGAAGCGTATCGGTCACACACTGACCATCGACTGATCCGGTTTGAAAATGATGCACATTTGTTGCTCCTTGATAAATATCTCCAAGTAAAACTACCGCTTTTCGATCTGCCCCTGAAGTAGTATGAAATGTTGCCCTAATTGTAGCGGTGACAGGTAATCCCGGCGTACAGGTAGTCAATGGAATATTAGAACCATCTACTAACTCTAATTTTGTTACGGTTGTATCATTTGCAGTACATTGAAATCCGCATCCTGGCCATGAACTAGTGTTAGTTGTAACAGTAGTTTGACATGTTTTATTATTTCCTTGACCAATGCAACTTAATCCAGTATTACACTCACTATCATGCGTACAAGGAGATCCCACAGCTAAACCATCCGTAAACGTCACACTTGTCACAACCGCTCCACTCAAATCTTTTACTTGAACTAAATAGTTGGGTCTATAATTCCCATCAAGCTGATACTCATACGTAAAAGTGCCGTCAGTTAGGGCTGTGACACTACCTGTGTGGGTTACGGCTGGCGGATCGTTGGAAGAAATGACTATAGTATATATATATCCGGGAGTAAAACCGCGGCCTGAAACAACTACTTTTTCAGTAGGTGCGTAATCTGCCTGATTGGTCCAGATAGTAGGATCAACGTATGCCTGAGTGCTGACAACTGATGCCTGCACAACTTCATCTCCGTTTGCAGAAACTTGGCCTGGTGTAGGCGATAGAGGAATTACAGTGACAGTAGGCGTAACTTGAGTGGAAATACCTGTCAATATCTGGCCGTGTTCAACCACAGTCGGAGTTGGGATGGCTGTAGGAGCCACGGTCGGAGTAGGAGTTGGAAGTGCGATAGCTTCCTGCCCTGTCTGCAGCCACAATTCTTCGTCGCCGGTGAGGCTATCAACCGAACCTGATATCTCTTCTTTGACTACAGTCACGGTACCACCGGATAATGTAAATCTCTTGGCGCTGTACCATCCGTTTGCATCGATTTTCAGCTTCAAAATACCCCGCGGTACGATGTGATTAACACATACTCCGTTGGATGAACATGTCTTGGCGTCAATATCTTTGGAAAAATTACTTCCTGTCAGGTCGGTTATCCCCTGTGCTGCCTCAATCTGATTGGTTGCATTGGGGGTATTGTTTTTATATGCCAGCAGGTAAGAAATCTTACCCGATGTTAGACTGTTCTCCACCGTGTTTGCTTCAAAATGAAAAGCGCCTGCGTCTGTTTTAAATTCTATCTTGCTTGCAAGAGGTTCTGTGGAATAAGCCGGCGGCACAATTGCCAAAAAAGGAGATAAAGATTGGATAACCAGTGAAAATGCTGAAAGGAAAGTAAAGACCTTATGAGCAATGCTTTTTCTCATTGAGTTTTAGATACAAAATCACTGAAAAAACACTGAAAATATTTTAACTCCAATTATATTACTATAATAGTTCAGAGATTGCAAGAGGTAAATTTGCAGACAGATTTTAGCAACACACTATTCTGACGCTTTAATAAGAAAAATTAACTATTACATTTACTATATATAAGTGCCTATAATATTATAGTTACGTGCCTTTTCAGGAAATAAATATTTCTGAATAACTATTACTAATTAAGTAATTATTTATTAACGTTACAGTAATAAAAAACAACCCTCCGAAATGGAGGGTTGCTGTAAGTTTTTTCAATCACCCTGTTTACAACAGTAATCAATTAGCTACAATTGCTGTAAATTTTTTCGTTGCTGCTACTGTATATCCAATATCAGCGGGACCATTATCTTCTCTATTTATGGCTACTTGAATGCTGTAAGGTCTGGCTGGTAACCAAGATTTATTAATTGAATAGTGGAAATCTCCATTACCAAATTCGTCGGTTGTGAATAAAGTTAGTTTATAGTAACCGAGTGGAGCGTAACTATTAAGCAATGATCCTGTATAACCTGTAAGGTCTCTTACCCAAACAAAGTATTTAACATTTGGCACTAATCCCTGAATTACTCCTTGTAAAATAAGATTGTTTTTCCCCATAGGAGTAACTAATGTAACATGGCCTTTATAGAGCTCGTCTGTAACACTATCTGAACTACCTCCATCAACATGATAAATGCTTATTTTTTGCGAATCGCTTTTTCCTGCTGCAGAAACTACCCCAGCTAAAAGTAAGAATGCCGAAAGAAAGATAACTAATTTTTTCATATTTTTTACTCTAATTTTTAACAAATTAAATAATGTTCCCATCATCGTAGATTTTTCAAAGTTTGTCAAGTCCCTTTTTAAATTAGGAAGTCACCGATTGAAGTACTCGTTCAAAAAGCCATTTGCCATCCGTGCAATTTTCTTCCACCACTTCCGGATGGAATTGAAACCCGTAGATCTTTTTATTGGCATGTTTTACTATCTCCCATCCATCTGCACTGCGGGCCAGACCCATCAGAGGAAAATCAATCCGCTCTACCAACCATCGATGACTTGCATATACTTTGAAAGATTCCCGCTCTCCAAACATCGGATCATGCCCTACTACTTTTATTTCTTTCACTCCATGATGTTTCACCGGCATGCGGTCCACAAATCCTTCAAACGTATAGGCAATGATTTGTAAACCCAGACAAATACCGATAATGGGTTTGGTCGTTGTTTTGATTAACTCGATTTCCTTGCCGAAATACTGCTCATGTCCGGCAAGGGAGACTTTATGACTTCCCGTTAAAATGATGAGGTCATATTTTTCTCCATCACCTTGGGCTATGTGCATAGGGGTTACCTCGGTAAGGGTATGATTTTGCAAAAGAGTGCGAAGTTCATCGATCCGTTTTGTCTCATTATTTATGACGAGGATGTTCATATATATGATTATAAATCATGCCGAGTAAATAGAGGGACCCGGTCACTATCATTATCTGGTTTTTATGAGTTTTTAAAAATACGCTTTCAAGTGCCTTTTTATAATTAAAAATTATGTTTGCCTTCATTTTATCCTTTAAAAAAGAGACAATAACCGAAGGATCCTCCGAAGTGTGGATAAGGTCCTGCGTTTCCAAAACAAAGTTGGTAATGGTAAGTGTCGCGGCAACAGGCTCAATAAGTTGTATCATTTTGTCTACATCTTTCCCTTTTTTAAAAGCAATCAGAAAATGGTATTTGTGGCGAGGATATGCTTTTTGAAGTGAAAAAAGGAATGCCGACATTTTTTGCGGATTATGCGCCCCGTCCAGTATGATTTTTCTTCCTTTGATATTCACCTCTTCCATCCTTCCCTGAAAATTCGCTTTACCTAAAATCTTGCGTATCACTTTTTCATCCATGCTAAATCCGTCTCTTTGACTTAAGCTTTGAACAGCGGCCAATGCAATGCTTGCATTCTCCGCCTGATACACAGCATGCGTTGATAATTGGATTTTTGTATATGCTGTATTTTGAAATGTGTAATCAAAGAACAATCCACTCGAAGTCGCTTGAACGGTAGATAAAATTTTGGATGTCGGAAGGAAATAAATCTGCGCCTTTTTTTGTTTTGCTTCTTTGGTAATTACTTCCCTTATTGGCTTTGTATTATCTTGAGTAATTACTACTCCATCTTGAGCAATAATTTTTGCTTTTTGAAAAGCAATTTCTTCAACCGTATTTCCCAAAACATGTTGGTGATCCAGCCCGATTGAAGTGATAAGGGATAATTTGTCAGTCCGATTCACTGTGTTAGTAGCATCATACCATCCACCCAAACCCGTTTCCATCACCGCATAATCAACTTTTTTATCATTGAAGATATAAAAAGCTAAGGCAACAAGGACTTCAAAATAGGTCGGTACCCCGTATGAAGAGCGGGTAACTTTTTTGATGAACGGCTTTAATTTTTTTACATAGAAAACAAATTCCTGCTCGGAAATAAATTCATTGTTTATCTGCATCCGCTCCCGTATATCAAAAAGATGAGGTGAGACATGTAAACCGGTTTTAAATCCCAGACCGGCCAATAAAATACTTGTATAAAAAGCGGTTGACCCTTTGCCTGAGGTACCTGCAATATGAATAACTTTTAAGTTATTTTGAGGGTTGCCAAGAAGCTTTAATAGGTATTTTGCCCGCTCCAGTCCTTTTTCTCCACTGAAAACCCAATTTTTATCTTTGGGAATAAGAGAGTACAGATATAAAAGCGTTGGGGAAATTGCTTTTGACATGAGTGGACTCGACAGGACTCGAACCTGTGACCTTTGCAATGTGAATGCAACGTTCTACCAACTGAACTACGAGTCCGAAAGAGACTTCTCTATTGTAGTTGTACAGCTTGTTTTTTGCAACATCCTTCTGCTACAATGACAGGATATGATCAATGTAGTGAAGGCGGGAATTGATTTTGTGATGGATATACTGGAGACAGTCGTATTCATTGGTTCGCTTTTCATCGTGGTATACCTTTTTGTCATGCAACCCAATCAGGTAAAAGGAGCATCTATGGAGCCGTCTTTTATCTCGGGAGATTATATCTTCACCAGTAAAGTTACCTATAAATTCCGCCCGATTAACAGGGGAGATGTGGTGGTATTCAAGTCCCCGAAAAATGCGGACATTGAATATATAAAAAGGATTGTCGGGTTACCGGGTGACAAAATCATGATTAAAGACAGTGAAGTATACGTAAACGGCACAAAGTTAACTGAGAATTATATTGCTGCCAAAACCAATCTTTGGGAAGGAGGATTTTCAAAAGACGGAGAACCCATTACAGTACCCGATGGAGATATTTTTGTTATGGGAGATAACCGGCCGCGGTCAAGTGATTCCCGAGAATTCGGACCGGTTCCTGAGTCCAGTGTAATTGGACAGGTTTTTTACCGCTACTTTCCCACCAATAAAATGGGGACAATAGACAATCCTTTCCCCGTCAATTTACGAAATTAATTTTTCCAGTATCTTTCTTAAAGCAGGAGTCGTTTGTGCAAGACTTCCTTTTATCTCAACAACAGCTCTGCTTTTTACCCTTGTCTGGATAATCTTAAGTTTTGCTCCGTCAAAAAGAGCCGCAACCGAATCGCTCATTTTGGTAATTTCATCTTTGGGCAAATGCTCCCCCACTGTCTTGGTCTGATATAACACTTCCCTCACCCACTCTTCGGTTTGTCCGACGGTTAGATTATCGGAGAGTATTTTTTCATAGGCCTTAGCAATATCGGCCTCACTGTGGAGACGCGAAATAATGAATAAATGACTTATGGAAATCATTTTTGAATAATATCCGTCCACGATCATGTCGGACAATTTATTTAAACGAAGTATGTGACAGATGTAAGACTCTTTCATGCCAATAAGTTTACTTACATCCTTTATGCGTATTTCTTTATCAACCGTTAAAAAACGGAGAAGTTTTGCTTTATTGATGACATTTTCTTCTTTTTTGATTTGTTCAACAATCGCATCAATATCACCTGACATATGAGTTATTGTAGCACAAAGCAAGAATTTTTACTTAACGAAGATATATTTTTGACCGTATCTGGTCTTGAATCCCACAACCCCTTTTTTAAGGGCAATAATGGTGAAATCATTGGAAAGCATGGTGCCTTCTCCGGCTTTGAATATGGTTCCCTGTTGGCGGATGATGATGTTGCCCGGATTTACCTCTTCTCCTCCGAATTTTTTCATACCCATCCGACGTCCTGCCGAATCCCTGTTGCCTCGAACAGCGCGCTGCGCTTTTGTATGTGCCATATTAGTTTATTTTAGCAATCTGAATTTTAGTAAGTTTTGCCCGAAATCCCGTAACTCTGCGGTAACGTACTTTAGCCTTGAATTTGGAAATCCTCAGCTTCTCCCCTTTAACATGTTCAACGACGGTTGCCTGTGTTTTTGTTTCTAAAAGAGGGCTTCCTAATTCAATGGTACCTTTGTCATCAAAAACAGCAAGTGTTTCAAGATCAATTGTTTCTTTTTCTTTTTGAGGAAGGCGGTCAACGACTAAAAAGTCTGTTTCTTTGGCTACGTACTGTTTTCCACCTGTTTTTACCACTGCAAAACGTGTCATAAGTTGTAAGTATATATGAAAAAGGGTTAAAAATCAACAAGATGTTCACGGATTCACATGCGTGGCCACCGGACAATTCTCTGCAAAGGCTCCAATTGCCGACTCTTCCCCGTTTTGGACACCTATGAATTTAACCCAACTGTTACTCGGCAACAGATTCATTTTCATTGTATAAAAAGGCTTTAGCATATTTGTCGGAAAAGGATAGTTGACAAGACCAATATACTGAGCTGTTGCACCGTTTGAAAAGTAAATTTTTAAAGGCTGAGGAAGTAAGTCTTCGCTTCGTTTTACAAAAAGATCAACCGTTTTGTCCAAAGTGTTTGTGCTGACACTCAGACAAACAGCTCGTGTGCCTGACGGGACGGAAACAGGGGGAACCGCTTTAAGCGTGTTCTCGCTACTGGCTTTACTTTGTGTACTTACTTTTTGTGAGTTAATGGCCCCGGATAAAAAAAACAGTCCCAAAATGGGTAAAGAAAATAATACAAGCAGTACTACGCGTTTATCAAAACATATTTTGTCATTCATAGAATATAAACAATATAAAATATCCGCAGTGTTTTGTCAATTTCAGGGAATAAGAGCAAATCCGATCATAAGAGAAACAATCATGGAACCCCCATAGGAAATAAAGGGTAAAGCTATACCTGCAATTGGCAATATCCCCATATTCATACCTACATTAACCGTTATCTGGAAAAATAAAAAGGCTATGATCCCCACGATATACAAAAAGGTGAACTTCCCCATTTCATCCTCCTTTGATACGAATTTATATGCCCGTTTAAACAGGATAAATAACACAGCACCAAAAAGGATAAGAGTTGCCAGGCCTCCAACAAAACCAAACTGTTCAACCAGTGAAGAGAATGCAAAGTCTGTACTGTTTTCAGGCAAGAAAAAAAGTTTTGATTGGGTCCCCAAACCCAAGCCCCTACCTAAAAACCTTCCCGACCCGATGGTAATCATCGCCTGAATCATGTTATATGCATTCTGCTGGGTATCAAGATGTGGTTGGAAAAAGCTTAAGATCCGGTGTTTTTGATATTCCTTAAGGAAAAACCAACCTCCCGGAAGCAAAAGAACCACAAGTCCTACAAGCTGTAATACTTTTTTTTTGGGAATTGCGGAAAACAAAAGCATGACAAAAAAAATAAACGCATACACCATGGCATTTCCCAAATCCGGCTGTTTAAAAATAATAAATGTCGGTAAAAGAAAATAAAACAAACTGCTTATGAAGGCGACAATGGTATTTTTCCTCGCATTAACTTTTGAAAAAAAATCGGCAAAAAAAAGAATAAAAAAGATTTTGAAGAATTCACTTCCTTGAAAACGGAAGAAAAAAAGATCTATCCAGCGTTTTGAACCTTTCACTTCAAGGCCTATGATATAAGTAAAAAGTAATATGCCGATAAATATCCAGTAAAAAAGCTTTGCATTGCTTTGGAAAAATTTCCAACCTATTTTTTTAATTACAAAAAATAGTATAGCCCCGACAATGAAGTTAAAAAGCATGGTCATTCCGAGCTGGACTCGGATACCGAACAGGTTAAAAAAACCAAAGGAGAAAAGAAAAAACGCGGGTAATAAAACTGATATCATAAGGTAACCTGCAACTGCTCTCCCACTGTTATTTGTTTTGCAAGTAATTTCTTTTTGAGAAAGTCACCTGATGCGGAAAATACTGCAGGAACTGTCAGTGAGATGAGCTCATCGGGCTTGATACCTAACTCTTTTCGTTTACCCTGGGCATCCCGGATCAGTCCGCGCAATTTACCTTCATATTCCAATTCTTTGGTAAGCTTTGTATCGTAGGAGATCTCTATTTCTTCGGTTTTTGAAACTCCAAAGATCACATTTTTTATGTTCAACTCGTCTCGAAGCAGACGCATATATTCTTCCTTATATGCTTTCATGTTGAATGACATCGCCTTAGGGAGAAGTATGGTGACACTTAACAGAGGTTGGCGAACTTTGATTTTGATTTCCTTTCGTACCCGTTGACCGACCTCAACCATTTTTCTCACCAAATCCATGTCGTTGAATAACTGTTCATCAACCTTACCCAAGTCAGATGTTTTCGGCCAAACACTTAGGTGAACAGATTTTTCACCGGTTAAATTCGTATAGATCATCTCGCTGACAAAAGGAATAATAGGAGAAACAATTACAGATAAATCAACCAATACTTTATGCAAAGTGGCATAAAAATATGTTTTATCATTATCATCCTCAGTGTTTACCCAGACACGGTCGCGACTGCGCCTGATAAACCATGTGGACATATCTGAAACAAATTTTTCCACCTCCATCGCCATGTCTTTAACATTAAATTCCCGTAACGTTTTCTCGCTGTAATCTATAAGCCAGGACAGTCTTCCTAAAATCCATGTATCAAGGATATTTTTTGAGCTATCTTTTCTTGATGCGCTGGGACTCCATTTATCCAAAAGTGTGTACTCTATAAAAAATTTGTAGCTGTTCCAAAGCATGAGATAAAACTGCCGCCTCACCTCATCGGCTTTTTTGTATCCGAAGAGCATATTGTCCGCCGGGTTCTGCCGGGCAAACATCCATCTCATAACATCAACTCCTATTTTATCTGCTCCTTCATTGAACTCCACCATATTTCCCCAGCTTTTATGCATTGCTCGCCCGTCTTCTCCTGTCATGGTGGCATATCCCAATACCCGTTTAAACGGGTTGGTATTTTCAAGTACACTGGACATGGCGATCATCGCATAGAACCAGTTTTTAAACTGACCCGGGAAAGACTCGGTGATAAAGTCTGCAGGAAACCATTCTTTCCATTTCTTTTTGTCCACCAGATAAAGCGGCTCTCCCTGATTTCCTTCCATCATAGTTGAGTAAGGTACGATACCTGCATCCAACCAAGGATTACCGACATCTTCAATTCTGGCAACTTTCTCTTTGCATTTACTGCATATAATTTCAACCTCATCAATAAACGGTTTGTGAGGAGTGTGTCCCTCAAATATATCCCATCCTTTTGCCGCTCTTTTTTTTAACTCTTCCTTTGAACCGATCACTTCAAATGTACCGCATTTTTTACATTCATAAATCGGTAAGGCCAATCCCCAATAGCGGTTTTTTTTGCTGATAAGCCAATCGTGCATGTTTTTGAGCCAGTCAAGTTCGCGGTCAAGCCCGAACTCCGGCATCCATTTTATTTTTTTTGCAACACCCATCATTCTTTCTCTTAAAGTCAGATTTTGCTTACCCTGCGTGTCTTTAAGCGAAGGCCGATCCATCGCAATGTACCATTCATCCGCCACTTTCCAAACCAATTCCGCCTTACATCTCCAACATGCAGGATAGCGGTGTTTGTAACGCAAGGTATCAAATAAAAATTCTCCTTCTTTATGGCTTTTTAAAAAATCAATAATCAGTTCGGGGTGTTTTTTTGCATTCTTTCCGGTAAACTCCCCCAATCCGGGAAGATATGACGCATCATCTTCAATAACAGGAATCATAGGAAGACCCAACTTTTTTCCCAAAAGAAAGTCTTCAGTTCCGGCACTCACCGCGGTATGTACCATACCGGTTCCTTCAGTGGTTGAAATGGGCATGATGAGCTGATCTGTCGGGATGACTGTATGAAATGTTTTCGGATTTTCTCCGGCAACTTTGGCAACTGCTGGCAAATGATCAAATGGTCCGGTGTATTTTAAACCGACCAACTCTTTTCCGGGCACTGTTTTAATTATCTTTTTCTTATCCTTTTTGAAAACCGCCTCAACGAGATCTTTTGCCACCCAAAATAAATTCCCCGTACTTCCTTCAACAAGAGAGTATTCTATTTTTTCATCAACTGCCACGGCGATATTGGCAATAATAGTCCAAGGAGTAGTTGTCCAAACCAATAAATATTCCTTTTCGCGCCCGACAATAGGCAGTTCAAAAAAGATAGACTCATGAACAACTTCCTTATAATCCTCAGTCAGCATTTCATGCTGGGAAATGGCTGTCTGGCAACGGGGGCACCAAGGAACTGATTCATGTCCTTTATAAATCCAACCGTGTTCAAAACATGTTTTTAAAAAATGCCAGATCATGTAATTGTTCTCATCACTCATGGTAAAGTAGGAATGATCCCAATCGGCAAAATACCCGAGACGTTTTGACTGATTTGTCTGAATATCGGAAAATTTCTTTACCCTGTCTTTACAAAGTTGGACAAACTTGGCAATTGAGGCTTTTTTGTCTCCCGGCATCAGATTTTCAATGTCTTTTTTTGAATGTAGTCCTAATTCTTTTTCCACTTCAACCTCTACCCATAATCCTTGACAGTCAAACCCGTTTTGAAATCGTTGTCGATATCCTAATAGATTATAAAAACGGGGCCATAGATCTTTATAAGTTCTGCCCCATGCATGATGAGCTCCCATGGGATTATTGGCAGTTATCGGTCCGTCAAGAAATGAAAATGTTTCCTTTGCATCTTTATTTTTATGAAGATATGCCTCAACTACTCCGTCTTTATACCAATGATCTAAAAGCTGCTTTTCTAGTTCGGGAAAATTTGGATTGGACGGAACTGGAGTAAACATAAGATGTGTATTATTATAGCAATAATATTTCTTTAAAACCATTCATCAGGAAGATTTGATGATTTTTTCAACCGAAACAACAATTACTCCTTTTACCGGCATACCTTTATTTTCAGGAATTAATTTTGCCTTTTCCACCCATTCACCTTCTGCATAATATATTGCACTTCCTAATAATTTATAGCCGACCATTTTCCCGTTCCAACCGACAAGAGCAATGCGTGGATTGTGAGTTATATCTTTAATGGTTTGGTTCATAAAATTATCAGTGATAAGGATTTTGTTTCCGTCAACAACTTTCACAAATGCTACTCCGATCACGTTAGGATTTCCTTCGGGAGTAACGGTTGCCACCGCCATCGGATTGCCTTCAATGATGGTTTTTATGTCGCTACTAATAAGGGAAGGGTTCATACTGAATTATATCACCATAAAAATGGTAAGTCTATTTACCAAAGCTTTTCCTGTGGGCATGGTTCACCGCTTCAAACAACATTAGGACAAAAAATACGGAATATATTACGCCGTGAAAAAAACTTCCGCCTTCGTAGGGTTTTACAAGATATTCTGCGGTTAAAAAAAGAGCCAGGAAAATAACCGCAATAATGTTTTTTAAATGATAATTCAACACATGGATTTTTACCAATAACATCCTGGGAATTAAAGAAACAATAAGGATTTTAATTATCTGGGGAATAAGTAGGAACAAAAAAAGACCGCCCATATTATTTTTTTCTTAAAAAAGCAGGGATATCAAATGTGTCGTTTTCCTCAAGAAGTTCTTCATCGTCCGGTACTTCCATCTTGGGTTGAGTTTGCTCCTCTTCAACTATTTCAGTGTCAGAGGATGTTTCAATAGAGGGTTTTTTAAGATCCGATATGCTGTCATCTTTTTTAAATCTGAAAAGCTTTACCCGTTGTTCATCAAATTTGGTGGCTATAAGAGTAATCTTGACAGAATCCATCATTTTTTCCTCAATAACTGCTCCGAAAATAATATCCGCATCGGGATCAACTGTTTTGGTGATGATGGATGCAGCCTCATCAATCTCACTCATGGTCATATCGGGACCTCCAACAATATTAAGCAATACTCCGCGTGCTCCTTCAATTGAAGCATCAAGCAAAGGAGAAGATATAGCCTGTTTGATAGCTGCAAGTGCTCTTTTGTCTCCAGACCCGATCCCGATCCCCATAAGAGCAGTCCCTGCATTACTCATAATGGTCCGTACATCTGCAAAGTCCACATTAATAAGTCCGGGAACAGTGATAAGCTCGGCAATTCCTTTTACTCCCTGATGAAGTACGGAATCAATTCTCTTAAAAGCCTCAAGAATGGGCGTTTTGCGGTCCACTACCTGAAGGATCCGCTGATTTGGCACAACAATAAGTGTGTCAACTTTATCTTTCAGTTTCATAGTTCCTTCATCGGCCGTAAATTTACGCTTGGACCCTTCAAATTCAAATGGCTTTGTGACTACTGCAACAGTTAATGCACCTGATTCTTTGGCTATCTCGGCAATAATGGGCGCTGCACCTGTTCCGGTACCGCCGCCTTCACCACAGGTAATAAAAACCATATCAGCTCCGCCGATTTCTTCTTTAAGACGCTCGCGGGACTCCTCTGCCGCCTGTTTTCCCACCTCAGGATCTCCACCCGAGCCTAATCCTTTGGTAAAATTTTCTCCTATTTGGATTTTGATTGCTGCTTTGTTATGAAGAAGTGCTTGGGCATCAGTATTTACTGCTAAAAATTCGACTCCCGCAATTCCGCCTTCACCTATCATGGATGATAATGCATTACCTCCACCACCACCGACTCCGATGACTTTAATTGAGGCTGCCTGTCCTGCTTTTGGTTTGATGAGCATATTAGGGAATAAATTGTTTGAAAAAATCTTTCACTTTACCAACTGATCCACCCAGTGAAAAATCCTTTAAAATTTTGTTAAAGTTTTTAAATCCTTCTTCCTTGTTCATTATATTTTTTCTTCCGCTTAAAATCAAGCCAACGGTAGTTGAAAACTCAGGATCCAAGACTTCATCAATAAGACCTGTTACCCTGCCGGGTACTCCAACACGGATAGGAAGACCTACGATTTTTCTCCCCATCTCAAGAATGCCTACTGTCAAAGCTCCGCCTCCTGTTATCACCAACCCTGAAGGAATATGTTCAATAAAATTGCTTTTCATTATTTCATCACTTACCATTTTGTACATCTCCTCAAGCCTTGGTCCGATAATGCCATCAATAAGCACCCGCATATCCAGGTTTTCAACCGCCTCAGGTAACTGAAGTTCCTGTAAATTCAGCTCTTCAAATTTCTTTTTTGTTTTGTCGTTGCCGTGCTGAAGTTTTCTGCTTAAAAAAAGTTTTATTTTCTCGGCCGAATCAAGCGATACTCGAAGACCGACTGCAATGTCGTTTGTAATGTGTTTTGCTCCGATTGGAATAGAAGATGAGTAGGAAAGAGATCCATCAATATACAAAGCAATATCCGTCTTTCCTCCTCCTATATCAACACACACCACACCTAATTCTTTTTCGGTTTCAGTAAGCACGGCCTCTGAAGATGCAAGTCCGGCAAAAACAAATCCTTCGTTAGCAACGCCGATATTCTCCATACACCGGTCAATATTTTTAAGATTTGTGTGGGATGCAGTTATAATATGAGTGTCAACTTCAAGTCGTACTCCGCTCATACCTATTGGATTTTTGATTCCTTCCTGACCGTCCACTACAAAATCCCTTGGAGAAACTTCAATTATTTGTCTCGTGGTTGAAAGAGAGATGGCACGGGCTGCTTCAACAACCCTATTAATATCGGTTTCAGAGATTTCTCCTTGTGAATCGGCAACAGCCACCACACCGCGGGAATTAAGAGAGGCAATATGCGGCCCTCCCACACTCACCAGAGCACTATGGACTTTTTGCCCGGCCATACGCTCTACCTTTTCAATGCTTTCCTCAATTGATTCGGTAACTTTATCAATATCCACCACTAATCCTTTTTTTACTCCACGGGAAGGGGTAGTGTTGAACCCGATGATACGAAGCTCGTCGTTTTCTTTTGATTCAATCCCCACGATAGTTGCTATCTTACAGCTGCCTATATCTATCGCGCTTATTAATCTGTCTGCCATATTATTCTGTTAGTTCCAAAACGGGCCTGTTAAACCGTAGGTCCAATTTTTTAAAATCTTTTCCCTGTATCCGAAACTGGTGGATGATTTGCTCCAGTTGATACACCTGCCCATCCACAGCCTTTTCGGTCGAAAATACAATTTCTTTATCCTTTAATTTAAATCCTATCACATCAACTCCGTTAATATCAATAGTATTAACCTTCAGGCTCTGTTTTTTTACTGCATTCAAAAAATCAAGCGTCATCCGGACATCTTTCAGGTCTATTTTATCCCCGGGGGTGTATGAGGCAAAATTCAGCATTTCAAAATAATGAATAATGGGCAAATCCATATCCATTTCTCCGCTTTTAATTTTTTTGAGTATCTGACCGTCAGAGCTTAATACAAAATAACCTTTATCTGCCTGAAAATAAACATAGGGTTCATAAAGGGCAATCGATAATATGACTGTCTGAGGATATTGTTTGACCAGTGAAACAGAAGAAACAGAAGGGTTACTTTTCTTTATAAATTTCTCCACTTCCTCCTCCGATAAAAAGAAAAGCGAGTTGTCTCGTATGCCTTCAATGCCGTAAAAAACAGTATTTTTAGGAACACCCTCAATTTTGATGGTTTTTACTTTACAGAAGTTATAGAAATAAACACATAAAACCCCTCCTATCAGGGTGAGAACCAAACCCGTAATAAGTGAACTATGTATTAAGAATTTCTTTGATGATGACATCTGCAGCGTCACGTTTAATTGCCAAAGGTATTTTTTGGAACTGGCTTTTGTATTTTTGTCTGTTTTTTATTACTTTTTTTATTAACTCTGCTAGATGAACGCTCGGCTCTTTTTGTTCAAAGACCTCCCCGATTTCGTAATTGCGAAAAAATTGAGCATGGCGTTGTTGTTCTTTGTTCGCCGACCAGGGAAGGGGGATAAAAATAGCCGGTTTCTGGAGATGAATCGCCTCAAAAAAGGTATTTGCCCCAGCCCGTGCCACAATCACATCGGCAAGTGAATATACATATCCTATCTCCTCGTCAAAAAAATGCTCTGTTATAAAGTATCTGTTTTTTAACTCCTCAGGTAAAGATCTGCGGAAACGGGTCAGTTTTTCATAATCATTGTACTCTTTGACATTGCCCGTCTGATGTATCACGGTCATGTCTTTTAACAAGTCGCCTATTATTTCCTTAATATGAATGTTAATGCTGTGCGATCCGAGAGAACCGCCTGTTATATACACTACAGGTAGTGTCTTATTTACCTCAAACGGTTTTTTATCAATAATAAAAATGCTTTTCCTCACCGGGTTTCCGGTCAGGATTGACTTTGCAGACGGAAAATAGCTGCTCGCCTCAGGAAATGAATAAAAAATCTTTTTTGAAAAAAAGGCAATAACTCTATTGGCCAAACCTGGGGCAATAGTTTGTTCGTGGGTGAACACGGGGATTCTAAATAAGTTTCCGACAATTGCAATCGGTAGGGCGATATAACCGCCGAATGTGAGAATAACCGATGGCCTTTCACGGTTTATAATGATAATCGCGTGAAAAAAACCAAGGGGGATTCTGAATATACCGGTCAGTCCCTTGAGGGAAACAATTCGGGTAATCCTACCTGCCTGAAGGGAAATAAAGGGAATATTGCGCTTTGTTACTTCCTTGTATTCAAGTGAAATTGTCTGCTCACTATCAATTCCGTATTTTCTTCCCACAAATACTACATCTGTTTTCTCTTTAAGATTGGTTAATTTATCAATGACCGCAAGTGCCGGAGTAAGGTGCCCTCCTGTTATAAGTATCTTCATCTTGTTTTATGTTACATAATTTTAACACTTCTGGCAATGCTAAGAATAATCCCCATAAGTGAAAAAGATAAAAGCAGGTTTGAACCGCCGTAGGAAATAAAGGGAAGAGGCACTCCGGTAAGAGGAATTACATGTACCATGCTGGCAAGATTAATGATTGTCTGCACTGCAAAAAAGGCAAAAATCCCTCCACCGAGAAGCCTTCCGAATCGGTCAGGAGCCTTTTCAGCAATGCGGAAAATGTAAAGAATAAGAAGCAGGAAAATTGAGATAAGAATAAAGCTTCCCAAAAAACCCACTTCTTCACCGATTATGGCAAATATTGAATCGGTGTGAGCCTCGGGTAAAAAAAGATGCTTCTGTTTTGAGGAACCGAACCCCTGACCCAACAATCCCCCATTGGATAAAGAAATAAGTATCTGATTGATGTGATAGGTTATTCCAAGCGGATCCACAGTCGGATCAAAAAAAGCCAAAAGCCGTTTCATCCGATAGGGAGATGTTTTTGCCAGCACATAAAAACTTCCCAAAGAAAAAGGAATAAGAAGAAGCAGATAGTGCAATTCTATACCTGCCAAGTAATAAATAATGATGCTTAAGGAAAAAATAATAATTGCCGTGCCCATGTCAGGTTGCAGGATAATAAGGAACATAAGAAGACCCAGAAGTATAAGGAAAGAATAAAAACGCTTCCGCTCTTTAGTGATAAACCACGAAGCAAGATATACAATTGCTGAAAGCTTGGCCATTTCAGTCGGTTGGAAACGGATAAATCCTATCTCAAGCCATCGCCGTGCTCCATTTACCTGATGTCCCAAACCCGGAATAAGAACAAGAAACAGAAAAAAAATATTAATAAGCATGAGAAAAAAAGCTCCATAATACAGTTTGTGATAATCAATAAAAGACAAAATACTCATAATGATTATGCCTAGAAAAATCCAAACTGCCTGTATTTTAAAGTAGTGAAAACTATCACGGAACTCACCAAAACTTCTTATATATGAGGCTTCAAAAACAAAAAAAAGCCCGATAACGGAAAGCAGGATGGGCAAGGAAAAAAGAGTTATGAAGGATTTTCTTGCCTTTTCCTTACCTTCAAGTATTGTCTTGTTTCTTGCCATACGATTGGACATATAATTTAAATAGGTCTCCTTTTTCCTCAAAGTTTTTCCATATACTGTAACTGGGAGACGCGGTGGAAAGCAGACATACGCTTCCCTGTTTTGAATGAGAAAAGGCAAACTGTACTGCTTCTTTCATATCCCTTGTTTCAAGAGTATTAATGGTAAGTCCCTTGTCCTGAATTACTTTTTTTATTGCGCTCCCGCTGTCAGGAAACAATACAAGATTGTGTATGTTTCTTTTTTTTATATCATCAACCAGAGCGGAAAAATCATATCCCCGGTCTTGCCCACCCAATAGTAAAGTATCAACACCGGGTATAGCCTCAAGTGCGGCCAGAGTTGACTGGGGAGTGGTTGAAATTGCATCATCATAGAAAGTAATTCCGTTAAAAACCCCCAGATTTTGCAATCGGTGAGGTAGGGACTGAAATGATTGAAGTCCTCGGACAACATCTGCCTGAGGTATATTAAACAAATCTGTAACACAAAGGGTTGCCTGAATATTTTGCTTATTATGCCCCCCTATCAATGGTAATGCTTTGTCTTCAAGAGGAATAATGCAAGGAAGAAAAGGCTTTGAAATACAGTTTGTGTCTGCTGCCCAGGAAATAAGTTCGGGGTAGCAGGGATTATAAAAAAAATAGTCTTCTTTTTGAACATGAGCAAGCATATTCTTCTTTGCTGCGTAATATTTGTCTTCACTTCCGTGATAGTTCATATGTTCCGGAAACAAATTCAAAACTACGCAGATATGGGGGGAATATTGTATATCATCAAGCTGATAACTTGAAAGCTCCATTACAATAACGGCATCTTTTTCTATCGTCTCCAACAGCAGTGAAAGCGCGGGTGTCCCGATATTCCCAACAAGATACGTATGAATGCCGGCTGTTTTAAGGATGTGGTAAATGAGACTGCTTGTAGTGCTTTTTCCTTTTGTGCCTGTCACGCCGATGATGTTGTTCGGACAGTTTGCAAAAAAAATATTTGTAGCCGTAGTATAGGGAACTGTTACTAATTCTTTTGGTATTCCCGGAGTTTTGATAACCAAATCAAAATCTTTTTGCCTGTTTAGATAATTCGGGTCGGTACTTTTATCCGCATATTCTACCACCATATCGGGAAAGCGTGCATTTAAAAATTGTTTTGTCGCCTTACCTTCCTTGCCGTATCCTAAAATAAGAATTTTTTTTCCACGTAATGCTTCCAGCTTCATATGTTAAAAATATTTTTAAACTCATCCGGCAGTGATTCTAAGCTTTCTAAAGCAAGCACATGTTTCTGAAGCTTCGAGATGTCTTTTATACCAACGGCTACCCTTTTTTCAAACATATCCATGACTGCGCTTCCTTTAAACTCGCCTTTTTGATAAGCCATATAAAAAGCAACAACTACTTCCTCGGGAGTTCCCACACAATCAAACGGCTTGATATCTTCTATACCCAACAACTGCCTGTATAAGGAGACAAGTTCTTCATCTTCAAACAGATTTTTTCCAAAAATACCAACCACTTCATTTTTCGTTAAAAAAGCTGACAGTAAAACAAACATAAACGCGCATTTTGGACAAGTCCCGCACCATTTCTGATGCGATGATTCTTCAAATACGGTGAAATTTTTATTGCAGCTTGAAAAAGAAGAAAAATATTTCTTATAGCCACTGAACATCTGTACGATTTTCAGTTCTAACAGGGGGCGCAGAAGTGAAAAATAAGTAATGCTTGGAGTAATAAATTCCTCCACATAAGAGCGCATCATGGATTCGTACTCCTCACTTTTACTCCACTGGTGGTTAACCTCCATGCCAAGATAGTCAACGTTACCGTAACTTGCACTTTTTTCATTGGAAACAACGCAGTATTTATAATCATAAACAACCGCTGCAAAAAGCAATATAAAGCTGTACATTGCCGAAACTGGTACATGCCCGTTGTATACCAACCCTGTATGGTTAAGTGCATGCAGCTTCTCATCAAGCTCATGCCGTATAAATAGAGGCTTTTGAGATTCTTTTTCCAAAAGATGTCTTATGAGAAAATAAGGGTGATTTGTTTCAATCACAAGAGGAGTCATTTCTTTTCCGGCTTTTTTAAGAATTTCAAAGGAAACAAGTGAATCTTTTCCTCCCGCTATCCCGACAAGTGATCTGTCCTGAAGATTTAAAACCGCGGGCGTTGGGGGCACTTTTTGAGCAAAAGGGAATGCGATAAGCCCTCTGAAATCTATTTCATTTCGGTAAAAAAACTCACCTAACCCCTTTGTGTAAACAATGTTCCAAAACAGTGCTTGTTTTTCGGTTAAGGAACCCGATTCTATCCGAATCTCCTTCGGGCAATACAGCTTCCAGTAGGATATTCCCAAGATTAAATGCAACGAGCTCAATATGCTTGAAAGAAGTGCTTTTGGTACCCCTGGAGAAATAGGCGCGGGGAGCACAATCTTATCCTGAAAAGACAAGGTTTTACTGCCCGACATGCCTATGGCATAAAAAAAAGAAACAGTTTGATTGTCTTTTTCTACCTCAAACCGTTCAAAGGAAAAATAGGTTGCCTGTGAAATCATGCTCCAATTATAGCTTATCCTACTTCATGAACGCAATCATAAGACCAATTACTGAAGAAAGTATGGCCATAATCCAAAGTCTCATAACCACTTTTGGCTCTTCCCAACCACGATGTTGGAGCCACAAATGAAATGGGGCCACCTTAAAAAGTTTTCTCTTGAGAAATTTTTTGCTCAAAAGTTGGAGTAACGATGTACATATTTCAATAAGAAATACTCCTCCGATTATGGGAAGGGCGAATGATTTGCCTAAGATAAGACCGATAACCGCAAATGTGGCTCCGAATGATAAGGCGCCGGTATCCCCAAGCATGATACGTGCGGGATATATGTTGAAGTATAAAAAAGCAATAAGTCCTCCCAGCCATACGCCGATAAACATGGATGTCGGTACGTCTATAATACTTCGGGCAATAACCCAAAAACAGGTAAGAGCTATCATAAGGATTCCAGAGGCCAGACCATCTAATCCGTCGGTAATATTCACCGCGTTGGCAAAGGCAACGATAACAAAAGTTGCAAAAGGAATATAAAACCAACCCAATTTGTATACACCGAGAAACGGTATATGGATAATGTCAATTTTTAAATCGTTAAAAAGCCAGAAGGAAATAATACCCCCGAGAATTAGTTCAATAATGAATTTATGGCGCATCCGAAGACCGAAAAAATTTCTTTCCTCTATCTTGAACATTTTCATTAAATCATCCCAAATCCCCAAACCGGCAAATCCCAGCAAAGTAAAAAAAATAATTTTTATTTCTCCGATAACTGACGGATAATTTGCATGAAGCGGCTTATTAAAGACCGCGTAAATAAGCACGAAAAGCCCGAAAAGAAGAGATGTGGTAATGACTAATAATATTCCTCCTCCGACAGGCGTACCGATCTTATGACCGTGAAGTTTATCAAAGATGGGTGTCGGTTTATCAAAGGCATCCTTGGTGTTCTGAAACTGACGCTGAAATTTTGCACGGTATAAAAAATTAATAAACGGTACGATGAGAAAAAAATTAAAAATGAAAGAAGCGAATGTTGCAAATAAATAAATTGACATAGTCATGTCTAAAGCTCAATTGCGGATATTAAAACTTAATTGATAATAATAAATATATCAGTCTGGGAACAAAAATAAAGCCGGCAATAACGGCTGCACCAATTGCAAACATTAACATCGCTCCAGCTGCCACATCTTTGGCAAGACCAATATCGGGACGTATTTTAGTATCTATTGCGTCGGTTGCCTCTTCAATGGCAGTATTCACTGTTTCTACGGCAAAACCTATGGTAATCAACACTGCTATAATGAGAAATTCCACATAGGAAATATTCAACACAAAGCCTGCTACCAATGCCAAAAGCGACAAGGTGAAATGTATGCGGTAATTGGGTTGAGTGGTAAGTGCCCATTTCAATCCGCGCCATGCATTTTTAAATGAAATTGTGTGTCTGCGCATTATATATTTACCAATGACTTAATAATCTGGGCAAGTTTCCCGCTGTCGTGTCTTAAAACACTGCGGGTTAAAACATCAGCCCTGCTTTTTATAATTGAAACATTGTCAACAACATCCTTTTCAATTACCGACCCATTACAACAAGTGCCATTCAGATCGTTAACAACTTGCTTTTCATGATGCGTTTCATACCATTGTATTATATCCTCCGGAATCTTACCATTATTGATTATGATATGGTCCAATTTTCGTCCGACATACCGTTCCAAATCATGTATGTGGTCATGAGCGCTGTAACCTGAAGTTTGTCCTGACTTGGTCATAAGATTCATGACGTAAATAATCTTTGCTTTTGTATTTTTTATCTCTTCCTGGACCTTTTGAACAAGCAGGATGGGGATAATACTTGTATATAAATCTCCCGGGGCAATAATTATATAGTCTGAGTCTTTAATCCGGCTTAATGCCTTGGGGTTTGCGTTAACTTGTGGATCCAGAAATGCAGTTTTTATTCTGCTTGTCTCCTTATTGTTTTCATCAATCTGGCTTTCTCCTTTTAAAATAATCCCGTTTTCATATTCCGCACATAAATGTGTTTTTTCAAACGTTACAGGAATAACTTTCCCTTTTGTCTTAAGTACATAACTTGCGGTTTCAAGAACCTGCTCGTAATTTTCGCTCACTTTTTCCAGTGCTGACAAAAAAATATTGCCAAAATTATGCCCTTCGAAATCTCCTTTTTCAAACCGGTATAAAAAAAGCTTGCGCCAAAGAGCAGGAGCGTCCGACAGTGCAACCAAACATTGACGGATATCCCCGGGAGGCAATACTCCCAACTGATCACGGAGCCGTCCGGTTGATCCACCTGAATCCATCATGGTTACGATAACTCCCAAATCAATGGGTAAGTATTTAATACCGCTTAAAACAACAAATGTTCCTGTTCCTCCTCCTAAAACGGTAATCGTTTTCATAATTATTTTTTTGACTCGGTACCTTTAATAAAAAAAGCATAATCTTTTATGTCTTTTGACACAATTTCTCCCGGGCCGATCTGTGAATTTTTTCCGATCTTTACTCCGGGAAAAAGGGTGCTGTTCACTCCTACCTTTGAGTTTTTCCCAACAATTGCCCCGCATTTATTAAGGTCTGTGCTTACTTTTTTTTCTTTGACTAAGGTTGAGACTATCCCTTTATCAAATCTGAAATTCGCAGTAACTACTCCGGCACCAAAAAGTACTCCCTCGTCCAATACTGAGTCTCCCACATAATTTCTGTGCAACATGACCTTATTGCCTATATAGGAACGCGCAATCTCACATGAGGAACCTATCAGACAATGAGAACCAATATAGCTATTGCGGACTAATGAATAATCGGCAATCACTGCTCCTTCCCCGATATAACAGGGTCCGGCAATTTTAACATAGTCACCAATTTTTACATTCTTTTCAATAACTACAGAGCCATGAATTAAGGCTGTTGGAGAAATCTCAACAGTCGGATCAATGACTTTTGTTTTGATCTGTGAAAGCATTGTTTGAGTCGTAGATAATATATGCCAAGGATACTTAAGCGCTGCCCAATACCCATTGTATTCAACATAAGTAGTCTTTTTGTTTTGTATAACATAAGTTAATGCCTGTTCATAGGCGCTGTCTGAAGTATCACGCAGGTCTTCAATGATCTTGATGAATCCCGAGGCATCTTTTATATAGTCCACCACAAGCCGTACCAAATCTGAAGGAACTTTATCGGGGTTTGGTTTTTCAATAATCCCCTTTACCTGTTTTCCTTCAAGCTTCAGATATCCTCCGGGAAAATAGGTTGATGTTTTTTTTGCAAAAAGAACCATATCATCCTCCGTCTCAAACATGTCTGCGATCCGGGTAAAATCAAAAAAATCATTGCCTAAAATAAGCACTGAACCGTCTATTTTGTCCTTACAGGATAAAATTGCTCCAGCCATGCCATTATATGGCTCCTTCTGTTCAATAAGTTGGACGTCTGATTTTAATAAGTCTTTTATTCTCTCTTTATTTTCCTTGTTTACAACTACATGTATCTGTTCGCCGTAAAGAGTCACATTGTCAATAATATGCTGAATAAAAGGCTTACCTAAAAAAGGAATAAGCATTTTTTCCTTCAAAGGCCAAAGTCTATCGCCGTCTCCGCCTGCCAGAATGACTATGTGTTTTACTTTTTTCATAAGTTAATTGAGGATTATACTTTTTTTATTATTCCTCCTAAATTGGTAATTTTTTCAACAAAATGCTCATACCCACGTTCAAGAATTGAGGCTCCGTTAACAATTGATTCACCCGTTGATAACAGTGCCGCAATGGCAAGTGTTGCCCCGGCTCGAAGATCTGCTACGTTTAACACTCCATTATGAAGATGTTCCCCCCCATGAATTTGGATAGCCTGCCGGTATGTTTTGCTTGTATCAAAATTAAATCCGTAAAACGATGAGGGATCTTTTACTTTTGGAGAAAAATACTCAATTTTCGCCCCCACTTTAACTAACTCATCAACATAAGAAAATCTGTTTTCAAACACTTTTTCATGAATAAGGGAAGTACCTTTTGCCTGAGTCATAAGCACAGCCCAGTTAGGCTGCCAATCGGTCATAAAGCCCGGATATACATCGGTCACCACTTCAGAGGCGTCAAGATCTCCCTTATAAAAAAATCTCCAGGAATTATTTTCTTTTTCTTCAACTCCTCCGCCTACCAGTTTTATTTTTTCGATAAATGTTTTAATGTAGTCCTCAGGAATGGATCTGATAGTAACATCCCCTTTGGTAATAATTCCGGCAATGGCAAAAGTTATCGCTTCATTTCGATCACAAACAATAGAATACGCCTCGTGCTGTTTTAATAAATCAACTCCTTCAATATAAATATCGGTATTTTTTCTTGTTATTTTTGCCCCTCCTGCGTTTAAAAAGGAAATGAGATCGTCTATTTCCGGCTCAAGTGCACAGTTATGTACGGTAACAGTTCCCTTACAGAAAACAGCAAGGAGAATCATAAGCTCAGTCCCCGTATGAGAAGGCTTTGTAAATGTGTAGATTCCCTCGGGTTTGCGGGGCATTTTCGCCTCGTAATAACCGGTCTGCGAATCATAGGAAACCTCAACTCCCAAATCTTTCATGCCCGATATAATCCTATCAATGGGTCTTGCTCCAATCCTGCATCCACCCGGGTTTGGAATAAACGCCTGTTTAAAACGATATAAAAGAGGAGCAAAAAGTATAAAGGAAACTCTAATTTTGGAAGCATGGAGAAAATCCAACTTGTTTTCTTTTACACCCGTGCCGTCAACCACTACTGTGTTGGGTCCGGTAAACTCTGCCCTGCCTCCCAATGTTTGAATCAAATGCAATAATTCAAAAATATCCCGAATTCGGGGAATATTATGTAGAGTTACTGCCCCATCAAAAAGCATGGCAGCAATAACCGCCTTTAAAGCTACGTTTTTAGCTCCTGATAAAGTAACGGTCCCTTTAAGGGGATTACCTCCATTTATAATAAATGCGTCTTCCATGGTTATATTTAGATTAATAATACTTCCTCTTCAAGTTCTACACCGAATTTATTTTTAACTTTTTCTTTGATTATATCCAATAATGTTACCAGGTCTTCAGGTTTACCGTGACCCCGATTGACGATAAAATTGGCATGTTTTCCCGAAATATAAAAATCACCGACCGAAAAATTTTTTAAACCTGCTTTATCAATAAGATACCCCGTGGATGTGGTGGGCAGGTGTTTAGACAAACGGACTTCCTCACTTATGTTCTGAAAAAAACATCCGCAGGTAGCGGCTCCGTGGACTTGCGATTGGAGACGATGGGCAAGAGCTTCTTTTGATCTTTTCAGTAATATTTTCGGGTTATTCTTTTTGCATTTAAAAACGGCCTCTAAAAGAATTTCGTGCGTTTTTTTTAAGGTACTGTAATCATAACGGAAACCGAAATACACTTTGTCTACTTTTTTAACGCTGCCGTTTTCCTCAATCAAATACGCATGAATAAGATTATCGGAAACATATGCTTGGGGGTGCGTCCATTTGGAGTTCATGGCAATCGCCCCGCCCACCGTGCCCGGCAAACCTTTGTGGTATTCAAACCCTTCTATGCCTTCATCAACTGTCTGTTGCACCAACAAAGGCATTGGGTAGCCTGAGGAAACCGAAAAAACAATAATGTCCTTATTTTCTTCTATGGTTTCTCTTTTGATATAGTTGTTTTTTACTACCAGCCCCATAACGGTTTTTTTGGTAATTGCGATATTTGAACCACCTCCCAATATAAAAAGCGGGATTTTTGTTGTAAGGGAAGCTTTTTTTACATCCACCAGTTCTTGTCTGCTTTTTGCTTCAAAGTAATACTCAGCTTGCGTATCGGTACGGAGAGTAAGCAAGGATTGCAGCGGCTTATTTTGTTCCACTCTTCCTTTTCCTAGTATTTCTTCTAATTTGTTAAACATATATCATTTGAGGATGTGAGAAATGATCTTAATTATATCATTCTTGAGCTTATAAATATCCCCGGCCCCTACGGTAAAAATAATATCTTTCTTTCTTATAATTTTTTTAAGATATAAAAGCATGCTTTTTTTGTCAGTAAAGGCTTTTATATTGTCCGATAAGGCTTGTTTTTCAATATCAAAAGAGCTCACCGTAAATGCTTCGCTGTTTTCCCTTGCTGATGGAAAAATAGGAGCAATAAGACCCACATCTGCCTTAGATAAACTGAAAGCAAATTCTTTTAAAAGCGCCTGCGTTCGGGAATAGGTGTGAGGTTGAAACAGAACAACAATCCGTCTGTTTTTAAATCTTGCTCTGACAGACTCAATGGTTGCTTCAATCTCATGCGGGTGATGACCATAATCATCAAACAGATACGTATCATTATCTTTAAATACAAATTCAAATCTCCGTTTTATATTCGAAAAATCCCGTATGGATTTTTTTATGTCCTCACTCTCAAACCCGAGATTCAAAAGCGCCAATACAACTCCTGCGGTATTTGAAATGTTTTTTTCTCCAAAGAGGGAAATGGAAAAAATTCCTAAATCAGTGCCCTTATACACCAAACTGAAAGCCGAATGATTTTCTTCAACTTCCGGATTTATTATTTGTAAATCGGCTTTTGAGGAAAATCCAAAAGTCTCATATTGTGCTTTTTGCAGACGTGGTAAAACCGACTGAATTTGAGGATCGTCCGCGCAAAGGAATAATTTTTTATCTTTAAAAAATGTTAAAAATGTTTCTTTTATTTGATTAATGTCCCGATAGACATCGGGGTGATCAAAATCAATATTTGTACAGATTATGTGGGTTGGATGAAGATAGAGTAATTTGGGTGTTTTGTCCACCGGAGGGGCAACTCCATATTCATCAGCTTCTATGACAAAATAGTCTTTTTTATCAAGTTGACCTCCAGGTAATCCGTTAAAAAAGGGAACACCTATAAGATAGCTTGGATTTTTTCCCAAATTTTTCAAGGAATTGGCTAATAGGGCAGAGGTTGTGGTTTTTCCATGACAGCCGGCAACCGCAATGCTCGTTTTAAAGTAATTAAGAAGTTCTCCTAAAATCTCAGCTTGGGATAAAACGGGAATACCTCTTTTTTTTCCCTCTTGGGCAAGTGGATTACTTGCCCCATTATGCCCTGCTGAATAGATAATGAGATCCGCAATTGAAGGAAGTACTGTTTCATCAAAACCAATTAAAACCTGGATTTTATACTGCTTAAGAAGCTCATCCGTGATAAATTCCTCCTCAACATCCGTCCCTATCACATTTTTACCCATTTCTTTGAGAATAAGGGCAAGATTGGACATGGCTGCACCTTTGATGCCGATTATAAATATATTTTTAGCTTTTTCTAACATGTTGTATTAATTCCGTACGATATAACTGAACATTTCTCCAAACTTTTCCGGATGTTTTTTATGATCCCGTCTGAAAGAAAAAAATTTTTCTTTATTACACATGGTGCAAAACGGGAAAAAATCCATATTTTTCGGATTTATCCCTTCCTTTTTCAAAATTTCAAAATTCATTTTTGCCAGATTTAAATGTCTTTTTCCTCCATGCATACTGAAAGCACCCATTTCATCTTCAAACTCACCCATGAATTCAAAGTATAAATTTTCATCAATTTCATAGCAGCATCCGCCGATTCCCGGTCCGAGAACAGTAGTAATATTTTCTTTTTTTGCTCCTTTTTCAACCATCTTTTCAATAATGTGAACGGAAATTCTTTTAAGTGTTCCGCGCCACCCGTTATGAGAAACTCCAATAAGACCGGATTCCTGATCGCAATATAATACAGGAATGCAATCGGCAGTTCGCACTGCTATAACTGTTCCTTTTTCCAGTGTAACAATACCATCAGTGTCGGGTAAAAAAACTACGCTACCATTTCCCCCTTCGTAAAACGCTATATTTGATGAATGAATTTGCTGAGCCACTACAAGTGTTTTGAAAATAACCTGATTGATACGTAAAAAGGATAAAATTGTCTCAATATCACGCCCATCCCCCACATCTCTTGTGGTAAAGCCGACAGAAAGAGACGGACTTTCCAACTTGGTTGATGAATACGTATTGGATAAACTATTGAAATAAATCATAGTTGTAATAAACGTTTAACTGCATCCTTATCATTCCAGGGATATTCGACTTTGCCCCGACATAAACTTTTTTCATGTCCCTTACCGGTTATGATAACCACGTCTCCCTTGGTTACAATGGCAAGCGCCTGACTAATGGCTTTTTCCCGGTTAAGAATAATTGAGTATACTTTTATATCTTGTTTCGTCAAATTTTTTTTATAGGTCAGTCCTTCTTTTTTAAGACCTGATTCAATCTGTTGGCTTATCAGTGCAGGGTCCTCAGTACGATAATCTTCTTCGGTTAATACAACCACATCTGCCAATTTTCCGCTTGAGTGACCCATGAGCGGGCGTTTGGAGACATCACGCAGTCCTGCTGATCCAAAAACATGAATGAGTCTTCCTGTTTTTTGGAGATATACCGTCCTCACCATCTCAAGTATTTTTTTTATGGCATTGGGGGTATGGGCAAAATCAATAATGACGGTAAATTCCTCCTTGTACACAACATCAATTCTTCCCGGAGGGAGAATAAATGTCTGTATGGCAGTTTCAATTATTTTTTCCTGTATACCGCAAAGCCTGGCTACCGCATAAGCTCCTAAATAATTAGAGGCATTAAATTCAGCTAAATCTTTAACCGTATTCCTGAAATCCCGTGAGTAATCTGATGTATGTTTTAATCCATAGGTGACAATGTTGCTTTTTGTGTTTAAAATCTCCTGTATTTTTTCATACGATTCATCGTCTTTATTTACTACAGCTTTCCTTGACCTTCGCAGCATAAGTGTCTTTGTATTTAAATAATCCTCATAATCTTTATGATAATCGAGATGTTCATGTGTAACGTTTGTCAGAATGCCTATTTCATAAAAAACTCCCCATACCCTGTTTTGATCAAGGGCGTGAGAGGTTGTTTCCAGTACAAAATATTCCTCTCCGTTATCAAGGGATTTTTTAAGCATATTTTGAATTAAAAAAGGATCGGGGGTTGTTGTGTGAAGCCCGGTGTCATATTCTTTTCCTCCCACTTTTGCATAAACTGTTGAGATCATGGAAACTTTTTTGCCGGCAGTCTTGAGAATGTGATAAATCAAGTGTGTTGTGGTGGTTTTTCCGTCTGTTCCGGTAATACCGATAACCTTTAATTTCCGGCTGGGAAATCCATAATAAATATTGGCAATAAGTGCCTGTAAAAAATGGTATGTATTTTTGAGTTTTTGTATTGAATGGTACATATTATTTATCCTATTCCGGTGCTATATTATAGTATACTATAAGCTCTTTAGCTATTTCAAAAAAGATAGGAGCAGCCGTTTCTGAACCCCATTGGGAAGTTGACGGTTCCTTCAATATAACAAGGGCCAAAAATTGGGGTTTTTCAATCGGTGAAAATCCGATAAAGGATGCGATTGTTTTTGATGCATCATATCGTCCTTGAAGAGCAATCTGAGCGGTCCCGGTTTTACCTCCCACCACATATCCTTTTGGTTTGAGATATTTTGTTTCCCCATTTTCAATAGTTGAAACCAACATCTGTTTTATTTTGTCCGAAACTTCCTTTTTAATAATGCGAGACGTTATTTGAGGGCTTATTTCCTGCTGCGAAGAGGTACTTATCAATTTTTTTACCACGTGAGGCGTCATCAGATTGCCTCCGTTTATGACTGACGCAAATGCTCTTATCATTTGTATGGGAGAAACGGCAAGCCCCTGCCCGAAGGTAGCTGTTGCGTAATCAATGGGATACCATTGACTCTGAGGTTTTAAATAGCCGGGAACTTCTCCCTGCAAATCAATACCCGCCAACTCTCCGAATCCGTATTTTTTTATATATTCAAGAAGTTTTTTGTTACCTAATTTTTGACCAACATATACCATTCCTACGTTTGATGATTTTTCCAAAATTCTTGTCATGGTAATGTTCCCCTCATATTGATTATTCCATGTCCGGATACTATACTCACCCACCTTAACCGGTCCGTCCTCATTAAATTTTGAGTCAGGAGTGATGAGTCCTTCCTCCATAGCTGCTGCCATTATGAGAGGCTTGAATGTTGAGCCCGGCTCGTACAAACTTGAGATAGCGGAATCAATATAAAAACTCGGATCATAATTGTAGTAATGCTCCTGATCAAAATCAGGCACGCAGCTGAGCCCTAATATCTCAAGTGTAAAAGGCTGAACTACAATAACACACCCTTCTTTTGCTTTATATTTTTCAACTCCTTCAATAAGTTTTCTTTTAATGATTTCCTGTACGGTTTTATCGACTGTCAGCACTATATCCCTTCCGTTTTCAGCCTCAATTTTTTCCTGGGTCCCTAAAAATATAGGCCTGTCAATAAGATCTCTGTCACTTCGAATAAGACCAGGCAATCCTGCAAGATCCTTATCGTAAAATCCTTCTATCCCTACATTTCCAACATCGTCTCCATCCTGGTTTTTACCGACAAAGCCTAAAATATGGGCTGACGATGAACCTTCCGGATAAAATCTGCTGGGAATTTCATCAAACCCAATACCATTTAGATGAAGAGAAATAAGCTCATCCCGTTTTTCCTTTGAAATACCCGTATAAAGCGATACCCATTGCTTTGTCATATCAAGCTTGGACTCAATGGAAGCCTCTTCCACGTCCAGCGCTCTTGCAAGTTTTATTTTTAATATTTCCTTGTCAGCCACCTGTTTTGGTTCTGCAAAAAGCCTGTATTTGGTTTGATTCGTAACCAACGGTTGAAGATTGCGGTCATATATTTTTCCGCGGTTGGGAAGTATTTTGCGGGTACTTAAATATTCAGTCGTTGTAATAGGGTGAAGAACCTGTAAATAGAAAAGCCTTACAATAACTGCTCCGTAAAGCAGGAAAAAAGCAAAAAGCAGGAGACGTATTTTTGACATATCTCATCTATTAAGTGCGTATTTTAAATTTTCAAAATATACCGGCTGTGATTGCTTGGTAAAATTCAGATGAGCGCTAAGTGAGGCTGCATATTGCAGAGATTGAACTTGGTATACTTCTTTTTCAAGGTTCAAGTTTTCCTGACTTAATTGTTTGGTTTCACTGTCAAATCGGTTAATTTCCTCTCCCAGATACATGCTGGAAATAAAAATAGATACATTGGCAAAAAGTAAAACTGCAAAAACCAAATAAAATATGTTTTTTTTAATTATATTCATACGGTAAAAACTCTCAGTTTTGATGATCTCTCAAATGATAATGTTCTGTCCCCGGCAATTGCGTTTTTACTTTCCATTTTTACTTTTTTCTCTCTCATAAATTGCTTAACAATCCGATCTTCAAGTGAATGAAAGCTTATAATGGCGATCTTTCCTCCCGGCCTTACTATTTTTAAAGCTCCCGTCAAACCTTTTCTTAAGTTTCCAAACTCATCGTTCACCTCAATTCGGATTGCCTGATAAATACGCGCATATGTTTTACCCGCATTTTCTCCGACAACTGAGGCGATGGTTCTGTTCAAATCTCCAACTTTTTTAAATTTTCTTCCTTTTCTTTGCTGCACAATTGCCTCAGCAATATCTGAGGCCTTAACTTCTTCAGAGTTGGTTGCAATCATGTTATATAACTGTTCCTGAGTAAACGTATTTAAAATGTACTCGCCCGTCTGCTCTGTACTGTGGTCAAGCCGCATGTCCAGTGGCTCCTCAACGGGTCGATAAGAAAATCCTTTCCCCAACTCACTTAACTGTCTCCATGACAACCCTAAATCAAATAAAATTCCCTCAACCGGCACAAAATCATTCTCTTTTGCAATCTTCTCAATATCGGCAAAATTTCCCTGTACCAAACTGAGGTGTTCATTATTCAAAGCGCTTTCTAAACGAGTAATTTGCTCTTGGTTTCGGTCAATTCCTAAAACATAGGCGCCTTTCTCCAAAATTGCTTTTGTATGACCTCCCTCGCCTATGGTTGCATCAATGTATTTGTTTCCCGGCTTAATCTGTAAGCCCTCTATCACTTTTTGTAAAAGTACGGGTGTGTGCATTATTCTTTTATTTTGGTATAACTCTTAATATTTTTTTCAACATTCTGGCTGTATTCTCCCCATCTTCGTGGGCTCCATATTTCAAAATATGATCCTACTCCGATAACAATTACATCTTCTCCCTGCAGGCCTGCATATTCAAAAAGGGTTTTAGGGATGATAATCCTCCCCTGATCGTCGATATCGATTGGCGAGGCGCTTGAAAAAAGATGCCGCTTCATCTCAATTTTTTGTGCTTCAAGTATCGAAGGACCCATGAGATCTTCTGCGCCTTTTTCCCATTCGTTGTTGCGATATCCCGATAGACATTTGTCAAAACCTTTTGTCAAGGTAAATGTTTTTACGCTTCCGATTGCTTCTCTTATTTTTTTAGGAATAACAATCCGCCCTTGTCCGCTAAAATTCACCCGATATTCTCCTAAAAAAAGCATATATCACCATTAAACACCATTTTTAGGCTTGTGTCAAGGGAATAAATGAGAAGAAAGATTTGTATAATGTATAATGAAATTGCTCCTATGGACCGCTTTATAAAAAAAACAAAAGATTTGATTTTTGCCCAGCAGGGCGGAATATTTTCCTCTGCTCTTATCATCTCTACGATGATAGTCATTTCAAGCATGTTTGGATTCCTGCGGTATCGTATCCTTGCCGGCTATTTTACCAAAGAGGAGCTTGATATTTATTTTGCGGCTTTCCGCATACCTGATCTCATATTTGAAATTCTCATTACGGGAGCTCTCACTACTTCCTTTATTCCTGTAATTATTAAATATCAAAAAAACAAAGAAGAATTAGATCAACACGTATCTTCAATTTTTAACTTACTCATGATTACGCTTTCAATCATTGTAATTGTCTTATTTTTTTGTATGGATTTCATCATCCCTCTTGTCACGCCCGGATTCAAAGGCGAAAAGCTTTCGCTTGTTATTATGTATTCAAAGATACTTCTTATCAGCCAGTTACCGTTTTTAGTGGCAGGAAATGTTCTGACAGGTATTGCGCAGGCAAAGAAAACCTTTTTAATTACCGCTGCCGCTCCTGTTCTTTACAATCTTGCTGTTATTATAAGTACGCTTCTGTTTACATCTACTCTTCATCTGCTTGCGCCGGTTTTAGGAGTGGCTGCAGGAGCCGTAATTTTTTTTGTTATCCAGCTTCCGGTCTTGTTAACTTTTAATATAAATTATCGATTGATTATCAAGTACACCGACGGGGTGAGGGACTTTTTTAAACTCATAGGACCGCGTATCTTAACGGTTATTGTCAGCCAGATTGATGCAACAATTGATTTATCCTTAACGTCCCTTTTGGGATCAGGAGCATATACGGTTTTTTATTTCGCACAACATTTACAACTTCTTCCGGTATCAGTCGTAGGAATTGCATTCGGACAAGCCTCACTCCCTTATCTGTCTGAACTGTATGAACAGAATAAGATTGAGGACCTGAAAAATATAATTATCGATTCTTTGCTGAAAATGCTTTTTTTTGCCATCCCTGTGGCTTTTTTCTTTATCTTTGCCCGGACTCCCCTCATCAGAATTTTCTTTGGCGGGGAAAAGTTTGACTGGGATGCCACTGTTCAAACTGCATACGCACTCTCGTACTTTGCCCTATCTTTACCGTTCCACACTGTGTACTACTTTATTACCCGGTGTTTTTATGCTCTTCTTGACAGCAAAACGCCCTTTATCATCAGTCTTCTGACAGTCACCATTAATACACTACTCAGTCTGTATTTTGTATTAGTGGCTAAACTACCTATCTGGTCACTTGCCATTTCATTTTCTTTATCCGTTGTATTAAATACCACGGTTTTGTTTGTTTTACTTGTCATAAAACTGAAAAACATCAAATTAACTTTTTTTATCACTGAAACTGCCAAAATAATTATGATTGCCTTTATTGCCACTCCCCCTGCATATTATTTGATTAAACTTATGGACAATCTTCTTCTTGATACAACACGATCGCTTAATGTTTTCTTACTCCTTGCCTCAAGTGCTATAGCTTATTTTTTGCTATACTTAATTTTGGCATGGTTTTTCAACATAAAGGAAATGTACGCCATATCACACCTGTTTACCCGAGCAAAAATGTTCCAGAAGAAAATTCTTGAAATTACATCATATGATCAAACCTGATAACAGAACCGCAGTCATAAAGTCCATACAGAAACAACTGCTTGGAAAAACGCTTTCCTATCATGAAATATATCAATTGATGGACGAAATCACTCACAGACACCTGGGAGACATACTTACTACTTATTTTGTTGCCGCTTCATTTAAAGAAGGATTCTCACCGGAGGAGCTTTATCACTTTACCAAGGCAATGGTGGAAACAGGAGAAAGATTACATTTTAAAGGAATTGTGGCGGATAAGCATTCAATAGGGGGACTGGCGGGTACCCGGGCAACAATGATTGTGGTACCTATAATTATTGCAGCCGGTTTTACCATGCCTAAAATATCCTCCCGCGCCATTACTTCTCCCGCAGGAACTGCCGATGTGATGGAAGTATTGGCAAAGGTTGAATTTTCCCCCTCGGATTTGGAAGATTTAGTTAATACAGTTGGTGGATGCATTTGTTGGAACGGTCATTTGGGAATAGCCCCGGCTGATGATATTATCATACGGGTTGAAGAACCCCTTTCCTTTGAATCATTTGATAAAGTCATCATTTCCATAATGGCCAAACACGTTGCAGTCGGTTCAACTCATCTTATTTTAGACCTGCCCGTTGGTCCAACAATGAAAATCAGACATGAAAAAGATGCGGAAAAAGTACTTCGTAAATTCCAATCATTAGGAAGCAGATTCGGCATAAAAGTTATAGGAAATATTACCCATACGAAAGAACCTGCAGGTGCAGGAATCGGGCCTGTTCTTGAAGCCCGGGATGTACTCCGGGTTCTTGAACAAACGCCTGACCGACCCATGCAGCTTGAGGAAAGATCCCTTGATCTAGCCGGAAAACTCCTTGATCTTTGCTATAAAGAAAAGAAGAGTGATAAAGATGGAGAAACCGAGGCAAAACGTATTTTACAAAGTGGAGAGGCTTTGAAAAAATTTAAAGAAATAGTTCATGCACAGGGAGGCGATTATAATATAACCTCACATAAACTAAAGATAAATGCAAAAATACTGCATATAAAAGCCACACGCCACGGCGTTGTAAATAACGTTCAGAATTATAATCTCAGCAGTATCGCTAAACTCCTGGGTGCTCCAAAAGATCACCATGCAGGCATCTACCTCCATAAAAAAATTGGAGATAAAGTAGCTAAAGATGAAGTTGTTTTGTCATTTTATGCCCAAACTGCTTACCATCTCAAAGAAGCTCAAGACACATTAGAATCATTTCCTATTTATACATTCGAATAACTTATATGAAAAAAATAACAGTAGCAGTAGCTCTTATCGCACTTTTTATTTTAGGAGGATATATGTTTTATGAAGAGGGATCACTGGCTGTGGATAAAAAAAATCAGGGTACTCAGATCTTTGTAGTACAAAAAGGAGACGGATTAAATGCTATAGCAAAAAGACTTGAGAGTGATAATCTGATCCGCAATAAAATAGTGTTTATCGTTCTGGTTAAACAACTAGGTATAGAAAAAAAAATACAGGCAGGGGATTTTAGGCTATCTAAAAATATGAATGCAAAAGATATTGCCCAAACACTTACTCATGGCACCTTAGATGTTTGGGTAACTGTCATTGAAGGACTGCGAAAAGAGGAAATTGCACAGATTCTGGCTGAAAATTTTAAAATTCCTCCCGTTGCTTTTATTGAACAGGCCCGAGAGGGATATCTCTTCCCGGACACATATCTCATTCCGAAAGACGCCACAATTGAATCTATCATATCTATGTTTACCGATAATTTCAATAAAAAATATACTGTGCAAATACAGAACAAAATAAAATCACATGGAGTGACTGAAAGGGAAGGTCTAATCCTTGCATCACTGGTTGAAAAAGAAGCCCGTTTTCCGGAGGATAAAAAGAAAGTTGCCGGCATCCTGATTAAACGCATGAAGGATGAATGGATGATGCAAATTGACGCAACAATTCAATATGCACTGGGATATCAAAGAAAGGAAAAAACATGGTGGAAAAAAGATTTAACGGTTGACGATGTCAATGTTGACTCAACATATAATACCTATAAATATAAGGGCTTGCCTCCTGCCCCTATTTGTAACCCGGGTCTTGATTCAATTCAGGCTGTTGCTGAGGCAGAAGTAAATACACCCTATTGGTATTACATCAATGATAAAAAAGGAGTCATGCACTTTGCAACAACTTTAGAGGAACATAATACGAACATAAGAAAGTATTTGCAATAAATTTATTCTGTTGGTGTAGTGTCGACCGTTGTATCGTTTTGTTGCATTATTCGTTTGACTTCACGGGGTTTAGAACCTTCGGCAGGCCCCACTAATCCAGCAGCTTCAAGTTCATCCAATAAACGCGCTGCCCGTGCATATCCTATTTTTAAACGTCTCTGAAGTAATGAAGCTGATGCTTTATCAAAAGATGAAACAATCTGGACTGCCTGATTGAAAAGAGCGTCACGATCTGAAGCTTTACCCGGAAGACCCAATCCGCCGGGAATAGCAATTGATTCTTCAGATCCTTCGGTAATTTCTTCAGTGTAGTGTACCTCAGGAGCTTGGGAACGTATAAACTTAACTAATTGAGATGTTTCTTTTTCAGTAATAAATGGACCTTGAATACGGCGAGGCTTGGCCTGATCCGGAGGAAGAAACAACATATCTCCTTTGCCCAAAAGTTTTTCGGCACCGGGCATATCAATAATAACCCTTGAATCAATCATTGAGGAAACGTTAAATGCAAGACGAGTCGGAATATTTGCCTTCATAAGACCGGTAATGACATCAACTGAAGGTCTTTGTGTTGCCAAGATAAGATGAATGCCGGTGGCCCGAGCCATCTGGGCAATGCGGGTAATAAGAGCCTCTACATCGCCGGGTGCAAAGATCATAAGATCCGCTAATTCATCAATTACAAAAATAATGTATGGTTTTTTAACCACTCCCTCCATAGCATTATAGCTTTCGATATTCCGTGCGCCAGCTGTGGCAAATTGTTTATATCTGTTTTCCATCTCGGCAACCGTCCATCGAAGAGCAGAAAGTGTTTTTTCCGTATCTACAATAACTTCTGTCATAAGATGAGGAATTTTGTTATATGAACTCATTTCTACCCGTTTAGGATCAACTAAGATCATCCTAAGGTCTTCAGGTCGGGTACGGAATAAAAATGTACAGATCCATGCATTCAAAATGACTGATTTACCCGAACCCGTTGTTCCGGCTATAAGGCAATGGGGCATTTTTGCAATGCTAGTAGCTTTGGGCTTACCTGAAACATCAAGCCCAAGAGGTACAAGGAGCGGGTCACTGTTATTTGTAAAGACAGGATCTGATAATAAACTTTTAAGGGTCACTATTTGCGCTCGATTGTTTGGGATTTCAATACCCACTAAAGACCTTCCCGGAATAGGGGCCTCAATTCTTACCTGACCTGTTGAAGCAGCCAAGGCAAGAGCCAAATCATTGGACAATGAAGTTATTTTTGATAATTTTGTACCTTCGGTAATTTTTATCGCATATTGAGTGACAGCCGGACCGTAATTAACCTCGTCAACCAAAGCCCGTATTCCAAAACTTCCTAATGTTTTTTCAATTACCGCTGCGTTATGTTTTACATCCCCTCGATCTGCTTCTGCCTGTTTAACATCGGTTAATAAATTAAGAGGGGGAAACACCCATGTTGAGGTAGCCGCCTGATTTAACGGCTGCACAACAAAATCCTTACTGTTTGAAATCGGAACTTGATTGGTGATAGGATGCATTGCGGGAGCCGGAGAGAATTTGATCTTTGGTTTTTCTCCTATTTTATTATCTTCAATAAATTCGCGTTTTTTATCTTCACCATTTTCAAGTTTTGCTGTGGCGGGGTTGGCGCCGCTGAAAATATGTTTTTGGAAAAATTTGATTGTGGACTTGAAAAAGTTAAAAACAGCAAGGAAAAAAACATCAACAGATGTATCAAGAAATAAAATAAGCCCAATAATAAAAAGAATAAATAAAACAAGTACAGTTGCGGGAGAAGTTATACTCATAACTAACGTTTCAAAAAACCCTCTACCCCACTCACCGCTCTGAAACAATCCAAGTAAAGAAATAAATATAAAAATAATCCCAAGAGTAACGTTGGGTTTTACAAATCTTAATTTTTTGCTGTTAAAAAAGTGACCGGAAAGAAGAAGAAGTATAAAAGGTAAAAGTATGGAAAGTGGACCACCACGGGCCATAAGCTCATCATTTACCTTTTTTAAAAGTATTCCCCCTTTTTGTGAAGGAGCAAATATATTAATGAATGAAATAAGAAGCACTAAAGAAAAGGCAATAATACAAAAACCAAGTATGTTATAAATGGTTTTGCTGTTTATTTTCGCCTTCAGAAAAGGAATCCGTATGAGTGATTTTTTACGCGCCATATCTCATTGTAACACACATTATTGGATCATCTCAAGATTCACCCGACCCTGACTGTCGACTTGATATACTTTGACCTTTACTTTCTGACCTAAGGATACAACTTTAGTGGCATCCCGTACAAATCCCTTGCCCATTTTGGAAACGTGGACCATTCCTTCTTTCCCAGGCAGACATTCAACAAATGCACCAAAGGGTAAAATACGTTTAACTTCTCCTTCGAAAATCTCACCCACCTGAAGTTGTCGTGTTATGTTCCCGATAGCCTCAACGGCTTCTTCAACTTTTTTGCGGTCAAGACCACTTATCGTCACTCTGCCATCATCATCAATATTAATTTCTGTTTCCGTACGGGCTATAAGTGCACGGATATTCTTTCCTCCGGGTCCTATGATTTCTCCGATTTTGTCCTGTGGTGGAGTAATTACAACGACCTTGGGGGCAAATTCAGAAATATCTTTGCGGGGGGCCGGTAATACTTTATTCATAGAATCCAATATCTGGAGTCTTGCTTTTTTTGCCTGAGCAAAAATATCCTTAATCATTTTTGCGGTCAGCCCTTTATTTTTTACATCAAGCTGAATTGCAGTAATACCGTCTTTTGTACCTGCAACTTTAAAGTCCATCTCTCCGGAAAAATCCTCCAAACCGACGATATCCGTCAACACTACGTATTTATCATCCCCGTCTGTCATTATTCCCATGGCAATTCCGGCAACAGCGTCACGAATAGGTACTCCTGCATCCATCAAGGCAAGTGATGATCCGCACACGCTGCCCATTGATGAAGAACCGTTTTCAGCCAAAATCTCAGAAACTACTCTTATTGCGTAAGGAAATTCATCTGAAGTTGGTAGAACCGGCTCAATGGCTTTCTCAGCTAATGCTCCGTGTCCTATAGCACGACGGCTTGGTCCAAACATCCGGCCGGTTTGACCGTATGAATAAGGTCCGTCTGAATAATGGTGAATATAACGTTTTGCTTCTTTTCCCTCGGGTCCTTCAATAAGCTGTTCAAGAGTGGTAGATCCGAGTGTGACTATTGAAAGAACTTGAGTTTGCCCGCGTTGAAAAAGAGCAGATCCATGCGTACGTGGCAATAATCCCGTCTCAACCAATAAAGGCCTTACTTCGTCTGCCTTTCTTCCATCAACTCGTTCTCCTTTTTTCAAAACATTCTCTTTTATTTTGGCGTAATTGTACTTTGTGATCGCATTCAAAATTTGTTTTTTATCAAATTTACTCCCGACATCTTCGTACATTTTGTCAACAATATTATTTAGCATCATACTATTGCTTCCGGCAGATGATGCGGCTTCTTTTAAGGCTTCAATCAATTCTTTTGCGTATGATTTTTTTATTAAATCCTTCAGTTCTGTGTTTTCATCAGGAACTACAACGGGTATCTTGGTTTTCCCGATTTCTTTAACAACCGACTTGATAAATCCTATAACCTTTTTGTTTTCCCCTTTTGCAAGTTCAATGCCTTCCTGAACTACTGAGTCAGGAATAGTATCTGCCTCGGTTTCGATCATAACCACTTTTTCTTCGCCTGAGGAAACTACCAGATTAAGTGATGAAGACTGCATTTCTTCGATGGTAGGATTCACAAGAAAGGTTCCTTTTTCTCCCTCTCCGGGTGAAACATACCCTATTTTGGTCGTGGAAATAGGCCCCTCCCAGGGTACACTGGAAACTGCCAAAGCACAAGAGGCGGCAATTGAAGAAAGTATCTCAACCGGAGTACTTCCGTCAACTGACAATAAAGTTATTACTACTTGCACCTGTTGTTTAAATGTTTTAGGAAAAAGAGGTCTGACTGAACGATCAATGAGACGACCGATTAATACAGCCTCATCTGACGGTCTTCCTTCTCTCTTAATCCAACGTGATCCTTTGATAAGGCCACCTGCGTATAACTTCTCAACATACTCCACTGACAAGGGAAAATAATCAATAGCCGGGTTTTCGGGTCCTAATGCAACGGTAACCAAAACTGCCGCACCATTAAGTTGGGCATAAACTGAAGTATCTACTGCCTGTGTCAACTTTCCAAACTGCAATTTTAATTCTCCCCCCTGAAGTTTAAGAGATTTTTCAAATAGTTTCATACGAATATAAAAAAATAATAAAAGATGTACAACTTATAAACTAACCCTCATATTCACTAATACTAATAATAATGTATTTATAGGAAGATAGAAGTAAATGATTATTTCTTGAGACCTATTTTTCCAATCAGATCCTTATATCGCTTTTCGTCAAGCTTCAGTAAATAGTTTAAAATTCTTCTGCGTTTAGCAATAACCTTCAAAAGCCCGCGTCGTGAATGGTTGTCTTTCTTATTTTCATCAAGATGTTCGGTAAGACGTTCAATTTTTTGTGTTAAGAGAGCTGCTTGTACTTCGGGAGATCCGGTGTCACCTGACTTCTGGGCAAACAACTCAATAAGCTTCTGTTTATCATCTGGTAATTTTTTCATATGTTAGATTATAATTTATTAGTGCCATACTTTCAAGGGAAAATTCGCTATGCTATTATTCTGGTACTTTTATTTGCTCTCCTCGGTGTGTTCTTTTTTATACCTCCACAGCATCCTTTTATCATTTATTTTTTTGTTTTCGGCAGTTCATTCTTTTCTTTTCTGTTTGCAAACATATGGTTAAGCAAAAAAGATAGCTTTGTCTTTGGTTCATTTGTCCTCATGTTCCTTTTTTTAAATACCCTCGTCGGATATAGTAATATAAATACCATTCTTCTTATTTCCTTTGTATTGGGAATACGATTTTTGATACAATAAACCATGCAAAAAAAGTTCTATATAACAACAACTGCACCGTATGTGAACGCCGACCCCCATATCGGTTTTGCTCTGGAGATCATTCAGTCTGATGCAATAGCACGATATAAAAAACTTACAGGATATGATGTTGCTTTTGGATTCGGTACCGATGAACACGGGTTGAAAATTTACCGCAAGGCACTTGAAAATAAAAAAGAACCTCTTGCTTATTGTGATGAATTTGCAAAGAAATTTGACGATCTTAAAGCATCTCTTAATTTAAGTACCACTCATTTTATACGCACAACCGATCCGAAACACATCAAAGCTGCCCAGGAATTCTGGAAATTATGTTATCAGAAAGGGGATATATATAAAAAAAATTATAAAGTAAAGTATTGTGTCGGATGTGAACTGGAAAAAACAGACTCTGAATTAGTAGAAAATAAATGTCCTGTTCATCCGAATCTTACGATTGAAATCATCGAAGAAGAAAATTATTTTTTCAGGTTTTCTAAATACCAGGATAAACTTCTTAAGTTGTATGCCGATGACCCGCTTTTTGTACTACCCAAAAACCGGCTTCTTGAAATAAAAACTTTTGTAGAAAAAGGGTTGCAGGACTTCAGCATATCCCGCCAAACTGAAAAAATGCCTTGGGGAGTACCTGTTCCGAACGATGATAAGCATGTCATGTATGTATGGTTTGACGCACTTGTTTTTTATATTTCCAATATTGGTTGGCCTGAAAACAAGGAAGCTTTTGAAAAGTGGTGGCCGGTCGTCCAACTGGCAGGAAAAGACAATCTCCGTCAGCAAAGTGCTATATGGCAGGCGATGTTATTTTCAGCCGGTTTACCCCATTCAAAACAGATACGTATTCATGGATTTATCACAGCACAAGGTGCTAAGATGAGTAAAAGTCTCGGCAACGTAATTAACCCATTTGATTTGGTAAACCAATTTGGGACAGATGCGGTACGTTATTATCTTCTAAAAGAAATACCCACCTTTGATGACGGAGATTTTTCAAAAGAACGGATGAAGGAAATATACAACTCCGACCTTGCCAATGAACTGGGCAACCTTGTTTCACGTATTACGACTATTGCGGCACTTGATCAAATTTATTTAAAACAATCTGTACCCGAGCCTGTTTTTTCAAAAGAGTTAGATGGTCTGTTTGAATCAGGACAGCTTGATGCGGTTATTAAGCTCATTTGGGATGATATAAGAAAGTTGAATAAAAAAGTCAATGATTTTGAGCCGTGGAAAAAAGCGGCAAATGACCGCAAACTGTTTCTTGAAGAAATGTTGAAAAGCATGCATCTGGTGGCTTATCAGCTTTTACCGTTTATTCCCGAATCGGCTGAAAAAATAATAAAATCAACAATGGGGTCGATATCAAAGTCCCCCCCTCTATTTCCCCGACTTAAATGACCGAAACACAAATAGAAAATACAACACCGCTTTTACCTCCTTCAACAAAAAAAGTTGTTTTAATTCGTATTTTTATCCTTATTGCTGTCTTTTTAACGTTAATCGTTATATGCATCGGGCTTTTCTATTTTTTAATCCTTTACAAATTGCCTTCTCCGTCTTCATTAAAAGATTTTAAATCAACTCCTCTTTCAACTCATATTTATGACAGAAACGGTAAGCTTCTGTATGAAATATATAAAGATCAAAATCGCACTCCCGTAAAAATAACCGAACTGCCCAAATATGCATATCAGGCCACAATTGCCATAGAAGATAAGGATTTTTATAAACACAAAGGCGTTTCTTTTACTTCAGGAATTCTTCGCGCATTCCGGGAGCTTATTTTTAAAGGAAGTGTACAGGGAGGATCTACTTTAACTCAACAACTGGTTAAAGGCGCACTTCTGACATCTGAACGTACCATTACCCGAAAAATAAAAGAAATTGTGCTAGCTCTTGAAACAGAAAAAATTTTTACTAAAAATCAGATTCTGGAAATGTATCTTAATCAAATACCTTATGGTGGCTCTTCTTACGGAATTGAAGAGGCATCCAAAACTTTTTTCGGGAAACATGCAAAAGAACTCACTCTTCCCGAGTCCGCCATGTTGGCCGGTCTTCCTCAAGCACCTTCCTATTATTCTCCCTATAATAACCCTGAGTTAACCAAAGCAAGGCGGGACGAAGTATTAAAAAAAATGTTCGAACAGGGATATATTAATAAAGCCCAGGAAGAACAAGCTCTTACCGCCTCCATTTCCGCAGTCCCTTTAAGCACTAATATAAAAGCTCCCCACTTTGTTTTTTATGTAAAGGCACTTTTGGAACAGGAATATGGAGTAAAACAAGTTGAAGAAGGAGGGATGAAAGTTACTACTACTCTTGATCTTGATATTCAAGAACAATCTGAAAAAATCCTCAAAGACGAAGTTGAAAAAATTAAGTATCTTGACGTTTCAAACGGAGCACTTCTTGTCACCCGACCGCCAACCGGAGAAATTTTAAGCATGGTAGGAAGTGTTGATTATTATGCAACCGGATCCGGTGCGTTCAATGTCACCACAGCCCTTCGTCAACCGGGGAGTTCCATTAAACCCATCAACTATGCCATTGGAATTGACCGTAAACTAGTTACGCCGGGCACAATGTTTTTGGATATTCCCACCTGTTTTACCGCCGGAGGTCAATCGGGCTCATACTGTCCGGTAAATTATGACGGACAATTCCACGGACCCGTACAACTGCGTATGGCGCTCGGTAACTCTTATAATATTCCCGCAGTAAAAATGATAGCCATAAACGGAGTTAAAAATTTTGTTGCCTCGGCATCTGCCTTTACCATTACTTCATTTGAGAAGCCGGAAAATTATGGACTCTCCATTACCTTAGGCGGCGGTGAAGTACGGATGACAGAAATGGCTCAGGCATTTTCAACATTTGCCAATCAGGGTATCCCGAGAAAATTGCAGTCAATCATTAAGGTTCAAGATAAATTAGGTAAAGAGCTTTATAAATTTAAGGACTCCAATTTTATACAGGACATTCACAAACCCGTACCGATGCCGTCATTTACTGCCATTACCGGAAAAAGGGCTATTTCGCCTGAGACCTCATACCTTATCTCCCACATACTTCTTGACAATCATGCTCGGGAAGCGGCATTCGGTTCCTCATCGTACTTAAATATTACCGGTCACGCCGTATCAGTCAAAACCGGTACGACTGATAACAAAAAAGACAACTGGACAATCGGTTTTACGCCGAATTTTCTTACGGTAGTTTGGGTCGGAAATAATGATGCGACTCCCATGAATCCTTATCTTACTTCGGGCGTAACCGGAGCCGCCCCTATTTGGAATAAAGTTATAACATATGCACTCAAAGACCAACCCGATTTGTGGCCCATCAAACCTGAAAATGTGGTCGGTATGCAGATATGCAATGATACCGGAGCGGCTATGACAAAAGATGACGGCGGAAAAGAAAGTTGCGGGGCACGTTTTGAGTATTTTATTAAAGGTACTGAGCCGAAGAATAATGGAACATATAAAGAAACCGTGCCCATCAATAAAGATACTGATAAATTAGCCTCCCCGACTGATGCCAACATCGAGATGAAAGAAAAAACCATGATGAAAGACATGTATTCGCAGTACTGTGTAGACTGTAATCACGATCATGATCCTTACTCCATAATCAGACTTTAACATTATCCCTTGACAAAATACTAGTATACTAGTATAATAGTACATTAGTATGAAAAGTGATTATTTTAAGGAATTAATAAGTGTTTTTTCTTCGATCACCTCCCGCAGGGAAATGGAGAATTTTTTATATGGGATCTTCACTCCTCAAGAGCTTGAAGAAATACAAGTCCGCCTGCAAATCGTGAAACTTCTTAAGAAAAGAGTACCTCAACATGCCATTGCTCAAAAACTTAAAATCGGCGTAGCTACCGTGACACGGGGATCCAAAGAAATTGCTAAAGGAAGATTTAGCACTATTACGGAAAAAGGTTGGCAACCTCCTCAAAGGAGAGGTTAATGTGATTTTGTATTGCTTGAATTAACCTCCAAAAAATGGAGGTTATTTTTTTATTAAAAAATTTAGGTATAATCAAAACTATGACAAATATCGTATCGGACTATTTAAAACAATTGGAGGAACTGGAAATTAATAACTACACAGTAGAGCACCCGTATATAAAGACGGTTGATGAAGTATTGACTTACTGCAAGTTAACATATCAAGACGGAGCATCCACTCTTGTATTTAAGGTTGATGATGAGTTTGTCGAAGTCATCCGGAGAGATGACTGTAAAATAGATATGAATAAATTTCGCTCTCTAACCGGAGCAAAACAAATCAGGATGGCAACTCCTGAAGAGTTTGCCGAGGTTACAGGTCTTGAACCGGGAACTGCACGTGTTTATTTACCACAAATCAAAAAGGTATTTATCGACAAACTTATTCTTGAAAAGGAATATATTCAGACTGGTTCAGGTAGTTTTACCATCAGTGTCCGCTGTAAAACATCTGATTTACATAAAATTCCCCACAGTCAAATTGTTGATATTGCATTTATTTCAAAAGGAGAGAAACAAGAAGTAAAATCACATTATTCTATCCTGACAGGCATCACTCCTTCAGGTAGCGGTGAAGTGCATATCGGTAACTATTTAGGAGCCGTTGTACCATTTTTGGAATTACAAAAAAAAGCAGACAAAGTTTACTTTTTTATTGCTGATTTACATGCGTTAACCACTGTTGCCAACAAAGAAGAAATGCAACGAAATGTGGAAAATTTAGTTTTATCCTATCTCGCTTTTGGCATAGATACAAATAAAGTAGTTTTTTACCGGCAATCGGATATACCGCAACACACGGAATTGCAAAGTATTTTAAATAATGTCACTCCTCTTTCTCTTATAAAAAGAGCGCATGCTTATAAAGACAAGCTTCAAAAAGGAGCTGACCCTGAAGATATAAATATGGGATTATTCAGCTATCCGGTTCTCATGGCCGCCGATATTCTTTTATATGATCCCGACTATGTTCCGGTCGGCGATGACCAAAAACAACACATTGAAATAACGCGAGATATAGCTGGGTTTTTTAATAAAACCTATGGAAACACTTTTGTTCTACCTGATATTTACAACATCAAGGAAAGTGCCCGGCTTGTCGGAACTGATGGGAAACGGAAAATGAGTAAGAGCCTAAACAATTATATTGCTGTTTTTGCTGAAGAGAAAATTATCCGAAAGCAAATTATGAGCTGTTATACAGACCCAAACCGTGTCCGTGCAACAGATCCCGGACAGGTTGAAGGAAATCCGATATTTACCTATCACCGCTTACTTAATGATAACAAACAGGAAGTTACAGATCTTGAACAACGGTATAAGGCGGGAACCGTTACTGACGTGGAAGTTAAAGAAAAATTATTCCAAGCAATACTTTTGAAATTTAAACAGGAAAGAGAACTTTACAACGAATTGAAATCAAATCCTGAGCGGATTAAACATATACTGAAAGAGGGAGCTCAAAAAGCTCAATTACAAGCCTCCGGAAAAATGATGAATGTGCGTAAAAAAATTGGCATTACTAATGCATATTCAAATTTCTCCTATGAAAAATAATATTTATCATCTGTTCAATACATATCCCTGCGGTTGTTGGCGGAGCTAATTCCTTCTTACTAACCTCTTTTATTATTTTATTTTTTTAACATGAATAATTCATTTAATGTTCCTGATGCTCGTGGTTATTTTGGTGAATTTGGTGGCAGGTTTGTTCCTCCGGAATTAGAAAAAATACTGGAGAAATTAACCGAAACCTATTACAAATTAAAAGATGACAAAAAGTTTAAATCTGACTTAGCATATTTGTATAAAGAATTTGCCGGCCGTCCAAGCAATTTATACTATGCAAAAAATCTAAGCGAAAAAGTCGCCGGTGCAAAAATTTATTTGAAACGGGAAGATTTAAATCATACTGGAGCACATAAAATCAATAATTGCATCGGGCAAGGTCTCATAGCCCATCATATGGGAAAAACCAAGCTTATCGCCGAAACTGGTGCAGGTCAACATGGAACAGCCACAGCAACCATTGCAGCATATTTTGGGATGAAGTGTGATATTTATATGGGGGCTCGTGATATTAATGCTCAAAAACCCAATGTATACCGGATGAAGATACTGGGAGCCAACGTCATTCCCGTCACTCAGGGACAAGGCACATTAAAAGATGCAGTAGACGCAGCACTAATGGCTTATATCCAAGAACCTGATGCATATTATTTATTGGGTTCAGCGGTCGGACCGCATCCTTACCCGGTTATGGTACGTGACTTTCAAAAAATAATCGGAGAGGAGGCAAGAAAACAAATTCTGGAAAAAGAAGGTAAACTTCCCCAGGCAGTTATTGCCTGCGTCGGAGGAGGTAGTAATGCAATGGGAGCCTTTTATGCATTTATTCCTGATGCAAAAGTAGATCTAATAGCAGTTGAGCCTGCGGGCAAAGGTGAGAATACAAATCGACATGGACTTTCCTTAGGAAAAGGAAAAACAACTGTTATTCATGGTTTTAAAACCCTAACGCTACAGGACAATAAGGGAAATATTGCACAATCCTATAGTGCCGCATCAGGATTGGATTACCCCGGAGTAGGACCTGAACTTTCATACCTAAAAAATATGGGCCGTCTGACATGTGCATTCGCAACAGATAAAGAAGCCGTTAAAGCATTTGTTGAATTATCTCAAACCGAAGGAATTATACCCGCTCTTGAATCGGCTCATGCTATCTCCTATGCAATTAAGTGTGCAAAAAAATTAAAAAAATCAGATATATTAATAGTTAACTTATCAGGCCGAGGTGATAAGGACGTTGAACATATTTATGAATCGTGCCTAAAATGACATTATAGAAACTAGCACACAACAGGTGCTTATTTAGCCTTGACAAATCAATTGACCCATAGTATACTTATTGCTTATACATATTTTTACATATTAAATGCGTATAATAAAAAATGGCCTATCCTGAGCGCATAAACACAGCAATAGTTGGTGGTGGCCCCGGCGGATTAGCCGCTGCTCAATCTCTTGGCGCACTACTTCCTCGCTCTGAAAAAGTAACATTGTTTGAAGGTGGTAGAAAAGTAAGAAATCCTTGTCCGGTGCTAGACAAACAAACTAAATGTCCCGGATGTGGTGGACAATGCAATGTAATCGAAGGCGGAGGTGGAGCTTGTAGCGCAGTTTCTTGTGGACTTTTATCAAAGTGGCCAGCAGGATCAGGATTAGAAAAATACGCTTCTATTCCAGAAATACAAAGCTTGGAACGACAAATAATCAGCTGGCTTGAGCAAATTCACGGTAGCCCTCTTACTTTAGTTGAACCACATATTGAACCCGCAATCATTGGCCGTTTAGCGCAAGAAGGAATCAAAAATAAAGCATATGCGTCTTATGAAGTTTTAGGTCAAGAATTTGAGGATTTAATACAACAAACTATTGAAGGTATAGGCCGCAATCCTAATGTTGACATGAGATTTCAAACTACCGTTACTAGTGTTGTTCCCAATAAACACGGAGGATTTGATGTTGTTGCAAATAATAAAAGAGAGGGTATGACTAATTTTCATGCAGATAATGTCATATTTGCAGCAGGAAGAACTGGAAAAAAACATGGAGTATTTGAAATGTGGAGACAATTGGGTGTTGAAGTAGGTGGAATTTATGGATATACAGGTATTCGCATTGAAGGACCTGTACGACCTGAATTACAAAGATTACGGGAACAAGTAGCTGATCCAAAATTTATTGATGATAAAGCTATGCGCATTTTTTGCTTCTGTCCTGAAGGAAAAGTAGTCGGTATGCGTATGCACAAACATGAGCTCTCAGACCATTCACCTCTGGAAATCCTCGAAGGATGCGTTGAACCGGGAACTGGCTTTGGTAACTTTTCTATTCAACAAGCACAGGAATTTCCCAGTTTTGATGAATACAAAAGATACATGGAAACTCTTGTTGCAAGATACCGTGCCATAGGAAATTTAAGACTTTTTGCACAATCTCTTACAAGTCTTGTTAACAACACGACTCCAACAGCTTTTCCTTCTAGTATACAAAAAAGACAAACTGAAAATGTTGGCTCAATCAGAGATTTATTTGACGCAACCGATCCTTATCTGGTAGGAGACGCTCTTGAATTTTTATTCAAACTTAATAAAGTGTTCAGTAACGGTATCATCACACCAACTACAGGTGTATGGGCTCCGGAGCTTCATTATTGGCCAGAAGTAATACTTGGTCCAGGACTTGAATCAACTACTGCGTCAGGGATTCATGTCATTGGCGACATAAGCGGTGTAGCAAGAGGCATAATGCAAGCAATGATTGGTGCGAAATTAGCAGCTGCACACATTGCAAGCAAATAAAAACATGAGTATAACACCAACCAATTGGTACAATATTAGCGCAACTAAAGATGAAGGTGGGCTGACTGTTGGTCGAGACAGAAAATATGGTCAATCCAATTACGGACTTTTTTACATGCTTGAACGGGAAATGGGTCTTGGAATGCCTTGGTCTGCTTTCTTCCCAACACTTCTTAGTGAACAAAAGGTTAATGTTAATGGCCATAACACATTAGTTGTTGGGATAAATGATGGTCAGGAATATGAATGTATCGCCACTCAAACAAGTCAAATAATCGGTTTTGATATTGCACATACAGCTCTGTCAAACGGTACTTCTCAACACACCCACACTCATCCGAATATGCATTTTTTTCAGGCATCAGCTGCCAGTCTGCCTGTTACCGGACCATATGACAGTGCCTTTTGCCTTCGTACCTTTCAAGTTTTGAAAACGGAGGAACAAAGTTCCCTACTTGGTGAACTTCGAAGAACGGTGAAAGGACAAATAGTCATGTCCCTTCCTGCCGGATATCTGGATATCAATAGTGGCCAAATTATTCATGGTAATATTGTTTCGGGAGCTGGACCGACTGCTCAAGTTGATGCGGAAAAACCATTAAGAGATGCTCATGCATTAAGAGATCGTCTTGAAAGTATGGGTTGCACCAATATCCGTATTGTTGAAACTCCTATTGAAATCTTTCTTTTTGCGGAAAGCAATTGATTTGCTTATTTAGTGAACGATCGTTCTTGACAAATAATAATATCTTTGTACAATGAAGGATATGATTCCACTCGCCGAAACACTTCGTCCTAAAAATCTTGATGAAGTAGTAGGACAACAACACCTTGTCGGAAAAGGAAAACCAATACGTAAGATGTTAGAGGCGGGTAAAATTACTTCCATGATTTTATGGGGACCGCCCGGGTGCGGCAAAACAACTCTTGCACGGCTTATTGCGCACTATGTGGATGCGGATTTTGTTTCTTTTTCTGCCGTAAGCGGAGGAGTTGCTGAAGTACGGGAAATTGTCAAACAAGCCCGTGAAAAAACACTTTTTAAAAAACAAACTATTTTATTTGTTGATGAAATCCACCGTTTTAACAAAGGACAGCAGGATGCATTTCTCCCCCACGTTGAAAATGGGACGATCATATTAATAGGTGCCACAACTGAAAATCCCGGGTTTGAAGTAAATGCTCCTCTTATTTCCCGCAGCCAGGTTTATGTTTTATATGCTCTTTCAGAGGAAGAAATCAAACAAATTGTCGACACTGCCATTAAATTCTATCCAAAACACAAGTGGTCATCTGACGGGCTGCAACATTTGATAAAAAGCAGTAACGGCGACGCAAGAACTGTTATTAATGCGATCGAGCTCGCCTCCTCCATTTCTAAAAATATTACATTGAAAGTGGCTGAAGAAGCTATACAACGAAAGGCAATTTATTATGATAAAAAAGGAGACTGGCATTATGACACTATTTCCGCATTTATTAAATCAATGCGTGGATCTCAACCTGACGCTACTTTGCATTATCTTGCACGGATGATAAAGGCGGGCGAAGATCCTATTTTTATTGCACGCCGTATGGTGATTTTTGCAAGCGAGGATATTGGTAATGCCCAACCCACTGCGCTTGTTGTGGCAACCTCTGCCATGCAGGCAGTCCACATGATCGGCTGGCCAGAGGCAGGACTTATCCTTGCGCAAGCTGCCACATTTCTTGCAACTGCCAAAAAATCAATTGCGTCAACCAACGGAATTCAACAAGCGCTCTCTGATATCGATGAAAAAAATCTTGACCCCATACCTCTTCATCTGCGTAATGCATCAAATAAGGTGATGAAAGGATTGGGATACGGACAAGGACATGTAAGATATCCATGGAAAGTTGAGAAAGAAACGGGAAGGAAAATCGAACAGGAATATCTTCCTAAAAATTTAAAGGGAAGAAAATACTATATCCCTGACTGGATGAAATAAATGTTGGTGACAGAATCTATTTGAACTACAATAATAGTTCTCCTGCTTTTTCCCACGTATTTTCATCCAATACTACAATTTTATTCTGTCCGATAATATATAAATAGTTATTAATATATACCGCTCTTTGAATCTGCATATCAGCAACCGCCCGAACCATACTTAGTTTATTTCCCTTGTATGAAAAGACGTATCCGCCTTGATTACCGGGCATAAATATTACCTGGTGCTCCTCATCAGCTAAAAAGGCGTGGTGATTCGTCAAAGCCTCAGACCAATATTCTGTTGTATTAAATTTATCAATCTCTAAAGGATTTTGAGCATCTGACACATCAAAAAGAGATAGTTTAACATTGTTACCTTCTTTTCCCACTCCAACCAGCATAGTTAATGTCAAAGGGTGAAGATACCCGGAATAGCCAGGAATTTTTAATTCGCCTTTAAGAGCTGGATTTGACGGGTTGGATAAATCAATAACATAAAACGGATCAGTTTGGCGGAATGTCACTACATACCCGCGGTCGGCGATAAACCGTACTGAATAAATCCGCTCTGACTTACCTAAATCAGGAACTGATCCTATTGTCTCCATGTTACTGTTTAACACATATACATCGCTGAAGGACTGAGTTAATTGACCAAAGTTGCCAAACCAGCTGTTTTGTCCAACTGTTGTTGCAATTCTCAGGTTGCCCTTATATTCATCCATGGAAAATTGATTAAGTACTTTCCCGGGCACATCTCCCGTTGCCTCAACATTAAAATTATTCACATCAACTTTAACTATTCCAGTTTTTTCCAGCTCACGTGCATGATCTTTCATAAAACTCTTCATACGATTTTGAACGTTGTTTTCATAAGCTAAACGTTTATCATCATCCATCCCCATCGTAAGCTTACTTAATAAAGTGCTTAGCTCTATCATTTTGGCCTGATCGCTTATATCATATGTTTGTAGTTTGGCCAATTTCTCAACTATATATGCCGGATATAAATCCGAGTTCTGACTTACGAATGAGTACATGATTTTGGTCAAGTCCCCGCTGTAGTAATAGGCAACATATATTGAATCCTTTGACATATAGATGGTTGAATCATTCGTTGAACCCACAAATGAGACATTTTTTTCAACTGTCCCATCAGCTGAGTTAATCATGGAAATGGTATATACAGTATCTGTTGCAACATGAGTAGTCGGACGATAAATTCCTGTGCAAGGAACTATACCACTTGTACCATTTATATCAAACAGTTTTAATGGACAGGGTGTCCCTCCGCCCATATCAAGACGTGTTATTAAATATAATTTATTTTGGTACAGACGCGCTTGGATTTTGTATGTGTTATTTTTATAGGAAATACTCCATTTTTTCTTTGGAAGAGAAGGATTACTTACGTCGTATCCGTCTATTGATCGTTTATTGTAATTGTCTTCGTTAAAAACTACCAAAACGTTTTTTGCCAGTAAAAGATCACCGGAAACAGGAATTCCGCCCTGCTTTGCCATAGATCCAGGTGGAAATGATTTAATGGAAGCAATTCCGCCAACCGGAGTTGGTGGAATCGGAGGAAAGCCTGAAATTGGCGGCTCAATAATAGGCATCATCCCGATCTGCGGATCATTTACCCGCTTTTCAAGCATCATGGGCACGTAATTATTAAGCGGTTGTGAATAAAAAATACTGTCACCGTTTGTTTTTACGATATCAGGCTCATCAATACCGATAACCTGTACATTAGTTTGAGAAACTCTTGATGGTTCTCCGCCTCCGCTAACCGGCATACCGATGGTGCTGTCACCTGGGGCATTTGTTGATAATGATTTTTCCATTCTTGCACCCTGCATTAAAGAAAATCCGCCGTAACTAGATTGGGACTGATTGTTTTGCATATACTCCGTAAACTCAGCATCAGTTTTAAACTTTTCCATTTTTCCAAACGGAGTTGAGAGAGAAGATTTGGGGAATAAAGTTGGCTTATTGCCTATCGGTATTAAGGTTGTATTATTTTTAATAATAGCCAATATGACTATACCGACAGCAACTGCTCCAAGCAATCCTGAAAGGGTTAGTAAAAAACTACGATTTGTTTGCATAGTTTCATGATAAATAAACTATGACAACTTGTCAATCACCCGCGCATAACCACCGCATCCATGATAATACCAGTGAGCCACTCGCGTGACCGTAGTTGTTGAAGTACCTATTTCTTTGGCAATTTTCAGGTATGAGTATCCTTTTTTAAGAAGCCGAACCATTTCTAGTCTGTTTGCAAATTCTTCAATTTCAGCAAGAGTTAATAGATCACGTAAAAAATTTGCCACTTCATCTTTATTTTTTAGTAAAGTAAACGCCTCAATAAGTTTTTTCTCCTTTTCATTTTTTGGTTTGAAAGTCTCTGTTTTACGGAATTGAGGAATTGTTTTCATAGATATATTTTACCACAATATCGCTTGACAATACTATGTTAATGTGTTAACATAATAGTATGAAATTGGAAATATTAGCATCTAATTCTCTTCATCATCACCTCGCTGTTGCGGGGTAATTTGTTTGGTCTTACTTTATTAACCCCGCTCTTTGGCGGGGCTTTTTAATACCCAGCCCTATTTATTAAACATTGTTAAAAACAATATCTATGGCAGAAAGAAACATATTATTTTCCAAATTATTGGGAGAGGAAAAAATCAGTAAGATTCAGTCGGCAATCGTAGGCCCGTCTGGAAAGATGGGGCAAGGCGTTGTTCCTTCAATGAAATGGATGAATGAACGCTTTGGTGAATTTGGGGAACGTATTCTTATGGTGCCAAGTAAATATCAGAGGATCAAAGAGCGGGACTCATTTACGACAATCGGTGGAATTTGCGCCGTGCGGACAGCCGATGTTAATTTATTGCAAAACGAGGGAAAAATCGATCCGGTTGACCAATATTGGTTGACTAGGGAAGGATTAACGGTCGCCAGACGAAAAGAAGTTACTGGTGTTGATCAATTCGCAGATTATCTAAGAATGGCAATCGGAATTGATCAGATTATTGAGGCAATTGGCGTATCCAGAGGAAATAAATATGTTGCTATATCTGAAGAACGCCTATGGTCTGAAAGAATGTCTGCGATCCTCGAAGAACGATTAAAAAGAGAGCTTACAGGACCTGAAAAAACAAAAATACGAGGCGCAGTAAAAGAAGCTGAAGAAAAAAGATTCAGATATATTCGAAATTATATCAACTTGGTCCGCGGATCATCTGATACGGATTTAACCCCCGTTATAGATGAAGATGTGTTTGGTGATCTGGTTGAGGTACGAAGACAGATGATGGATATTGCTGGAATATCTTTGGAGAAATTGGCAAGTACGTTCAATGAAGATACAAAAACATTGGATGGATTAAGTATCGTGTGGGGCATGTATATCGGACCTTATATAACTATGCTTAAAAAGAAAGGATACATATCAACTCAAATGAGTCTTATAGTTGAGCCATGGATGCATGCTGCCGCCGAAAGACAATCTAAAGATTATCTGGATGAAAAACTTTTTACGGGAAAAAATGAATACCTCCAACCGGGTGGACTTAATGAAAATGTCGGTTTAATACCATATATGGGTATCTCTCTCCCGAACGGGAAAAGAGCAAGACAGGCCAAGACTATTTCCGAGGTACCAAACTCAACAAACTATAGAAATTTCCTGGATTTTCTATGGAGTGATTTCAGTATGAGTTCCGGGACAAGTCTTAATCTATCGGAAAATCCGGTTTTTATCTGGGGGGTTAATCTTTTTCCCTACGGCTCCGTACGAAGTGCATTACTGAAAATGGTGGATCTGCAAATAGCATACAAACAAGAAAAGGTCGGGGTAACTTCCTCCGGTGATAGTGATATTCAGGGAAAACAGAGAAAGGTTGCTGAACTGAAGTCGAATTTTGAGTCACTTATGATCCCCAATGTTGAACAGGTTGTCAGGGGGCTAAAAGAAATGTTTGATTATACATTTGGAACAGAACAGATATGAAATTATTAAAAAAAGATTTAAAACAAATTATCATAGGTTCATCGATACTCGGTACAGGTGGTGGGGGCAACTTTGATCTTGGTTTAAAAACAGTCGATGCAATAAAAAAAAGTGTGGACCTTGTTTCCTTAAAAACTATTCCCAATGATGAAACTGTCATAACCGTTTTCGGAGTTGGCGGATTAAAACAATATGGAAATGCAAAAAAGGTAATTCTTAAAAATGTCAGGATACTTGAGCATCTTATTAAAACAAAAATAAAATATCTCATACCCGTTGAGATCGGCCCTTCCTCCCTGGCAAATACATTCTCCGTTGCGTCTCAGATCGACTGCCGCGTTGTTGACGGGGATATTGTCGGATACCGGGCGTCGCCGGAGGTATTCCTGGAAACAATCTCGCTGAGAAATATCTCCAGATGTCCTCTTGTGGCATCAAGTACCAACGGAACAACGATAACGATTAATGATGCGTCAACGCCTGAAAAAATTGAAATTATCTTACGTCAACTGAGTATCCAAACCGATTCAAAAGTATATGTTGCCGGATATCCAATGCCTGTGGGAAAAATTAAAAAAATTGTCGGAATAGGTAGCGTGTCTTTTTCTTTAAAAACCGGAGCCATTGCATCTGATGCAACAAATAGCAGGGCATTTGTAAACGGTTTGCGCCAGCTGGGTTTTGTGTATTATGGAGGCGGATTAATCATCAAACAGCAAATAAATGACGGCTTTCCCGGATTCACTTCAGGAAAATTGATAATCTCAGATAAGAAAGACGAATATATCCTTTATTACAAAAATGAATTTTTGTTGCTGGAGAAAAATGGCCTAACCATACTGACTTGCCCTGACTCCATTATTCTTGTAGATGAAATCAAAAAAAACGGGATCAATAATGGCGGAAATAATATGAATAAGCGCGTTTTGATTTTTGGAAAAAAATCCATCCCCATCTGGAGAAGCAGAAAAGGTAGGTTATTATTCTCGCCGAAAAATATCGGTTATCAATTTCCACAAGTATTGCTATGAACCAAGTAAGAATGTTATCAAGGCTTGTAAAAAGCTTTGGCGTTTCCGGATATGAGTGGATCGAACAAGGAATTGCCCCAACAATCCAATCAATTATCGGTAGAAACAGTATGCGCATTGGAGACAATCTTGTTTTCGTATTCGGAACAGGGGCAAAAAAAATTATGGTCAGCGCCCATATGGACGAAGTCGGATTTATGGTGACTAAAAAAAGGAGAGAATATTGTCGGTTGGTACCGATTGGTTCTGTAAACATAAAAAGCATGAAAAACGAGCAGTTGACATTTTTACCGTCATCCGTTACCTCCCGAAAAATTGAAAAGGCAAAGGATTTTTCTGATTTAAAAATATATTTCAAATCTTCACCTGAGATAGGTGATGTTGGAACATTTAGCAAACAAATAACTGTCAATAATAATATTGTTGAATCACCCTGTCTTGACAACAGAGTCGGATGTTGTGCCTTAATCCAGTGCATCAGGCAGATTGCAAAAATAAATATAAAGAATAAAACAGTGTTTTTTTGTTTTGCACCCAGGGAGGAACAAAGAGCAAATGGCATCATGCCTGCGGTAAAAAAAATCAATCCGGATATATGTATTGACGTAGACTCTGCGTATGCCCAACCAATCAAAAAACAAAAAGAAAGAAAGAATTGGAGAATTCCTGTTATTGGGAAAGGTCCGGCAATTCAACTGTTAGGCAAAGATTACATATTGACCTATGACAACAGGAAAAAAGTTACGGAAATATGCAAAAAATTCTCTATTGCTTTTCAGTATGAAGTCCCCGACCGGGATAATGGGGGAACTTTTGCACAAACACTGATAAACAATGGCTATGAAACTATCCAAATAAATATTCCCGTTGCACTCCAACACTGTTCCAAAAGCAGATCGTGTCTTGGTGACATAACGGCGACGTCTGTTTTGTTAAAGGAAGTCATACTAAATATATAAATAATTGACAATGTTCATGATTTTTCATACAATATCTTCATATGACCAATCTAGCACTTGATGATATTGAAGAAACAATAAAAACCAAAATATATAACCAAAGCTATGAAAAAGCTAAGGAAATAGAGGGGGTAAAGATTATCAAACTCAGACATCTTGTGGCTGACGAGGGAGATTTTGCTGAAATCATGCGATTAAATCCAAATGGCGAATTAGAAGGTTTACCTGGGTTTAAAATTGCTCAGATTAACAGAACAAGGCTGTTTTCTGGCTCAGTAAAAGCCTGGCATGTACATTTCAAGCAAAATGAAATCTGGTATGTTCCTCAATCTTTCCAATTATTTGTTGGACTTTGGGATACAAGAAAAAATTCCCCAACCGCAAATGCCAAAATGAGAATTAATCTGGGAGGCGGGGATTCAAGATTGCTGTATATCCCAAATGGAGTTGCGCATGGTTCAATGAATTTAAGCAACCAACCTGTTGAATTATTCTATTTCGTTGACCAACAATTTAATATTACCAGCCCTGACGAGAAACGCATCCCCTGGCAAGCTGCCGGACACGAATTTTGGACTCCCGAACGAGATTAATATATGCTATCAACAAAAATTGCATTCAATGATGTTGGCATAAAAGCTTTTCAGCTTAAAAAAAGGTTATTATCACGTATTTCTTCAGTTATTGATACCGGTCAATTTCTACACGGCAAAGAAAATAACATTCTTTCAACCTCTCTTTCAAATTTTTTTAAACTTCCCTATGTTGAAATTCTGGGTTCAGGACACGACGCTTTACTGTTCAGTATCCAATCTCTAAAGCTGTCGCTAAATGATGAAGTCATCGTACCTGCTAATGCCTATCCTACTGTATTTCCCTTGGCCCTGTCCGGAATAAAAATAAAGCTGTGCGATGTCGATGAAAACGGACAAATGAGCATTGACTGTCTAAAAAAAACAATAACAAAAAAAACAGCGGCCATCATCCTTGTTCATATGTTCGGATTGACAACAAAAGTAGATGAAGTAGCAAATATTGCCAAAAAAAATAAGATATTTCTTATTGAAGATTGTGCTCAATCATTTGGCACAAAATATAATAATCAGTTGGTGGGAACATTTGGCGACGTTGCCTGCTTTTCTTTTTATCCGACTAAAAATCTTGGAACATTGGGCGATGGCGGAGCGGTTGTAACAAAACATAAAAATATTGCTTTATTCATACACCGTGCAAAAGCTTATGGTGAAGATTTACGCTACAAAAGCGGGTTTGTCTCGGGACACAGCCGCCTCCCGGAATTGCAGGCAGCTACCTTGAATGTTTATTTTGAAACAAGAACAGAAGATTTTAATAAACGGAAAAAAATATTCGCATATTACAAAGAAAAAATGCTGAAACGCTTATCATCACACATCCGGATACTCACTTCACATACCTCATCTGATCCTGTGCCTCACCTTTTAGTAATTGAAGGAGAAAGGCGCAATGACCTGGCAAAGTATCTTGCCAAATCAGGTATTGAAATACATATACATTACCCTTTACCGATCCATTTAGTTGAAGCTTTTTCTTATCTTGGATATAAATCAGGAAATTTCCCCATGGCAGAAAAACTTTCAAAAAACACATTAAGCCTTCCTTTCCATGCATTCATTACAAAAAAACACGTTGATTTCATTGTCGATAAAATAAAGGAATTCTATGAAAAAACTGTCTAGTCTGTCTATTTTTTTTCCATCTCTTAATGATGCTCAAATTCTTCCTGAACTTATTAAAAAAGCCTTCACTGTTGCAAAAAAAGTAAGCAATGATTTTGAAGTAATTATTATTAATGACGGCTCATCTGATAATACAAGGGAAGTATTGGATACATTGAAAAGTAAATACTCATTTCTGACAATTATCCATCATAATCGAAATCGTGGGTATGGAGCCGCTCTTATTTCAGGGTTCAAAAATAGTACAAAAGATTGGGTATTCTACACTGATGGTGACGGTCAATATGATCCTGAAGAATTATCGCTCCTCTTGACAAAACTTGATGAAAAAACTGATGTGGTAAATGGATTTAAAATAAAAAGAAGTGATAAAAAACGGCGGAAATATCTTGGGTCGGCCTATAACAAAATACTTCATAAAATATATGATATTCCTATTTCTGATATCGACTGTGATTTCAGATTGATAAAAAACTCCTGTATGAAAAAAATAGCCCTTTCATCAACATCTGGACTTATTTGTCTTGAATTAATTCTAAAACTGAAAAAAATAAATGCGCAATTTAAAGAAATTGGAGTAAATCATTATCCTCGTAAGTACGGAAAATCGCAGTTTTTTAACCTATCTAAACTTTTTCAGACATTTTGTGACCACGCAATATTTTTTGTACATCAGCATCTTCCCACTTCTTAAATAACTCCTCTTGTTCTTGAAATGAGAGATGAAGTATCTTATTTCCTTGGCGTTGCCTATAAAGTTCATACAGCAAAACTCCAACCGTCACAGACAAGTTTAAACTATCCACAAACCCATGCATGGGAATGTAAACCAGTTCATCGGCCATTTTTTTGGCAGTTTCAGATATGCCAAAACCCTCATTGCCAAAAACCAGAGCATTTTTTTGTTGGTTAAAGTTTATCAGGGACAATGGTTTGGCTTTGAGGTCAATAACCGTTGCTATAATTCTAAACCCGTCCTTTTTTAATTGAGTAAAACAGTCCGAGGATTTTTCCCAACAGACCGTATCCACCCATTTGTTGGCGCTGGAGGAAGTCATTTTTCCCAATTCTTTTGGATTGAATATCTTTTCAGTTTCAAAAACTACATGCGCAGTTTGAATACCGAATGCATCGCAGTTACGGATAGATGCAAGAGCATTATGCGGATCATGAATATTCTCAAGGACTATGACGTCCTGCAAACGGTGTGAAATAACTTCCTGAAATCTATTTTTTCGGCTGTCAGTAATCATAAAGTAGAAAATTTATCCGTAAACTCAAGTATTTTCTCCATAATGCCGGGTTCATCTGATTTATGACCCGCATCAGGCGTAATAAAAAACTGTGCATGTGGCATTTTTTTATACAGTTCCCATGCGGTTTGTACAGGACAACACATATCGTATCGTCCTTGAATGATGACTGTTTGGATATCTTTTAGTAAATGAGCATTATCTAATAGTTGCCCTTCTTTCATAAATGCATTATTTTTTATGTAGTAATGCATTATTTTTTCACCGGCTATTGCGTCTTTTGTAATTTCCCCTTCTAACTTTGATTCATCAAGAAGAAGAGTCATGAGCGATCTGTGCCAGATGTTAAATGATTTGATAGTATCCAACTGTTTTTGAGTATTGTCTCCCATATAAAGATCGTATAAATAATCATTAACCGGTTGATTTAAATGGGGAGGAAGAATGGATGCTGCCTTTTCCCATCTGTCGGGAAAAAACAGTCTTGCGTCTTTTGTAAACCAATCGGTCTCCCATTGACGAAACGTAAATATCCCTCGAAGTATTAGAGCTTTGATGTATTGAGGGTATGTTTCAGCATAAGCCAGTGCAAGGGTACTACCCCAACTTCCTCCCTGGACAATCCATTTTTCAATTTTTAGGTATTTTCTTATTTTTTCAATATCCCCAACTAAATCCCAAGTGGTATTCTCCTTGATTTCACCCAAAGGCGTACTTTTCCCACAACCTCTTTGATCAAAAAGAATTATTCTGTATTTGGCTGGGTCATAGAATCGACGATGATCCGGCTTAGACTGACTTCCCGGACCGCCATGAAATGAAATAATAGGCTTACCATTTGGATTACCCGATTGTTCAAGATACAGTGAGTGGATATCCGACACTCTTAAATACTCTGTTTTAAAAGGATCAATTGGAGGAAATAACGTCTTCATGTGGCTGGGGTGAGATTCGGACTCACGATCTATCGCTTATGAAACGAGTGCTCTACCACTGAGCTACCCAGCCTTCCTACTAATTTTGTATAATTATACATTATATGGCTACAAATTCCTTTGATTTATCGATCATAATCATTTCCTACAATACAAAGAATACTACGTTGAACTGTCTCAACTCAATAACCAAATCTCTGGAGCAAACAAGAATTGCATATGAAGTGATTGTTGTTGATAATGCCTCATCTGACGGCTCACAAGAATTATTATCTCAAGCTCATAATTCAAATCTTGAGGTTATTTTTAATAAACAAAATGTCGGCTTTGCCAAGGCAAACAACCAAGCCGTAAAAATAGCCAGGGGGACCCACATCTTGTTATTAAACTCTGATACGGTTGTACTGGATGATGCAATACATAAAATGTATAACTTTTTTATACAAAATAACTATATTCATTTCTTGGGAGCAAAGCTTTTTAACAAAAATATGTCGCCGCAGGCATCAAGTGCCCCCTTCTACACATTACCGGTAATATTTGGAGCTTTGTTTTTAAAAGGAGACTATTGGGGTTTGACACGCTCTTCCCCCAATAAAACAGTTAAAACTGACTGGGTATCAGGGGCATGTATTCTTACCAAAAAAGAATATTATGAAAAAATTGGAGGATTTGATGAGGGAATTTTTATGTATATGGATGAAGTTGATTTGCTTTACCGGGCTTCAAAACAAGGCTTTCATACCTATTTTTATCCTCAATCCCATTTTATCCATCTGGGAAGCGCTTCAAGCCAGGGTAAAACTTATCCCATCCTCCAAGTATATAGGGGATTTCTCTATTTTTATCAAAAGCACTATGGTCATTTGGAGCTCTTTTGTCTTAAAATTATGTTACAATTAAAAGCAGTAATATCTATCATTATAGGATATATTACCCATAACAGTTATTTAATAAATACATATGAAGAAGCTCTTAAGTTGGCTCGATAACAATATCCTCAAACTCCTTTGTATCGGTTACATTTTTATCATTCCTTTATATCCGAAATTGCCAGTTCAAATGATTAATTATACCTATATAGCCGTACGCGTTGAGGATTTTTATGTAGCGCTTCTTGCCGCCGTATTTGTTATCCAACTCTTCCGAAAAAAAGTCAGTTTACAGAAAAAGTGGGTTATACCATTTGCACTTTTCTGGGGAGCGGTGTTTGCTTCCTTTTTGTGGGGATATTTCGTCCAAAAAACCATTATTTTCAAACATTTAGGCCTTCTTCATTCCCTGCGCAGAGTTGAATATATGAGTATGTTTTTTATCTTTCTTTCAACCATCCGGTCAAAAAAAGATTTTCTTTTCTATATAAGATTTGTTATTTTTGCCCTGTTTCTGGTGGCAACTTACGGTATCGGACAGAAATTTCTGGGATGGCCTGCAGTCCAAACTATGAATCCTGAATATGCAAAGGGATATATACTTATACTTGACGCCAATGCGCGCATTTCATCCACCTTCGGTGGACATTACGATCTGGCCGCATATTTAGTCTTCATTATTCCTGTCGTGCTTGCCGCGCTTTTTTATTTTAAGGCAAAATGGTGGTATTTTCTTGTATTTTTCCTTTCTCTTTTCTCTCTTATTTTAACTGCCTCAAGAGTTTCATACGGTGCATATATTGTCTCAACTCTTCTGTTCCTTCTTGTAACCCGGAGGTTTAAGATGCTTTTTATTGTTATTCTTTTAACGGTAGGACTCACCTTAACCTCAAGTAACTTAACCAGCAGACTTACTCGTACCTTCCAGCAAAAACAGATTTTTATTGACAAACGAACAGGGCAAACCACGGTGCCACGAAGGCTTAATCCTAATGAACTTCCTGTTGGAGATTATGTAATAAATAAAAAAGTTACTGAAGCCGGAGCAATAGATGTCACCGCGCTTAGTCTTAAAACCACAGATGCCAAACAAGCAATAGATCAAATTAGAGAAGATATACGCGCTGAAGCACGACGTAACGGAAGAACCATGACGATCGAGGAAGAAGACAGACTCCTTGCCCAAACACTTGGTAATTTGAAAGTGGTCACAACCGTACTTCCTGATATTTCTTTTGCAACCAGACTCCAGGTTGAATGGCCGCGTGCCATTAAGGCATTTATGCTTAATCCCATCCTTGGAAAAGGCCCTTCATCCATTACTGAGGCAACTGATAATGATTTCTTAAGATGGTTGGGTGAATTTGGTTTGTTTGGAACACTTAGTTTTCTTGTCTTACTGTTCTTAATTGCGAAAAACGCCTTTTTATCCGCACGACAAAAAAACAATCAGGAAAATATATTCCTTTACGGGCTTTTATTCGGCTTATTCGGGCTTTTGATAAATGCCACCTATATTGATGTATTTGAGGCATCAAAGATCGCCTATCATTTCTGGATGATTGCGGGACTCTTTATGGGCTTGGCACAACTCAAAAATGTATCTTCCCCATCTCTTGCTAAAAAAGCGTTAAAGAAAAAAAAGTAACATGGATAAAAACAAATTTTCAAAATTCGACGCAGTCATTTTAGGATGCGTGTTAATTGCCGGTCTTATCTTACGCCTTTACCAAATAAATGCCCCGCTTTCTGATGCTTACTCATGGAGACAGGCAGACACAGCTGCAGTTGCCCGTAATTTTGCAAAAGATGGTTTTAACTTGCTTAAGCCCCATTATGATGACCTTTCAAGTATTCAATCGGGTATCGATAACCCACAGGGACTCCGATTTGTTGAGGCCCCTATATATAATGCAATATTTGCCGTTGCCTATAAAGTTCTTCCTATCTTGCCGATTGAGGTATACGGAAGAATAACAACAATAATCTTTTCTTTGATAATCATAGCCATTCTTTATTATTTACTGCTTAAGGAAGTCAGCAGAACGGCTTCGTTTTTTGGCGCACTTACTTATGCTATCCTACCTGCTTTTGTATTCTTCTCAAGAGTAGTACTCCCAGAAACTGCTGCTGTTTTGTTCGTATTGCTTTCAATTCTTTTTTTATATTGGTGGCAACCGCAAAGGAAAGCAGCTTCCCTACTTAACTTCACCATCTCCCTTATTTGTTTTGCAATAAGTATATTGATTAAACCAACTGTTGTATTTTATGGATTTGCTCTTGTTTATCTGTTTATTATTAGATATAAATTTGAGGTTTTAAAGAAATTGGACTTTTATTTCTATTTTTTTCTTGCGGCACTGCCATTTATTTTATGGAGATTGTATATCCTAAAATATCCCGAAGGCATTCCTTCAAGCGACTGGTTAATTGCAATGGTAAATACCTACGAAGGACAAAAAAACATTTTTTTTAAACCCGCTTTTTTCAGATGGGTTTTTTATGAACGGATTAGTTTAATGATTTTCGGAGGTTTTCTTACGCCATTTTTCATTGCCGGCGTCCTGACAAAATTGAAAAAACCATTTCTTCATATATTACTTATTTCCGGATTTATATATATATTTGTATTTCAGGGAGGTAATGTTCAGCATGAATATTACCAGACAATACTTCTTCCGCCCTTGGCATTGTTTACTGGAATAGGGCTGGGTCTTTTTCTTGAAGACAGAAAAAAATTCATTCATCCGTTATTTGTTTATCCTTTGATCATTTTTTCCTTTGTTCTTTCGTTTTCATTTTCTTACTACTATAAAGTAAAAGGATTTTATACATATCCCGCCGACCTTAACCAAATGGCAAAAATTATTGATACGTTCACTTTACCCACCGATAAAATTATTACAGACAGATTGGGGGATACGACTCTTCTTTATCTGGCAGACCGTAAAGGTGCCCCCATGCTCTATCGGACAGTTGAACAATTAAGAGATGAGGGATATTCCTACTACATGACGGACAAGAAAGAAATTATTTCGCAGTTAAAAATTGAGAAAAAATATCCTGTTCTTTTTGAAAATTCGCAGTTTGCTTTTTTCAAACTATGAAGATTCTGATGCTCACTCCTTACCTCCCCTATCCTCCAGCCTCAGGCGGGCAGATTAGAACGCTTAACTTACTTAAATACCTTAGGGCAAAAAACGAAATCACGCTTATTGCCCTCTATAAAAACGACAGTGAAAAAAAATACCTTCCCTACCTGAAACCGTATTGTAAAGAGGTGTACCTGTGCAAACGTCCTGAGAAAGCATGGCAACCGGAAAACATTATTCGATCCATATTCTCCCTTAACCCGTTTTTAATTGTGAGAAATTACTCAACACAGGCAACTTCAACTCTCAAAGAACTTATTAAGAAAGAAAAGTTTGACGTAATCCATGCTGAAACTTTTTACATAATGCCTCATATTCTTGATACTGATATACCCATTTTACTGGTTGAGCAAACTGTTGAATTTAAAGTATATCAACATTATGTAAACTCTCTTCCTTTTTTTATGAAACCTCTTTTTTCCATGGATATAATAAAATTGAAATACTGGGAACGGTATTACTGGAGAAAGGCATTTTTGGTCGGGGCGGTGTCTGAATCAGATAAAGAAACTATCACGCTTCTTGAACCAACTATCCGGCCGGTTATTATACCTAATGGTGCAGGGGAAGAAATGATTGTTGAAAAACTGGGAACCAAATCAACTGCTAAACCTGTTCTTCTTTTTGTCGGAAATTTCTTTTGGCTGCAAAACACAGAGGCAGCAAAATATCTCATAGATAAAATATATCCTTCCCTTCATAGAGCGATGCCGACAATACAACTCGTTATCGCAGGTCAAAATGCACGCAATAAATTACACCTGAGTGATACGGATAATGTCAAAATAATTGACATCGATCCAAATGATTCCCAACTGGTGAAAAAATTGTATTCACAATCAACCTTGTTTGTTGCGCCCATCTTCGGACCTGGAGGTACTCGTCTTAAAATATTAGCGGCTATGTCCAGTGGACTTCCTATCGTAACATCTCAAACAGGCGTTGAAGGACTTGACGTTGTGCATAATCATCATATTCTGATTGCGAATAACCCTTCGGAGTTTGTGATCCAAATTAAGAAAGTGCTGAAAAACAAGGATTTATACAATCTCATACGAAAAAATGCGTATGAACTTGTAAAAGAAAAATACAACTGGAAAAAAATCGCCGCAGAGTTAGAAATCGCATATCAGAGGATTAAAAAAGCATGAAAATCGGTATCGATATTTCACAAATTGTTTTTGAAGGAACAGGAGTCGGCAGATTCACTCATGATTTAACTGAAACAATTCTGTCCAACACCGATAAAAATGAATGGACCTTCTTTTTTTCCTCACTGCGCCAAAGTATTAATCCCCATATAAAGTCGGCAATTAAAAATAAAGGGCACCGTTTATGTGAATATAAAATACCCCCGACCGCGCTTTCTTTTTTATGGAATACTCTTCACCGTCTAAAGATAGAAAAGCTCGTCGGGAATCTGGACTGGTTTATTACCTCCGACTGGACTGAAGGACCTTCAAACATGAAAAAAGCAACCATTTTGCATGATCTTGTATATCTCCGGTACCCGGAAACCGTACATAAGGCAATTCTGAAAACTCAAAAATTACGCATGAAGTGGGTACAAAAAGAGTCAAAATTAATCTTTGCCGACTCAATTTCAACAAAAGATGATGCTATCTCTCTTCTCCGAATAAATAAGGATAAAATCGTCGTCAATTACCCGGGTGTTTCAATAAAAAAGCCAAATGTTGAAGACGTGAAGGAAACTTTGACAAAATTTAACCTGAAAAATCCGTTTATTTTAGCGGTCGGAAAAATTGAGCCCCGCAAAAATATAAAAAAATTAATTAATGCCTTTGCCATGCTTAACCAAAAAAATATTGATTTAGTTATCGTTGGTCCTCAAGGATGGGACAATCAAACATCCAAAAAGCAATCACAAACAAATAATATAAAATTTCTCAGCTTTGTAAGTAATAACGAATTGTCTTCCTTATACTCTTCATGCAGGCTTTTTGTCTATCCTTCCCTATATGAAGGTTTTGGTTATCCGGTAGTTGAGGCAATGAGTTTAGGAGCGCCGGTTGCCACTTCAAACACATCGTCAATGAAAGAAATTGCGGAAGGAAGGGCGGAGCTTTTTGATCCTACGAATGTTAATTCAATTTCGCGGTGTATAAGCCGAATGATTAACGATGACGCTTTAAAAAATAAATGCATTAAAGCAGGTATAATAAGGAGCAGGGATTTCAATTGGAAATCCTACTATGACAATATTGTGTCTTGTTTAAAAAATAATTAATTCAAATATGATAATAGGAGTTGATGGAAATGAGGCAAATGTTAGAGAAAAAGTCGGAGTTTCTGTTTATACTTTTAAACATTTGACTTATTTTCAACAAAAGGCAAACAAAAACCAGCGCTTCATTATCTTCCTCAAAAATCCTCCCCATAAAGACTTGCCTGATGAAACTGAATTTTATAAATATAAAGTTGTTAAGGGCTCATTTCTTTGGTCTCAAATATTTCTCCCTCTTGCATTATTGAAAAATGTATTTTCCTCCGATCGGATAAATGTGTTTTTTTCACCTGCTCACTACACTCCCAGATTGGCATTTTGTCCCATTGTGGTAACCATTCATGATGTAGCCTACCTTCATTTTCCTGAAGAATTTTTAAAAAAAGATCTGTATCAGCTGAGAAATTGGACTCTATATTCATTAAAAAACGCCAGCAAAATTATCAGCGTATCTAAAACAACAAAAAAAGACGTGATGAATTATTATCATATTCCCCAGGAAAAAATTGAAGTCATATATAATGGATTTGAAAAAGAATTTGAAGAACACAATGTTGAGTCGGTCGGAGAAACAATGATACCTAAAATTACTTCACCATATATCTTATATGTCGGAACCATCCAACCAAGGAAAAATATTATTACTCTCATAAGAGCAATAACGCTTCTGAACAAAACTCATCCTGATTTCAAACTTGTTATTACCGGGAAAAAAGGTTGGCTGTTTGATCAAATCTTTAAAGAAGCGCGTGATCTGTATCTGGAAAATAAAATTATTTTTACCGGCTATGTAAATGAAGAAGAATTAGTTTACCTGTATAAAGGGGCTTTTTGCTTCGTCCTTCCATCATTTTATGAAGGATTCGGAATCCCTCTTCTTGAAGCGATGAGTTTCGATTGTCCGGTTATATCATCTTTTTCTTCAAGTTTGCCTGAAGTCGGAGGAGAGGCAGCGTTATACTTCGACCCAAATAATTATAAAGAATTGGCCGATAAAATACTGATGTTAAATTCTGATAAAACTTTACGCCAGGAACTAATAATAAAAGGAAAAAAGCGTACTCAGCAGTTTTCCTGGAGTACCTGCGCAAAAGAAACCTTAAAAGTACTTACAAACGCAACTTCATGAATCCTCATCAAAGTCTGAGAATTGCTCTTTTTTTCTCTTCAAACCCAACATCTGCAGGAGGAGTACAAGAACACATCTTTCATCTTTCCCAAGAATTAAGAAAAATGGGGCATGATATCACTATTTTTGGACCTCATGGTAATTCAAAAAAATATAAAAACTACAAACCCATTGGATATACCATTCAGGTTCCATTGCCCAACGGAAACTGGACAAGTATTCAGATGATTCAACCATTTATAAATCTGGATAAATTGTTTACCAAAAAAAAATTTGATATTTTGCATATTCATGAACCCTATATTCCCATATTAGGGTGGCAAATGGTAAACACACTCCAACTTCCTAAAGTAACCACATTCCATGCAGCTTGGGATAATAACTCAGTTGTAAGTGCAATTGACAATATTGTCCCGCTTTTTAGAGATAAATTCTCGGAAAGAATGAATGCGGCAATCTTTGTATCACGTATCACTCAAAAAAGATGGGCGGGCCTCTGTACAGATACAGTATCACAACATATTATCTATAATGCAGTGGATCGGGATTTGTTTCATGGAGTTCCAAAAAAAACAGGTGCCAGAATTAGATTACTGTTTTTAGGAAGGATTGTATCAAGAAAAGGAATAATGCATCTTTTGAAAGCATTCAAAATGCTTATACCAAGCCATCCTCAAACGCAGCTTGATATTGTCGGAAGCGGTGCTGAGGTTGACAACGTGACTTATTTTATTAAAAAAAATCACTTGGAAAAAAATGTAAAATATCTCGGCGAAATAACAGGAACAAAACGGGTGGCTCTTTATCAAAAAGCTGATATATTTTGTGCCCCTTATTCAGATGAGGCGTCTCCCCTAACCATACTTGAGGCTATGAGTTGCGGTTGTACTATTGTCGGTTTTCAGAACGAGGCAGTCAAAGAATCACTTCATTCATATCCATTTCCTGAGCTACTGGTAACTCAAAAAGATGTCAACGCTCTTGCTCAGGCGTTAAAAAAAGCCATAACTGACAAGCAACTACGTAAAACAATTTATTTTTGGTCAACTGAAGAAAGCAAAAAATATTCATGGAGTTCAGTTGCAAGCGAAACGGAAAAAATATATCATCAGATACTGAAAAATTGAGATGACAATAATTTGTTCTATAATAATATACGTATGATTAAGCTCATTGACGAATCTACAAATATTGAGGAAGCTAATAAAATAGCTTCTCACCCGCTTCAATCTTGGGAATGGGGAGAATCTCGAAAACAGATGGGAATACGAGTGGTTAGGTGGGGAAAATATGATAAGGGGCAACTCGTTGCCACCTATCAGATGACCATACATCCTCTCGGTATCGGCGGCTTTTCAATCGGATATCTTCCCCGCTCTCTATTCCCTACTGAGGAAATACTCAACCATATTAAAAAATATGCTTCTGAAAATAATATTATTTTTGTAAAAATTGAACCAAATTCAAAAAAAACTACTGAAATAAAAGACAAGAGGTTAATAGTGTCGCCACACCCACTCTTTCCTGTTTGGACTCAAACTCTTGATCTAACTCAATCTGAAGAAAATATCCTTAAAAATATGAAGCAGAAAACGAGATACAATATCCGACTTGCTAAAAAAAAAGGTGTAATCGTAAAAGAAATGTCAGACAAAAAAGGATTTGAAATCTTTCAAAAACTATATTTTGATACCTGTAAGCGCCAAAAATATTATGGTCACACAAAAAAATACCATGAAATAATTTGGAATAATTTAAAAAATAAAATTGCCCATATCTTAATTGCTTTTTACAATAATAAACCGCTTGCCGCTTATGAACTTTTTTATTTTAATGACGTATTTTATTATCCATATGGAGGTACCTCTAATGAAGACCGTAATGTTATGGCAGCCAATTTATTGATGTGGGAAGCTGTTCTTTTAGGTAAAAAATTGGGGGCAAAAAAATTTGACATGTGGGGATCTCTTTCACCCCAATATGATCTAAATGACCCCTGGTCCGGTTTTACCCGATTTAAAGAAGGATACGGAACGGCATTTGTTGAAATGACACCAAGCCAAGATCTTGTAGTATCACCGTTACTTTATATGGTATATAACGTGGTTTATTCTATCCGACAAAAATATCTCAAACTAAAGAAATTAGGCTGATAAAACCGCTTCTTTTTTAGCTTTTGGTGGATATGCTAAAGCCACTGGCAATACTTCATCCAAATGTTCAACATAAACAAACTTAAGACCTTTTAGAATATAGTCAGGAATATCTTCCAAATCCTTTTTATTGTCTTTGGGAAGTATAATTGTTTTAATACCGGCCCTGTGTGCGGCAATTACCTTTTCTTTTACTCCGCCTATCTCAAGTGCGCGTCCTCGAAGTGTAATTTCTCCAGTCATGGCGACATCTCGACGGAATGGAGTTTTGGTAAGTGCCGATAACATGGCAGTTGCAATAGCCAATCCCGCTGATGGTCCATCTTTTGGAACAGCTCCTTCAGGTACGTGTACATGAATGTCATATGTGTGGAAAAAGTCTTTTTTCAGTCCGAATTTTTCCCATCGTGATCTGATATAGGAAAAAGCCGCCTGACATGACTCTTTCATAACATCTCCCAAATGACCGGTTAACGTTAATGTCCCTTTCCCCGGCATAATAGCTACCTCAATGAAAAGAATGTCTCCTCCAGCCTGAGTCCAGGCAAGACCTGTTGATATACCAATGCTGTTTTTACCTTCAATTATCTGATTGGAATACTTAAATGGACCTAAATATTTTGGAACATCAGTATTTGTTACCGATTTTTCTTTAATCTTGCCTTCGACTATCTCACGGGCAATTTTACGGAATACTCCCGCAACTTGCCGCTCAAGTTCGCGCACTCCCGCCTCACGGGTATAACGGCGGATTATTGTTTTTACAACACTGTCATGAATTTTAACTTCACCGGAGGTAAGGCTGTGAGCTTCTGCCTGTTTTTTAATTAAATAATCTTTTACTATATGGAATTTCTCATCTTCGGTATATCCGGGAAAATTAATTATCTCTAATCTGTCCAATAATGCCTCAGGAATCGTATCCAGCATATTTGCTGTTGTTATGAAAAAAACATCTGAAAGATCAAATGGGACTTCAAGATAGTGATCGGAAAAGGCATGATTTTGCTCAGGATCAAGTGCTTCAAGAAGAGCGGCCGATGCATCTCCCCTGTAATCACGGCCTATTTTATCAATTTCATCTAGCATAAAAAGGGGGTTTTTCGTTCCTGCCTGTTTTACTCCCTGGATAATCCGACCCGGCATTGCTCCAACATAAGTTCTTCGATGGCCTCGAATCTCAGCCTCATCTCTTATGCCACCTAATGACATTTTTACAAACTTGCGGCCCAATGCACGGGCAATAGATCGACCTAGTGACGTTTTGCCAACTCCTGGTGGACCCACAAAACATATTATGGTCGGCTGATATTCCTTTTTCTTCACTTCTCCTTTTTCTTTTACTTCCTGTTGTTCTTTACGCTTGCGCAGCTCAATCACTGCAAGATATTCCAGAATTCGCTCTTTGATCTTTTTGAGACCAAAATGGTCATCATTTAATATTTTCTCTGCGGCCTTTATATCAATACTGTTTGCTGAGGATATTGACCAAGGAAGATCTATCAACCAATCAAGATACGTTTTAACATACGACGCTTCTGGATTAAATTGTGACATTTGGCTGAGTCTTTTCAGTTCTTTTAGGGCCTTCTCTTCCACGTGTTTTGGCATCTTGGCCTCGGCTATTTTATCCCTGTATTCTTTAATATCACGATCCTCCCCCCCTCCTAACTCTTCTTCAATCGTCTTCATTTTTTCTTTTAAAAATGTCTCTTTCATTCCCTTTTCAAACTTTCTCTGAGTTTTGGCTGAAATATTTTGTTCAATTTCAAGTATCTTGACTTCTTTGTTAACATATTCAACTTCTTTAATCAGGCGCTTTTTTAAATCATTTTCTTCAAGAAGCATTTGCTTTTCTTTTTCTTTGATATCTAAAACCATTGCGATGTGATAGGAAAAATCCTGAGGGGTACCAACATTAAGAATATTCATAAGAAACACAAAATCAACGGCTTTACCCAAATTGATTGCTTTTTTTACTTGGAGAGAGATGTGCTTAACCATGGCTTGAACTTCCTCATCGCTTGTCAGAATCTCCTCAACTCTCTCAACTTTCCCTTCAAAATAAGGACTCTCTTTGGTAAACTCAATAATTCTTACTTTTTCAACTCCTTTTACCAAAGCATTTATCTCTCCTTTTTCACCTACAACGGTTTTGTCAACGGTTGCAATTACTCCAATATCGTATAGATCCTCTTTGGTCGGTTCCTCTACCGTTGCATTTTTCTGCATTACTAATACTATTTTTTTATCCTTTTTAAGAACCTCATTTATGGTAGTAATACTTTTAAGCCTTCCAAAGACTAAAACGTTCTCAGTTTTGGGAAAAACAATCCCATCGCGTACAGCGATAATGGGTAGAATTTGTTGATTTGACGAGCCGATTAGAATTGTCATAAATATTAGCAGTATAACAAAGTGTCTGCTAACTGTCAAATGTTTTTTAATTTATATTGTCTTGACAGTTAATATAGCAAAATTCGTTCAATAAACTTATGCTATTTATATAAAATCACTTAACAAACGGTCATAATCTATAGTAGCTTTTTTCTTCAAAAGTGTCTCACCTGACAACTGTGGCAACTGTTGATGAAAGCTCGGTCTTTCTTCTTTATACAACACGCCAAGAGGAAATTTCTCAACGTGAAGTTCTAGAGATTTTTCCAATGCCAGAGTTTTATCGCTGGGGTTATAATCTGCAGGCAATTTGTATGATTTTTGCATATAGTATGGGTAAGTATTAACCTTGTTAAAGGTAACACATGGCTGAAGCACGTTCACTATTGAAAATCCGTTATGCTTAAAAGCTTGCTTCATAACTTCAATAAGATGGAGAGAATCCCCGGCAAATGTCTGAGAAACAAATGTTGCCCCTTGTGTGATGGCAAGGCTTAATGGATTAACCGGTACCTCTATTATCCCTGCAGGAGTTGATTTTGATTGATATCCTTTTGCGGCAGTTGGAGCTGCTTGCCCGGTGGTAAGACCATACACCCGATTATCATGAATGATAACTGTTATGTCGTGATTACCGCGAACACCATGAAGAAAATGATTTCCTCCCTCACCATAAAAATCACCATCTCCTGCCACAACTATTGTTTTCATGGTATGATGGGCAATTTTGAATCCGATTGCAACAGGGAGAGCTCTGCCATGAAGACCGTGACTTGCATAAGCATTCACAAAATCATTCATATTACCTGAGCAACCGATTCCAAAAGATATAAAAACCTGAGAAGGAGAAAGACCCATCTGAACAAGCGCTGATTTAATCGCCACTCCTATCCCAAAGTTTCCACAGCCTGGGCACCAAGTGGGTTGGTAACCGGAAAAATCTTGTATTGTCGCCATATTAAAATTAAACTGCTTTACTAATAACATTCTCAACCGTAATGGGTCTTCCATCATATCGCAAAACCGTTGTCTGTAAATCAATACCCGTTTCCATTCTTAATAATTTCCCGAATTGTCCTTGTGAATTATTTTCCACTAAAACATATTTTTTCTTCATATCAAATAATGGGACTATTATTTCTCTTTTTAGAGGGAAAACATGGGTAAAATGTATAAGGGCTGATTTTTTACCCGATAATAATAACTTTTCCTGTGCATCAAGCACAACGCCTTTACTTGAACCCCACGTTACAAATACTGTTTCTGCCTCGTTCAAATTACCATAAATTTGTGGTGCTACAAAATGATTCTTAAAATAGGTGTCAATTTTTCGCGCTCTTTTGTCAACCTGAGTTATGCGGTCTTTGCTTTCCTCAGTTGTGTGTCCATCCGGCAAATGTTCATATGAATTTGATTGATAAAAAGAACCCTCACTCCCCGGAATAAGTTTGGGTGATATACCGTCGGGAGTATCCAGATAACGTAAATAAGGTTTTACTTCAGCTTGTTCTGACAATTTGCCCCTATTTACTTTATGTGTTTTAATATATTTTTCAACTAAATCTTTTGAGAGACTTCTGTGCGATTCTGAAAGCAACATGTCAGACATGACAATAACCGGTGTTTGGTAAATATCTGCCAAATCATATGCTTTAAGAGTTAGCTCAAACATTTCGTCGTTATCTCCCGGCGTGAGAACTATTTTGGGAAATTCTCCATGACCTCCGTGCACGGCAAACAATAAATCCCCTTGTTCGGTCCAAGTAGGCATTCCTGTTGCGGGACCCGGTCGTTGAGAAATAAAAACTACAACCGGAATTTCAGCAATCCCCGCAAATGAAAGAGACTCAACCATAAGGGCAAATCCACCGCCTGATGTGCCTACGCTAGCCCGCACACCTGCAATTGATGCACCAAGTGCTGTATTAATAACAGATATTTCATCCTCAGCATGCCGTACCACCATTCCGGTTTTATCCTGCCACCCTGCAAGAACGGTCAAAACCGAAGATGATGGAGTCATAGGATAGGCTACATACAACCTACAATCAGCAATGGTACTGGCAAGAGAAAACGTTTCATTACCGCTTATAACTAGTTGTTTGTGGTTATCGCGTTTTGTCAATACGGGTTGAATGTGTTTTTTATGATTGTTCAGTATGTGATCGTACCCCGCCTGAGCAAACTGTTTATTGAAAGATACAATTGCTTCGCCTTTTTTTCCGAATTGAGTACTAAGCAGGTCAAATAATACGGCTAAATCGGCACCCATCAAGGCAAGGGATGCTCCAAGGGCAATGGTATTTTTCATAATAACCTGTCCTTTGAGATCGGAAAGTATTTTCCTGAAAGGTATCTGGATTTTTACAAAAGATTCCTGAAAATCAAACTCATCTTGATCATATAGAACCAGACTTTCCTCGCTCAATCTGTCTTTATGGTAAGAAAAGGTGTCTTTGTTCAGACACACTAATAAATCTATATCCTGTTTTAGACTGTAAACTGGTTTATCGGAAAACCCAACATCATACGTATTATGACCTCCCCGAATCAACGAGGGATATTGAATATAATCAAACATGTAGTAACCGAGTCTGGTTACTATCTTGGAAAAGACAGTTCCTGTTGTTAGGATGCCAAAACCTGCCTCTCCTCCTATCTTCCATAAATAATGTCCTGAGCTCTTATTTGTCATATCGCCGTAGGTTTTTAAGCGGGAAATATTTTTTGCCCTTTTTCATCTTCAATTATAATTGCAGCCACGGGACAGGCTTTAGCAGAATCAATAATTGTTTCGTTCGTTTCTTCAACGGCTGTTTTTAAAATAATTGCCTTTGCTTCCGAATCAAGAACAAATGTCTTAGGAGCAACGGCAATGCACGTTGCGGCACCAATACAAAGATTGCGATCTACAGTGACTTTTAATGTATTAATTTTTACCGGGCCTGAGGGATTTTTTGGGTCAATTAATTGTGTCTGATCCATATAGTTTATTAAATTAGTAATTTTTGTAACGCTTCAAGAGGTAAAAGCGCACACTTGATCCGGTTGGGACCAAGATCAATTTTTAATAATTTTATCATATCTTTTTTTGTAAGCTTCTTCAACTCCAATTTTGACTTTCCGATAGCCTGTTGGGTTAAAAGTGAAGATGCTGCTTTTGAAATTGCACATCCTTTTGCTAAAAACTTAATATCAACTACTTTGTCTTTTTCAAAAAGTATATCCATTTCAATCTTATCTCCGCATAGTGGGTTATGTACAAGTACTGTTTTTGATGCATTACTAATACTTCCGACATTGCGCGGATGACCCGCATGATCAAGTATCACTTCCTGGTAAATAGTCATATAATTATCCAAGAATTTTTAACAACCTCGCAACGCCATCGATTAATTTTTCTACGTCTTCTTGTGTGTTATATAGATAAAAGCTTGCCCTGACGGTTGCTCCAATATTAAAATATTGATGCAGCGGCATAGCACAGTGATTGCCTGCCCTCACACATACATTTCGCTCACTCAGTATTTGGGCAATGTCATGAGGATGGTATTTTTCAAAGTGAAAACTGACAATTCCCGCTCTTTTTTTTATGCCTGACCCGACTATAAATATATCTTTAAATTCCTCTTTTAAACGTTTAACTGCCAAGGTCGCAAGTTTGCTTTCATGCTCTTCAATATGTGTTAACCCAATTTTCTTTAAATAATACGCTGCTTCCTTTAGCGCAATAACCTCAGCTATTGCGGGCGTACCCGCCTCATACTTAAAAGGCGATTCTTTGAAAATAGTTTTATCTGTGTACACTTCATTTATCATTTCTCCTCCGTATAAAAAAGGGTTCATCGTCTGAAGAAATTCCTTTTTCCCCCACAATACTCCTACGCCGGTTGGACCAAGCATTTTATGTCCTGAAAAAGCAAAAAAGTCAACACCTAGGTCTAGTACATTAACTTCCCTGTGCGGAACTGCCTGAGCACCATCTATGATGGTAATAATGTGTGGATTAATTCTCTTTGCTTTTGCAATTATACTTTTCACGTCATTCACTACTCCTAAAACGTTTGAAATATAAGTTAAAGTCAAAATTTTTGTTTTTTTTGTAATATATTTTTCTAGCAGGTCCCCTTTAACATCCAAATTGCCATGTTTGTCTAAGTTAATAATTTTGAATTTTGCCTTTTTTTTAATAGCTAATTGTTGCCAGGGAACAAAATTTGAATGATGTTCCATTATGGTAGTTACTATCTCATCGCCCTTTCCAATTATGCGCTCACCTAACGCATACATAATAAGATTTAGAGATTCTGTCGTATTCCTGGTAAATATTATTTCATCGGAGGACTTGGCATGTATTAACTGAGCGATAACTCCTCTTGTTTTTTCGTATTCCACGGTGGCAATTTCTGACATTTTGTAAATACCCCGGTAAATGTTAGCGCTATATTCTTCGTAATATGCCCGCAATGACCTGATAACTGAGTAGGGTTTAAGAGATGTCGCGGTTGAATCAAGATATACAAGATCTTTTTGACTCTGAAGAAGAGGAAAGTCTTTCTTTATAACATACGGATCAAACATATTGGCTTGATAGTAACTTTTTAACATTTTCTACCGCTTTTACATGCCCTTTTTCAATTATTTTATCAAAGATATCCTGAACAAAACCTGTAATCAATGTTTTTTGCGCTTCTTTTTTTTCTATCCCCCTTGATTGTAAATATAGCTGCTCATCATTGCTTAATCTACCGGTTGTTGACCCGTGGGTGCAGAAAACATCATTGGCGAGGATTTCAAGATCCGGTTTTGAACTTACAAACACTTTCGGCGATAAAAGTATGTTCTGATTTTTTTGATATGCATGTGACCCGTTAGCCTTTTTTTCAATACGGATAAGACCCTGATATGAAAAAATTGATTCATCGTCAAATACTCCTTTTATAAGAAGATTCGACGATGATGAGGGAGTTGTATGAAGTTGAGTGGTATTTATTTTGAAAGTATCTTTTCCTCTTCCCGTATAAAGACCGAATATGTTTAAGTTTACTTCTTCTGAACGTATGTCAAAAACCAGATCGCCTGACACATTGTGAAAAAAAATAATATATTCTCCGGGTTTGGAAAACATGAGTTTTTTTTCCGAGTCCTGTTTTATATGAATAAATGTTGATTTTCCCATATTATCCTACACTTCCTGACATCTCTAAATTAATAAGACGGTTCAGTTCTATTGAATATTCCAAGGGAATTTCTTTAACCACTGGATCTATAAATCCGTTTACAAGTACGCCTTCGGCATCTGATTTGCTGATTCCCCGGGATTGCAGATAAAATAGCTTTTCCTCTCCGATTTTTTCTACAGTTGCTTCATGTTGTACTTGGACCTCATTTTCTTTTATCCGCATGGTCGGATACGTATCAGAGCGGGACTCCGGATCAAGCAATAGCGCGTCGCATGAAACATATACTGATGAATCTTTTGCCTCAGGCATAACCTGAACGAGCCCCCGATATGATGTACGGCCCCCATCCTTTGAAATAGATTTTGAAATAATCCGCGAGGAAGTATGAGGAGCAAAATGGAACATTTTAGCCCCTGCGTCTTGGTGTTGGTTTTTTCCGGCAAAGGCAATTGACAGGACTTCACCCTTGGCATATGGTCCTTTTAAATATACAGCAGGATACTTCATGGTTACCGCACTTCCCAAATTGCAGTCAACCCATTCCATAACCGCATTCTCCTGGGCTTCTGCTCTTTTAGTTACTAGGTTATACACGTTTTTACTCCAGTTTTGAACGGTGGTATATCGGACACGGGCATTCTTTTTAACGAATATCTCAACTACTGCCGCATGAAGTGAGCTTGTCGTATAAATGGGAGCGGTACATCCTTCAATATAATGAACGTAAGAACCTTCATCTGCGATGATAAGTGTCCGTTCAAACTGTCCAAAACGCTCAGCATTCATCCGGAAATATGCCTGCAAAGGTAAATCAACTCTTACCCCTTTGGGAACATATACAAATGATCCGCCGGACCAAGCTGCACTATTTAGCGCTGCAAATTTATTGTCAGTATAAGGAATCAGAGTACCAAAATATTCCTTTACAATTTTCTCATGTGTGCGGAGTCCCGTATCCATATCACAAAAAATTACCCCTTTTTTTTCGAGTTCTTTTTGAATACTTTCATAAACAACCTCTGACTCATACTGAGCACTCACGCCGGCAAGAAATTTTTTTTCAGCCTCCGGTACTCCAATCCTGTCATATGTTGTTTTAATATCCTCAGGTAAATCAGCCCAAGAAGCGGCCTGTTTGTCGGTTGACCGTATAAAATATACAATATTGTCAAAATCAATCTTGCTCAAATCCGCTCCCCAGTTTTGGATTTTTTTTTCTTTAAAATATTTGTAGGATTTTAAACGAAAATCAAGCATCCAAGCAGGCTCTTTTTTTAACGTAGAAATAAACTTAACCACCTCCTGCGATAATCCTTTTTTGGCTGAAATAAGATTATTGTTCGGCATGGAAAATCCAAATTTTTCTCCGAAATCAAAAGAAGTATTTTTTTTTGTTTGCATAGTTGATTTACAATGCCTCAAAACCGTTCTTCTCTATCTCACCCAGAAGACTCTCCCCACCTTCCTTTACTATTGCCCCATCCTTTAAAATAAGAACTTTATCTGGAATAATATATTTAAGGATTCTTGAATTATGTGTGATAAAAATCACTGTCTTATCTTTGCTGAAAGATTTTATAAACAGGGAGATGATTTTAAGCGAATCAATATCAACCCCCGTATCAACCTCGTCAAAAATTGCCAGTTTTGGTGAAAGAATTCCTGCCTGAAGTACTTCCAGTTTTTTCTTTTCACCCCCTGAGGCGCCTTGATTAAGAGGTCTTTCAAGAATCTCCTGCGGGATTTTTAATCGCTTTGCCAAACGCATAAGTTCCTGTTTTAAGAGAAATGCGTCTTTCTTTCCCTGCAAAGCAACTCGTAAAAGTTGAAAAACCGTCACGCCGGCAAGAGATAAGGGAGATTGAAATGAAAGAAAAATACCCATTTGTGCTCTTTTATCAGGACTCAAATCGATGATTTTTTTACGGTCAAAAATAATCTGACTTTTTTTATCAACTAAATACTCCGGGTGACCAGCAATGGTATGGGCAAGTGTCGACTTCCCCGAACCATTGGGACCCATTACAATATATGTTTTGTTTTTCTCAAATACATAGGAAATATCTTTAAGAATAGTTTTCCCTGCGGTTGATACGGTAAGATGTCGTACGTCAAGCATGTGATTAAAATAAATCCATAAGGCGAGTCTTTTTCATCTGAGAAACAACAACGTCATTGAGTTTTGTGCGGACTCCATGCCGATGCTTGCATACTTTGTCGTATTTACATTTAGATGAACGGCCCATCATACAATCCATAAAACCCAATTGCTTCTCAAAAATTGAGAAAAATTCAAAAAGGTTTATTGAATTAATTTTGGGTGAAAGTTTATACCCGCCTACTCTCCCTTCCCGACTAATTAGAAGTTTGTTACTCACGAGGGTAGCGGCAATCCTTGCTAAAAAACGCTGAGGAAGATCGGTATTATCAACCAATTGTGATAAAGGAACAAAATCATTATTTCCTTTAAGTTGAGAAATAATAATAAGTGCGTAGTCTGATTGTTTACTAAGTGTTAACATATACTATAATTGTAATAGTTATTAACTGTAATTTCAAGTGCTTTTTGTCAAATGAAATCGGGGGATCCGGCCAAAATTCTCAATATTTGTTACAAACATGTTTTTTTTTGCCTTATAATATGCGACCACTCCGATCATTGCGGCATTGTCTCCGGTTAGATACTTTTGGGACGGAAAAATAACCGAACCTTTGTATTTATCAATAAGCTTTCTGAATAAAAAACGCAGGTGCATATTTGCTATTACTCCCCCTCCGACGGCAAGATTGGAAATTTTAGTGCTGCGAATTGCGCTTTCTGTTTTTTTTATAATTGTGTCAAACACTGCCTCCTGATAGGAAGAAGCGATTTGCCTAATAAGTAAGGCTTTATCTTTTTCTTTTAATTTTTTCAGAAAATAAAACAGCGATGTTTTTAAACCGGAAAAGGAAAAAAGAAGATTGCCGGATTTAAGCATGGGGCGGGGAAATGGGTAAAACTCTTTATTGTTCACTTCTTTTGCAAGACGCTCTATGACGGGCCCTCCGGGATAACCAAGCCCCAACATTTTGGCGGCTTTATCCAACGCTTCTCCAGAGGCATCATCAAGAGTTTCACCTAAAACTTCATAAGTAACATGATCTTTTAAAAGAACAATTTCTGTATGACCCCCTGACAGTACTAAAGAAAGGAACGGAAAAGTAAAATGACGGGGTGGATTGCCTTTTTTGTTTTGAACAAATGATGAATAAATATGTCCTTCCAGGTGATTTACGGAAATAATTTTTTTATTATATTTTAAACTTAATTCCTTTGCTTTTTTTATACCGATCTCAAGAGCAATTGCCAATCCCGGTCCCTGCGTTACTGCGATAAAATCAATTTGTTTCATGGTCAATTTTGCTTTTTTCAAACACTCCTCTACCACCTGGTCAATTCTTTCTTCATGGGCCCGTTTTGCAACGGTCGGAAAAATCCCCCCCCACTTTGCATGAAGCATTATTTGAGAAAAAATAACATTGGATAAAACCTTTCTTCCTTCGGTAATAGCACAGGAAGTTTCATCAGCTGAGGTATCGATGGATAAAATAATCATAAAATTATTTCCCTTTCTTTATTTTTTCCGTATTTCATTTTGATGTGGATTAAGTGAGCCTTATTTTTCAGCATTTCGTATAAATCTCCCCCTTTTTCACCCCATTCAATAAAGAGAATGTTTCCCGGAACAAGATACTGTTCTAAGCCTAAATGCTTAAACTCCTCGGGCTCTTCTATGTTAAAAAAATCACAATGTACTAATTTATTTATTTCTTTGCTATTAATTACATATTCATAGGAAATAACAAACGTCGGGGAAATAATATCGTTAATATCAAACAATCTTCCAACTCCCTTTACAAAAATTGTCTTTCCGACACCCATCTCGCCCTCCAAAATATAAATAAGTGGTTTCTTTTTAGACAGAACAAGAGATTTTTTTACAATTAACTGGGCAATTGCTTCTGTTTCCAGGGGAGTATTTGAAATATACGTTTTTAAATCTTTAAGATTTATGTTTCCGTGACGGAGAATTTTTAGTTTTGAAGAAGTCAGATCGATGATGGTAGACGGTTTATTTCTCGGTAAAACACCCGCATCAATAACCAGATCAATCATGCTTTTTTTGGCCTGGGAGAATTCACGCAGTAGTGACTCAACCGAATAATGTGGAGGTCTTCCTGAAAGATTTGCTGAAGTAGCGCTGAGGGGTTTTCCAAACACTTTAATTAATTGATGAATGAATGGGTAATCTATTAACCTGATTCCCAACGTGCCCTTTTCCGACTCAAGCAGTGGATGAACTCTGTGCTTGGAATCAAGAATAACGGTAAAAGGACCGGGAAGCAGTTGATCCAAAAGCGCCTGTTGTAAAGAAGATATTCTGACATTTTCCACCATCATTCTTCTGTTTTCAACAAAGACCGATATCGGTTTACCTATTGGCCGATTTTTAAAAGCAATAAGTTTTTCAACTGCCTTATTGTTTTGAGCATCCACCAAAACTCCATAAACCGTGTCTGACGGAGCAATAACCAAACCTCCCGCTTTAAGAATTTTTACTGCTTCACTTATTGCTGTAGGGCTTTGTGTTATGATCTTCATTTTAATTGTCAATTGTACCAAAAATCTGCTAGAATAGTTCCATGATAAACAAAAAAACAATAAAAAATGAAAAAAAAACTGACTTCAAAAAAGTAGCACAATTTAATTTAAACTTCGATCTGAAAAACGCTTTTTTTATTTTTTTTATTCTCCTGTTTCTCTTTTTTGCCTATCGGTCTATCTCAAAGGAAGTAAATCAAACATTACCTGAAAAATCCATCACAAGCGCGGTACAGGACATTAAAGATCAAAAAGTAAAACGGGTAGAGATTGTTGACAACAAGGTACTGCTTTTTTACAAAAATGACTCACTTGGAGTTTCATATAAAGAACCCAGTGATAGTTTTTTAAAAACACTCAGAGACGCCGGAGTAAACCCGAACAATACTCAAGTGGTGGTAAAAGATACTCAAGGATCAAATGGATTGATTAATTTTTTAAGCAACGTCATACCGACCATCCTTATGGTAGGATTTTTTATTTTCCTATTCAGACAAGCGCGTGGCGCACAAGATTCTGTTTTTTCTTTCGGTCAATCGCGGGCGAAACGTTTTAACAAAGATTTACCGAAAACAACGTTTAAAGATGTTGCGGGAGTAGACGAGGCGAAAAAAGAACTTGAAGAAATTGTTGACTTCTTAAAACATCCGGAAAAATACAAAAAATTAGGAGCCAGAACTCCAAAAGGAGTTATTCTCGTCGGACCTGCCGGATGCGGAAAAACACTTCTTGCAAAAGCGGTGGCTGGAGAGGCAAGTGTCCCCTTTTTTTCTATAGCCGGTAGTGAGTTTATGGAAATGCTCGTAGGAATTGGGGCGGCAAGAGTACGAGATCTCTTTGCAACGGCTAAAAAAAGTTCTCCATCCATCATTTTTATAGATGAAGTTGATGCGATTGGTCGTGCCAGGTCAGTTGGCGCCATGCCCTCACACGATGAACGCGAACAGACACTCAATCAAATTCTTGTCGAAATGGACGGTTTTACTGCCAATGAACAGGTGGTGGTAATTGCCGCAACAAACAGAGGAGATTTGCTCGATAATGCATTAGTCCGACCTGGACGATTCGACAGACGTATCATTGTCGATTATCCTGACGTTGAGGGAAGAAAAGACATTATGAAAATTCACTCGCAGGGAAAACCTTTTGTTGCAGGAGTTGATTGGGATAAAGTTGCCAAGCGCACTGTCGGATTTTCGGGTGCAGATCTTGAAAACATGTTAAATGAAGCAGCTATCTATGCGGCGCGTCATGGAAAAGTTGAAATAAATATGGAAGATATTGAAGAGGCTGCCACAAAAGTCAAACTTGGTCCGGCTAAAAAGCGCATACAGTCAGACGTTGATAAAAAATTAACTGCCTATCATGAAGCGGGCCATGCAATCGTAAGCCATTTTCTTGTCCATACAGACCCCGTCCATCGCATTTCAATCGTTTCTCGCGGTATGGCTTTAGGCTACACTCTTATTCCTCCCGGGAAAGATAAATTGCATGAAACAAAAACTCACCTTATGGAGGAAATCGCCGTTATGATGGGTGGACGTGCAGCCGAAACACTTATATTCAATGAAATAACAACCGGTGCGTCAAATGATTTTGACCAAGCAACTCGAATCGCAAAAGCTATGGTTATTGAATATGGTATGAGTGAACTGGGACCGGTCAATTTTGGTCCCACTATGGACGTTGCCGAATGGGGAAAATCATATTATGAACAAAATACGGTTTCCCAGGAAGTACTTGCTAAAATTGACGAACAGGTAAAAAAAATACTCATGACCGGTTATGAAAAAGCGGTTAGCACGTTAAAAGAGAAAAAAGTATTACTTGATCAAGTTGCTCATGAATTACTCGCCAAAGAAGGTCTTGACCAGGATGAATTTGAGAAAATAGTCGGCAAAAAAGAGGAGATAGCATCTCTTTCTATCAAAGAGTAATATAACACTATGGAAAAATTATTGCTCGTTGATGGCAATGCACTCATGCATCGCAGCTACCATGCACTGCCTCCTTTTAAAACGTCTAAAGGTATACCTACGAATGTTTTATACGGTGTTCTTTCAATTTTGCATAAAACGATTGTTGATTTTCACCCAGAGCATGTTTTAGTATGTTTTGACACACCGGCTCCCACATTCCGCAATAAACTACTCGAGTCATATCAAGCTCAAAGACCAAAAATTGATGATGATTTTATTATCCAAATACCGTTTGTAAAAAAAGCATTGGATTCATCAAAGATTGTACATATGGAACTTGACGGATTTGAAGCAGATGATCTTATCGGTACTATAGCTACTCATTATAAAAATAATAATATTCAGGTTTTTATTCTTTCAGGAGATAAGGATTTGTTGCAACTTGTTGACAAAAATGTTTTTGTTATTTCACCCCAAATCGGATTTGCCAAAATGAAAATATACACACCTCCTGATGTAAAAGAAAAGATGGGTATTCCTCCCGATTTAATACCGGACTACAAAGCAATTGCCGGTGATCAGTCTGATAATTATATCGGGGCAAAAGGAATAGGACCTAAAACAGCGGTAAAACTACTTGAGGAATACGGATCAGTAGATAATATATTAAAAAAGGTTCCAACAATGCCTGAGGGGAAAATTAAAACAATTCTTAAAGAACACGCACAAGATGTATTAACTGCACATAAGTTGGCAACCATTATTACGGACGTTCCCTTGAAATTTGATTTGGACAAAACTCATTTCTCCTGGTTTGATCAAGAGTTAAAAGAATATCTGACGGGTTTTGAAATGAATTCTATGATTAAGCGGATTTTTGAGCGAAAAGCTGTCCTTCCTATAAAGGAAAAAAAGGCTGAAATAAAACCTCAATTAAGTCTGTTCTCCTAGCAAATTTGCTTTCATAAATGGATTTTGATATTATATTGTTAAGCTCTTTTAAGAATGTTATAAAAACAGGCGTAAGGCCCCGTCACGACGGGGTTACGAGGAGAGGGTCTCGCCAGAGGGCGAGAAATCGGACCCCCGCCATGGCGGGGAGCATCTACGGAAACCCTCAAGGCACAACTGTTGTCTTGAATATGTTTTTTAAATTCCTACAGCAATGTGGGAGAAAAAGAAAACATAATACAGTATTCTTCCCAATTGAGCTTCATTATTAATTTAAATTCAAAAGTTATTTTAACTTTTTCTTATTATGTGTGGCATATTTGCTGTAATAAATGATAAAAAAAACCAAGCGGCTTTAACGGTATTGAATGGATTAAAAAAACTTGAATACCGCGGGTATGATTCGTGGGGAATTGCTATAAAGCCACTTTCCGGCGAGAAGATTTTGGTAGACAAACACGTAGGAAAAATAGGGCAGGCAACCACGTCTCTCCCTTCCGGTAGTGTTGCAATAGGCCATACCCGTTGGGCCACCCACGGAGGAGTAACAGATTTGAACGCACATCCACATTTGGACTGTTCAAAAAAAATAGCTGTTTTACATAATGGCATTGTGGAAAACTATCAAGAATTAAAAAGCAAGCTTTTGCGCCAAGGTCATGCGTTTGTGTCCGAAACCGATACTGAAGTTATCGCCCATCTTATTGAAGAAAAAATCAAAACACAAACTCTGAAAAAAGCCGTATTTGACACTTTCAAAGAACTGGTCGGATCAAATGCAATTGCGGTTTTAGACAGTATGTCTGAAACGATAATTGCCTGCCGCAATGGTTCTCCGCTGGTTGTCGGAATTGGAAAAAAAGATGCATATGTTGCGTCAGACGTCCCGGCTTTCCTGAACTTTACCAATAAAGTTCATTTTTTGCTTGATGGAGAAGGCGTCGTATTGGAAAAAAAAGGTGTGACTTTTTTTGACGTGACATCAGAAAAACAAAAAAAGATTTCCGTACAAACGCTTGATTGGAAAATGGAAGATGCTGAAAAAGGTGGTTATCCTCATTTTTTGCTTAAGGAAATTATTGAGCAAAAAAATACCATACCAAAAACTTCCCAGATTAATATCAAAGAAATCGGGAAAGTCGCTTCCCTGATCCGGGCAGGGAAAAAGATTGTCATGTCTGCGTGCGGAACTGCATCATATTGCGCTCTTGCAGCAAAATATTTTTTTGCCCAGGAAGGAATTGATGTACAAGTATATGGTGCCTATGAGTTTCTGCCTTTTTCAAAATTCTGCAATAAAGATACTGTATTTTTTGCTATTTCCCAAAGCGGTGAAACCGCAGATACTCTGATAGCCGCAAAAGAGGCAAAAAAGAGAGGAGCTACTCTTGTGGCTGTAGTAAATGCACGCGGATCAACCCTAGAGAGACTGGCCGATATCGTATTATCAGTCGGTGCAGGACCTGAAATGGCGGTTGTTTCAACCAAGGCTTTTACTTCACAATTGGCAACTTTATATCTGCTGGCTCATAGCATAAGTGGAAATTACGAAAAAGCACAAAAAAACCTTATTCATCTGGGAAAGATTTTAGAAACATGGATGGATAAAAATTTGCAGGAAAATATAATAACTCTTGCTAAAAAATTGTTTGACCATGAAGATATGTACCTTGTCGGAAAACATCTTAACTATCCAGGAGCCATGGAATTTGCACTAAAAATAAAGGAATCCAGTTATATACATGCGGAGCCTTTTGCATCAGGTGAATTGAAACATGGAGTAATTACTCTTATACAAAAAGGGACTGCGTGTTTTGTCCTTTCAAGTAACGATTCCGTTAAACATGAAGTATTATCAAGTGCAGCTGAACTTAAAGCACGTGGCGGATATATTATCGGCATTGCCCCTTATCAATCTCATGAGTTTGATACGGCAATCATAACTCCTGATGTCGGTGATCTGACCGTATTCCCGAATATTATCGTTGGACAACTGTTCGGATATTATCTGGGAATAGGACGAGGAACCGATCCTGATAAACCAAGGAACTTAGCCAAAAGTGTAACGGTTAAATAAATATATTACACTTAAAGGGTGAGAACGAATAAGTGGCTTATCGTATATATTGCATTTACTTGTGTAATATTTTTGTATGGTATTTACTTACTCCCGAAAAAAGCAATTAATTTTTCATTTCTTTTTCCTCCTTCTTCAATTAATACCATAAAACTGTCTGAAATAAAAAAAGTTATACGTGTTGTAGATGGAGATACAATAGAAATTGAGGGAAAAATCAAGGTCCGCTACATCGGCATTGATACTCCTGAAACAGTTGACCCAAGAAAAGAAGTGCAATGTTTTGGCGTTGAGGCTTCAAATAAAAACAAAGAATTGGTTGAGGGAAAAATGATCCGCATGAAAAAAGACATTTCAAATACGGACAAATATGGACGTCTCCTCAGATATGTTTGGCTTGCAGATACAAGTGCAACAAGCACTGCGGAGTTATTTATAAACGACTATTTAGTACGGCAAGGTTTTGCACATGCTTCCACTTTTCCCCCAGATGTGGCCTATTCAAAACAGTTTATAGAGGCACAAAGTGAAGCGCAAAAAAATAACAAAGGACTGTGGAATAAGTGCAAATAAATTAAATCTTTCGTTTAACCAATTTAAAAACAGGAACAATTTCACGAATATCTCCCTCTTCTGTTTCAATAATATTGGTTCCCGAAACTTTCTGATACTGTTCCAGATACCCTGAAAGAAGTTCCTGCATATCTTTTATCTCAAGTTTTAAATCATTCATTTGTGCAGTTAAAGCTTCAAGTGCCGGGGTTTTAAGAATCCTCTGTTTCTCGGCGTTTTTAAGTTTATTCAAATCTTTTACTTTCATATCCTGTTCATGATACTTAGCATCTCCTTCAAAGGCATCTTTAAACATCGCATTCTTTTCCTTCAAGCTTCCTTTAACCTTATCAATGTCGGCCGCATAGCGATTAATGATGGCTGTAAGATCGATTACACTCATTGAGCTGGTAACAGTCGCTCCCTTTTCCTCGGGTTGGTTTTGTGTTTTTGATGTATCCATAGAACTATAACTATACAGGAAAAAAACTGAATAAATCAAGAGATTATAAATGATGTATCATGATAATATGGATTGGAATATATTTAAAAAAAGACCGAAAATTGGATTAGCCTTAGGAGGAGGAGGGCCTAAAGGATTAGCGCACGTTGGAGTCATAAGTGTTTTGGAACGGCACAATATCCCCATTGACTATATTGCGGGAACCAGCGCAGGATCCATTGCTGGTGCATTTTATGCCGCAAAAAAAAATACAACTGAGATTGAAAAATATATTTTAGACAAAAAATGGTGGGAAATGCTGAATCTTATGATGGATCCGTCATTCCGGGAAGGTATTTTACAAGGGAAACATTTTTGTTGTTTTTTAGAAAATTTTTTGGGTGAAAATTTGACATTTGATCATCTTAAAATTCCCTTTACTGCAGTGTCCGTGAATCTCCAAAACGGCAGAACTATGCCCCTTCACAAAGGTTCAGTTGTAAGAGCGGTACTTGCCAGCTGTGCGGCACCGCTTTTATTTAAACCGGTTAAAATCGACGAGGACTATCTTATTGATGGTGGACTGACAAACCAAGTTCCGGTTACAATAGTAAAAAAAATGGGTGCAGATATAGTTATTGCAGTAAATTTGACAAACAAACTAACAGATTCTCAGATTGATGAAAAAATGAATTTTATTGATGTGAGCAGCCGCTCTATACACATCATGCTTAATACTATCGCCTCTTATCAAGTGCGAGAAGCTGACATCGTAATTAACCCCGATCTTAATTGGATGCATTGGAGATCATTATTATCACAGGAAGAAAAAATAAAGGCAATTAAAAAAGGAGAAGAGGCTATGGAAAAACAAGTATTACACCTTCAGGAAATAATCCTTTCTAAAACCCCCCTCATTCCGTTATTGATCAAAAAAATTAAACACTTCTTCACTTAGTTTTTTTATCCCAATATGCATGTGCTTCCTTTTCCATCTTATCCAGTCTGGTGTAATAATCAGGAAACTCATTTAAATGAGCGAGTGCAATTTTACCTGTGGCAATCTTGTCGTCGTTGGTTACATTAGTAACCTTATTGTCAGTTCCATGTTCAAGTTCAACGTCCATCCCCCGCCTGTACTGCTCAACATCAAATTTACTCCAATCAATTCCTAATGATTCTCCAACTTTTTTTGCCACCTCAGCTGTAAAAAATTTTTTCATAATAATATAAATTGTTAATTTATATAGTTTAATACATTTTAGCAAGCATGTTTTGTAAACCTGTTGAATATTGATATGCCTTTTTCGGTCTGTTGACAATGGTTTCGGGTAATCCTTTTTTTTTAGTAAACTTTCTTAAAATATATTTTTCAACTCCTTGATGAATTTTATACTCTTGAGGTACACTCAAGGCAAAATCAATGAATTCTTTTTCTAGATACGGATTTATAAGAGTAATATTAAAATATTTTGCCATTGCCCCATCTCTTCTTTTATCAACTTCTAATAAAGGTAAATCTTTCTCGATTTCCTTATTGACATCAGTTATCTCTTTATATTTGTGATACCCTCCCAAAACAATGTCCGGACCTTGTCCGGTAAAAACATGAGTTATGCCTATCTGTTGCGCTTTCTCAAAAATCAGAAAATACCCTACGGCTAGGGCAGTCTGCATAAGACTATCTTCAATATCATTTTCCTTTAATAATTTTTTGACAGTATTTAAATTGTCAAGTATTCCCTTTTTTGTAATCTCCAACCACTCCGTCTTATGTTTTAAATATAAACCCATCTTTTCAACATACGGTCTATCTTTTGTTGTGTGTGTTCCCATGGATAATATTGAATACTTATGAAAGTATTGCGAAACCAGAAAAGCTATAGTCGAAGAATCAACTCCTCCTGATAGCAACACTCCGGGCGCAATATCTAAAGAAGCATATTTTTTGAACAGATCTGATAGAATTGTATCCATCTGCACAATATATTGTTCCATGGATGAATTATATGTATTACCCTGCTAATTTTCCAAGGCAAATTGAAAAAAAATTGATTAATCTTCTTTTATCGCTTGAAGTTGATTTTCAAAGAAAAATTCCAAGTGATGAAAAGAAATTTCATCGTTTAATATTGGATAAGTGGAAAATGAGTAAAAAACCATCTAATTGGTGGTCAACCTTTATTTTACTTCGCTATGAAAAACAATTTTCTAAAAAATTTATATCCTCCATTCTTCCTTTTCTCATTAAAACAAAAACACGTTCTCTTTCAGGGATTGTCCCCTTAACGTTATTTACTAAGGGAACAGGCTGTCCTTTTAACTGCATATATTGTCCGAATGAACCCGGAGTTCCCAAGAGTTACTTTTCAGATGAACCCGCTGTGATGCGGGCCATCAGACACGGCTTTGATCCGTTTAAACAGACACTTCAACGGTTAGTAATGTTTACTTTATCCGGACATCCCATTGATAAGGTAGAAATTATCATTAAAGGAGGAACTTTTTCTTTTTATCCTAAAAAATATCGGACATGGTTTACAAAGCGGATATTTGATGCATGCAATATTGATGTAAAAGAATATATTAAAACCGGTGTATTAATTCGTAAATCTTCTTTGACTTTGAATACGGCTCAGAGGAAAAATGAATCAACTCAATCTCGCATTATTGGAATAAATATTGAAACCAGACCCGATTATATTAATCAAAAGGAGATTATTTTTTTAAGAACACTGGGAGTGACACACGTGGAGATTGGAGTTCAAATTCTTGATGATGGGATTTATAAATTAATAAGACGGGGTCACACGGTTGAAGATGTGATAAGTGCTACGCGATTACTGAAAGATGCCGGGTATAAGGTTGGATATCATCTTATGCCCAACTTACCAGGCTCATCCTCTCAAAAAGATCTTGAAACATTAGTCAAGGTGTTTACAGATAAACATTTTAAACCTGATCACCTTAAACTATATCCAACAACAATCACAAAGCATACTCTTTTAAATGATTGGGTTAAAAAAGGATTATATAAGCCATATCCAACCGAAGAATTGATTCGTACAATAATTCACTTTAAATCAGAAATCGCACCTCCCTGGGTACGAATCGGTAGATTGACGCGGGACATTACTACTACCGTCATGGAAGGAAATAAAATAGCCCCTAATTTGCGCGAAATTATACAAAATGAAATGGGATCTCAGGGGCTGCGTTGTAAATGTATAAGATGCAGGGAAATAAAAGATAAAAAAATAATTTTTCCCATAAAATTAGAGATCATCAAATATGATTCGCAGGGAGGACAGGAATACTTTCTTCAATATGTTGATAAAAATAACCTTATATTGGGATTTTTACGGTTGAGAATACCTTTTGAGCCTTTCCTTGACGTATTAAAAAATACTTCAATTGTGCGAGAACTGCACGTATATGGATCAGTGGTAAAAATCGGTGAAAAAGATGCCGAAAAAATCCAACACATGAGTCTTGGCACAAAATTGTTGCTTGAAGCGGAAAAAATATCAAAAAAAGCCCGAGTAAAAAAAATTACGGTGATTGCAGGAGTGGGAGTACGACCTTACTATCGTAAATTTGGATATGAACTCAAAAATACATACATGATAAAAAAGATTTAAACATTTACTGTTTTTCCTGTTCCGTCTCCCGTGGTAATACCAAGGGCAATATATTCAAGTTCTGTTTCTGCGATATTCTTCATCAAATGAGTTTGTTTTTCGGGAATAATTACTACATCTCCTTTATAAAGATCTTCTATTTCTTTGTTGATTTGAATCTGCGCTTTTCCTGTCAAAATAATAAACACTTCGGCCATGTCTTCGTGATAATGAGGCTGAAACGATTTACCTACTCCCATTTTCGCCCAATTGATCATTTGAACCCTGCCATTTGGAATGTCGCCTCTTGAAAGAAGTATTTTCTTCAAAGCCCCAGGTGATAAAGGATCATCATGACTTGCTGGTATAAATTTCAATGAATCAAATCGGATGATTTTCATGTTTATTCCGGATAGTGGCATTTTTTGTATTTTTTACCTGATCCACACCAACAAGGCTCATTACGTCCTGGTTTTTTTTGCGAAGCCCCGGGTGGGATCACTTTAAACCCTTCAATTTGCGGACTACTTTGTGTTTGAGGAAGTGCCTTTTGCTGTGTTACTTCAGGTAATGTTGACTGTTTCTGTTGCGAAGCACTGAATGGATCTATGGCACTTGCTGATTTATACGTTATGGGCTTTGAGGTCTTTTTCTCTTCCTCAACATGTTGAGTAACTTCAACTTTAAAAATCCTTCGTGTAACTTCAAAGTCAATGTCGGAAATAAGTTTTTCAAACATGGTGAATGCTTCATTTTTATACGCCACAAGGGGATCAATTTGGGCATATCCCCTCAAATTTATACCTTCGCGGAGATCTTCTATACTTGTCAGATGATCGGTCCAGTATTTATCAATAGTTGACAAGTATATACTTTTTACGACTTCCTGCCAAAGCTGAACTCCCAATTCTTTTTCACGATCTTCATACGCTTTTGTAAGCTCTCCGGTCAACCATGTTTCAAGACCTATCGAATCTTGTTTTTTTGCATATTCGGCAAGGATATTTTGATCAACCGTCAGTATAAAATTTAATTCATTACTGATTTGGCCAACCATTTCTTCATTCAATCTTGTGTCTTCATATGAAAATTGTGCAATAATTTTTTGCACCTCCTCTTTCAGGGTTTCTGAAACGGTTTCTTTAAACTCTGCTCCACCGCTTTGTGTTAACTGTAATATTTTTCTGCGGCGCGCATAAATAATGTCTCTTTGTTTGTTCAGAACATCATCAAAATCAACCAAATGTTTACGAATATCAAAGTTGAACCCCTCTACTTTTACTTGAGCCTGTTCAATGGCTTTTGAAACCATAGAATGACTTAGTGGTTGATCTTCAGGAAAATTGAAAAAAGTCATAAGACGAGAGATCTGATCTCCTCCGAATATTCTCATCAAATCATCCTCAAGAGCTACAAAAAAACAGGTTTCTCCCGGATCCCCCTGCCTTCCTGCCCGGCCTCTTAATTGATTGTCAATTCTTCGTGATTCATGACGCTCGGTACCTATTACATACAGACCACCGAGTGCTACTACCTCATCATGGTTTTTCTGCCACTGCTCTTTTTCTCCACTGTTTTTTTCTTCATTTGACGGAGGCATTCCGCCTAAAATAATATCGACTCCCCGGCCTGCCATATTGGTTGCAACCGTTATTGCGCCTTTTTTTCCGGCACGTGCGATAATCGAAGCTTCCTGTTCATGATTTTTTGCGTTAAGAAGTTCGTGTGGAATCCCGCGAAGTTTTAACAAATGCGATAGGTGTTCGTTTTTTTCGATTGAAGTTGTGCCTACCAATACCGGTCTGCCGGTTTTATAATTATTGGCAATTTCCTCAACTACTGCTCCCCACTTCCCTTTCTCCGTCTTATAAATCATGTCAGGATGATCTTTACGCACCATTTTTTTATGAGTTGGTGCCACAAGCACATCTGCTTTGTAAATTTTATGAAATTCTTCGGCCTCAGTTGCCGCAGTTCCCGTCATCCCTGCAATTTTTTCATACATCCGGAAATAGTTTTGCAGCGAGACAGTAGCCAGTGTTTTTGATTCTCTTTGAATCTTCACTCCTTCTTTTGCTTCAATCGCCTGGTGGATTCCTTCAGAAAAACGTCTCCCTTCAAGTAATCTTCCCGTAAATTCGTCGACAATAACAATTTCGTTATCCCGCACTATATATTCTTTATTATTTTTGAAAAGAGCTTGTGCTTTAAGAGCTGCCTCAATATGAAACAAAGTGTCAAAATCCTTCTCATATATATTATTTACCCCCAACATCGATTCGATATGTATTACTCCTTCTTCGGTCAGGTTGGCTGTTCGCGATTTTTCATCTATTTTAAAATCTACCTGCGGATCAAGTCGGTTGACTATTTTGGCATATTCATAATACTTAGATGTATTCTCTTCATAAGGGGCTGAAATAATATGCGGCGTCCGAGCCTCGTCAATCAGTACTGAATCAGCCTCATCGATAACAGCATAATAAAAGCCTCTCTGGACGAGATCGGTATTTGATGAGGCCATGTTATCGCGAAGATAATCAAAACCAAACTCACTATTGATTCCGTATACTACGTCGGCTTCATATGCCTCTTTACGGGTAATTGATTTCAAATGACTGAGCCGCCAGTCCTGTATATCCTGATTTTGATATTCATTATCGTATAAGAAAGATTCCTCAGCAATGATTGCCGATGTAGTCAAACCAAGAAAATGAAATACCGCACCCATCCATCCTGCGTCACGCCGCGCAAGATAATCATTTACCGTTACCAAATGCACTCCCTTACCGGTAAGTGCGTTCAAATATAAGGCGCTTGTGGCAGAAAGGGTTTTTCCCTCTCCGGTTTTCTGTTCAAGTATTTTTCCTTCATGAAGACCAATGCCTGCAAGAAGTTGCACGTCATAATGCCGCTCTCCCAAACATCTTCGTGCGGCTTCCCGTACCAAGGCAAACGACCAAGACAATACATCGTCCAATGTTTTTTCTCCGCTTTGAATCTGTTTTTTTAATTTTTCCGTTTCCTTGGTGAAATCCGCATCCTGAAGTTTCCGGGCTTCGTCTTCAAAGGCATTAATTTCTTCAACCTTTTTTTTAAGACGGGTTACTTCTTTCAGATTATAATCAAATAAATTTTTTATGAAACTAAGCATAGGTATAAATATGTTTAATAATTTTCATGCAAAATTATTGCATAAAATATTCCTGGGGGATAACAAGTATTTTTGAAGCAGCAAAACGGTCTTTCGAATTCGTACCTGAACTTTCAACTTTAGCTGCAAAATGTACCGTATCTCCCTCTTTTATTTTTGAAAATCCTGTTCTTTCAATTTCTAATGTCTTAATATTTACCATATTTTGTTTTGTCCCCGACTCAACATCCAAAGTATATTCTTTTTTATCAACCGACAATACTTTTATGTAGAAATCTGTTTTATTTACTTCGGTAATCTTACCTGATTGGATTAGGTAAGACTCGTCAATAAATACAATGTTTGCACTTATTGTTTTATCTGCAATCGGACCGGTCACAATAAGATACATATCTGTCTTGAGATCGCTTGGCTTCATCTCTTTTTTAGTTGTGCCGACAATTTGATAAATTTTTGCATAAGCTTCATCCACCTTAACAACATAATCTGTATTCGTTTCTTCATCTTTTATGGTTATAGTGTTATTTTTTATCGTTGCAAACCCTCCCATGGCTTTTTGATCCTGTTGTCTGATTTGAGTTGCTTTGGCTAGACGTTCTTTAAGGTTTTTTATATCTGCATCTTCCTTAACCGAGGCAGATGAAGATGAAACAGCTGAAGGAGTTGATTCAGTTGCCTGTGCTGCAACATAGGATATGTGGGATAGGGTAAGGGCTATCACAAATAGAATAATTAAATATTTTTTCATTGCTCGTCAAGATAATAAATTTTTAATTCTTTTTGTTGACCCTTCCCTTTTGAATTCTTTGAATAAAAAGTCACATCTATCACATTTTCTCCTAATGCAAGAGGTATGTTAATGGCGAAAGTTTCTTTATCGGTTTTATAGACAATGTCTTTTATGGGAGATTGAACTATAATTGTGCCTTCTTTTTCGGCTGTACCTTTAATAGTGATTGTTTTGACATTAAAAATTTGTCGATCCTGAGGTTCGGTAATTTTAAAGGTCTGAGTCACAGTGTTAGTCTCTTCGGTAACGGGAATGAGATTGCTCTCTTTAGTAAGGGGTTTTACTTTACCCAACTGACTGTCTTTGGTCTTTGCAATCATGACAAGAGACAATACAACTCCGAAGGAAATACCAAGCAAAATAGCATATACAGTCTCTTTTTTCATATAAATCTATCTCAATATTACTTTATTTGAGGCAATCTGTCAACCAAGCAAACCATTAAGTGTTTCAGGTAGGTTTGGAATAATGTCACTGTTGTTAAACCAAAATCCTTTTTTCTTATATAGCTCATCTGCGGTTTTTTTTAATAAGTAAGAGCTCAACGCTGCCGCTAAAATCCCCTCATGTTTAAAGTAGAAACATGCAACAAGAGATGCAAGAATATCTCCTGTTCCGCCTTTGGTCAATCCTGCATTCCCTCCTTCAATTATCACTGTTTCCTTTCCGTCTGAAATAATATCATAAACTGATTTTACCAGTAGAATTATTTTATATTGACGAGCGGTTTGGATTACTGTTTTTATTTTATCTTCTTTTGATAAAGACAGAATATCTTTTCCGAACAATGTTTGAAACTCTTTTTGATGGGGTGTTAAAATAGGTGTTGTTTTTAACCTTTTAAACCACTCCCTGTCAATTATCTGTAACGCACCTGCGTCAATCACCCATTTTTTTTCATTAAATTTACCAAGCAGGTCCTGAATAAGTGTACGGCCTTCTTCAGCTTCTTTTCCTTCCCGCATCATACCGGTCCCGATAAGTATCACATCATCTTCATTTACATAATGTTCACGATCTGTTCCCGGTACCACAATCCCGTTTTGCCATTTTTCCTTCAACGACTGCAATATTTGATTATTATCCGGAGTTGAGGAAACATGCACCATGTCAGCAAAATATGAAGCAGTTTCTGCTGCCCAAACAATGGCGCTATGAAAAAGTGATGAACCGCCTATAATCATGATTTTTCCGTTTTGGCCTTTATGAGAGTCTTGTTTTGGGAGAGCAAATTTCTTAAATAAAGAGGCCATGGAAGCTTTGTCATTTGTATAGTATGTCTTGTAGGTCATATGAAATGTTATAATTTTACATTATGCACATTACCCAGATCAAATTCCGCAATCTGTTTGCTGAATTTTGGAATACTCGAGGACACAAAGAAATTCCTCCCATTCCTCTTGTTCCGAAAGATGATCCAACCACTTTATTCACCGGATCCGGAATGCAACAACTTGTTCCCTACTTATTGGGAGAAGCTCATCCTCAAGGTACCAGATTATACAATATCCAGCGATGTATCCGGGCCCAGGACATTGAAGAAGTCGGTGACAACCGACATGATTCATTTTTTGAAATGATGGGCAACTGGTCCCTCGGAGATTATTTTAAAAAAGAACAATTAAATTGGTTCTGGGAACTTCTTACCAAAGAACTTAAGTTACCCGAAAAGAGGCTGTATGTCACAGTCTTCAAAGGAGTGGACGGTATATCTGCCGATGATGATTCTTATAACATATGGAAAGCAATAGGAGTTCCCGAGGATAGAATTCTTAAATATGAAGATAATTGGTGGTCAAGAGCGGGAAGTCCAAAAAACATGCCTCCCGGTGAACCAGGAGGACCAGACAGTGAGGTATTTTATGAATTCACTCAAGTTGAACATGACCCGAAATATGGGGCCATTTGCCATCCCAACTGTGACTGCGGAAGATTTCTTGAAATCGGCAACTCCGTTTTTATGCAGTATAAAAAAATGCCCGATGGAACATTCCAAAATTTACCTAAACAAAACGTTGATTTTGGAGGAGGTTTAGAGCGGCTTATGATGGCTATGGAAGACAATAATGATATGTTTACAACCTCACTTTACCACCCTATTGTAAATGAAATTGAAAAAATCACCAAGCAATCATATTCAAAAGAAGAAAATAAATCTTCCATGCGCATCATTGCCGATCATTTAAAAGCATCTGTTTTTTTAATAAAAGACGGCGTACTCCCTTCCAATAAAGAACAAGGATATGTTTTAAGACGCTTATTAAGACGTCTGACGATAAAGTTGAGAAAGTTATTAGGCACTCTTCCACTAGCGGCTGATGTGGCACAGATATCCAAAGTTATTTTAGAAATGTATGAGGATATATATTTTGAAACCGAGAAAGACTTACCTCTTATCAAAAAAACAATTGAAGAGGAAATTAAACGTTTTTCCTTAAGTCTTGAAAAAGGATTAAAGGAAATTCAGAAAATTGAAGTTGTTTCTGGTAAAGATGCCTTTAATTTATATCAATCCTTCGGCTTTCCGCTTGAAGTTACAGAAGAATTGCTCCGTGAAAAAGGAAAAACTGTGGATAAAAAACAGTTTTATGATGAATTTCAAAAACACAAAGATGCCTCACGGAACGCATCAATAGGAAAATTCAAAGGCGGCCTCGCAGATAATAGTGTTCAAACACTAAATTATCACACTGCCACTCATCTACTTCATCAGGCATTATTTGATGTACTGGGAAATGAAATACGACAGGAAGGATCAAACATTACAGGAGAAAGACTGCGCTTTGATTACTACTCAACTCAAAAACCAACCGAAGAAGAAATTAAAAAAGTTGAAAGTATAGTAAATGCAAAAATAAAAGCCGCTCTACCTGTGGAGTTTAAAATCCTCCCCAAAGCTGAAGCTGAAAAATTGGGAGCCAAATCATTTTTCCGTGAAAAGTACCCGGATATGGTAAAAGTATATTTTATCGGAGACTATTCAAAAGAATTTTGTGGAGGACCGCATGTAACAAATACCAAAGATATCGGAAATATTACTATTTTCAAAGCGGAAAAAATAGGTAGTAACCTTTACAGAATCTACGCGAAATAATTATTAATCCATCTTAAAAGCACTGTTGATTTATGTATTATTTTACTGTTTACTTATATTATGGAAAAAAGTGTTCAAATAGTAATTGAGGCAGGTAAAAATCAAGAGCTTCGTTTTGTAAGAAATAACACCATACAGGCAGCTTCTTTATTTCCCAACTTCCAAGTAGATGAAAGCAATATAAAAAACCGCATATTAGCTCCAACCCGTGATTATGGACATTTGTACGATGCGTCTCTTGGTGAAAGATTGGCCAATAGAGACAAGGCTGTGCCAACAAATGCTGAATGGTCAAAAAGATTCGGCACTTGGGTAGAACAAATGTCAGGTCGCGCAGATAAATTCGAAGCAAATAAACAACTTGAACCGGTCATCGGTGAAATATTAAATACGCTCGGTGTTCAAGGACAATCTTATGAATTTCTCATAACAGAATACTCAAATAACCGTGAAAATATGAATGCATTCATAACAAAGATATCCCACCTTCCGGATTTGGAAAATAAACTACCCATCGTACAGGAAATGTGCAGGTGGCTGTATGGACAGGAAATGGTTCCAAAAATAATCGCCCAGGTTGTAGATCTTGAAGGCAGAATTAATACCACAAATGGTGAAACACCCAAATTAGACACACTTGTTCAAGAAGTTACTGATGGATCAAAAACACCAACTCCTGAAACCGCAGAAATGCTCAAACAAGCAGGAGAATTTGCCCAAGCAGGTGCTTCTGCTCCTAAAGGTGATGGCACAGAAGGAATGGCCGATCTGACTCATGCAAAAAATGAGAAAAAAAGTTTGGGTGAAGATGCTGAGGTAATAAAAAAAGCCACACATACGGGCGATGAGCAAACTGTTCACGGCGAAGAAACATTTGTCGGGGGTGATTGTTATGGTACATGGGCAGAATTAAATCCGCCTCCCTCGAAAGATCTTTTACAACAAAGGGGTTGGATGTATACTATAGCAGATACTGCTACTCAAGGAGGAAAACCTAAAGCAACACTCGCATTCAAAAAAGCTTTTTACAAACATTACTATGATCCGAATGTTTCATTTGGGTCACCTCAGGAATATGCAAAAGACGCATTTGAAAAAGCACTTTTAGATGTTAAAAGGGATTTAGATGTGGCGCCATCATGCACTTTTGCATATGGGCTTATTCAACAAGGTGCTGACGGACAAAAAAAGGCATATGTGGGTAATATCGGCAGCGATCGAACTTTCGCGGCAGATGCTACTACGAATACCTTTAATGCGCTTACTCAACCGCATGATAAAGTAGAGGTTACCAGAAAAAACACCGGTGAAAAAGTTAAAGCAACAATTATGGCGGGAGATTATGGGCGAAATGACGATGAATTGGCCAATGCCGATACCGCTTTACATCAGGCTGAAATTCCAATTACTGGAAATATGCGTCTTCTTCTTATGACCGATGGGTTTCAAGGAAATCCAGTATCGTTGGAAAAACTTACTGACATGATGACAGCAGATGATTGTTTGTGCTTGAAAATTGACCCAAGCAAACTTAAACTTTCTTAAATCACACTTGTAAGCTGGGGATAAAATATCTCTACAACAAAGTGATATGCATTTCCGAATTTTTTTGGATTATTCTTTAATTCTTCTTTCAATCTTTGCGTAGTAAAACGCTCAAAGGAAACCGATTCATTATTTAATGTGGGTTCCTCGTCCGAATAAATTTCATACAAAATAAAATAATGGTTTTCTTTACGTCCCAAAACCTCTCTGTTATAAATCTTTTTACCGATATATTTATACGTGAAATTTTCCAATCCCATTTCTTCTTTTGCCTCACGCTTTAATGCGTCAAGCAAATTTTCTCCGCTTTTCACATGACCGCCCACCGGAGATACATATTGGCCTGCATCTTGTCGGTCTCCTGCCTGTTTAACAAGTATCCACTGCCCTTTTGAATTTATAACTTCAGCTATAGCAGTCCGGTGGAGTAGCCCTTTTTCGTGAGCTTCCTGCTTGCAAACGGTGGAAACAATATTGTCATTTTCATCCAAAATATCTACATATTCTATTTCTGTCATATATTTATTATAATAACATCTATGAAAAAACCAAATTGTTCATATTCAGAGTTCCAAAAATTAGATTTAAGAATAGGTGAGATTAAAAACGCATTAAAATTGGAAGGATCAGAAAAATTACTTGTTTTAAACGTTGATTTTGGCGAGGACTATGGCGTAGTCGAAATATTATCGGGTATTGCAAATCTTTATGCGCCTGAAAAGCTCATAGGAAATAAATATCTGTTTGTTGCCAATCTGGAACCTCGTAAAATGATGGGTCGATATTCAAATGGCATGGTCTTTGCAACTGACACCTCACCTAAATATGAACTTATCAAAGTTCCGAAGAAATTGAAAAACGGCACTGCACTTTGCTAAACTTATACTCAATAAATATGAGTTGACTTTTATTAATAAATGCGGTTAAATAATATACTATGAAAAAAGTTACACACACAACCCACAAACCGGTGTCAAAGGTCGAGGTAAAAGAAGTAAAAACTGAAACCAATGACGCTCTTGTTAAAAACAACTGGCTTCCTATCGCTGTTGTCGGAGCTTTGGTAGTCGTTTTTCTTTTCCTGAAGTTTTTCAAAGGTGATAGCGTCGATCTCGTTAAGATGAAAAACCAGACAATTCCAACGGTAGTTAAAAAGGTTGTCAATAACCCCAATTCTAAAGTTGAAATTGTGAGTGCAAAAGAATCAAGCGGAGTTGTAGAATTTGTACTTAAAGTTAATGGGCAACAATACACTTCTTACCTTACTAAAGATGCTAAAATTCTATTTACATCGGGAATAACTGTTGATCAACTTAATAAACAACCTGCAGCCGGAGCTGAAGCAGAAACTAAAAAAGTAACTGCTGCAGATATTAAAAAGGCTGACAAACCCCTTCTGACAGCTTTTGTTGTTGCAAATTGCCCTTATGGACTCCAAATGCAGCGGGTATTTAAGAAGGCCATGGCTGAGCTACCTGACCTTGCTTCAAACCTAGCAGTAAAATACATCGGTTCCGTATCAGGCAACAAACTTGTTTCCATGCATGGTGACAAAGAAGCTGAAGAAAATTTAAAACAAATATGTATTCGCGAAGAACAAAATGATAAATATTGGCCCTACGTGGGATGTTATATGCAGGAAGGTAATACGGAAGGATGTTTAAATACGTCAGGAGTTAATCTCACGCAAATGAATGCATGCGTCAGCGATACGAATCGGGGTGTTAAATATGCCCAGGCAGATTTTGATCTGGCAAATAAGATGAATGTCAGCGGATCACCAACCTTATTGGTAAACAATAACCAGGTTGTATCTGAATTTGATTTCGGAGGACGCAACCCCAATGCCATAAAAGACATTGTTTGCGCATCCGGAACGAATAAACCAGGATACTGCTCAAATGCTATTTCAAAAGACGATGTAGCTGTCTCATTATCAACAACTGATGCGCCAGCACCAAACTCTGGTTCAACTAATAGTGCAGCAGGTTGTGCACCGGCAAAGTAATCTTTGTAATTAAACAAAAAACCCCTCCTATGGAGGGGTTTTTTAAAAGAGTGATCCCAATCGAATTCGAATCGATGTTTGCAGGATGAGAACCTGCCGTCCTAGGCCTCTAGACGATGGGACCATTTTTTTTCAAAATGCTCTATAATTGTAGCATCCAAGCTATCTTTACTCAATAGAACTTAAACGTGCTTGTTTTTTATATGCAAAAAGACAAAATTGAAATTACACAATCAGGTCTTGAGAAGCTTAAAGAAGAACTTCGCAAGCTTGAAACAGTTGATAAGCCGGCTATGCTTGAAAGGCTTCACCGTGCCCGAAGTATGGGGGACTTGTCAGAAAATAGCGCCTATACAAGCGCGCGGGAAGAACAAGGAAATGTCGAAGGAAGAATACTTGAAGTAAAACACATTTTAAAAAATGCCGTAGTTGTTGGGAATGTAGGAAATACTATAATCCAACTTGGGTCGAAACTTCATGTACATATAAACGGTCAACAAGAAGAAATTGAAATCGTAGGAGAGTTTGAATCAGATCCTATGAATAAAAAAATTTCTTCGACTTCCCCTATTGGTAAAGCACTTATGGGAAGAAAACCGGGAGACGAAATTGAAATTACCATCCCTTCAGGTAAAATTATTTATAAAATACTAAAAATAATCTAATTATGATCTGGGTAGACCGGGAAGCAATAAAAATAAAGGCACGTTCTCTTCCTGTTGAATGGGTTGATGATATGAAAACCCCGTCGGGCCGAATCCATGTTGGATCTCTCCGTGGAGTGCTTGTACACGACCTTATATATAAGGTAATGAAAGAAAATGGCATAAATACACGCTTTTCTTATGTTTTTAATGACATGGATCCTATGGATGCAATCCCCTCTTATCTTGATCAGAAAAAATGGAGCAAATATGCAGGACAATCACTCTATAAAGTCCCCTCACCTGAGGCTGGATTCAAAAGCTTTGCAGAATTTTACGCTCAAGAATTTATTGATGTATTTAACTCTATTAATTGCCATCCCGAGATTATCTGGTCACATGAATTATACGAATCGGGGAAAATGAATGATGTAATTAAACGTTTTCTTGATAATGCTGAAAAAGTTAAAGATATTTATAAACGGGTCGCAAAAGCAGAAAGAAATTCCGATTGGATTCCTTTCAATCCGATTTGTGAAAAATGCAGCAATATCGGCACTACTAATGCTTATAAGTGGGATGGTGAATTTGTTTATTACCGATGTGAGTCCGATATGGTTACTTGGGCCAAGGGGTGCGGACATGAGGGGAAAATTTCACCCTACAACGGTACAGGAAAACTTCCCTGGAAACTCGATTGGCCGGCACATTGGAAAGTCATAGGTGTTACTGTTGAATCATCCGGTAAAGACCATATGTCCTCAGGCGGGTCGTATGATATGGCTTCTCATTTCTGTAAAGAAATACTTAGTACAGATCCTCCCTACGCAATGGGTGGTTATGAATGGTTTACTATTGGGGGCAAAAAAATGTCCTCATCTAAAGGAATCGGTACCTCGGCAAAAGAAGTAGCAAGTATCCTGCCGCCGGAAGTATTTCGTTTCCTTATTGTTAGAACGCCTATTAACACTCATCTTGAGTTTAATCCGTTTGGTGAAACAATCCCAAATCTGTTTGACGACTATGACCGCTGCATGAATGCATATTTTGATAAATGTGAAAATAAAATTCAAAGCGGGAAACAAGGAGAGGTTTTGTCTGACTTTTCACGCATTGCCGAATTATCATCCGTTCGTCCTCATTCAAAAATAAGATTATTATTGCCTCGCTTCAGAACGGTAGTAAACCTTATTAAAATGGGGAAAAATGTTAAAGAACATTTTGAAATTCAGTTAAAGAGACCTCTCCTTAATGAAGAATCTTTACTGCTTGAAGAGCGGATAAAATACGCAAAAATTTATCTTGAAAAATATACTGCACAAAATCTAGAACAAAATCAGCAAAAAGTTACTGAATTTATATTAACTGAAAATCAAAAGACTTTTTTAAAAACTTTCTCTGCACAACTTAAAACATTAAAAACTGTAGATCGGGAGGCAGTTCAAAATCTTTTTTTTGAACAGATAAAAATAAGCGGGTTGAAACCCAAAGAAGTATTTAATGCTTTTTACCATACTCTAACTGGTAAACCATTTGGTCCAAAAGCCGCTGACCTTATCTTGCAGCTTGGAATATCTGAAGTAATCAATAAGCTATCCATTGTATGAAACAAATTCTTCTTGCTACGCACAATAAGGCAAAACTGAGTGAACTTATGCTTGGTGCACGCTCGCTCAAAGATCATGGATGGGAAATACTTTCACTGAGCGATGTCAAAGTAACAATTGACCCTGAGGAAACCGGTAAAACATTTGAAGATAATTCAATATTGAAAGCAAAATACTATGGCGACCTGACGAATTTACCCACCATAGCTGACGATGGAGGATTGCTCATAGATATATTAAATGGAGAACCGGGAGTTAAATCAAAACGGTGGTTAGGATATGATGCAACTGATGAGGAACTTATTGAATACACTCTTAAACGTCTAAAAAATTTACCAATACATAAAAGAACTGCTTACTTACAAACATCCCTTTGCTTTTATAACCCTCAAACAAAACAAACAATCTTAAAAAAAGAGCGTATAAAAGGTTATATCGGACTAAAATCAAGTGGCCGTCCTACTCAGGGATATCCATATCGGGCTTTGTTTATCGTAACAAAATATAATAAATATTATGATGAGCTAACTGATGAAGAACATCATGCAATAAACCATAGACTAAAAGCCTTACGATGGCTTGTGGAAAAAATTATTAAAAGCTGATAAAATCAAAACATGCTATCTGTTGATTTCATCCGACAAAATAAACAAAAAGTCCTTAATGCCCTCAAAAATAAAAATAGAGTGGCAGATATAGATAAAATAATGGCGTTAGATGATGAAAGAAAAAAATTGATAATCAAATCCCAAAAATTGCGGGAAGAACGAAATATCCAATCAAAAAAACCCTTTACTGAAGAAACAAAAAAACGTGGTAAGGAAATAAAAGAGGCACTTAAAATCTTTGAGGAAAAATTGTCTAGCATAGAAACTGAACTTCAAGAATTATTAAGCTATGTACCCAATGTTCCACTGGAGGAAGTGCCAATCGGCAAAGATAGTAGTGGTAATGTAGTAGTGAGAAAGTGGGGAGAACCAAGAAAATTTGATTTTGCTCCAAAGTCCCATATTGAACTGGGCACATCTCTTGATATCATTGATTTCGAAAGAGGGACAAAAGTTTCAGGATTTCGTGGATATTTTTTGAAAAATGGAGGAGCACTTTTGCATTTGGGACTGCTTATGTACGTCCTTCAAAAACTGACAAAAAAAGGCTATACGCCGCTTATCGCTCCTGCCATTATTAAAAAGTTTACTTTATTTGGGTCAGGACACCTCCCTTGGGGAGAACAGGAATTGTATAAATTAAATGGTAATGATGAAGATGCATATCTTTCGGCAACAGCTGAAATCCCAGTTACAGCTTATTATAGTAATGAAATCCTGGATGAAAAAGATTTACCTAAAAAATTTGTTGCATTTTCACCATGTTACCGAAGTGAGGCGGGCTCATACGGTAAGGATACCAAGGGAATGTATCGGCTTCATGAGTTCTGGAAAATTGAACAGGTAATACTGGGAAATAATGATCTTGAAAATGCCCGTAAAATCCATGAAGAGCTTCAATCAAACGCCGAGGAAATATTGCAGGATTTAGAATTGCCCTATCAAGTACTTCTCATGTGCACAGGAGATATGGGCGAGCCGCAATTAAAAAAATATGATACTGAGACGTGGATGCCCTCACGTAACGGATATGGCGAAACCATGAGCAACTCCATCATGGGCGATTTCCAAACTCGAAGACTTAATATCAAATACCGCAAAAAAGACGGAACCAAAGAATACTGTTATTCGTTCAATAATACTGCCCTGGCCTCCCCTCGTATTCTCATTGCTCTACTGGAAAACTGCCAGCAAAAAGACGGAACTATAATAATCCCCAAGGTACTACATGCCTTTACCGGACTTGATAAAATATCACTTGCAAAATAAATAAGTTGGGAGTATTATATATTCTTAATATGAAAATAAGCGTTTTATCATTTATTATCGCCCTCATTACCCAGCCTATGGCGGGAGGACGTTAATAAGTATAAAACTTTAAAACGAACCCGCCGAAGAGGCGGGATTTTTTGTTATATGGCAGAAACACTATTTAATTTAACAATTCTTTTCCTACTCATCACCCTTTACTGGCGGGGGAAGTAATTTTATTTAAAAATACCCCGCCAAGCGCGGGGTTTTTTAGTTTTTACCCATATGGCTCATGAAACAATAAGTCAAAATAGAAGAAATGCAGCTGAGGCATTAGTAAATATGCTGCATAGACCGAAAAATATATTAGTTTTTGGCAATGTTGTAGATGCAGTTCCCTCACCCAACGATAAGGCTGGATTAAAAGATGTGTTGCCTAATTTAGGATCGCGTATGGCCTATCCTGCTTCTGAATTGGCTAATGCATGTCCTGATATCCAAGTATATACCTACATAGGAGGATGTATAACCCCCGGAGAAGTAGACTTTTTAAAAAAACTAAACCTTCAGGGAAATAACCACCTAATGGCTGTAGTTGAGGGTGAATTAGTTGACTTATCCGCACGGAAACCAGAGGAAATAAAGAAAGATTTTGAATCAACTCCTTCCCAGGAGGATATTTTAAGATTGTCTCGGCTTCATGGAGAACAAATCCCCCCCTCCGAAAGAGCGCTACTTCCTTTTATCTCTGTGCCTACTTCGGAATATTACCCTTCAGGAGATGCGGTTGTAGGACCTAACACTTCCCTTGTTGCGCTTAAACATGTTATGGCATCCCGCATCCGTGAAAAACAACAACAGGGTCAAATACAAGAAAAGATGGTCGCACGTGGTATAGTGTTGGAAAAAGAAATTGTTCAAGCCATACTGGAAAACCGTTACAATCCGCAGGAGATAAATGCTCTTTTTGATGAATTAGGCGGTACTCTTGTATTAAAAGGAACCGATGGGGTATCCGGACTCAGTGTAGGTTTTTTGAAACAAGGGGATTTTGTTCAGGATTCGATAAATTTACAAAGATTATTACATAAAATCCTGGCGGAAGGAGATGGAGTACGAATAACTGAAGTATTGGTTGATGAAAAGGTAGATATTGAGGTTGATTCCTTGGGGGATAGAAAGTTCAATGTGCGAAGTATTATTGATTCGGATGGAGTAATCATTCCCTATGCCGTATTCAGACAGCTTGAGAACGGAGTGAAGTTCGCGGGCGAAATTTCTGCCTTTGAACCTCGAGATCTTGGACTAACACCAGAACAATACCAAAAATTGCTTAAAACTCACGTTGAGTGGGCAAAGACGGCTCATGAGCTGGGATACAGTGGTCCGTTTTCTACAGACATCCTGGGGGCCACTGACGGATCTTATGTGGGAGTTGACCCTAACCCACGATATGGGGGATCAAGCGCACTGGCAGTTGTACAGGAATGGTACTACGCAACCCATACTGACAAGCGGAGCCACCTTCTGCTTGACCGTGAATTAAAAATAACCCATGCTGACGGATCCCCTCTTTCCTTTGAAGAAATATGTTCTCTTGATGACAGTTTGCGAGACCTGGGTCTCATACCTTATGCAACGGGTCTTATGAAAAACAGCGCCATGAAATTAATAATACCAGCAACCAGAGAACAGGTTGAACATGACAACCTTACTTCACATGAAGGATTTACCGCATATGTCAATGCATTGATTGGGGCGGAGGGAATAAAAATTAGCTAAATAATATGACACTAAAAGAAATTATAAAAGTAAATAGCGATTTCGCACACATGTTTTTTTTAACCCAATCAGTTGAAGAAATCCGCGGCTTGTTTTTTATGTACTTAAATAAAAAAGAACAGCGGTTATTGAATGACAAGTTTCCTCAAGAATATATACGCATACAAAAAAGTGAAACAATAAAAGTCCTCAAAAATATATTCAGTAAAAAATCATTTCACCATAACGGATATGATACATTAACTGTGCTGTTGGACTATATCAACGATAAAAAAACAGTATCTTCTACTTTTGAAAAAGAATTGAGTTTATTATTATTATCCTTAGCGAATTTGGATAAGGCTAATATAGATGTTCTGGATGTTTCTTCCCTTGAAACGGATAGAACAAATATATCTGCAAGACGATCTGATTGCCTTGATACATTTTCAATCCAAATAGAAAAGTCTTTTTCGCGCTTTATGTGGGGGGTAGATGGTGATTTACAAAAAAAAAGAATATTAAATAAAGAACGTATTCTTAAAAAACTGGGTGCAAAAAAAGAAGATTGGGATAACTGGAATTGGCAAATTGCTCATATTGTTCGAAGGTCTTATGAATTAAAAGAATATATTAACTTGTCGGAACGAGATGTTGAAGCAATAGATTCCTGTACAAAAAATAAAATACCTTTCGGCGTTACCCCCTACTATATTTCATTAATGAATCCAGAAGGACCAATTGATTGGGATTTAGGCATTAGGGCACAAGTTATTCCTCCCATATCATACACCGAAAAAATGTCCCAGTATGGTGAGGACCGGTCTAAGGTTTTAGATTTTATGAGAGAACACGATACGTCGCCAGCTCCCCTTATTACAAGAAGATATCCTCAAATAGCCATATTTAAACCCTTTAATACGTGTCCTCAAATTTGCGTTTATTGTCAGCGAAACTGGGAAATAAAAGAAGTTCTTGCCCCTGGTTCCCTTGCTTCCAAACAACTGATATCAAAAGCAATTGATTGGTATAAAAATCATCCGGCAGTTCAGGAAGTGTTAGTTACAGGAGGTGACCCGGGAATCATGTCCGACACTCAGCTTGATCTCCTTTTCAAAATGCTTTATGAAATACCGCATATAAAAAGAATTCGCCTGGCAACACGGGTACCAATTACTTTACCAATGAGAATAAACGACACAATGATAAAAGTGTTTGAAAAGTATCATAAACCCCCATATAAAGAAATATATGTTGTCACTCATTGTGAACATCCCAGTGAACTTACCCCTGAAGTTGTTAAGGCTGTACAAAAAATAAAAAAAGCCGGTCTATCAATATATAATCAGCAGGTTCTGACTCCCTTCAATACCAAAAGGTTTGAAACCTCAAAGTTAAGATGGGATCTTAAAATGATAGGAATTGACCCCTATTACGCTTTTTATCCAAAAGGTAAAGATGAGACAGAACAATATCGCATACCTATAGCCAGAGCTCTTCAGGAACTGAAAGAAGAGGCGAGATTATTGCCCGGAAATGTAAGAACTGATGAGCCTGTATTCAATGTTCCCTTTTTAGGAAAAAATCATCTCCGGGCAAGTCAGGACAGAGAATTAATCGCAATCAAAGAAAGCGGTGAAAGAATATATCTCATGCACCCGTGGGAAAAAAATATAACTAATACATCGTCGTATGTTTATGAAGATGTTTCAATTGATACCTATTTAAATCGATTAAAAGAATTGGGTGAAAATACCGATGATTATAAATCCATCTGGTATTATTATTAAGTCAATAAATATATATGCAAAAGGAAAATATTAGATCATACTTAAAAAAGCTTATTTCATTCAAAACCGTTACTTCTGATAAACAGGAGAGTTATAAATGTCTGCAATATGTTTCTTCAATTCTTAAAAAAAAACATATTAGTCATACACTATCATCAAATAATGGTTATTATTATCTGTCATCGGCATACTCTTCAACAAAACCTGTTGACTATGTATTTATTGGACACATTGATGTGGTCCCGGCAGAATCTTTAACGGCCTTTGAGGCAACGGAAAAAGAAAACAAGATTTATGGAAGAGGAGCAATAGATATGAAGGGAGAAGACGCATCCATGCTTGAATTATATACTAGCTTATATTCACATAAGAATAAAGTAAATCTTTCTTTGATTCTTACAAGTGACGAAGAAATTGGTGGATTTAATGGAGTCAAATATCTTGTTGATTCAGGAAATATATCTGGGAAATGCGCATTTGTACCAGATTCGGGTTTTCCGGATGCCCTTTCAATAAATGAAAAGGGGATAATACATGTCAAACTGATGAGTCGAGGTGTATCTGCTCATGGAAGTAGACCATGGTTGGGAGTAAATGCAATAGAAAAACTGTTTGATTGTTATCGTGAAATAAAAAAAATCATGCCAAAGGCTTCAAAGGATAATAATTGGGTACCGACTGTTAATTTAGGACAAATTACCGGAGGAAATGCTACAAATACCGTTGCTTCAAGCGCTTCAATGAACCTTGATTTTAGATATCGAAATAATAAAGATTACAAATTAATAATTAATTGCCTGAAAAAAACCACTAATAAATATTCTTCGACCTTTGAAATTATTATCACAGGTAGTCCTGTTAATATTGACCCAAAAAATAAATATATAAAAAAGATGGTTTCAGTAGGAAAAGAATTTAACATTACATTTAAATACAACTATGCCCACGGCGCCTCAGATGCAAGGCATCTAATGAAGCTTAATATACCGATAATAATGTTCCGTCCGCATGGAAGTGAAGCTCATGTGTCCGATGAATGGGTTGATCTTAAATCTCTGTTTACTTTTACGGATATTATTAAAAAATATATTCTTACTCTTCATGAGTAGGATAGAAAAAAAATTATTATACAATGTCATTATGATATCCCAAAGAAAAGATTATTTCTTTTTCTTTTTTAGCCCCAGCCGGGGCGGGGTATTTGATGTATAAATAAAATTATTTATTATAAATCTACCCCGCCAAGTGCGGGGTTTTTTAGTTTTTACCCATATGACTACTCATGAAACAATAAGTCACATTCGAAAAAATGCGGCTGAGGCTCTGATGAAGATGTTGCATCATCCTGAACATGTATTGGTGGTGGGGAACCTTGTTAACGCTTTGCCGTCTCCAAGTAATAGGGAATCGTTGGGACCTTTTCTCCATGGCCTTATGGGACGCATGGCTTACCCTGCTGTTGAAATTGCCAATACATATCCACAAGCAGGGATATATACCTATGTGGGGGGACCGATCACTCCGGGAGAAGCTCGCTTTCTGCAGAAACTCAATCCTGCAGGAAATCATCATTTAATGATCGTAGTCGAGGATGAATTAGTTGATCTTTCAACTCGAGATATTGATACAATCAGGCAGGATTTTAAATCAACTCCTTCTCAGGGAAATATTTTGAGATTGTCCCGACTTCATGAAGAACAGATTCCTCCATCCGGAAGAGCTATTCTGCCTTTTATCTCGGTTCCGTCTTCAGAATATTATCCTATAGGAGATGTAGTTGTTGGCCCTGATGCATCTCGGGTTGCACTTAAGCATGTTATGGCTATCAGTCTCCGTGAGAAACAACAACAGGAATTAATACAAGAAAAGGTAGTGGCACAAGGAGTAGTGTTAGAAAAGGAAGCGATTCAGATTATACTTGACGGTCATTATGATCCAGATGAAATTAACAGTCTTTTTGATCAATTAGGAGATTCTTTAGTGTTAAAAGGAACCGATGGAGTATCGGGACTGAGTGTTGGATTTCTGAAGAAAGATGAGTTTGTCCAAGATCCGGCAAATCTACAGAAACTCCTGCATAAAATCCTTAAAGAGAGAGATGGAGTACGGATCACTGAAGTATTAGTTGATGAGAGAATTAATATTGCCATTGATCATATGGGAGACAGAAAATTCAATGTACGAAGTATTATTGATGGAAACGGGAACATCATCCCTTATGCTGTTTTCAGACAACTTGAAAATGGAGTAAAGTTTGTGGGAGAAATTTCAGCGTTTGATCCTCAAGACCTTGGGCTTACGCCAGAAGAACACCGAAAACTACTTCGTACCCATGTTGAATGGGCAAAGACAGCTTATGAGTTAGGATACAGCGGGCCTTTTTCAACAGATATTCTGAGTGCAACTGACGGAACATTCGTAGGAGTTGACCCTAACCCGCGCTATGGAGGATCAAGCGTCCTGGCTGTCGTGCAGGAATGGTATTACCAAACCCATCCCCGATCTCATTTTCTTCTTGATCGTGAATTGACCGTAGCTCACTCTGATGAGTCCTTACTCTCCTGTGATGAAATATGTACTCTGGATGATAGATTACGAAGGTTGGGATTAATTCCATATGCAACGGGACTTATGAAAAATGGTGCCATGAAGTTGATAGTGCCGGCTACAAAAGAACAGATAAAACAACTCCAGCTGACCACCCATGAAGGATTAACCGTATATTTGAATACGTTGATTGGAGAGGGGAAAATAAAACTAAGTTAAGGAGTTTTTGTGGGTGTCGGGGTAATACCAAATAGTGTATCCCGACAGGTTATTTTATTTTCGGTACCTTTAAGAAAATATTCCGTTTTGCCAAAATAACAAGTTTTCTCTATGATATCCTCGGGTTTTTTAAACCATGTATTACTTCCATATTTGGTAAGAACCATTTTCATTACTCTGTTCCAAATGGGTGCTGCTCCAGTTATTCCTGAGGTAAGATATGGATTCATGGGGGTATTGTCATTATTACCTACCCATACTGCAACAAGAAATTCTGGAGTATACCCAATGGTCCAGTTGTCTTTTTTCTCATCGGTTGTACCTGTTTTGACAGCCACTTTATATCCCGGTATCTCAAGAGCTGAATTGGTCCCAAAAGCCCATCTTCTTGCAAAATTATCAGACAGTATGTCTGAAATGATAAATGCAGTCCCCGGATCTAACACCTTTTTTTTATCAGGTTGAAGTTCAAATAATAATTTATCCGACGTGTCTTGAACTTTAAGAACATTGTTTACCTCAACTTTATTTCCCAAATTGGCAAATACCCCGAATGCCGTTGCCATATCGGTCATATGCACTTCTCCTCCACCAAGAGTTAGAGAAAGACCAAAGCGAGACGAGTCATCCCAAGTGCTTATTCCCATTTTCTTTGCATGGTTTATAAATGAATCAACACCAATGGCATTAAGAGTTCTCACTGCTGTTATGTTAAATGAATTTGCCAATGCATATCGTAAGGGAACTCTTCCGTGATATGTCCCGTCGTAATTAACAGGTTGATAAGACGGACCTCCCGGAATTGAAAAAGAGACGGGAGAATCATCAAGAATACTTGCTGCTGTGAATCCTTTTTCAAGAGCAAGAGAATACATAAGCGGTTTAATTGATGATCCTGGTTGTCGTAATGCCGTTGTTACGTTAAACGCTCCAGAAACACCTGAGAAATAATCAACTGACCCAACCATTGCTAATATTTCACCTGTTTCAGGCTTTGTAATAAGGATTGCCCCATTGGAGACGTTAAGATTCTTAATCTTTTCCAACTCTTCCTTCAGAATTTTTTCTGTTTCTTCCTGAATATCCAGATCAAGAGAAGTTGTCACGCTTAACCCTCCTTCTTCAACGGCTCTCTCTCCAAATGTATCCTCAAGAGATTGTTTGGTGTAAAAAACAAAATGAGGCGCTTTAATAGATGTCGTTAGCGGCACAATCTCAAGGCGTGTATTTTGTGCTTTTATTTTTGAAGCTTCATCGATAAATCCCTGCTCCTTCATCTTCTTCAACACTTCATTTCTTCTTTGCACTGCCAACTCAGGATTAACATAGGGAGAGTATATCGATGGAGCCTGCGGCAAACCCGCAAGCAATGCTGCTTCTTCAAGAGTTAGTTCTTTTGCTTGTTTTCCAAAATAGGTTTTTGACGCTTCTTCCACCCCATAGGACGATCCTCCATAAGGCACTTGATTAAGATACATTTCTAAAATCTGTTCTTTCGAAAATAACTTTTCAGTCCAAAGAGCTAAGATTATCTCCTTTATTTTTCTTGTCACTGTGCGCTCCGGCGTAAGCAAGGCACTTTTTACCAACTGCTGGGTTATGGTTGAACCTCCCTGAAGAGATTTTGTCGTAAGTGTTTCTTTCAAAGCTCTTAAGATGCCACTTGATAATGACACTCCGTTGTGTTTGAAAAAATCCTTATCTTCAATCGCAATAGATGCTTCTTTGACATAAAGAGGTAATTCGTTTAATTTTACTGGAGTTCTGTTTTCGTCACGATATATTTCATATAGCAATTTACCGTTTCTGTCATACAGGTGTGATGATTGTGCAAAGTTTACTTTTCCTATGTTTTTCGGTGAAGGCAAAGCAATCACAAAAATATATGCCTGATAGAAAAAAATAATGATTATGCAAATAGTAAACCCGAGTAAAAAAAATCTGAATTCCCTGGAAAATAAAGCCATAAATATTCGGTAGGGTAGTAGTATCAACCAAAGAATAAGGGCTACTGTTTTTTGAATAAAAATAAAACAAAGACTAACCAGTTTTTTTAAAATAAAAAAAATAATACTTCCTATACCCAGCAACAAAAATTTAATCAAAGCAAACAGTTTAACGAAGATCCTCCAAATTAAAAACGGTGAGGATTTAAAAGGAGTCGCTCCTCTTTTAAAGAGCAAAAAAGTTTTCGTTATTAAAGTCAAAGGGAAAAAAACAATTTTTTGAATTGTCTCTCCCACAACAATAAAAAATTGCACAAATAAAAACAATATATAAAAGAAGATATTTAATAGTCTTTGATAAAACGAGCTAAAACGATTATTTGTGCCTGGAAGCATAAAGAATATTTTAACATATATTATAGGCTTAATCAAAGGTAAATGAAGCTATTGCGCTCCGGGGAGTTGAATAAGCTTAGCCCGCACCACCAATCGTTTCCACCATGTGCCTGGAGGAACGCATGTTACCAGTGTTATATATGAAGCATCATATTTTTGATCAAGCACAGATATTTTATCGGGATTTACCACGAACATATCAAAAACCTCATACTCATACTGTAGGTCCCCAACTTGAACTAATATTTTATCTCCTTTTTCAAGTGATGGTAAATAAGTAAATATAGTTTTGTAATCTGACTCATTATAAAGCTGTGGTAAAGTAGAGTGACCGAAAATTGCTACATTTCCAAATTCCCCAGGCATTGTCCGTGGCAAATAATGAACGAGGTATTTTGATAAATCTTCCCCCCCTACTACTACATGCGCCTTGTTAATATTGATTTTCGGGATTGAAATATAATAATCCTTAACCTTAAAATTATTATCTGCAGACTGTTGATCTTGAGTGGGAAACCACAGATGGGCTTGAGTAAAATCTCTTAGGTTATTTGAAAATACATTATAACTTCCCAAAACTGAAGCAGCTTCTTTCAAAGAAGAAACACCCTCCGGTGGAACCGGAGATGTCACCTCAGGCGGTAAAAAAAATCGCGAATAAAGCTCAAAGGAAATTACCGGATAAAATGACCAAAATAATAGCAACATCCCGATAATAAGAGAAATGTATGAAAAATGATTCACAACTCTTCTTTTAAGTGAGCTATTTTGTTTTAAATATACATGTAACGACATAACAAATATTAGAGTGACTCTATGCGAACGTCTATATTTCTTTTAAAAAAGGGGAGTATATTGTTGAATAACAACAAATGAGGTTTTAATTCTATCGTACTGGATGACGCACCATATTTCGTTTTAAACATCGCTTCAACCTGATCTGAGGTTTTTAGAAACATACTCTCTTTAACATTTTTCATATCAACTTCCTTTGTTGCTTTTGCGTTCATATGTAATTGTATAGTTATACCAGATTTATTCTGCTTTGCCGTATCAATAGTATATTGAAGATTTTTATCCTCAATGTTATAACCCGTATTAACATCACCGCGGCTTATTTTCTTTAAAAAAGTATTCATAATCGAGGTGTCAAAATAATAATATGAAGCAATTGCTTTTGCCTGTAAAGCAAGATTTTCTCCTTCCTCTCCCAATTCTTTGGAAAAAACAACATCTGATAATTGAAAATCAATAAGTGGATCGATGAGGGTAATATTTTGTTTTTTTGCTTGGTAAATTGCTTCTTTTTGTTGATCTTTAGCCTTTTGTAATAATGATAGTTTTAAATCATCCATGTCCTTTTTCGATACGGTTTTTATTGATTTTCTTGTCCCCCCCGTAAAGCCATTTTCATTCATGCCAAAATATATTGATGAAGATAAATCGTTTATTTTAAACCTTTTTCCTTTGTCCATGTTTGATTCCGGACCGATGTCATTTGCCGTTACCTTTACTTTCGATTTTCCTGGTAGTTTTGCCGAGGCATCGCTTGCCAATGTTGAGGCTGCAACTTTTACTTCTTCATCTGTTCCAAATTGAAGATTGTCAACCTGCAATACGGTCCCTTTGGGAAAAGTTTTATCTTTATCGTCGAAATTGAATAAAGTAATCTCTCCTTTTGCTTTTTCCCCTATATCTCTTTTTCCCGTAGTAATCTTTACATCTTTCATGTCAACAGATGAGGTAGCAACATATACCGTCAGGAAGTTGTCTTTTACTTCATCAACCACAGCGTCAACCGTTACACTTTTGACTACAGAAAACGACGGAAAAAATACAGTCACAACTGCTTTGTGGAAAAAAAATTCAGAAAATACGAGCATAACCATCATAAAACAAATAACTGTGATCCCTACGAATAACCCCTTATTGGGTTTTTTGATAGAAATCCTTAAAGCTTTTAATTTTGCCATCAAATCAGAAAACAGACGTTTGAAATCAAAATTTATTTGCTTTTTTTCTGCTACTACCTCTTGATCTTGCTTCATTTCTACATCTCGTCCAATCAAAAATCCCATTACTTCTTTGGGTTGAAGATTGTTCGGTTCAACCGTATTTTGAGTAGATTCATATATTTGCTTTTCAAATAATGACAGAAGCCCTTCAAAAATCTGATTTTCATTCAGAATTTCAACCCGGGGTATTTGAACAAATAAATCAGAGCTCCATTTGTGGGAAATGATTTTAGTCGATTCATTAACCAGATTTGAGGAATTATAAAGAATAAGCCGGTTAGGTAAATAAGTATTCTTACCGAATGTATCAAAGACTGCTTCTAGATCGTCAATTATATTATCTGTTCTTGAAACTATGTAATTATGCATTTTATGCCCCCCTTTATAAACAAAAACATCCACGCTTTTGTCGTCCAGCTCAATAAGAATGGAGGTTAACGGCATTCCTTCCTGTCTCTGAAGATAATCTGATACGGCTTCGTAACACTCAATATATCCAATCGGTTTTATTTCTAAGTTTTTTGTCAACTCTTTGATCTTCTGCAATTGAGGTTTCCTTATTTCTTTTGTTTTTTCATCAACTAAATGGGAGAAGAGGAAAAAAATAGTCTTTTCTATTCTGCATTTCGTTT